>JAABUK010000319.1_pt1 | contig 106311 bp, 101 predicted proteins | sample 5559141 | NCBI WGS metagenome assembly JAABUK01 (sample SAMN10711869, study PRJNA513367) | rock metagenome | isolation source: Antarctica rocks | place: Antarctica: Victoria Land, Pudding Butte nord | collected 2016-01-03
AACTCAGCCTCTTGCTCAGCCGTCGCAACCAAAGAAGACCGACCCGCCATGACCATCACCCAGCAAACGCCAACGATAACCCGACGCTACCATCCGTAAGACAGACCGGGGAAGCCTGCTTAGCTCGTTCCGGATATGTGTGACCGCCGTAGCCCGGAGGGAGAGGGAGCAGGAAGCAGGCAGGCCCTACTTCTTCGGCGGGGGCGGCAAGTCCTCGTCCAGGATGCTGATCGTCAGCGAGTAGGACACCTCGCCGTCCTCGTCGTCCCGGTGCAGCGTGCCCAGGAAGTCTTTGTCCACCGTGACCTCGACCGAGGCGCCCTTGCGCTTGGGCACTTCCACGGTGATGCGGTCGTTGCCGAGCGTGCGGCGCAGGTAAGTCTGCACGCGCGCGATATCCGTTGGCTTCATCCACCTGGTCCTTGCGTAAGCGCGGGCTTTAGCAGCCTGCGCCGCCGGGCGGAACGGTCTGCGTCGCGGCAGGCATCAGCGAAGTCCGCGCAACTGCTCCGGCGTGAAGCCACGGCGCCCTCCGCCGTCCGGCGGCCGGCGGAAGTCCTGCGGGCGGGCCGGTCCTTGCAATGCCTGCGCGGGCTGCGGCTGCTGTGGCGGCGGGCGCGGCCGGTCCCGCTCCATGCGCTCGCGGAACCGGCTTCGCTCGAACCGCTCGCGCTCGAACTGCTCCCGGCCGCGGTCGGCCTGGAAACGGTCCCGCTCGAAACGGCCGCGCTCAAACCGTTCGCGCTCGAACCGCTCGCGGTTGAACCGGTCCCGCCCGCCGTAGAAGCCGCCCAGCGGCAGGAACGGCGGCGGCGGGGCGTAGCCGTAGGCCGGCGCCGGTGAGCCATAACCGTAGAGGCCCGGCCCCGGCGCCACCACCACGGGCGACGGATAGACCGGCTGGGCATAGCCGGGATCAGGGTCCTGCTGCACGCCGCCGTCCGGCGGCGGCAGGTATGGCTGCCCGGCTCCGCCCGGCGTCGAGGCATAGGGCTGCGGCGCATAGCCCGGCGGGGCGCCGTAGTAGCCGCTGGGCGGGGGCGTGCATCCCTGCACGGCCAGGCACGCGGCCAACCCTGTCAGCCATACCACCCGCATGAACCCAGTCCTCCTGCTGCCTGGCCGGCCGCCATCTCGGCGCCGTCTTGGCACCCGGCCACGCATATGCTGCAAACGTGGCGGTACGGCGGCGGTTCACGCGGCTGCGATTGATGGAGGAAACGGCAATGCCGGTCAGCGGCCTTGGCCCTTACGACGATCAGAACATCTTCGCCCGCATCCTGCGGGACGAGATACCGTCCCGCCGCATCTATGAGGACAGGTGGGCCATCGCCTTCCACGATATCGCCCCGCAAGCGCCGGTGCATGTGCTGGTGATCCCGCGCGGACGCTACGTGTCGTTCACCGACTTCGCCGCCACGGCGCCGGATGCGGAGATCGCCGGCTTCTTCCGCGCGGTCGGCGCCGTGGCCCGGCAGTTGGAGCTGGAGACGCCAGGCTACCGCATCCTGTCCAACATGGGCGGGCACGGCGGACAGGAGGTGCCGCACCTGCACGTCCACCTGTTCGGTGGCGCGGCGCTGGGAGTGATGATCGCCCGGACAGGGGCTTGACCGCCGGGCCTGGCGCGGGGCGGAGGATGATGGCCCTAACAGCCCCTCCCCGCCCTTGCCGCCTTCATCTGCCCATCCATGCCCGCCCGTCCCTGGCCAACGGCTTCTATCCCCCTGTCTCCGGCTGCCGCACCGGCGATGGCGGCCCGTTCGCCACCGCCCGTATCTGGAAGATCGTCGCCCCCTGCGGCAACGCGAAGCCCGCGGTCTCCTCGATGGTCCCGTCCCGCCGCGCCTCGTCCGCGCTCAGGATCACCGTGCGCCGGGTGAACGACGACGCCTCGGCTGCGGTCAGCCTGGTCCGCGTCGTGAGCATGTTCGTGAACGAGCGCTCGATCTGCTGGATCTTGAGGCTTGCCTCCTGCAGGTTCTGGCTGGTGATCGGGCCGTCCGTTACCACCGCCGCCTCATGGAACAGGAACGTCCCGCGCGGCACCGACAGCCGCCGCTGCCCGGCCAGGAAGACGTAGCACGCAGCCGACGCCACCACGCCGACGTTATGCGTGATGAACGTGGTACCGCGGTCGGCATGGGTCCTGTCCATGAACGCGATGATGTCCTGCGCCGCGCTGATCGTGCCGCCGGGCGAGGTAATCAGCACGTATATCTCGGAGGCGTTCTCGGCCAGCAGCCTGTTCACGTCGGTGATGAACGCAGCCCGCAGCCCGTTCACGATGGGTGCCTGGATGCCGATGTAGCCCGTCCGGTTCGGGCCAAGCCGGGGCACGGTGCTTTCGGGCAGCGTGTCCGGTTGCTGGCACCCGGCCAGCGCCAGCGCCCCTGCCAGGACGCCGCGCCGCCCCACCCCTCGTGCCAACGTCATGCCGTCCAGATTCCAATGCTGCGCCCAGCACAGCGCCAATGCTGTGCCGGGCACAACGTAGGTGCGGCGGGAACGGTGGGAAAGGGCGCTGATCGCACCGCGTGGCGGCGCGGTGCAGGACCGTACGGCACGGCGCGTCCGCATGTGCGGCGCGGGCCGCACCGAGGGCCAAGGCGTAGCGTGGCGGTGCTTGCGGCAGCCACGAAGGGCACATCGCCCATTGACACATCCCTATGCCGGGGCGACCTTGCAGCTATCCGAGGGGGGTCCCGTCAAGGGGCTGAGAGTCCGCTGGCCCGCATGGACCCTGTCCATGCCACGCAGCGCGGTGACCCTGTGTAACCTGATCCGGGTCATGCCGGCGTAGGGACGGGACCGAGCGCGATACTCCCGCCCCCGCCGCACGGCCCACATGGGAGGCGTGCGACGATGACCTATCAGCAGAAGCCCAGTGCCGTCACCACCGGTCCCGTCACCGGGTCGCGCAAGATCTACACCAGCCCGGCGGGCCATCCGGACATCGTGGTGCCGTTCCGCGAGATCGCGCTGGACCCCTCCGCCAACGAGGAGCCGGTGCGGCTGTACGACTGCTCCGGCCCTTACACCGAGGGCAACGCCGTCATAGACCTCGCCGCCGGCCTGCCCCGCGTGCGCGCTCCCTGGATCGCCCGCCGCGGCTTCGACGCCGCGACCGCGCGCGAGGTGAAGCCGGAGGACAACGGCTTTGTCCCGCAGGACCGCCTGGTGCCGGAGTGCCCGGCGACGCAGGACCTCCGTGTCGGCCGCGACGGCCAGATGGTCACGCAGTACGAGTTCGCCCGCGCCGGCGTTATCACCGAGGAGATGATCTACGTCGCCCACCGCGAGAACCTGGGCCGCGCCGAGGCCCTGGCCGAAGCCGAGGCGCGCGTGGCGGACGGCGAGAGCTTCGGCGCGGAGATACCGGCCTTCGTGACGCCCGAGTTCGTCCGCAGCGAGATCGCGCGGGGCCGGGCCATTATCCCCGCCAACATCAACCACCCCGAGCTTGAGCCGACGATCATCGGCCGCAACTTCCTGGTGAAGATCAACGCCAACATCGGCAACTCCGCTGTGACCTCCGGCGCTGCGGAGGAGGTCGAGAAGCTGGTCTGGGCGATACGCTGGGGCGGCGACACCGTGATGGACCTCAGCACGGGCCGCAACATCCACAACATACGCGGCTGGATCGTCCGCAACTCTCCCGTGCCCATCGGCACCGTGCCGCTCTACCAGGCGCTGGAGAAAGTCGGCGGCGACGCCGACAAGCTGAGCTGGGAGGTGTTCCGCGACACGCTCATCGAGCAGGCCGAGCAGGGTGTGGACTACTTCACCATCCATGCCGGCGTCCGCCTGGCGCACGTTCCGCTGACGGCCCGGCGCACCACGGGCATCGTGTCGCGCGGCGGCAGCATCATGGCGCGCTGGTGCCTGGCGCATCACACCGAGAGCTTCCTCTACACGCACTTCGAAGACATCTGCGACATCATGCGGAAGTATGACGTGAGCTTCTCGCTCGGCGACGGCCTGCGCCCCGGCAGCAACGCCGACGCCAACGACGCCGCGCAGTTCGCCGAGCTGGAGACCCTGGGCGAGTTGACCAAGGTGGCCTGGGCCAAGGGCTGCCAGGTGATGATCGAGGGGCCAGGCCATGTCCCGATGCACAAGATCAAGGTCAACATGGACAAGCAGCTCCGCGAGTGCGGCGAAGCGCCCTTCTACACGTTGGGGCCGCTCACGACCGACATCGCACCAGGCTACGACCACATCACGTCGGCCATCGGCGCGGCGATGATCGGCTGGTTCGGCACGGCGATGCTCTGCTACGTGACGCCGAAGGAGCACCTGGGCCTGCCCAACCGGGACGACGTGAAGGTGGGTGTCATCACCTACCGCATCGCCGCCCATGCCGCCGACCTGGCGAAGGGCCACCCGGCGGCGAAGGTGCGCGACGACGCCATCAGCCGGGCGCGGTTCGACTTCCGGTGGGAGGACCAGTTCAACCTGGGCCTCGACCCCGACACGGCGCGCAAGTATCACGACGAGACCCTGCCGAAGGACGCGCACAAGGTGGCGCATTTCTGCTCGATGTGCGGGCCGAAGTTCTGCTCGATGAAGATCAGCCAGGACATACGCGCCGACGCCGTGCGGATGGAGGGCCTGCAGGCCAAGAGCGAGGAGTTCAAGGAACGGGGCGGCGCGCTGTATGTGCCGGCCGAGGCGGCGGAGTAGCCGCCGGATGATGGAAGGCGGGCGGTGAGAGGCGGATTGTGAGAAGCGGGCGATGAGCGATCCGCGCGACGCCCTGGACGCGGTCGGCCAGTTGCCGGACGTGGAGTTGGACTTGGCCGGGGCGGCGCTGCAATTCGCCCGCATAGACGCCCCGGACCGGGACTGGCGGGCCGCGCAGGAGCATCTGTCCGCCCTGGCGCGGGATGCCGTGGACCTCGCGCGGGAGCTGCCGAGCGCGGAGCTGGCCGCCCGTGCCGGGGCGCTGGCCGGGCTGATCGGCGGGCGGCACCGCTACGCCGGGGACACCGAGACCTATGACGACCCGGCCAACGCCAACCTGATCCAGGTCACGGAGCGGCGGCGCGGCCTGCCGGTCGCGCTCGGCATCCTGTGGCTGCACTGCGCCCGTGCGGCGGGATGGAACGCGCACGGGCTGGACTTCCCCGGGCATTTCCTGATCGCCCTGCAAGGCGAGCGCCCCCGCGGCAAGGCCCGCGCAACCGAGCCGCAGGCCATCGTGCTGGACGTGTTCGCCGGGGGCGTGCCGCTGGGCGCGCGGGACTTGCGAGGGCTGCTGAAGCGGGTCGAGGGCAGCGACGCCGAGCTGCGCCCTGGCGTGCTGCAGCCCATGTCCGCGCGCAGCGTGCTGCTGCGCCTGCAGAACAACCTGCGCGGCCGTCGCCAGGATGCCGGCGACCTGCCGGGCGCGCTGACTTGCATCGAGGACATGCTGCGGATCGCGCCTGACACTGCCGTGCTGTGGCGGGACGCCGCGGTGATCAACCAGCGGCTGGAGCGGGTGGCGGCGGCGCTGCGCTGCTACGAGCGGTTCCTGGACATCGTGCCGCAGGGCGACGCGGCGGCCCGGACCCGGGCTGCGGTCGAAGAGCTGCGCTCCCGGCTGAACTAACGCTTCCTGCTTTCTACTCCCTCTCCCTCCGGGAGAGGGTTGGGGTGAGGGAAACGGCAAGCACCACCCTCCGCAGTCCGCGGCTCAGTCCGCTACGCGCCAGCGCCGGTCCTTGCCGCCTCCCTCACCCCGGCCCTCTCCCGAAGGGAGAGGGAGCAGAAGGTTCTATGCGGCCACTGTCCCCGGCAGCCGGGCCAGCCGCGGCACCGGGAAAAGCAGGATCACCCCAGCCTGCACCGCGAACCCGGCCGCAGCGAGCGCGATGCACGGCACCGGCCCCCAGACGCCGCCCACCAGCGCCGCCACCGCCCCGCCCAGCGGGCGCGCGCCGAAGGTCGCCATCGTCACCATCGCCGACACCCGGCCCAGCAGCGCCGCGGGCGTCACCGCCTGGCGCAGCATCGTCTGCGCGATGGTCCACAGGATCGGCCCGGCGCCGAACAGGAAGAACGACAGCGCCGGCAAGACCGCACCGGGCCACTGGACCGAAGCCAGCATGACCAGCGCCGCCAAGACCGACACGGCAGGCCCCAGCAGGACCACCCGGCCGAACGGCAGCGCCCGCACTACGCGCGGCGCCAGCACGGCGACCAGCGGCACGGCGGCACGGCCAAGCTGCTCGGCCGACTGCGCCAGTAGGTTGGACCACGCCAGCCGGGCGAAGGCGGGCGGCAAGGGTTCGTTCATGGCGGCTCTGGTATGATGCGAAGGCCAAGGTGCGGCGGGCGGTGGCGCCGGGTACCCCGTTCCTTGCGGCGGAACCCGATAGGGCTGCAAGCACGACGGCGGCATAGGGACAGGACTGCGCCGGCAGGACGGCCCGGTTAACCTTTGAGCAAGGAGCCGGCGCTAATGTTGTTAACACCAGCCTAGCCGCGGGATTGGCGTGCAGCGGGGCAGGAAACAGGGCAGAGAACACGGTCATGACAATCCACAGCCATCTCGCAGGCAGCCTCGATGCACACCCCTCGACATCCCTGGGCCGGCTGATGCGCGGCGGCACCGGCCTGACCGACGCCGAGCTGGCGGGCATAGCCGCCGCCCTGGACCCATGCTGGTGCATGGTGCCGCACCACGACCTGGGCGGGGAGGCGATGGCGATGGTGATGGCCGCCAGCCCGGCGCAACCGATGAACGACCCGGCGCAGCCGTCAGACAGCCCAGCGCACCGGATCAGTGATTTGCCGCCGCCGGACGAGGACGCTGCGCCGACCTGGATCATCCACCGGGAAGGCGCGCTGCTGCGGCTGGACGTGTGCCGCGGCGACACCTACACCCGGCTTGGCGCCTACGCTGCCCTGGCGCCGCTCCTGGCCAGCCTGCACCTCGCGATGGAGGCTGCCGGCGGGCGCTGAACCCCCGACGCAAGGGACCCGACCTGGCCAACGACCCCGCCTCCGCCGCGAAGTCCCCCTTTGTTGCGAAGTCCCTGGGACAGCGGCCCAGCATACATCGCACCGCCTCCGTCCGGGACAGTACGTTCGGCGTCTGGTGCGAGGTCGGCGCGCGCACCAAGGTCGCCGAAAGCAGCTTCGGCGACTACTCCTACGTCGTGAATGACAGCGACATCATCTACGCCACCATCGGCAAGTTCTGCTCCATTGCCGCCCATGCGCGGCTGAACCCCGGCAACCACCCGCTCGACCGCGTGATGCTGAGCCATGTCGGCTACCGCAGCAGCGCCTACGGCCTGGGGCCGGACGACCCGGCGTTCTTCGACTGGCGGCGGCAGAGCCGGGTGACGCTGGGGCATGACGTATGGATCGGGCACGGCGCCATCGTGCTGCCGGGGCGCGGCGTCGGCACCGGCGCCGCCGTGGGCGCGGGCGCCGTCGTCACCAAGGACGTGCCGCCGTTCGCCGTCGCCGCCGGCAACCCGGCCCGGGTGCTGCGATACCGTTTCCCGCCGGAGGTCGTCGCGGCCCTGCACCGCATCGCCTGGTGGGACTGGCCCCATGCCCGCCTCGGCACGGCGATGCACGACTTCCGCCACCTGGGCGCAGCCGAGTTCTGCGCCCGCTACGACCCAGGAGAATAGGATGCCCGACATGCCCTCGCCCGCCTTGCCCCCATCCGCCTTGCCTCCCTCTCGCCTGCCAATGCTCGATCCCGTCTATGCCCGCCTGCAGCCGCTAGCCTATCCGCTGGTGCGGGTCGTCACTGGGGCTTTCCTGATGCCGCATGGGGCGCAGAAGCTGTTCGGCTTCGCTGGCGGGGACATCGGGGCGACGGCGGCCGGCTTTGCCCGGCTGGGGTTGCAACCGTCGCTGCCGCTGGCCTACCTGGTCGGCGCGACCGAGTTCTTCGGCGGCCTGTGCATCGTGCTCGGCGTGTTCACGCGCCCGGCGGCGCTGGCCTGCGCCATTCTGCTGGGCGTGGCGGCCTTCGTGGCGCACCTGCCCAACGGCTGGTTCTGGCCCAGCCGCGGCATAGAATACCCGCTTCTCTGGATGCTGTTGTGCATCGCGGTGGCGATGCGCGGCAGCGGGCCGCTGTCGGTGGACGCGGCGCGGGGACGGGACGGCTAACCCAGCGGCGCGCACGCCAACGTCAGCCAATCCTGCGCCGGACCGTCCAGCGCGGGGCCGACCTCCCGCAGCACGCGGGCATGATAGGCGTCCAGCCACCCGCGCTCAGCGGCGGTCAGCATCGCCGGCTCGACCAGGCGGCGGTCGAAGGGGGCCAGCGTCAGCGTCTCGAACCGCAGGAACGGCTTGCGCCCGCCCACCCCCTCGGCAGGCTGCACTAGCAGCAGGTTCTCCAGCCGGATGCCGTAGGCGCCGGGCATGTAGAAACCAGGCTCGTCGGACAGGATCATGCCGGCCGCCAACGGCACCATCCGCCCGGCGCGGGCCAGGCTGCACGGGCCTTCATGCACCGACAGGTAGCTGCCGACGCCGTGGCCGGTGCCGTGGTCATAGTCCAGCCCGGCCTGCCACAGCGCCCGCCGGGCCACCGCATCCAGGTGCGGCCCGGCGACTCCCACGGGGAACAGCGCCGACGCCACGGCGACGTGGCCTTGCAGCACGCGGGTGAAACGGTCGCGCAGCTCGTCCGGCGGGGTGCCGGGGCCGGTCCAGACGGTGCGGGTCACGTCCGTGGTGCCGTCGGGATACTGGGCGCCGCTGTCAATCAGGTAAACCTCGTCCGCCCGCAGCGGCCGGTCGGTTTCGGGTGTGGCGCGGTAGTGGATGATCGCGCCGTCCTCCCCGGCGCCGGAGATCGCCGGGAAGCTCTCGCCCCGAAAGTCCGGCACGTCCCGGCGGAAGTGCAGCAGGCGTTCCGCGGCGGCAATCTCCGTCGTCCGCCCGGCAGCGCCGTCGTGCATCTGCCCGGCTGTGTCATCATGCGTCTGCCCGGCGGCGCCATCGCGCGGCAGCGCGGCAGCGCCATCATGCGGCAGCGTGGCGAGCCAGTGCAGGAAGCGGCACACCGCCACGGCGTCGCGCGCATGGGCGGCGCGTGCGCCGGTCTGCTCCACCGGGTTCTTGCACGCCTTGGGCAGCGCGCAAGGGTCCGGCCCGTCCACCACCGCGGCGCCCGCCGCGCGCAGGGCCTGGCCGAACCACGCCGCCGACCCCGCCCCATCCACGCGCACCCGCTGCCCGGACAACGCCGCCAGGGCGTCCGGCAGGGCCTCCGGCGCCTGCAAGGTCACATCCGGCCCCAGCCAGTCCCGCGCCGCCGCATCCAGCTTGGCCGGGTCCGTGAACAGCGCCGCCGTCCCGTCGCCGCGCACCAGCACGAAGCCGAGCACGAACGGCGTGTAGTCCACGTCCCCCCCGCGCAGGTTCAGCAGCCAGCACAGGGAGGCCGGATCGGTGATGACCGCCGCATCCAACCCCGCGCCGCGCAGCACCGACGCGACGGCCGCCCGCTTGTCGGACGACGCCACCCCAGCCAGCCCTAGCGGATGCGGCACGGCGGGCGCGCAGGGCGGCGCGGGCCGGCTGTTCCAGACGGCGTCCAGCGGGTTACCTGCCAGGGCCACCATCGCCAGCCCGGCGTCGGCATAGCGGCGCAACCCCTCCTCGCTGATCAGCCGGGGATCGTAGCCGACCCGGCCGCCCGGTGCCGCGGCGGCCAGCCACTCCTGCGGCGGCTGGTCCGTGATGTGCAGCAGCTCAAACAGCGCCGGGTCGGCCTGCGACGCAAGCTGCAACGTATAGCGCCCATCGGTGAACACCGCTGCCCGGTCCCGCAGCACCACCGCCAGCCCGGCGCTGCCGGTGAAGCCGGTCAGCCAGGCCAGCCGCTCCGCGCACGGCGGCACGTACTCGCCCAGGTGCTCGTCGGAGCGCGGCACCAGGAAGGCGTTGAGGTCCGTCCCGGCCATGACACGGCGCAGGGCTTCAAGCCTGTGGGGGTGCGATTGCTGCAAAGCCGCTCCGTTCACAATATCTTCACAATTGCATAGCTTATTGATGGATCATGCACCTGTTGCATACCTGGTGGCGCCGCTTAGCGTGCTGCACCGCAGCATGATAGGGTCATATAGGGATGGATGCCACGCAAGTCCGGTAGTCAGAAGACGCTCGGGACCGTGGCGGCACAACCCTTTAAGGACTTGTTATGAACGCCCCGCTTACCAAGGAGCAGATTGCGCTCCTGATGTCCGACACTCTCAGCTATCGCGCTCCCGGCGTCGAGGGTGGCCCGTCCGCTTCCCGTCCGTCCCTGTTCGCCCGGTTGCGTACTGCCGTCGCGCACCTCGCCAGCCTGCCCCGCCGCCGGGCCGTGATGGATGAGCTGTCCATGCTGACCGACCGCGAGTTGGCCGATATCGGCTTGAACCGCTCCGAGTTGGGCCGCGTGTTCGACCCGCGCTTCGCCCAGGCGCGCAAGCGTTCGGGCCAGGGCTACGCCGTCTGACCGGCACGGCCAAGCCGTGACCTGCCAGCCTTGATGCAACCGGCTGCCGCCTCTGACCCCCTGGCGCTTGCCTTGACAGGTCAGGGCGCGGCGGCCGACCGCACGAGGGCCTCCCCCTCGTCGCGCAGCCGCACGCGGGAGGCGTCACGGGCGTAGAACATATGCCCGCCAGGCACAGCCAGCAGGCGTGCGCGTCCGGCGATGGCCGGAGGCAACTGGTCCAGGATCATCTTGCTGGCGTAGTATGGCGTCACGAGGTCATACAACCCGTGCGTAACCAGCACATGCAGCCGCGGGTCGAACGCAAACGCGGTCCGCAGCGCCGACACGCTCTGCGCCGCCTGCTGCTGCGTGCTGTAGGTCCAGGCACGGAACGCCGGGCCACCGAGCAGCTCATACCGCGGCGCCGGCGCCCCCTCCGGACGCCAGCTCAGCCAGTCCGCATACAAGCCCGAGACGGCAGAGCCTAAGACAGGCCGCAGCGCATCCGTCACGGCGTCCGGGTTCTCGATGAACTGGGAGGTCGGCAAGGGGTCAATGCCGGTCGCGGTCAGGTCGTAGGCGCTGGCGATGCGCCCGGGTTCCCGCTCCCGCCGCTCGGTGAACCAATCAACCCGGCCGCCCCGGCGCAGCACCAGATCCGGCGGCAGCCCTGTCAGCGCCCCCACCCGGCTAGACATGCGCTGGACGGCCTCGGCGTCTCCCATGCCGCGCAGGAAATCCTGCAGGTACTCTCCGGTAGCATAGGTCTCCACGTCCGCCAGCGCGTCGCGCGACGTGGCGCCGCGCTGCACCGCTGCCATCGTCGGCAGGCGCGTCAGGTAGAAGTACGGCTCCCACTCGAAGGACCGGCTGTTGTAGTCCAGCAGCGGCGACAGCAGCAGCATCCCGCCCAGCGCCGCCCCCTGGTCCACCAGCGCACGGGCCAGGCGCGGGCCGCGGAAGCCGCCATAGCTCTCGCCGACCAGCAGCTTCGGGCTGGCGAGCCGCCCGTTCGCCTCCAGCCAGCGCCGCATCACCCCGGCCAGCACCGGTATCTCGCCGTTGCTGGACCAGATACGGCGGCGCACGGCGTCGTTGGCGCTCAGCAGGCGGCTGTAGCCGGTGCCGGGCGGGTCAATGAACACCAGGTCGGTGAAGGGCAGCCGAGTTTCCGCATTGGGCTGCAATGCCGGGGACGCGCTCGGCGACGGCGCCCCGTCCTGCGGCAGGGCGACGCGCCAGGGTCCGAGCGCCAGCAGGTTCAGCCAAGCCGACCCGGCGCCGGGTCCGCCGTTGATGGCGAACGTCACCGGCCGGGTGCCCGGCGCCGCGCCATCGAGCATGAACGCCGTCGTCACCACGTCCGCCTCCGCCGCCCCAGCGTCGTCGCTGATGCGGTGGGTGCTGACCAGCGCATGGAACGCCAGAGGGCCGCCGGGCAGTTCCATACGGTGCTCGGTCGTCTTGTCGGCAACGCGCGGCGGGGCGGCACAGGCAGGCGGTGCCGGCGCGGGAGCAGCGGCAGGCGGCGGTGTCTGGCCGAAGGCAGCCAGAGGCGCCAGCAGCGCCAGGAACGGCAAAAGGTTGCGAACTGCCATATTTGACACCCCGATGCGCCGCACGGGTGCGGCGACCGGGATGGATGCACAGCCGACGGCTCGTTGTCACCGTCCCGAGTGCAATATCCGGTGCGGCCGGGTCAGGCCCGGCCGGACGTGCCCTCATGCGCGCCATACTCGGCGCGCAACTCGCCGGAGCGAATGCTGTTCACGGCATTCTGCAGCACGCCCACGATGGCATCGTCCCCCATGGTGCGCGCCAGCAGCCCCATGGACCCGCCAAGCAGCGCGGACGCTATGGCCAGCGCGCTAAGGTTCTGGCCCAGCATGTACTCGATAGCCTTGTCCACCACGGCGCCGGCATGGCTCAGGTCGGCGGGGGGTGCTTCGGCATGACCGTTCTGGGCACCGTTGGACTCGGTTGGCATCGGCGAAAACTCCTTTTCCGACAGATGGCGCTCCAGCCGGTCCATCCAAGCCTACACCGCATCCCGACTGCGTCAGGATATGGTGCAAGTTTCTGTCCGGGAGGCCAATCCACCCTGCGGCTGTCAACGGCGACATTCGGGAGCGACACTCGGGCGGGGTAGCACCGCTCGGGCCGGCGGACCCTGGCCAGGGCCTATTGCGCGGCCACCGGCTCCGCCAGTTCGCCCTGCTCGGCCTGCAGCGCCCACATGCGGGCATACAGGCCGTCCTGGGCCAGCAGCGAGGCATGGGTGCCGCGCTCGGCCACCTGGCCCTCTTGCAGCACCAGGATCTCGTCGGCGTCCACCACGGTGGACAGGCGGTGGGCGATCACCAGCGTCGTGCGGTTGGCGGCGACGGTACGCAGCGCCTGCTCGATCTCGCGCTCCGTCCGGCTGTCGAGGGCGCTCGTGGCCTCGTCCAAGATCAGGATGCGCGGGTCCTTCAGGATGGTGCGGGCGATGGCGACGCGCTGCTTCTCGCCGCCGGACAGCTTCAGGCCGCGCTCGCCGACGCGGGTGTCGTAGCCCTCCGGCATCCGCATCACGAAGTCATGCACCTGCGCCAGCTTCGCCGCCCGCTCGATCTCCGCCTGGGTGGCGCCGGGGCGGCCATAGGCGATGTTGTAGCCGATGGTGTCGTTGAACAGCACAGTGTCCTGCGGCACCACGCCGATGGAGGCGCGCAGGCTCGTTTGCACCACGTCCCGCACGTCTATGCCGTCAATCTCCACCGCGCCCTCGGTCACGTCGTAGAAGCGGAACAGCAGGCGGCTGATGGTGCTCTTGCCCGCGCCGGTCGGCCCGACCACCGCCAGCTTGGACCCGGCGGCAGCCGTGAAGCTGACGCCGCGCAGTATCTCGCGGTTGGCGTTGTAGCCGAAATGCACGTTGCGGAAAGCGACGGTCCCTGCATGGGCGCTGTCCGGGTGCGCGCCGAGCACGACCGAGCCGGAACGGTCGGCGATCTCCTGGTTCACCGACATCAGGCGGAACATCTGCTCCATGTCCACCAGGCCCTGCTTGATCTCGCGATAGACGAAACCCAGGAAGTTGAGCGGCCCGTAGAGCTGCATCAGGTAGGTGTTGACCAGCACGAACTGGCCGACCGTCATGCTCTTGCCCTGCACGCCCTGCGCCGCCATCAGCATCACCAGCGCCAGGCCCACGGCGATGATCGCGGCCTGGCCGAGGTTGAGCATGTTGAGCGTGACCTGGCTTTTCACCGCGGCACGCTCGTAGCGGGCGCGGGCCTCGTCGAAGCGCCGGGCCTCGTGCGCCTCGTTGCCGAAGTACTTGACGGTCTCGAAGTTCAGCAGGCTGTCCACGGCCTTGGTCTGCGCGTCGGAGTCGGTGTCGTTCATGATGCGGCGGAACCGCACGCGCCAGTTGGTGAAGGCGAAGGTGAAGCCGATATACAGCACGACCGCAGTGAAGGTGACGGCAGCGAAGCGCCAGTCGAACAGGTGCCACAGCACCGCAGTCGTCAGCAGCACCTCCAGCAGCGTCGGGATGATGTTGAACACCGCCAGGCGCAGCACCGATTCGATCCCCGCCGTCCCGCGCTCGATGCTGCGGGACAGGCCGCCGGTCTGGCGGTCCAGGTGGAAGCGCAGCGACAGGTTGTGCAGGTGCTTGAAGGTCTGCAGCGCGACCTTGCGGACCGTGCTCTGCTGCACCGCTGCGAACACGGCGTCCCGCAGCTCCGCGAACCCGGCGGACGCGACGCGCAGCAGGCCGTAGGCCAGGATCAGGCTGAACGGGATCGTCATCGGGTTGTTGGCGGGCGCCAGGGCGTCCACGGCCTGGGCATAGACGATGGGGATATAGACCGTCGCCACCTTGGCCAGCACCAGCATGATGACGGCCAGCACCACGCGGACATGCGCGCCCATGTCCCCCTTGGGCCAGAGATAGGGCAGCAGGGAGGCTACGGTCTGCATGCCGGTGCGCTGCGGCTGCCCGGTGGCGACCGTTGGGGAGGTGTCGAGAGGTCTCATGCCGGTGATGTGGCGTGCGCCACCCTGTTCAGGAAGTGCCAGGCCCTGGGATGGGCCGGCATTCCGCCTATAACGGTGACATGCCAGACCTGTTCCGCCATATCGCCGCCTGCAACAACGCCGTCCTGCCTGGCGGACGGCTGCCGTTCAGGCTGGACGGGACGCAGGTTGGATGGGTGCTGCCGGACCTGGCCGCGGCGCTGGTCCCGCACGGCGCCACCTGGGACAGCACGGGGTGGGACAGCACTGGGCGGGACAGCATTGGGCGGGACGGCGCCGGCGCGGACCTGGCTGCTGGACGCCTTGAAGCCGCCGTCCGCGCCTTGTCGGAAGCCGGCCGGTTCCGCTGGCGCGGCGAGGCGTTCGACGTGCGCGCCGACCCGGACGGCCCGGCACTGGCGACCATGGACCGTGGCGCCCTGCCCGCCTTCGGCATCTGGGCGGCTGGCGTCCACCTGAACGGGTTGGTCGAGCGGGCCGACGGCACCTGGGTCTGGGTGGCCCGCCGGGCCGCCGACAAGCTGCTGGACCCCGGCAAGCTGGACCACATCGTAGGTGGAGGCGTGCCCGCCGGGCTGACGCCGCTGCAATGCCTGGCCAAGGAGGCGGCGGAGGAGGCGGCGATCCCTGCCGACCTGATCGCCGCGGCGCAGCCGGTGGCGGTGCTGTCCTACGCCATGGACCGGCCCGAGGGCCTGCGCCGCGACGTGCTGCACTGCTACGACCTGCCGCTGCCCGAAAGCTTCGAGCCGCAGCCCGCGGATGGCGAGGTGGAGGCGTTCGAGCTGTGGCCCCTGCCCCGCGCCTTGGACCGGATGCGGGACACGGACGACTTCAAGTTCAACGTCAACCTGGTGCTGATTGACCTCGGCCTGCGCCGCGGGCTGATCGGCGGTGACGAAGGCCGGCGACTGCGTGCGGCGCTGGACGCGCCCGCCCTGTAGCCGGCCGCCTTGTAGCCGACCCGCCCTCTCGGCTGGCCTACGCCTCCGGCGGGGCCGCGGCGATGGGGATGTCGCGCGCCTCGTGCCCGTCGCTGCCGCCGGGCTGGTCGTCGTCGTCCTGGTCGGCGTTGTCGTCGCTGCGCCCCTCGTGGCCGCGCTGCTCGTTGCTTTGAGGCTCGCCCTGCGGCTCGTACTGCTGCCGGCGCCCGCCTTGCTGGCCGCCCCCCTGATGGCTGCCCTGCTGGGCGCCGTTGGCCTGCGGGTTGGCCTGGGCCGCCTGGTTCATGGCGTTCAGGATGCGGAAGTAGTGCTCGGCGTGCTGAAAGTAGCTTTCGGCCATCACCCGGTCGCCGCCGCTGGTGGCGTCGCGGCCAAGCTGCAAGTATTTCTCGAACAACTGCTGCGAGGTGCCGCGGACGCGCAGGTCGGGGCCGATGCTGTCAAAGACATGGTTGCGGTTCAGCGGCACGTTGCCGGTCTGGTGCCGGACCGGGCCGCCGCCTCCGCCACCGCTGCCGCCCTGGCCGCCCGTGCCCCGGTGGTTGCGTCCCCGCATGCGCTTTATATTCATCTGTGTGGAACACTTTCCTGTTCGCAGCCGCCCCAGTGCATCCAACGGGGATGCCGTCCCAAGCAGCCTGGTATGGTCGCATGCCCGATCCAACGGGCGATCTGTCCCGGCGATCCGGCGGATGGGGCCTGGTGCCCGGTGCCAACGCACACGGACGGGACGCGGCACGGCCCCGCGTGCAGGCGCAACGTAGTGGCCCCGGCCTGTTCTGCCAAACTTTTTCTTGTCTGGTCCTTACCCGGCGCCGCGGCGTTGCAGCACCATCGCCCGTTCCGTGCCGGCCAGGTCCCGGCGCAGCCCGACCGTCCAGCCCTCCGCCAAGGTTGAGACGGCGGCGGCCTGCCCTGCCCCAAGCTCCAGCACCGCGGTGCCGCCGGGGCGCAGCAGGGCCGGCAAGCGGCGCAGCAGGACGCGGTAGGCGTCCAGCCCATCGGGGCCGCCGTCCAGCGCGCGGCGCGGCTCGTGCCGGGCGACCTCGGGCATCAAGCCGGCGATATCCGCCGCGGGAACGTAGGGCGGGTTGCTGAGCACCAGGTCGAAGCGGGCGTGGAGGGCGTCGTTCCAATGGCCGCACAGCATCGCGGCGCGATGGGCCAGGCCCAGCGCCGCGGCGTTGCGCCGGGCCAGGGCGGCGGCGGCGGGGGACAGGTCCAGGCCGACGCCCCAGGCCGCGGGATATTCGGTCAGCGCGGCCAGCAGCAGGCAGCCGGTGCCGGTGCCGAGGTCGAGGATGCCATGCGTGGCGCTGCGGTCCGGGCGGGCGGCCAGCGCGGCTTCGATCAGGGTCTCGCTGTCCGGGCGCGGGATCAGGGTGGCGGCGGAGACCTCGAACGGCAAGCTCCAGAACTCTTGGCGTCCGGTGATGAGGGCCAGCGGCTCCCGCGCGGCGCGGCGGGCGAGCAGGGCGGCGTAGGCCGGCAGGTTCACCGGCGCATCGCGCTCCCGCAGCAGCGCGTCCTGCGCCAGTCCGGCGAGGTGCCCCAGCAGCAGCCGGGCGTCCAGCCGCGGACTGTCCACGCCGGCGGCGGCCAGCAGCGCCGCACCGTGGCGAAGGGCGTCAGCGACGGTCATGGGACTGGCTTGCTGCTCCCTCTCCCTCCGGGAGAGGGTTGGGGTGAGGGAGAGGGCAAGCGCCGCCCTTGGCCATCGTGGAGCCGGTTCCGCATGGGCCGAGGCCGGTGCTTGCGGCTTCCCTCACCCCGGCCCTCTCCCGGAGGGAGAGGGAGCAGCAAGCATTTCTGGCCTACTCCTGCGCTGCAAGCCGCGCCGCCTGATCCTCGGCGGTCAGGCGGTCCACGATCTCGTCCAGGTCGCCCTGCATGATGCGGTCTATCTTGTGCAGCGTCAGCTCGACCCGGTGATCCGACACGCGGCCTTGGGGAAAGTTGTAGGTGCGTATGCGCTCGCTGCGGTCGCCGGTGCCGACCTGGCTCTTGCGGTCGGCGGCGCGGGTGTTGGCGAGGCTGCTGCGCTGCGCCTCGTACAGCCGGGCGCGCAGGATTTTCATCGCCTTGGCGCGGTTCTTGTGCTGGCTGCGCTCCTCTTGCATCGCCACTACGACGCCGCTCGGGATGTGGGTGATGCGGACGGCGCTCTCCGTCTTGTTGACGTGCTGGCCGCCCGCCCCGGACGCGCGGTAAACGTCTATCCGCAGGTCGGTCTCGTTGATCTCCACGTCCACCTCCTCCGCCTCCGGCAGCACCGCAACGGTCACGGTGGAGGTGTGGATGCGGCCCTGGCTCTCCGTCGCCGGGACGCGCTGGACGCGGTGGACGCCGGATTCGTACTTCAGCCGGGCGAACACGTTGCGGCCGGTGATCTCCGCCACGCCCTCCTTGATGCCGCCCAGCCCGGTGTCGGCATATTCCAGCACCTCGACGCGCCAGCCCTTCGACTCCGCGTATTTCTGATACATGCCGAACAGCTCGGCGGCGAACAGCCCGGCCTCGTCGCCGCCCGCAGCGGGACGGATTTCCAGGATGGCGCTACGGGCGTCGGCCTCGTCCTTGGGCAGCAGGGACAACCGTATCTCGTGGCGCAGCGCCGGCAGGCGGTCCTTCAACCCGTACAGCTCGGTTTCCGCCAGATCCTTCATCTCGGGATCGGCGAGCATGGCTTCCGCTTCGGCCTGCGCGCGTTCGGCAGCGCGCAACTCGCCGATGCGCTCGACGACCGGGTTCAGCTCGGACAGCTCCTTGCTCGCGCGGGAGAAGGCGTCGCCGCCCAGCCCCTCGCTAAGCTGCGAGTTGAGTTCCGCGGCCCGGCCGACGATGCGGTCCAGCTTGTAGTCCAGGCTGCCGCTCATGCCCCGCCAGCCCCGCCCAGATGCGCCGCCAGATCGGCCAGCGCGACCTCGGACTGCGCGCCGGTCGCCAGGTCCTTCACCTGCGCCACCCCACGGGCCAGCTCGGCGTCGCCGATGATGACGGCGGCGCGGGCGCAGATGCGGTTGGCCCGCTCCATCCGGCGCTTCATGTTGCCGCGGTAGGCCATCTCCGCCCGCACCCCGGCCCGGCGCAGCGCCTGCATGGCATCCAGCGCCGCAGCCTCCATCGCATCGCCCACCGGGATCACCGCGACGGCGGGCGGCGGCTCCGGCGGCGCCTGCATCAGCATCGCCAGCCGCTCCACACCCGCGGCCCAGCCCACCGCCGGCACCGCAGGCCCGCCCATCTGCGCCACCAGGCCATCGTAGCGCCCACCGGCCATCACGGTCCCCTGCGCGCCCAGCCGGTCCGTCACGAACTCGAAAGCGGTGTGGTTATAGTAGTCCAGGCCACGGACGATGCGCGGGTTCTCCCGGAACGGCACGCCCAGCCGGGCCAGGTGCCCAAGCAGCGCTTCGTAGAACGCGGCGGCGTCCGCCGTCAGGGTGGCCCCGATGGTCGGCGCGTCCGCCACCAGGGCGCGGTCGGCGGCCTCCTTGCTGTCCAGGATGCGGAGCGGGTTGCGCTCCAGCCGGTCCAGGCTCTCCGGGGACAGGGCATCGCGGTGCGCGCCGAAGTGGGCCACCAGGGCATCGCGGTAGGCCCGGCGGCTCTCGGCGTCGCCCAGGGTGTTCACCTCCAGCACCGTGTCGCCGCTCACGCCCAGGGCTTGCAGGATGTGCCAGCCGAGCGCGATCACCTCGGCGTCGGCTAGCGGTTCCGCCGGGCCGATCAGCTCGGCGCCGATCTGGTGGAACTGGCGGTAGCGGCCCTTCTGCGGACGCTCGTAGCGGAACATCGGCCCGGCATAGAACACCTTCTGCGGCAAGGACTGCGTCAGGCCGTTGCTGACCAGGGCGCGGCAGATGCCGGCGGTGTTCTCGGGCCGCAGGGTCAGGCTGCCGCCGTCGCGGTCGTCGAAGGTGTACATCTCCTTCGTCACCACGTCCGACGTGTCGCCCAGGGTGCGGGAGAAGACGCGGGTGTCCTCGAAGATCGGCGTCGCCCACTCGTCATGGCCATACAGCCCGGCGACGCGCCGGGCGGTGCCGACGACATGGGCGTGGCGGCGCTGGTCGTCGCCGATGAGGTCCCGGGTGCCGCGGATGGGTTGCAAGTCTGCTGACGGGCTGGCCAAGGTTGTTCCTATGAAGTCGTTTGCCGGCTTGTCGTTGCGGGCCGCTTGCGGCGTGGCGACCCAGGGCGGCAAGGACCTTGCTGGCGACCCATGGATTGCCGCGTCGCTGCGCCTGCTGCAATGACGGGCGGATGGCGTCGTTCAGGTTGCGCCGACGGCTGAGGTCCATGACCTCTGCAAAACCGCCCGCGTTCTTTGTCCTGGCCGGTCAGGTCATCCAGCCGTTGATGTTATTCCGCCGCTACCTTCGCGCCGTGCGGCCCAACCAGCGTCAGGCCAGGCCCGGCAGCGTCCAGTTCGGCCACCTTGCGCTCCACCTGCTGGATGATGTGCTCCACCATGTCCGCGCCATCAATGGTGTGGTCGGTGCGGCCGGCGGCATAGACCATGTGGCGGCCGTTGCCGCCGCCGGTCACGCCGATGTCGGTCATCAGCGCCTCGCCGGGGCCGTTCACGACGCAGCCGATGATGGACAGGGTGATCGGCGTGCGTATGTGCGCCAGCCGCTCCTCCAAGGTCGCCACGGTCTGGATCACGTTGAAGCCCTGGCGGGCGCAGGACGGGCAGGACACGATCTTCACGCCGCGGTGGCGCAGGCCGAGCGACTTCAGGATGTCCCAGCCGACGTGGACCTCCTCCTCCGGCTCGGCGGACAGGCTCACGCGCAGGGTGTCGCCGACGCCGGCCCACAGCAGGCTGCCCAGGCCGATGGAGGACTTCACGGTGCCGGCGCGCTTGGTGCCGGCCTCGGTGATGCCGATGTGCAGGGGGTGGTCGCACACGTCCGCAAGCTGCTGGTAGGCGGCGACGGCCATGAACACGTCCGACGCCTTCACGCTGATCTTGAACTCGTGGAAGTCGTGGTCCTGCAGTATCTTCGCGTGCTCCAAGGCGCTCTCGACCAGCGCCTCCGGGTTCGGCTCGCCGTACTTCTCCAGCAAGTGCCGGTCCAGCGATCCGGCGTTGACGCCGATCCGCATGGAGCAGCCGTGGTCCCGCGCGGCCTTCACGACCTCGCGCACCCGGTCGGCGCTGCCGATGTTGCCGGGGTTGATGCGGAGGCAGGCGGCGCCGGACTGCGCGGCCTCGATGGCGCGCTTGTAGTGGAAATGTATGTCCGCGACGATGGGCACATTGACCTGCGGCACGATGTCCTTGAGCGCGAAGGCGCTCTCCTGGTCCGGGCAGGACACGCGCACGATGTCCACGCCGGCGTCCTCGGCGCGGAGGATCTGGGCGACGGTGCCGGGCACGTCGGTGGTCAGGGTGTTGGTCATCGTCTGCACGGTGACGGGCGCGTCGCCGCCCACCGGGACCGAGCCGACCATGATCTGCCGGGACCGGCGGCGGGTGATCTGCTGATACGGACGGTAACTCATGGCTGCTCCCCGGCGCCGGTGGTCGGCGCGCGATATATAGTCCGTGCCGGCGCCTACTGCGACCCGGTTCGCGGCGCGGCGCCGCCGGGCCGGATGGCATCGCCGTCCACCGGCACGTCGCGGCGCAACGCCCCAACGGCGCCGAGCGACGGCCCGGCCACGCCGTCCACCACAAGCTCGGTCCCGCCGGCGTTGCCGGTGGTCATCAGCAGCTTGGCGCCGCGGGGCACCGGCCAGGTCTCGCCGCCGCGCATCAGGCGGCTCAGCAGCACCTGGCCCTGACGCTCCCGCACCTGGACCCAGGCGTCGGACTTCAGGCGTATCTGCACGCGCGGCGCGTCCGGTGCGGGCGGCGGCGCGGGCGTGCTGACCGCGGCGGGCACGGCTGCAGGCGCTGGCACGGGCACGGGCGCCGGGACGGGCGGCGCGGCAGCAGCGGCCGGAGGCGCCTGCCGGGCTGCGGAGGCCGGCGGCGCAGCGGGGGGCGGCGGCAGGATGGAGGCGACCTGCGGCGAAGGTGTGCTGCGCGGCGCGGTGCGGTCGGCGAGCGGCGCCAGGCGGTCGGGCACCACCTCCGTCGCGGTGCGCGTCTCGCCGGACATGCGGAACCAGCCGACATAGGCGCCGCCGGTCAGCAGCAGGCCCAGCAGCACCACGGCGCCGATAGGCACGCCGCGCTGCGGCACCGGGGCGGGGAAGGCCAGCTCGGTCTTGCGGTTGACCCCGGACGCCTCGGCCCGGAAGCGGCGGGCGACCTCGGCGGCGTCCAGGCCCAGGGAGGAGGCGTAGGTGCGGAGGAAACCCACCGCGTAGGCGTTGCCGGGCAGGTCGGCGACGCGCCCGTCCTCGATGGCCTCCAAGAACGGCAGGCGGATGCGGAGCGTGGCGGCCACGTCCGGCAGCGCCCAGCCCAGGCGCTGGCGCGCGGCGCGCAGCTCGGCGCCGACGCGGGAGGCGCCGAGCGCCGGGCCGGCGTCGCCGTCGGTGGACATCATGGCGCCCGGCTCCTGGAACCTGGCGTGCCGGTCATGCTGCAAGGGGCCATCCATTGCTTGCGCGCGGCCCGGAAGGCGGGCTGGCGTCGCCTTCCATAGACCGGACGCGGGCGGAACGCCACCGGGGGCACTTGCTGCTCCCTCTCCCTCCGGGAGAGGGTTGGGGTGAGGGAAGCCACGCGGACAACCCTCGGCCACTTCGCACACTGCCCGGCGCTGCCTTGGTCCTGGCTTGGCTCTGGCGGCCCTCCCTCACCCCGGCCCTCTCCCGGAGGGAGAGGGAGAGGCAAGCAAGCCTACACCGCCAGCCCGTGCTCGCGTGCCCAGGACTGCAACGGCGCGCGCAGGCTGGCCTGGCCGGCAGCGTGGCGGCGAGCGGCGGACAGGACGGCGCGCAGCTCCGCCAGGTTCACCCCGGCCATGAACGCCTTCAGCCGCAGCAGCCCCGCCGCCGGCATGGACAGCGTCGTGATGCCGAGCGCCGCCAGCACCATCGCCTCCAGCGGACGCGCCGCGTGCTCCCCGCATACCGAAACCTCCACCCCTGCCGGCCCCGCAGCGGCCTGGATGGCGTCCAGCAGGTCCATCACCGGCGGAGACAGCAGATCGTAGCGCCCCGACAGCCCCGGAGTGCCGCGGTCGGCGGCGAACAGGAACTGCATCAGGTCGTTGGACCCGATGGACACGAAATCCGCCTCCGCCATCAGTGCCGGCAACTGCCACAGCAGCGCCGGCACCTCGATCATGCTGCCGACGTGCAGCCGCTCCGGCGCCGGGCGCACCCGCTCCGCCTCCGCCAGCAGCAGCGCGCGGGCGGCGCGGAACTCGGCGACGGTGGCGACCATCGGGAACATCACCGACAGCGGGCGCCCGGCGGCGGCCAGCAGCAGGGCGCGGAGCTGGCGGCGCATCAGCGCCGGGCGGTCCAGGCCGACGCGCAGGCTGCGCCAGCCCATCGCCGGATTCTCCTCCTCCTGCGGCGGCGCGTCCGGCAGCAGCTTGTCGCCGCCCAGGTCCAGCGTGCGGAACTGCACCGGGCGGTCCCCGGCGGCGTCCAGCACGCGGGCATAGATCGCCGCCTGCTCCGGCACGTCCGCCACCGCGCCGCGGGCGAGCATGGCGATCTCGGTCCGGAACAGGCCGATCCCCGCGGCGCCGGTCGGCTCCAACTGCTCCACCTCGCGCGCCAGGCCGACGTTCAGCATTAGGCGCAGCGCCACGCCGTCCCGCGTCTGGGCGGGGCGGTGGCGCTGGGCGGCGAAGCCGGCCTCCAACTGGATGCGGGTGTCCAGGGCGCGGGCATAAGCCTGGCGCACCTCGGCCTCGGGGCGCAGCACCACCTGGCCCTCCTCCGCGTCCACTATCGCGTCGTCCCCGGCCTCGGCGGCGTCCATCAGGCCGCGCACGCCGCCCACCGCGGGCAGGCCCAGGGCACGGGCCAGGATGGCGGCGTGCCCGGCGCTGCTGCCCTCCTCAATGGCGACGCCGCCGATGCCGCGGGCGTGCCATTCCAATAGCTGCGCCGGGCCGAGGCGCCGGGCGAACAGGATGGCGCCCTGCGGGATGGCGGGGACTTCGCCGCCGCCGTCCAGCGCCGACAGCAGGCGTCCGGCCAGGTCCTCCATGTCCGCCAGGCGCTCGCGCAAATAGGGGTCGGCGATGCGGCGCATCCGCTCCCGCATCTCGTTCATCACGCGATGCACCGCGGCCTCTGCGGCCAAGCCGCCGGCCACGGCCTCCCGCACGCGGCGCATCCAGCCGCCCTCGGCGGACACCAGGCGCGTCGCCTCCAGCACCTCGCGCGGGGCGTCACCGGCCGGGAGGCTGGTCTCGATCAGGTCGTCGAGGCTTTGCCGCATGACGGCGACGGCCAGGTCCAGCCGGACGGCCTCTGCGCCGGAGTCCTGGGACAGCAGGCGGCGCAGCGGGGCGCCGACGCCGTGCAGCACGACGGGGCCGATGGCGATGCCAGGCGCCAGCGGGGCCGCGGCGAAGCGCCGGGGCAAGGTGGCGCCCACGCCCTGCTCCGCGCCGTCCGTGGCGCCCGCCGCGGCCAGCACCTCGGCCAGCAGCATCGCAACGGTTTCCAGCAGCTCCACCTCGTCGTCGGCATAGCGGCGTGGCGCGCGGTTCTGCACGGCCAGCACGCCCAGGATGCGCCCGGCGCGGCGGACCGGCACGGCCAGCAGGGAGGCATAGGGGTCCTCCCCCGTCTCGGGCCGGTAGGCGAAGGCGGGATGGTTCTGCGCGTCCGGCAGGTTCTGCGGCGTGCCGGTGGCGGCGACGATGCCGACGATGCCCTCGCCGACGCGCAGCCGCGTGCGACCGACGGCGGCGGGGTTCAGGCCATGGGTGGCGGCAAGCTCCAGCAGGTCGCCGGGGCGCATGGCGTAGACGGTGCAGACCTCCGCCACCATCTCGCCGGCCACCAGCCCAGCCAGGTCCGCCAATGCGGTGCCGGACGCCTCGCCGGCCATCATCGTCCGCAAGCGGGACAGCAGCCGGCGGGCCTGGATCATGCTACGGGTGGGCCGTGCGGGCGGGGATTGCCGGCCCGGGGGTGCGTGCGGCTTGCGTCGCGGCACTCCAACAGCCGGGCGGCGTGCGCCGGCCGCTTCCTGCTCCCTCTCCCGGAGGGAGAGGGAGCTAGGGCACTCCCCACGCCATATGCGTCGGCCTTGAGATCGCCGCGCCGCTGCGCTTCCCGCAACGGCCGTTTCGGTGTGAATGCGGCCCATCCTAGCGCACGCCGGCCCAGCGGGCGTGCAGGGCCGCCGCCGCCTGGCCTTGCAGCTCGGCGATGATCTCCGCCACCGGCTGCACCGACGTCACCATCCCCACGGACTGCCCGGCCATGACGGAGCCATGCTCCACGTCCCCGTCCACGACGGCCCGGCGCAACGCGCCGGACCAGAAGTGCTCGATGGTCAGTTGCGCCTGCCCCAGCGTCAGCTCCCCGGACTCGACGCGCGCCCGCGCCTCCGCCTGGTGCTGCGCGAAGCGCGCGGTGCCGGCGTTGGCCAGGCTACGCACGGGGATGACGGGAAAGCGCGGATCGAGCTGCACGCTCGGCACCGCGTCGCGGGCGCGGGCGTGGACCATGGCCTGCTTGAAGCGGGGATGGGCGATGCTCTCGGCGGCAGCGGCGAAGCGCGTGCCAAGCTGCGCCCCGGCCGCGCCCATCTCCAGGAAGGCCAGCACCGCCTCTCCCCGGCCGATGCCGCCGGCCACGAACACCGGCACGTCGCGCACATGCGGCAGCACCTCCTGCGCCAGCACCGCGAGCGAGACCGGGCCGATGTGCCCGCCGGCCTCCGACCCCTCGATGACGAGGGCGTCCGCCCCGGCGCGCACCAGCCGCTGCGCCAGGCCGAGCGCCGGGGCGAAGCAGACCAGCCGGGCGCCGCCGTCCTTCACCTGGCGCACCGCGGCGCCGGACGGGATGCCGCCGGCCAGCACGACATGGCCGACGCCCGCAGCCAGGCAGACGGCGATCAGCTCCGGCAGGCGCGGGTGCAGGGTGATGAGGTTGACGCCGAACGGCCGGTCGGTCAGCGCCTGCGTCCCGGCGATCTCGGCGGCCAGCGCGTCCGGCGGCATGGCGCCGCCGGCGACGACGCCGAAGCCGCCGGCGTTGCTGATGGCCGACACCAGCCGCCGCTCGCTGACCCAGCTCATCGCGCCGCCCATGATGGCGACCCGGCTGCCCAGGAACCGCGCGCCCCGCTCCTGCAGCCGGTCCAGCCCGGCTTGCGCCAGGCGGTCCGTGCCCAGGCGGTCCGTGCCCAGGAGGTCGGGGCTGGCGATGTCAGGCATCTAGGCCATAGGCCGTGTGCAGCGCCCGCACCGCAAGCTCGGTGTACTCGGCGGCGATCAGCACGCTGACCTTGATCTCGCTGGTGGAGATCACCTGGATGTTGATGCCCTTGGCGGCAAGCGTCGCGAACATCGTGTTGGCGACCCCGGCGTGGCTCCGCATCCCGACGCCCACGACGCTGATCTTCGCCACGTCCGAATCGGCCAGCACCGAGCCGGCGCCGGTGGCGATCTGCGCGGCGGCCAGGATCGCCTGGGCGCGCGGCAGGTCGGCGCGGCCCACGGTGAAGGTCATGTCCGTCGTGCCGTCCGCCGACACGTTCTGCACGATCATGTCCACGTTGACGTTGGCCTCGCTCAGCGGGCCGAAGATGGCCGCCGCCATGCCGGGGCGGTCGGGCACCCGGCGCAGGGTGATCTTCGCCTCGTCCCGCGAGTATGCGATGCCCGACACCATTGCGCTTTCCACGATCTCGTCCTCGTCCACCATCAGGGTTCCGGGCTTGTCCTCGAAGCTTGAGAGCACCTGGACGCGCACCCGCTCCTTCATCGCCAGCTCCACCGAGCGGGTCTGCAGCACCTTGGCGCCGACCGACGCCAGCTCCAGCATCTCCTCATAGGCGATCTTGTCCAGCTTGCGGGCGCGCGACGTGATGCGGGGGTCGGTGGTGTAGATGCCGTCCACGTCGGTGTAGATGTCGCAGCGGTCGGCCTTGAGCGCCGCGGCCAGCGCCACCGCCGAGGTGTCGGAGCCGCCGCGGCCCAGCGTGGTGACGCGCCCGCCGGGGCCGATGCCCTGGAAGCCCGCGACGACCGGCACAGCCCCGGCCTCCATCGCGGCGAGCAGCCCGGCGCCGTCCACCGATGCGATGCGCGCCCGGCCGTGCGCTCCGTCGGTGTGCAGCGCGACCTGCCAGCCGGACCAGGAGCGCGACTCGACGCCCAGGGTGTGCAGCGCGATGGCCATCAGGCCGGACGTGACCTGCTCGCCGGTGGCGACCACCGAGTCGTACTCGCGGGCGTCGTGCAGCGGGGACAGGGACTGGCACCAGCCGACGAGCTGGTTGGTGACGCCGGACATGGCGGACACCACGACGGCGACCTGGTGGCCGGCGTCCACCTCCCGCTTCACCCGGGCGGCGGCGCTGCGTATGCGGTCGAGGTCGGCCACCGAGGTGCCGCCGAACTTCATCACGATCCGCGCCATGCCTGCCTTTCCGGGGAGTGGGCCGCCCGTTGCGGGAGGCATCGTGCCGGGTCACATATCGCTGGGGCAAGGGGGCGGCAACATGGCGGACATGCGGACGGGGGATTCGGGGGCGGCCCTGCCGGCGGCTGGCCCGGCCCGGCCGGCGGACGCGGGGTCGGCCGTGCCCGCGGACGCGGGATCAGCGATACCCGCGGAGGTCGCCAAGTTCGATGCCCTGGCGGCGCGGTGGTGGGACCCGCGGGGGCCGATGGGGGCGCTCCATGCCATGAACCCGCTGCGGGTGGGATGGGTGGACCAGCGGGTGCGGGCGCGGTTCGGCGGGCCGATCCATGGCAGCGGAGGGCGGTTGCTGGACGTGGGCTGCGGCGCCGGGCTGGCGGCGGAGGCGCTGGCGCGGCTGGGCCATGACGTGCTGGGGCTGGACGCCGCCGGGGAGGCCGTGGCCGCGGCGCGCGCCCATGCAGAGGGCAAGGGCTTGTCGCTGGCCTACCGCGCCGGCACGGCGGAGGGCCTGGCGGCGGAGGGGCTGCGCTTTCCCGTGGTGACAGCGCTGGAGGTGATCGAGCACGTGGCGGACCCGGCCGCCTTCCTGCGCCTGCTGGGGCGGCTGGTGGAGCCGGGGGGGCTGCTGTTCGTGTCCACGATCAACCGCACGCTGCGGTCCCTGGTGGTGGCGAAGCTGGGGGCGGAATACGTGGTGCGGCTGCTGCCGGTGGGGACGCATGAGTGGGGGCGGTTCATCACGCCGGCCGAGTTGGGCGCATTGGCGGCGGCGGGTGGCTTTCGGGTGCAGGAGGTGAGCGGGATGGTGTTCGACCTGCGGCGGCGGGCTTGGCGGGCGGGGGCGGATTTGGGGGTGAACTACATCGCGGCGTTGGGGCGGAGCGAAGTTCGGTGATACATGCCGTTCCATGGCAGCGCATCTCGCCAATTGGGATAGGGTTGGTCGCGCAACGGCCGAAATAGGCGGGTGACGGCCCGTGAAGCGATGCAGCGGCTGCGGCGCGAGGGCTTCGACGAGCGAGCCGGCAAGGGATCGCATCGCATCTTCCGCCGGGGTGACCGCAAGGTTGTCGTTGCGGACCACTCGGGCGACATCCCCGTCGGTACACTTCGCCAGATTTGCAAGCAAGCCGGCTGGGAATGGGCGCCCGCACGCTGATGGAGCAAGGCATGGAGCATCTGCTGTATCCGATCACTGCCGAGTGGGACGAGGCGGCAGGCGCCTGGTCGCTGCTGTCCCCTGACTTTCCGGAGGTGGCGTCGGTCGCAACCACGCCCGGCGACATCGCCCAGCAAGCGTCGGACGCGCTTGCCACCGCAATTGAGGCGCGGCGGGAGGACGGAGAAGAGGTGCCGGCACCAACGGCCGACGTTTCCGCCCTAATTGGACGATGGCCACCCACAGGCAAAAGCCTGTTGATCCATGTGCCGGTTCCGTCGGCCCGCTGCCGCCCGAACCTGTGCGCGTCGCCGTGAGCCTGGACAGGCCCTTGCTGGAGCGGATTGACCAGGAAGCCAGCCGCCGCGGTATGACCCGGTCTGGCTTCCTCGCTGAAGGCGCCCGCACGCTCTTGGGTGCTTGATGGATCGTTGCGTCCAGTCCTACGGCGACTTGACTGAAATCCTTTCGTCCATTGAGGGACAGCACACCATGGATGCATGTGCGAACAAGCCGGGGCATACCTCCACCTATACCGATTGGGAACGCCTCCGATCTATGACCGACGAAGATATTGCGCTTGCCGTCGCCAATGATCCGGACGCTGCGCCGATCCCTACAGAGAGCGAACTAGAAGGATACAAGCCGGCGCCGGCCCGTGGTCCGGCTTCAAGTCCGGCGCGACGCCGTAGCTGTCCATAGCCTCCTCGCCCGTATCCGTTTCCCGCGCTCCGCCGGATGGGCAACAGCCTAACGGCGGGGCTGGCGAGGCTGGATTGTAGTCCTAGCCGGCATCAGCCTCCTCGCGGGTCAAGCCGCCCTGGCGGCCCTCATCCGCGCGCATGAAGCGTTCAACAAAGTAAAGGGGCCGCTGCTTGGTCTCGTTGAACACGCGCCCGAGATACTCGCCTATCACACCCAGCGTCATGATCTGCACCCCCCCAAGGAACAGGATGACGGTCAGCAGGCTAGGGTAGCCCGCCACGTCGCTGCCGAACAGCAGCGCGCGGGTCACGACGATCACGCCATATACGAGCGCCAGCACCGAAACAGTCAAGCCCACATAGGTCGCGATCCGCAACGGCGCCATCGTGAAGCTCGTCACCCCTTCCAGCGCAAGGTTCCACAGCCGCCAGTAGTTCCACTTACTGGTGCCGGCGTGACGAGGCGCGCGGTCGTAGAGCACGGCCTTGCTGGGGAAGCCCACCCAGGCGAACAGCCCCTTCATGAACCGGTGATGCTCCCGCAACGAGACCACGGCCTCGACCACGCGCCGGCTCATCAGCCGGAAGTCCCCGGTGTTGCGCGGAAGGCGCACATGCCCGACCCGCTCCATGACCCGGTAGAACGCGGTCGCGGTCGCGGTTTTGAGCCAGGTCTCCCCGTCCCGCGTCCGGCGCTGGGCGTAGACCACGTCATGCCCGGCCCGCCATTCCGCCGCCAGCGCCTCGATCACCTCCGGCGGGTCCTGCAGGTCGGCGTCAATCACCACCACCGCCTCTCCCGCCACATGGTCGAGGCCGGCGGTCATGGCGACCTCCTTGCCGAAGTTGCGCGCCAGGTTGACGACCGCGACGTTCGGATCGCTGCCGTGCAGCGCAGACAGTATGGCCAGACTCGCGTCCGTGCTGCCGTCGTTCACATAGACGACTTCCCAGGTGCCCAGCCGCTGCATGACGCCGGACAAGCGGCGGTGGAACTCCCTCAGCCCCTCGGCTTCGTTGAACACCGGGACCACGACCGAGAACACGGGACAGGCGCCTGGAGCCTTCAACGGGAGAGCCGGGCGGGCCTGTCCAATGTTGCCTGTCACGTCAGATTGCCTCGCTGCCGTCTGCACGACGTCCGCCGGTCGTGCCTAATGCTGCGTCGGCACGGGCCGTTCGCGCCGGGGCAGCGAGGAAAGGCCCTGTGCAGGCCAGCACGATCAACGCGCCGGCGAAAGGAAGATGGTATCGCGCATGGCTTTCGTACAGCATGTGAACGACCGTGAGCAGCAGCACGGACATCATGAGGCCGAGCGCAAGGGGAGACCGGGTCAGGGCCATGCGTTGATGCACAAGCGAGGCCGCGACGGCGCAGAGCAGGGCGAACCACCATACGTTCATAAGAACACTCACGCTGATCGCAAACACCCGGTTTGTTGCCGCAACCTCCGGGTGGTGCATGGTGAACAGGATGCCTTCCTCCTCCCAGCCCCAAAGGAAGCCCGCCTTTCGAATCGCAAGCTTGGCGAAGCCTGCTGGGTTCGACCTGATCCATTCCCGGGCCCATGCGCTGCCGGTCGCATTCCAGACCACCTCGTCGTGGATGAAGGCATTCAGGTCGCGTTCACCGGCCGGCGACCAATTTCCTGTGGCGCGCGGGTTGTTCGCCCGGTATAGCACGTCCCCGCCGTTGGTGGAGATCAAGACGGGACGGCCAAGCGCGCTCATGTTGCGAACGGTCCAGGGCGCGATCACCGCCAAACCGATCAACGCCGCTGCGGCAACGGTCAGCGCCTGCCGCCAGCGCGAGCCTGCAGCCATCCACGCCATGCCTGCCCACAGGGCCGGAAGCAGCAGCAGGCTCGGGCGCACCAGGGCTGCCGTGCCGTAGGTCAGCCCGGCGCAGACCAGAGCGCCGGCTGCCGGCCAGGGCAAAGTCGAACAGCAGCACGCCCAGGGTCAGCAGGAGCAGGCTCAGGCCCTCGGTCAAGGGCACTCCGGTATAGCCGATGTGCTTCGGCCAAACAGCGAACGCCAGCAGGACAGAAGCGACGCTGGATGGTCCGATCAACCGCGATGCCACCACTCCCAGAACCAGCGCGCTCAACGCATAGACCACCAAGTTGAAGCCGATGATGGCCCATGCCCCGGCCCCGAACACGCCGAACCATCCCGCGAACAGGAACGGCAAGCCCGGCGGGCGCCAGGCCAGCATCTCAACCAGCGCTCCCGTGGGCTGCCCATCCGGACCGGCCACATTGACGGTGCTATAGTAGCGTCCTTCCGTGAGGAGGTGCATGGCCGTGTCATAGTAGTCGCGTGGGTCTGAAATGAGGGTGACTGGCATCAGTGCGCCCCAGGCAAGGCGCAGCAAGGCCCCGCCAGCCAGGATCGCCAGCCAGGTGCCCGGCCGTTCCGTCCAGGCAGGCAAGTCGAGCCGGCCACGCCGCATCATCGCGACGGCGGCCACGACGACGCCCCCTGCTCCGCCGCCCGCGGCGGCCATGGCGGGCAGCCCCATGCTCAACAGCCACGGCCCGAACACGAAAGCCGACAAGGAAAGCAGGAGCGTCGCCAACCATATCGCCTGCGCTGCCGCCCAGCGCATCCGCGGCATCATGGCCGGCGCCAGAATCGAACGGCTGCAGGTGGGGGGGTGCTGCCACATGCGTATCGCGAGAACAAAGACGGCAGAACTGATGAGCGTCTTGGCATCGGCAACACAACAAGTCTTTCAAAAGATCATGGGGCGGCAAGGCTTGCACCGGGCTTCTACCACGCGGCCATCCTGACAGTGCAACAAAGGATCGAAGGATAAGGGTCACGCAAGCCGTGCTGGCCTTCGGCGGTGCGGAACAGATCCTGTTCCGAAGCTATGCGGCGTCCAGCAGAACAAGCACAAGATCACCAGCCGGCGGCCCGGACGGCAGGCCGATCCATCCGGCGACGGAAACCGGGCGGTCCGTGCCGCGGACCTCGCCCGCTCCCTTGCTCATCTCGCCCAACGCCTCGACCTCTCACAGGAATGCCTCGTCGAGGCAGAAACCGCAGCGCCCCGGCGGGATCAGCTTGGCGCACCCTTCGACCGGCCCGGCCGGCACGGTGCCGCCAACGCTGAACAGGAACACATCCTTCACGGACCTCCGCATCACGCGGCTCCGGCGCCGGGCAGCCTACGCCCGCTCCCCCATCGCCCGCCGCTCCAGATCGCGCAGCCGGTCGCGCCCATCCGGCGTCCGCGGGTCCACCTCCAGCACCTTCTGCCAGGCCCGCAGGGCGCCGCGCCAGTCGTGCTGGCTCTCGGCGATGCGGGACAGATCCTGCAGGGCGGCGAAGTGCCGAGGTTCCCGGCGCAGCACCTCCTGGATGTCGCGTATGGCGCCCGCAGGGTCGCCCAGCCGCTGCCGGGCCTGGGCACGGCCGCGCCAAGCCTCCAGCAGGTCGGGGTCCAGGTCCAGCGCGGCGTCGAAGCTGTCCACGGCGTCCCCGGCGGCGCCCTCCTCCATCTCCCGCGCGCCGCGGACCAGCAGCAGCTTGACCGCGGGGCTAGCGGCGTTCACCCAAGCCTCGCGTATCTGGCCCTCCAGCGCCTCCGCCACGGGGTCGCTAGGCGCGACGCGCAGGGCACCGAGCATGGTGTCCAGCGTAGCCTTCGGGGTCGGCGCCCCGGCGGCTGCCGGTGGCGGGACCACCGGCGCCGGGGAGGCGTTCGGCATCCGGCCGCCCGGCGCAGGCGGCGTCAACGGAGCCTGTGCCAGCGCCGCCACCGGCAGCAACAGCCCGGCCAGCACCAACGCCCGGCGCATAGGTCTAGGCCGGCACCGGCAGGCCCGCAGGCGCCGGGCCGCCCGCCATCCAGTCCAGCAACTGCACCGTATGGACCACCGGCGTCCTACCCTGCAACTGCGTGATGCAGCCGATGTTGCCCGCCGCGATCAGGTCTGGCTTGGTGCGCGCGATGTTGGCCAGCTTCCGCTCCCGCAACTGCCCGGCGATCACCGGCTGCACCAGGTTGTAGGTGCCCGCCGAGCCGCAGCACAGGTGCCCTTCCGCCGGGTCCACCACCGTGAAGCCCGCGCGCCTCAGCAGCGCCTTCGGCTCGTTCGTGACGCGCTGGCCGTGCTGCAGGCTGCACGCGGAATGGTAGGCGACGCGCAGGCCCGGCGCCGGGCGGGCCGGCTGGTAGTCCAGCTTGGCCAGGTACTCGGTGATGTCCTGCGCCAGCGCCGACACCCTCTCCGCCCGCGCCTTCGCGTCAGGCGCCTCCGTGCGGAACATGAAGCCGTAGTCCTTCACCGTCGTGCCGCAGCCGCTGGTGTTGACCAGGATGGCATCCAGGCCACCCCCTCCTTGACCGTCAATGTCCAGCTCGCGGGTCCAGGCGTCTATGTTGGCGCGGGCACTGGCCATCGCCGGGTCGTGGCGGCCCATGTGGTGCGTCAACGCGCCGCAGCAGCCGGCGCCTTGGGCGATGACGACCTCGATCCCCATGCGGGTCAGCAGGCGTATGGTGGCTTCGTTGATGGCGGGGTCCAGCACCTTCTGCGCGCAGCCGGCCAGCAGGGCGACACGGCCCCGGCGCTCGCCCTGCGCGCGGTGGACCTGCGGGGACTGCATCGCGCCCATGGGCGGCAGCCGGGCCGGCGCCAGGTCGAGCATGGCGTGGACGCGCTCGCCCAGCACGCCCTTGCGCGGCACCACGGCGCGGAACGGCTTGGCCAGACGCGCGCCGATCAGCGACATGCGGAACAGCGCGGGCCGCGGCAGCACAACGGTCAGGATGTTCCGCAGCAGGCGCTCGTGCCAAGGGCGCGTATAGGTGTTCTCGATATACTCGCGGGCGTGGTCAACCAGGTGCATGTAGTTCACGCCGGAGGGGCAGGTGCTCATGCAGCTCAGGCAGGACAGGCAGCGGTCCACATGGCGCACGACCTCCTCGGTCGCGGGCCGCCCGCTCTCCAGCATGTCCTTGATGAGGTAGATGCGGCCCCGTGGGCTGTCCAGCTCGTCGCCCAGCAGCAGGAAGGTCGGGCAGGTGGCAGTACACATGCCGCAATGCACGCAGGTGCGCAGCACGCCGTTGCTGGACTGGATGGCCGGGTCGAGCATCTGCTCGGCGGAGAAGTTGGTTTGCATGGTATCCTACAGGGCCTTGCTCACAGGCCAGCATAAAGGCGGCCGGGGTTCAGGATACCGCCGGGGTCCATAGCCGCCTTGACCCGGCGGGTGATGGCGGCCAGCGCCGCAACCTCAGGCGGAACGACGTGCACGGCGGCGCGCATCCCCTCCGGCGCGCGCAGCACCGTCCAGGTGCCGCCCCCGGCACGGGCCGCGGCGGCCATCGCATCGTGCAGCGCGGGCGCACCGGCGGCCCAGGCCAGCCCGCCGCCCCAGTCCAGGAAGCAGCGGCCCCCGGCAGCGCTCACGGCGTCCACCACCGCAGGCCCGGCGGAGGGCCGGACGGAGATGCGCCATACCGCTTCGCCCGGCTCCGCCCGCAGCGGCACGGCGTCGCGCACAGCCCGCCAGGCGGCGCGGCTGGCGGCATCGTCCAGGGTCTGCGCTGCGCCGTAGGCCGCAAGGGCCGAAACCAGCCGGCCCAGGCGATAATGCACGCTCGCCGAGAAGTCCTCGATACGCACCAGCGCCACCGGCCCCTGCCCCGCCAGCCCCGGCACACGCTCCGCGGCCTCCGCCGGCAGCCAGGCCGCGCCGGACACGCCATAGGGCGACCCCAGCGCCGCGGACAGCGCCGCCACGCCGCGCACCGCGTCCAGCCCGGGCAGCAGCAGCGATCCGGTCAATTCGGCCATCGGCAGCACCTTGAGCGTCACCTCGGTCAGCACCGCGAGCGTGCCGTGGCTGCCGGTCAGCAGCTTGCACAGGTCCAACCCCGTCACGTTCTTCAGCACGCGCCCGCCGGAGCGTATCAGCTCCCCGGTGCCGTTCACCGCCCGCACGCCCATCACATGGTCCCGCATCGCGCCCCACGCGACCCGGCGGGGACCGGATAAATTGGTGGCGACCACGCCCCCCAGCGTCTGCACGCCCGCCGCACCCAGCAGGCCGGACAGGTCCGGCGGCTCGGCGATGATGCCCTGGCCGCCCTCCGCCAGCTTGGCCTCAAGCTCCGGCAGCGGCGTACCGGCGCGGGCGGAGACGATCAGCTCCTGCGGCGCGTGCAGCGTGACGCCGACCAGGTTGCGCGTACTCAGGCTGCGCGCGGCTTGCACCGGGCGCAGCATTCCCAGCTTGGTGCCGCGCCCCTCGATCAGCAAAGGCTCCCGTGCGGCGCCCGCGGCGAGGATCGCGGCGATGACGCCGGCCTCGTCCGCAGGCGCCAGCGCCTCATGCAGCAACGGGCTGCTCGATCAGCGGGAACACCTTGCTCGGGTTCAGCAGCCAGTCCGGGTCGAAGGCGGACTTAATGCGGCGCTGCTGGTTCAACTCGACCTCGGTGAACTGCACCGGCATCAGGTCGCGCTTCTCCACCCCCACGCCATGCTCCCCGGTCAGGCAGCCGCCGACCTCGACGCACAGGCGCAGGATGTCGGCACCGAAGTGCTCAGCCTTCTCGAAGTCGCCGGGTAGGTTGGCGTCGAACATGATGAGCGGGTGCAGGTTGCCGTCCCCGGCATGGAAGATGTTGGCGACCTTCAGGCCGTAGCTGTCGCTCATCTCGTTGATGCGGCGCAGTACCAGGGGCAACTGCCCCGTGGGGATGGTGCCATCCATGCACAGGTAGTCCGGGCTGATGCGGCCCACGGCGCCGAACGCGCCCTTGCGGCCCTTCCAGATGGCGATGCTCTCCTCCGCCGACTGGCTGACGCGCAGGCTGATCGGCGCGAACGGCTCGCACAGCTTGGAGATGCGGCCCAGCAGGTCGTCCTGCTCGGCCACGCTGCCCTCGACCTCGATGATGAGCAGCGCCTCGGCATCTAAGGGATAGCCGGCGTGGGCGAACGCCTCGCAGGCATGGATGGCCGGGCGGTCCATGTACTCCAGGGCGACGGGGATGATGCCGCTGCCGATGATGGCGTCCACGGCGCGTCCGGCAGTCTCGTTGGCGTCGAAGGCGACCAGCATCGCCCGTGCGCCCTCCGGGGCACGCAGGATGCGGACGGTTACTTCCGTCACCATCGCCAGCATCCCCTCGCTGCCGGTCATCAGGCCGAGCCAGTCATACCCGGCGGAGTCCAGGTGTGCGCCGCCGAGGTCCACGACCTCGCCCTCCATCGTGACGATCCGCAGGCCAAGCAGGTTGTTGACGGTCACGCCGTACTTCAGGCAGTGCGCGCCGCCCGAGTTCATGCCGATGTTGCCGCCGATCATGCACGCGAGCTGGCTGCTGGGATCGGGCGCGTAGAAGAAGCCCTCGCCCGCCACGGCCTGGGTGATGCCGATGTTGGTGACGCCGGCCTGCACGGTGGCGCAGCGGTCGCCGTAGTCTATGTCGAGGATGCGGTTCATCCGCATCAGGCCGATCACCACGCTGTCCGCCATCGGCAGCGCCCCGCCGGACAGGCTGGTGCCGGCGCCGCGCGGAATCACGCGCACGCCGTTCTGGTGGCAGAAGCGCAGTACGGCGGCAACCTGCTCCGTGGTCTCCGGCAGGACCACGGCCATCGGCGTCTGGCGGTAGGCGGGCAGCCCATCGGTCTCATAGGGCTTGAGGCGCAGCGCCTCGGTGATCAGGCCGGTCTTGGCGACCAGCTTGGACAAGCCGGCGAGTATCTCGTCCCGGCGGGCCATTACGTCGGCCTTGGGCAGCGGCTGCGCGATCATTTGGTCGTTCCCCGGGGTACTTCGTCCGAAGATGGAACCGCTCCGCGCATTGCACAAGACTGTCATGCCACAACAAAAACCCCCCTGGGGGCCATGACCCCAGGGTGCTGGTTCAGCGCGACGCGGCCACGGAGCACATCAGCCCTGGCGGGCCTTCATGCGCGGGTTCTTCTTGTTGATCACGTAAACGCGGCCGTGCCGGCGCACGACGCGGCAGTTCTTGTCGCGCGTCTTGGCCGACTTCAGGCTGTTGCGTATCTTCATGGCGTGACCTTCGGGGGCGCAAGGCCCCGGCTCTGGCTTGGGGAGAACGGATGCGCGGTGGTTAGCCAGGGCAGGCCAGGGTGTCAACCCAGACGGGGATCGGCGAGGCAGCGGCAAGCCCGGCTGGCCTCCTGGCACGCAGCAAAACGGGGAGAACGACCGCCCTCCCCGTTCCTGCAACGCTTGGCTGCTTAGACGCGCTTGGTCGTATCGGTCGTCGTGGTGTTGGTGGTCGTCTTGCCGGTCTCGGTCGGGCGGACGGTGGCGGCGGTGTCCTGGACGTCAACCTTGGTCTCGCGCACGGTGTCGCGCACCTTCTCGACGCGGTCGGCGGCTTCTTTCTTGATGCCGATCTCCTCGACGACGCGCACGTCCTTGCCGACCACAGCCTCCTCGGCCGTTGCACGGGCCTCGATGGTTTGGTCACGGAACGCCTCGGTGCCGGCGACCCGCTCGTTCACCGGGCGGCGCTCGACGGTGACGCGCTCCTCGTGCAGCTTCACCTGCTCCTGCACCGGGGTCTCGACCACATGGGACGTGACGCGCACGCCGCCGGCCTCGACCTCGCGCTTGCCGACGACCAAGTCCTCCTTCATCACCTTGATGGTGCCGTCATTGGCCATCGGAGCGGTGTTCATCCCCGTGGTGGCCGCGCCGGTCATGCTGGCACCCGTGCCCATCGTGCCCGCGCCCATCGCTGCGTCGCGCGTGACGGTGGTCTCGCGCATCGTGCCGTCCATCGCACCGGTCGCCATGCCGGCGCCGGTCACGCCCGTCGTCGCCGTCTGGGCATAGCCGGTGCTCATGCCCATGACCTGCTCGACGTGCGCGGCCTGCGCGTCGTCGGCGCGGACCGTGACCAGGGTGCCGCCGCTATTGACGCCCTCCTGGTAGGTGTGGGCATCAGCCTCGCTGATGCCGGCGCCCGTCAAGCTGCCCAGCAGGCCGCCTGCCGCCGCGCCGACGCCCGCGCCGGTCAGCGCCGCAACCAGCCAGCCCGCCGCAACGATCGGGCCGATGCCCGGGATCGCCAGCGCGCCGATGCCAGCCAGTAGGCCAGCGCCGCCGCCCAGCACGGTGCCAAGGCTGGCGCCGGTGCCGGCACCGGTCGCAGCGCCCTGCTCCGGGTCGCCGCTCGTCATGCCGGTCGTGGTACCAGTCGTGGTGCCCGAGGTGCCGGTTGTGCCGGCGCTCTTGTCGCCGGACACGATGCTGATGTCGCTGTGCGGGATGCCGGCGCTCTCAAGCGCCTGCACGACGCGGGTGGCCTCGGCGTAAGTGGGATAGACGTGTGCGATGGTGCGCATGGGTTAGGTTCCTTGGAGTGTGATTAATTACGAAGCGGCGCCGACGTTACCTTGGTAGTCGCAATAGACGTCCACGGAGGCGCCGCCGCGCATGGCCTTGCCGCGCCAGATGCCGTCGTTGTCCTTCTTGAGGCCGGTCACTTGGGTGAAGCCGCCCTTCTCAAGCCGGCGGCGCGCTTCGCCCATGCTGAAGCTGTTGCGGCCTTTCACCGGGGCGCCCGCCGTCTTGTTGTTGGCGTTCGAGGTGGTCACGGCCGGCGGCGTGGTGGAGCTGTTGTTGGACGGGCTGAGCTGCGCCGGGGTGTTGGTGGTGATGCCCGGCACCACGCGGCCGGTCGTGCCCATGCCGCCGGTCGTGCCCATCGTGCCGCCCGTGGTGCCCATCGTGGTCCCGGGCGTCGTGCCCATCGTGGTCCCGGGCGTCGTGCCCATCGTGGTCCCGGGCGTCGTGCCCATCGTGGTCCCGGGCGTCGTGCTCGTTCCGGGCGCGGTCTGCGCCAGCGCGCCGGTGCAGATCAGCGCCGCCGCAAGTCCGAGCTTCAGTGCGTTCATGTCCAAGTCTCCTCCGTTGCTGATGCCGGCCCAACGCCGGTCGGGCGCCAATGGTTGCGGCACATTGATAAAACCTAGATTGCCCGGGGGACGGTTCAGCGCGCCACCAGGCTGCGCACCAGCCGCGCCAGTTCCGCCCCTTCGAACGGCTTGGGCAGCACCGCCTCCCGCGGACCCAGCGCCCTGCTGGCCAGGGACGCCATGCGCCCAGTGATGAACACGATGACCATGTCGGGCGACAGCGCGCGCAACTGGTCGGCCAGCTCCATGCCGTTGCAGCCAGCGCCCAGGTCCACGTCCGTCACCATGGCCGGGGCGTTCAGGCCGCCGCGCATCAATTGCAGCGCCTCCTCCGCCGTCGCGGCCTCGACCACGCCGAAGCCGTCGTCCTCCAGCATGAGCGCGACCGTCATGCGGACGAGCGTGTCGTCCTCAACCAAGAGAAGGCAACTCTGATTGTCAGCCATCGGGGGAGCCGCCACGGTTCAAGTCGTGCCAACCCCAACGGAACGGGCCTGGGTTCGTTCGCCTTTGTACTGTCGCACACGCAAGAAGTGATGAACTGCCACACGCCGGGCCTGCTGCCGACGGCGCTAAGCAGACCTCTGGAGGTCTGCGCACAGATAAAAACCTAAGCAGCCTTGCGCGGCTTGGAACCGCCGAAGGCCATCTGTGTGACAAGCCGCGCAAGGCTGCTTAGCCCAGCAGCCGCCCGATCACCCGCGCGGTGTAGTCCACGACGGGGATGATGCGGCCGTAGTTGATCCGCGTCGGCCCGATCACCCCGATGGCACCCACGATGCGGTCGGCGCCGTTGCGCGCAGGCGCAACCACCATGGACACGCCGCTGGCGCCGAACAGCCCGCTCTCCGCGCCGATGAAGATGCGGACGCCATCCGAGGACTCCGCCAGATCCAGCAGGCGCAGCATGGTTTCCTGCTGCTCCAGCCGCTCAAACAGGGTCTGGATGGCGGCGAGGCTCTCGATCTGCGTGACCTCGGACAGCAGCCGGGCCTGGCCGCGCACGATCAGCGCACCGCCGCGGCCCTCGCCGGTCCAGGTCGCAAGCCCAGCCTCCACCACCTGCGACGTGAGGGCGTCCAACTGGCTGCGGTCCTCCGTCATGTCGGCGCTGACGACGCGCCGCAGCTCCGCCAGGCTGCGCTCGGCCAGGCTGCGGCCCAGCAGGTGCGCGTTCAGGTAGTTGGCCGCCGCCGTCAGCGCCGAGGGCGGCAGCCCCGGCGGCGTCTCGATGACGCGGTTCTCGACTTGGCCGTCCGCCGACACCAGGATCACCAGCGCGCGCCCGGGGCCGAGCGGCACGAACTCGATGTGCCGCACCGCCCCGTCCGACTTCGGCGCCAGCACCAGCCCGGCGGCGCCCGCCATCCCGCCCAGCATGGCGCTGGCGTCGGCCAGCGTGTCCTCCAGGCTGCGCCCGCGCGCCTCCAGCTTGCGGGAGATCGCCTCCCGCTCCTCCTCCGGCAGGCTGCCGGTCTGCAGCAGCCCGTCCACGAACAGCCGCAGGCCGCGGTCGGTCGGCAGCCGCCCGGCGCTGGTGTGCGGGGAGAACAGCAGCCCGGCGTCCGTCAGGTCCGCCATCACGTTGCGTATGGTGGCCGGGGACAGCGCCATCGGCAGGCGGCGGGACAGGGTGCGGCTGCCGACCGGCTCCCCGGTGGCGACATACTGCTCGACGATCTCCCGCAGCACCGACGCGGCGCGCGGGTCCAGGCCGGGCGGCCTCCCGGTGCGGGCCGGGCCGGGCCGGGCCGGGCCGGAGCGGGGTGGGCCGGGGCGGTCGCTGCCTTCCATGGCGGTTCCTATTCCCGCCGGGTGACGCCGGGAAGTGCGGTGCCGGACAGGATGGCCTCGACCACCTCCTGCACCTCATAGGCTTCCGTCACGGTAGCCAGGCGGTGCGCCTCGCCGCGGGCCATGCGGGCGACCTCCTGCAACTGCCGGTGCAGCACCAGCGGGCGCAGGCGCTCGTTGGGCAGGGCGTCAGGGTTGGGGACCCAGGTGCCGTCCGGGCGCTGCCGCTCGGCGATGGACCAGTCGCGCAGGCGAATGTCGCCGATCCCGTGTATGGTCCAGGTGTTGCTGTCCGCTGCCGCATTCGTGCCGCCGACCGCGCCTTGCAATTGCCCCGGCAGGCCGCCGGCGTCCAGCTTGGCGCGTATGCTGCGCTCGCTGCCGCCAGTCCCGGAGTATCCGGGTCCGGGATACTCGGCGTAGCTGGATTGCAGGTGCAGCGGCCCCAGCAGGCGGCGGGACAGGAACAGGAAGTGCGACACGACTTCCCGGGTGAAGCCGCCCTCCGCCCGGCCGTCCAGCCATGACGCGGCCTCCTGCTGCCACGGGCGCGGCCAGGCGGCGAAGCCCACGTCAATGCTGAACCCGCGCGGCGCCCCGGTGGCGCCGCCCTCCAGCCAAGATGCCAGGCTGGCCACCGCCGGGGAGGACGCGAAGGGGAAGTTGACCGCGACGCGCGCGCCGTTGGCTTCCGAGAGGAAGCGCCGGCTATCGGGCAGGTCGGTCCCTAGCGGCTTCTCCAGGAACACCGCGCGCCCGGCGGCCAGGGCCATGCGGGCGTAGTGCAGGTGGGTGCCGGGCGGCGTCGCGACATAGACGCACTCGGCGCCCTCGATGACGGCTTCGGCGCTGGCGGCATGGGGAACGCCGGGCACGGCGGCGGCGATGCGGTCCAGCGCAGCCGGCGCCTGGTCCCAGATGCCGGACACGTGCACGGCGTCGGTCGGCTGGTCCTGCGCCGCGCGCAGCAGCCGCTCCCCCATGATGCCCGCCCCGATGATCCCCAAGCCAATGGTCATGCCGCCGTCCCCGAAAAGTGCCCCGCCATGCGCCCTGTCCCCTGCAACCTGCCTCGTTGCAGGCAGCGTCCCCTGCAAGGAAGCGTCCCTGCAAAGAAGCGTCCCCTGCAAGAACCGGCCCATCTGCGCTATATGGTCCGTTCCCTGCACAGGACATCAGTATGCGCTTTTCCGGCCGCGCTGCGGACGCAATGCGAGACGTCTCGATCACCCCCGGCTTCGCCCGGCACGCCGAAGGCTCCTGCCTCATACGCATCGGCGGCACGGAGGTGCTCTGCACCGCGAGCGTCAGCAGCCGCACGCCGTCGTTCCTGCGCGGCACCGGGCTAGGCTGGGTGACGGCGGAATACGGCATGTTGCCGCGCGCCACCCACACCCGCGGGGACCGCGAGGCCGCCCGCGGCAAGCAGTCCGGGCGCACCCAGGAAATCCAGCGCCTGATCGGCCGCAGCCTGCGCGCCGTCGTGGACCGCTCCGCCATGGGGGAGTGCAGCATAACGCTCGACTGCGACGTGCTGAACGCCGATGGCGGCACCCGCTGCGCCAGCATCACCGGCGCCTGGGTCGCGCTCAGCCTGGCGTTCCGGCACTTGCAGGATAATCGCGTGCTGTCCCGCTCGCCGATGCGCGGCCAGGTCGCGGCGGTCAGTTGCGGGCTGGTCGGCGGCGCGGCGCTGCTGGACCTGGATTATGCCGAGGACAGCGGGGCGGAGGCGGACGCCAACTTCGTGCTGACCGACGCGGGCGCCATCGTCGAGGTGCAGGCGGCGGCGGAGGCCGCGCCGTTCAGCGAGGCGCAGCTCATGGAGCTGCTGGCCCTGGCCCGCCTGGGCACCGCCCGCCTCTATGAGGCGCAGCGGGCCGCGCTGGGTGCCGTGCCCGCGATGGACGCCGCGTGACGCCGCCCCGCCTCGCGCCCGGCAGCAGGCTGGTGATCGCTACCCACAACCCCGGCAAGCTGCGGGAGATCGCGGACCTGGTGCGCCCCTTGGGTGTGGACGCGGTCTCGGCCGGAGATCTGGGCCTGCCGGAGCCGGAGGAGGACGCGCCCGACTTCGCCGGCAACGCCGCCCTGAAGGCGCTGGCCGCCGCGCGTGCGTCCGGCCTGCCGGCGCTGGCGGATGACAGCGGATTCTGCGCGGCGGCGCTGGGCGGTGCGCCGGGCGTGGTGTCGGCGCGCTGGGCCGGGCCGGGCAAGGACTTCGGCGCCGCGATGAGGCGGGTGTGGCAGGAGATGGCGGGCAGCGCGGACCGCCGGGCCTGGTTCGTGTGCGCCCTGTGCATGGCCTGGCCGGACGGCCATGCCGCGACCTACGTGGGCCGCGTCGAGGGCACCGTCGCCTGGCCGCCGCGCGGGGCGCTGGGCTTCGGCTACGACCCGATGTTCGTGCCGCTCGGCGGGGCGCAGACCTATGGCGAGATGGACCCGGCGCGCAAGCACGCGACCAGCCACCGGGCGCGGGCGATGGCGCAACTGATGCTGGCCTGCTTCGGCAAGGCATGACCGCCCGCAACCCCACGGCAGGCCGGGACGTTGCCCGGCGCCTCCAACTGGTGATTGAACGATGGAACTCACAGCCGCGCTGATCGAGGCGCGCACCCCTGCCCGGGTGCAGGCCGACAGGCCGCCCGGGTCCGTGCCGGACGACGCGCTGCGCCGGAACGCCGACGCCATGCTGGCGGAGCGGCGGGGCGATGGCGTCTGGGTGTTCGCCTACGGCGCGCTGATCTGGGAGCGCGAATACGACTGCGACGAGGAGCGGGTCGGCACCGTGCATGGCATGGCCTGGCGCTACTGCCTGCGCGACACCCGCAACCGCGGCACGCCGGGCCGCCCGTCGCTGACCCTGGGGCTGGAGCCGGCGAACGGCGCCTGCGACGGCGTGGCGGTGCATCTGGCGGAGGCCGGGTTGGAGCGCAGCTTCCGGGCGGTGTGGAAGCACGAGATGGCGGGCGGCTTCTATGATGCCCGCTGGGTGCAGGTTGCCACCGCAGGAGGCGTGGTGGACGCCGTGACCTTCGTGGCCGACCCGCTGCATCCGCTGTTCGCCGGGCAGGTGCCGGAGGGCGAGGTTACCGCGACCCTGGCCGCCACCGCCGGTCCGGGCGGCCCCGCGGCGGACTACCTGCGCCGCGCGGCGGAGGCGATGCGGGAGCGGGGCGTCCCCGATCCCTACCTGGACCGGCTGGCGGCGGCGGTTGCGGCCCGGCTGACGCCGGCATGAGCTTTCATGCCGTGCTGGCCGCGGCGCTCGCGCTGGCGGCCTGCGCGATGCCGGTGGCGGCGGACGGCGCGGGTCCGGCGGCCACGGATGGCGCCGCGCCCTACACGGCCGTGCTGGTGGCGGGCGACGACAGCCTGCCGGTGTTCGACAACGCCGTGGACGGCGTGACGGCACTGCTGCGCCGCACCGGCGCCGCGGCGGACGTGACGCGCCTGTCCGCGACGCCCAGCGCGGTGGCGCGGGGCGCACGGGAGGCGTCGCTGGACGGCGTGCTGCGGGCGGTCAGTGCCCTGCGTCCGGCGCCGGGCCAGGCGTGCCTGGTCTATGCCACGTCGCATGGCGTGTCGGGCCGCGGGCTGTATCTGGCCGCGGCGGAGGAGGTGCTGACGCCCGCGATGCTCGACCGCGCTCTGGACGCCGGCTGCGGCGCGGCGCCCACGGTGGTGGTGGTGTCGAGCTGCTTCAGCGGCCTGTTCTCGCAAGGGGCGATGACGCGGCCCAACCGGGTGATCCTGGCGGCGGCGCGGGCGGACCGGACCTCGTTCGGCTGCGGCGCCGGGCGGACCTACACGGTCTATGACCGCTGCCTGCTGGAGCACCTGGAGGAGCGCGGCGGCTGGCCGCAGGTCCACGCCGCGCTGCGCCGCTGCGTGGCGGCGGAGGAGCGGCGGGAGCGGGTGGACGCCTCGCTGCCGCAGGCTTGGTTCGGCGGCCAGGCCGCCCGGCTGCGTGCGCCGGGCATGGAGCCGACCGCGCCCTGACGGTGCGCCGCGGCCGGACCCGGCGCGTGCGCGCGGCCCGCCCGGCGCGTGGGCGCGGCTTGGCAGAGAGGGACATCCCATGCGTATCGGCGACATCATGACGCGGGACGTGGAGTTCGTGGAGGCCGGCATGACCATCGCCGAGGTCGCGGCCACCATGGGCGACCTCAGCGTGGGCGCCCTGCCGGTCGGCAGCGCGGACGACCTGCAAGGGATCGTCACCGACCGCGATATCCTGTTCCGCGTGGTGGCGAAGGGGCTGGACAGCAACGCCGTGACGGCCGGCGAGGTGATGACGACGACCATCTTCTCCTGCCGGCAAGAGGACACCGTGACGACGGCGCTGGACCTGATGGGCGCCCGCAACCTGCGCCGCCTGCCGGTGCTGGACGCGGACGGGCGGGTGATCGGGCTGATCACGCTGTCCGACCTGTCCCGCGTGATGCTGCTGTCGAGCGGCGTGATCGAGCGCGCGGTGCAGGAGATCGCGGAGATGCCGGCGTGACCCGGCAAAGCTACCCCGCTGCGTCCCCGAACCCGAACTGGCTGTGCAGCCGGGCCAGCGTGTCCGCCGGCAGGCGCAGCCGGGCGGCGAGATAGCCGAGGTAGGCGCGGTTGACCTCGTCGTGCTTGTCCACCGCCGCCAGCGACGCCGCATAGAACAGGGACGCCACATGCGGGTCGCGCACCTGCGGCAGCAGCGCCTCCAGCGGCGCCGGGCGGCGCATCGCGTCGGCGACGAAGCCATGCGCCTCCGGCTGCAGGCCGAAGGCGGACAGGGCGGCCCGCAGCGCCCGTTCGTTCGCGTCGTTGATCGGGCCGTTGGCGGCGACGGCGGCGACCATGGCGCGGACCAGGAGGTCGGTCTGCGCGCCGTCCAGGTGGCCGAACGCGGTCGGCGGCGGGCCGAGCTTCTGCTGGCGGTTGCGAAGATGGCTGAACACCACCTTGGCCGCCAGCACGTCCAGCGGCGCATCGGCCAGGCTCGGCGCAGCCTGCGGCACGGCTGGCGCCGGCGCAGGCCGCCCGCCCGGCACCGGCAGCCCCAAGCGCCGCAGTACCAGGCGCCGCAGCACCGTCCGCGCGCGGTCCATCATGGCGGCGTCCCCGGCTGGAACGGCCAGTTGAGCAGGATCATCGGCAGTCCCACCGCAAACACCAGCACCGTCAGCGGCACGCCGATGCGCCACCGCTCCGCCCCACCGCCCCAGCCCTGGGCGGCGGGCAGCGGCAGCGGCAATGCGCCGGACAGCACGTTGCAGGACGCGCCCAGCGCCACCGCCATCAGGAACGGGTCCGGCCCCGCGCCCAGCCGCGCCGCCACCGCGACCGCGATGGGCGCCAGCACCAGCGCCGCCGCCACGCCGTTCACCAGGGGCGCCGCGACCAGCGCTGCCGCCAGCAGCAGCGCCACTGCCTCGGCGGGATGGCCCGGGACCGGCACCGCCAGCCACTCCGCGGCCAGCGCCGCCAGCCCGGTATCGCGCAGCGCCGCGGACAGCGGCAGCAGCGCGGCCACCAGCACCACCACGGACCAGTCCACGCCGGCATACAGCTCGTTCAAGCTCAGCGTCCGCAACAGCACCAGCAGGGTGGCCGCGCCCAGCAGCGCCACCGCCAGCGGCAGCGCACCCGTGGCCGCCAGCGCCAGGGCGGCCAGCAGCAGCGCCCCCGGCGCCAGCGCCTGCTGGCGCCGGCCAAGCCGCAGCCGCCGCTCCGCCAATAGCAGGCAGCCGAATTCCGCCAGCACCGGCGGCATGGCGGCAAGCTCGCCTTGCAGCACCAGCACGTCCCCCGCCTGCAGCTTGACCCGGCGCAGCCGCATCAGCGCCTGCCCCTCCCCGCGCCCGATGCCCAGCAGGCTGACGCGCCCGGCCAGCCCGCCCTCCGCGCAGGACCGGCCCACCAGGCGGGAACTCGGGGCCACTACGGCCTCGACCACGCCGACGCGCTCGGGGTCCGCCGCCACGTCGCCGCCCGCGTTCTCGATCTGTAGCCGCAACCGGCCGGTGAAGCGCTGCAGCGCGTCCAGGCCGCAGACCAGCACCAGCACGTCGTCCGCCGCCACCACCAGGCCGGGGCGGGGCGGCAGGCGGCGGTGGCCCTCGCGTATGACGGCGGTGATGCCGATGGCGCCGTCGCCGCGCCGCTCCAGCTCGGCCAGGGTGCGCCCCACGGCCGGGGTGCCCGGCGGGACATGGACCTCGCTGGTGTAGCGCTCGATCCGTGCGGCGGGCGGGGCCACGCCGGGCGGCGGCGGCGGCAGGCGCCAGGCGACCAACAGCAGCAGCAGCCCGGCCAGCGCGACGGCGCCGCCGACGGGGGCGAAGTCGAACAGGCCGTAGCCTTCGCCGGTCATCTCCCGCCGCATCCCGGACACCAGCAGGTTCGGCAGGCTGCCGGCCAGGGTCACAAGGCCGCCCAGCGTGAAGGCCAGGCTGACCGGCGCCACGGCACGGGACGGCCAGCGCCCGGAGCGCCGCAGCGCCTGCGCCGGCACGGGCGCGAACGCCGCGGCGGCGCCTTGGCTGCCCAGCAGCGCCGCCGCAGCCGCGCCGATGCCGCCCAGCGCCGCCACCTGCGCGCCCGTCCGTCCCAGCCACGGCGCCAGCGCCCGCACCGGCGCCAGCAGCAGGCCGGAGTTCCGCACGCCCGCCGCCAGGACCAGCAGCGCCGCGAAGCTGGCGACCGCCGGGTGCGAGAACCCGGCCAGCACGCCATCCGCGGGGACCAGCCCCGCCCCGGACGCCGCCAGCAGCGCCGCCAAAGCCACCACGTCATGCCGCCAGCGCCGCCAGGCCATCAAGACGAGCATGACGCCCAGGATCGCCGCCAGCACGGCCTGCGGCTGCGTCATGCCCGCAAGTCCCCGGCGCACAACTCCCCGGCGCACAACCATGTCAGCCGCTTCCCACCCGGCACCGCGAGCCGCCCGTCGTCCATCGTTGCGAGCCGCCCGGCCCCCGTCGCTGCGAACCGGTTGGCCCCCGTCATTGCGAGCCGCCCTTGCGGCGCGGCAGTCCAGAACCGCCGGCACCGCCCCTGCGATCCTTGGGGTACCGCGCCGCTGCGCGCCCCACGTTGACGGGTGAGGACGTTGACGGGTGTGAGGACGGGGACGGGGACGGGCAGGAGGCAGGTGCCGGCCTGCCCGGGGATAGCCGCGGGTCCGGCTGCAACTTGCTCATCATCTGCAAAGTTAATGGCGCCAGCAAAGGTTGCACGGCATGGCGCCGGGCCATGGAGATGCGGGAGAAGTCGAGGAATGTCGCCGGTCGAGACCATAGTAGGGCTGGCGGCGGCCTGCGTCGCCCTGGCGCTGGCCGCGCGCCAGGTCCGGGTGCCCTACGCCGTGGCGCTGGTGCTGGGCGGCATGGCAGTGGCGCTGGTGCCGGGCGTGCCGGGGGTGGAGCTGGACCCGCATATCGCCCTGGCGCTGTTCCTGCCGCCGCTGCTGCAGGCCAGCGCCTACCGCACGGACTGGGAGGCGTTCCGCCTGTCCCTGCAGCCGATCCTGCTGCTGGCGCTGGGCGCGGTGCTGTTCACCGCCGCCGCCGTCGCGGTCGTGGCGCACCTGCTGGCGCCGGAGCTGCCCTGGGGCGCCGCCGTCGCATTGGGCGCCATCGTGGCGCCGCCCGATGCCGTCGCCGCCACCGCCGTGCTCAAGACGATGCGCCTGCCCCGGCAGCTCGTGACCATCCTGGAAGGCGAGAGCCTGCTGAACGATGCGTCCTCGCTGATCCTGTATCGCTTCGCGGTCAGCGCCACGGCGGCGGGCAGCGTCAGCCTGACGGATGCCGGCGGGGCGTTCGTCTGGTCCTCGCTGGGCGGCGCGCTGGCCGGCTACGCCGTGGGCCGCCTGGTGATCCTGGCCGCCCGCGCGCTGGACGACACCCTGCTGGAGATTACCGCCATCGTGCTGGCGGGCTTCGTCAGCTACATCGGCGCCGAGCTGTTCCACCTGTCCGGCGTGCTGGCCGCCGTCGCCTGCGGCCTGGTGATCGGCCGCGGCCAGCACGAGGCGCTGTCGGCCCGCACCCGCGTCGAGAGCACGGCGGTTTGGAACTTCCTGGAGTTCATGCTGACCAGCCTGGTGTTCATCCTGATCGGCCTGCAACTGCGCGACGTATTAGGACGGCTGGGCGGCTACGGCACGCTGGAGCTGCTGGGGCTGGGGCTGGCGGTGTCGGCCGCCATGATCGCCAGCCGCTTTGTCTGGGTGTTCGGCTCGTCCGCCGCGTCGGCGCTGCTGCCCCGGCGCCTCCACCTCGGCGGCGCGGTGCTGCCGCCCAGCCACGCCATCGTGGTGTCCTGGGCCGGGATGCGCGGCGTGGTCAGCCTGGCGGCGTCGCTCGCCCTGCCGCTGGGCTTCCCGGGCCGCGACCTCATCGTCTTCCTGGCCTTCTGCGCCATCCTGGTGACGCTGGTGCTGCAAGGCACGACGCTCGGCTGGGTCATCACCCGGCTGCGCGTCGTCGAGGTGCCGGAGGCGGCGGCCGTGCAGCAGGAGGCCGCCGTCCGCCGGGCCGCGGCCGATGCGGCGCTTGAGGTGGTGGAGCGGCGGGTGTTCGCCGGGCGGGAGCTGGGGATGCCGGACGGCGACATGCTGCGGGAGTTCCGCCGCCGGGCCGCGGACGCGCACGGGCTGGAGGCCGGCCCGGCGCTGGCCGCCCGGCGCCGCGCCGCCCGGCTGCGGCTGGAGCTGGACGCCATGCACGCCGCCCGCCGCACCGTGCTGGACCAGGCGCAGGCGATGGACGCCGAGCTGCTGCAAGCCATCGAGGAGGAGTTCGACTACGAGGAGGGCAGGCTGCGCCGCTCCCTGGGGGACGCGGAACACGCGCCGGAGTGATGCGGGCCGCTATCTGCCTTGCCTCCCTCATCGCTACGGGCCGTCCTTGCGCCGCAGTGGTCGGGCAGCGGCACTGACTGCACGGGCCGCCGCTGCATTGCCGCCCCGATGCGCTCTCCGCAACGACGGGCGGCCGGTGTCAAGCCCGCGCGACGGCGCCCGGCGTCAGGGCCTCGATCTGCTGCAGCAGCTTGGAGAAGTCCACCGGCTTGGGATGATAGTCGTCGCATCCCGCCGCCACCGCCTTTTCCCTGTCGCCGGACATGGCGTGGGCCGTCAGCGCGATGATCGGGATGCCGGCCGTGGCAGGCTCCGCCTTCAGCAGCCGAGCCGCCGACCAGCCATCCAGCACCGGCAGGTTCATGTCCAGCAGCACGATGTCCGGCAGGTCCGCCCGCGCCCGGTCCACCCCGGCCTGCCCGTCCGTCGCCACCGTCACGTCAAAGCCGCGGCGCTTCAGCCGGCGGGACAGGAAATCCCAGATCTCCTCGTGGTCCTCGACCAGCAGCACACGCATCAGGAAGTCCTCGCAGGGGCAGGGTTGTTGACGGAGTTGGGGACGATGGCGGCATCGGTCAGCCTTGGCCCGGCCTGGTTATCCTCCTTGTCTTGACCGGCTTCGTGACCGGCATGGGGCGGCGCAAGGCTTCGCAGCTCGCCGGCAAGCTGGCGCAGATCGGTTCCGCCCTTGCTCAGCACACGGTCCGCGCCGTCCAGGCGGCGGCGGTCGGCGGCGTCCAGGTCGCGCGCGCTCAGCACGATGACGGGGATGTCGCCGCAGCCCGGCCGCTCCCGCAGCGCGTGCAGGAAGGTGAAGCCGTCCATCACCGGCATCGTAAGGTCCAGCAGGATGACCTGCGGCGGCGCGTGCGCCACCAGGTCCAGCGCCTCCTGGCCGTTGCCGGCCTCCGACACCGTCCAGCCGTTGCGCGTCAGCACATGGCGCAGCCGGGCGCGGGCGTCGGGGTCGTCGTCCACCACCAGCACGTCCCCGGCGTCGCCGTGGAACCGCTCCATCACGTCCTTCAGGTGGCTCCACTCGACCGGCTTCAGCACCGTGTCCGCCGCGCCCAGCGACCCGGCGAGCGCCGGGTCGTTCACGAACGTCACCATGACAACCGGGATCAGCGCCAGCGCCGGGTCGGCCTTCAGGGCGGTCAGCACGGACCAGCCGTCCATCTGCGGCATCATCACATCCAGCAGGATCGCGCGGGGGTGCAGGGCGCGTGCCAGCTCGATCCCGGCGCGGCCGTCCGGCGCGGTGCGGACGGCGAAGCCCTCCCGCTCCAGGAAGCGGGTCAGCAGGTCCCGCTGCGCCGCGTCGTCGTCTACGACGAGGACCAGGTGCTTGCTGGCCGGGGCGGCGGGCGCCGCCTCCGCTTCCTCCGCCGGCTGCTCCGGCATGGTGGCGGGCAGGCGCATGGTGAAGGTGGAGCCGGCGCCATAGGTGCTGGCCACCTCCACGTCGCCGCCCAGCAGGCGGCAGAAGGCGCGCGTGATGGCCAGCCCTAGCCCGGTGCCGCCGAACCGCCGGGTGGTGGACACATCGGCCTGGGCGAACCGCTCGAACAGCTTTGCCAATTGCTCCGGCGTCATGCCGATGCCGGTGTCGGCGATGCTGAACACCACGTCATCGCCGTCCCGCCGGGCGTGCAGGGTGATGCGGCCGTTCTCGGTGAACTTGGCGGCGTTGCTGACCAGGTTGAACAGGCACTGGCGCAGCTTGGTCTGGTCGGTCCGCATCGCGCCCGCCCCGGGCTGCACGTCGAGCACCAGGGTGTTGCCCTTCTGCTCCACCAGGTTGCCCACCGTTGCCGCGACATCCTGCACCAGCGCCTCGACCTGGATGTCCTCCGCATAGGTCGTCATGCGGTCGGCCTCGATCTTCGACAGGTCCAGCACGTCGTTGATGAGGCTCAGCAGGTGGCGGGCGTTGGACTGTATCTTGCGCACGTCGCCCAGCATCGCGGCATCGCCGCCGTCCTCCATCTCCTCTTCCAGCATCTCGCTGTAGCCGATGACGGCGGACAGCGGCGTGCGAAGCTCGTGGCTCATGTTGGCCAGGAACTGGCTCTTGGCGCGGTTGGCGGCCTCGGCGGCGTCCTTGGCGGCGCCCAGCTCCTCCTCGGCCTGCTTGCGCTCGGTGATGTCGGTGTGGGTGCCGACCCACTCCTGCACCTCGCCGTCGTCCACCAGCGGGACGCCCCGGACGGACATGGTGCGCCACTCGCCATCCGCCCGGCGCAGGCGGTGGTCAATGGAGTAGAGCGCCTGCCCGGCCACGGCCTGGCGCCAGGCTTGCAGCGTGAACTCCCGGTCGTCGGGATGCACCGCGTCCATCCAACTGGTGCCGGCGTACTCGGCCTGCGCCTGCCCGGTGAAGGCGGTCCAGCTTGGCTGCGGCGGCACCAGCTCGCCCGTCGGCGAGGTGGTCCAGATGATGCTGGCGCTGGTCTCGATCAGGGTGCGGAAGCGCTTCTCGCTATCGCGCAGCCGGCGCTCGGCCCGCTTGCGGTAGGTCACGTCGGTGACGACCAGCCCGGCGCCGGCCGGCTGGTCGCCCTCCCGCTCCGCCGGCAGCGGGAAGAAGCCGAACTGGAACTCGCGCGTTTGCGACGGGTTGACCAGGCTTTGTGTCGCCACCTCAACCTGGGTCACGCTGCGTCCGCCGGCGAGGATCTGGTTCAGCCGCGGCTCCAGCGCGTCGCGGGTGTCGGGCAGCACGTCCCACAGGCTGCGGCCCACGTCGGCGTCCAGCGCCCGTTCGCTCATGTCGGACAGGGCGCGGTTCATGTGCCGCACGCGCAGGTTTCCGTCCAGGAAGCCCAGGCCCACCGGCGCGTTGCCCATGACGCTGGCCAACAGCGCCGCGCCTGCGCGCTCCGCCCGGCGGCGACGCAGCAATAGCAGCAGCAGCGCCGCGAAAGCGCCCAGCGTGGCGATGACGGCGACGGCCTGGCGCAGCAGCCCGAGGCCCGCCTGGTCCTGGTCGCGCCGGGTGATGCGGGCGCGGGCGGCGTCCTGCAGCCCGGCTACCGTCAGGCGGATGCCATCCATGGACGCCTTGTCCACCCCGGTCCGGATCAACGCGACGGCCGCGTCCAGCCCGCCGGTCCGCCGCGCCTCAATCACCCGGCTGGCGAAGTCGCGCTTGACCTGCACCAGCCTGGCCAGGTCGGCGCCGTCCCCGTCCTGGACCAGGCCCTGCACATTCGCATCGAGGTTGGCGAGCGCGGCGGCATGGGGGTCTAGGTAGGACTCCTCGCCGGTCAGGGCGTAGCCGCGCTCGCCGGTCTCCAGGTCCTTGAGGGTGGACAGCAGCCGCTCGGCCCCTACCAAGGTGCGGTTCTGAGCTGCGATATCGGTACGGGCCGCCTGCGCCGAGGCCAGCACCCAGGCCGTGGCGCCGATGCCCAGCGCCAGCAGCACGCCGGCCAGCACGCCAAGGCCGCCGTTGCCGGACAGGTTGGCCGCCAGCCCGCGCGGCCGGTGAGGGGTGGCATCCGGCTTGTCCATCGCTTCGAGGTTCCTGGGGCAGAGGTCGTTCTACGCGGCGCACGCGGCGGCGTTCCCCTTTTTGTCCACGCGGGTTTGTCCACGCGGGTTTGTCTACGCGGGTTTGTCTACGCGGGCGTTGCACGGGGGCGCCGCGGGTCAGGCGGGCAGCGCCGCCGCAGGCTCGCGCGCCGACACGGCGCGGGCCAGCGCGACCAGCTCCCCCAGTGACAGCACGATGGTCTCCTCGCTGCCCTCCGCCCGCAGCGCCGCGAGCAGCGCGCTGTCGCCCGCCGCGTGCCACAGGCCCACGACGACGACGGCGCCGGGCATCCGGCGCTGGATGCGGCGCAGCAGGTATTGCAGGCCGGACGGGCTGCTGCCCTGGTCCAGCACCGACAGGCAGCATAGCCGCACCGCCCCCAGGTCCACCCCGGCGACGTGGCCCGCCCCCAGCACCAGGTTCGACTCCTGCCGCGCCCCGAAGCCCGCACCTTGCAGCACCTGCATCGCCATCGTCGCCGCCAGGTCGTCCAACTGGCCCCGTGCGGGGATGCAGACCACGGCGCCGTCCGCCTGCCAGGCCGGGTTCGGCGGCGCAGCCGGGGCGCCGGCCCCGCGCTGGGCAAGCTGCCGCAGCAGCGCCTCGATCTGGACGTGGATCGCCTCCAGCCGCTCGAACGCCAGCGCGTCGCGGGACAGGTCCGCCTGCGCTAGCGCCAGGCCGCGCAGGGCCACGCGGTCGTAGTAGTCGCCCAGTGGCCCCTGGCTGGACGGTCCGTGGCCGGATGCCTTGCTGGCCGGTGCCTTGCCGGCCGATGCCTTGCCGGACGGTCCCGCCCCCGCGGCGTCCTGCGCCATCGTCTTGTCCGCCTGCGCCGCAAGCTCGGCCGCATTGCCCTCCAACGCGCGCTGGTAGAACGTCTCCGGCGGCGTCAGCGGCGGGCTGTCGCCCAGCATCACCTCCAGGAACGCCAGCGGCGGCACGTAGCGCCCGGCGACCACCAGGCACACCGTCAGCGGCGTCGCGATCAGCAGGCCCACCGGCCCCCACAGGAACACCCAGAACGCCGCCGACAGCACGACCGCTATGGGCGACAGGCCGGTGCTGTGGCCATACAGCAGCGGCTCGATCACCTGGCCCATCAGCAGGTCGGCCAGGATGAACATCGCCAGCACCAGCAACGCCAGCGACCATCCCGGCGCCGCTGCCAGCGCCAGCAGGAACGGCAGCACGAGGGCGATGGCGCTGCCGATATAGGGCACGAAGCGCATCACCGCCGCGATGATGCCCCACAGCACCGGGTTCGGCAGCCCGATGATCCACAGGCCCGCCGTGATGAACACGCCGAACGCGATGTTCAGCGCCAACTGGAACAGGAAGTAGCGGGACAGCCGCCCGGCCGCGTCGTTCATCGCCAGGATGGTGCGGTGCAGGTCCTGCCGCCCGACCAGGCGCACCAGCCGGTCCCGCAGGTCCTCCCGGTACAGCAGCACGAACAGCACGAACACGACCACGACGCCCATGGTGGCCAGGGGGCCGAACAGCGGCCCGGCCACGCTGCGGACGATGCCGAACGTCGAGGAGAAGTCCGCCCCGCCCTCCCCCGCAGGCAGCACGGCGGCAGGCGCGGCCGGGACAGCCGGTGCGGCAACGGGTGCGGGTGCAACCCGTCCGGGGCGGGCGGGCGGGGTAGCGGGCACGGCAGGAGCGGGCATGGCGGGGGCGGCAGGCGGCGGCTCGGCCCCGCCGGCCAGCACCGATTGCACCGTGCCGTTGAGCCGCCCGATCAGCTCGGCGCCGACCGTCAGCGACTTCACCTTGTCCTGTATGGTCGCCTGATAGGCCGGGAAGCCCTCGGCCAGCGTGGTCGCCTGGCGGCCGACCACCATGCCGATGCCCAGGATGACGGCGAAGGCCAGCGCGACCGCCACCAGCACCGCAGGGACCTTGCCGATGCGCGCGCGCTGCAGCAGCGTCGCCAGCGGCGCCAGCACGAAGGCGAGCAGCACGGCCAGCACCATCGGCACCAGCAGTTCGCGCCCGAAATACAGCGCGGCGACCATGATGGCGGCGGCGTTCAGGGCCGCAAGGCCACGGCCCGCGGTGGCCAGGGGCGCCTCCAGAGGCAGGGCGGCGGGCGGCGTGAGGGCGAGTGCCGCCGCTGGCTGGTCTTCGAGGGCTGGCGTCATGCTGGACTTTCCGGGGGTGCCGCCGGTCCGAACGCAGCCGCACGGCGGTTGGATGCAATCGCCCGCATCAGCTACCACATCGGCGCGCAACGGCATCCCACGGCAGGAGCGAAGCGGCGTGACCAAGGTGTTGCTGGTCGAGGACCACGAGGAGCTATGGGATTTTCTGTCGCGCCGGCTGCGCCGCCGGGGCTTCGAGGTGGTGCTGGCCCATGACGGCCAGCGCGCCCTGGACCAGGTGCGGGACGAGCAGCCGGACGTGGTGCTGCTGGACATGGACCTGCCGGTGATGGACGGCTGGACCGTCGCTCGCACCCTGCGGGCCGACAGCGACGGCACGGCGGCCGGGGTGCCGGTCATCGCGCTGACGGCGCATGCCATGGCCGGGGACCGCGCGAAGGCGCTGGCCGCGGGCTGCGACGACTACCACCCCAAGCCCGTGGATTTCCCGCGCCTGCTGGTGCAGATAGACGACGCGCTGCTGAAGCGCGAGGCGTCCGAGCCATGAGGGCGCACAGCCGCATCGGCGGCCATCCGCACTGACCGTCAACCGTCGTTGCGTGAGGCGCGGCGGCATAGCGGGGCGGACGGCCCTTGCCGCCGATGGACCGCCGCGCCGCGGGCGCGGCTGCGGTGATCCCGGCGAAGGACGCCTCGCGCCGGGTGGGCGGGGAACGGGCGCGCAGGGGTCGGGCACGCGGGGGCCGGGCGGCCGTGTCATCAAACCTTCCGCGAACCAGGCTCACGGCGAGCCGGATTCCCACGTAGCATCCGCCTCCACATCGAAGCCGGGAGCCTGGACATGACCGACCCAAGCCGCACGAGCCGCCTTCTGGGAGCCGCGGCTGCGCTGGCGCTCATGGCCACGGGCGCCGCCGCCGACCAGACCGGCCTCGGTCCCTGGAACGCGGAGGCCGCGCGCCTGGCCGGCACCTCCGCCCTGGCCACCACCGCCATGGCCTACATCGAGGCGCAGGCCGCCACCCTCAAGGACCCGGCGATCCAGCGGGAGACCGAGGACGCCGTCTTCAACCCGGACACCTGCATCAAGAGCCGCGCCAACCTGACGCCGGAGCGCAAGCAGGCCATCGTTGCGAAGCTGGTCGCCGAGGGCCTGATTGACGAGACCGAGGCCGGGCGCATCCCCGGCGGGCTGCTGGCCGGCGTGTTCCCCGGCGTGCGCGACGACGGCACCGCCTGCCCGAAGCCGCCCCAGCCCTATGCCTCGGCCCCCGGAAGCGTGTTCGGCGGCCACCATTCGCAGCCGTGCGGGCTGGCGATGCACGTCGCGGTGAACATGACCAGCGGAATGCACCTGGCCGACACCTACCGCCGGGTCTATGGCACGCTGGACGCCCGCGGGTTGCCGGTGCTGCGGGACGGCGCCGGCGGGACGCCCGACGCCGACCTGTTCATTGACCAGGACATCGCAACCGGCACGCCGATCTGGCACGACTGGGCCAAGACGATGGTGTTCCAGTGGAACGCCGACGGCTCCGAGTATGCGGAGATGAACTTCGGCGGCAACGGCAAGACCGACGCCTGGGGCGCCCCAGGCAGCAGCAAGACCGGCGGCCACCACATCCTGGGCGTGGCGGAGGGCATGGCGCGCGGGATGCCCCCGGCCTTCCTGATCGCCCACGCCTCCGCCCACGGGGCGCCCAACGCCGGCAACGAGCACAGCGTCGTCAACTGGCTGCGCGCCGCCGCGATCATCACGGGCATTGACCCGGTGGAGCGGGGCTACCTGGTGAAGGACGCCCTGGGCCGGCTGCGGCTGGCGCCGGTCCGCAACCTCGGCTCGATCAACGTGCTGGCGAGCCTGCCGAACCAGTCCAACCTGCTGTACGAGTACGTCCTGCAGAACCTGTCCGACGCCGACTACACCTACACCGGGCCGGCCGTCGTGCAGGGCGAGCTGTTCCTGCGGACCCTGGCGCCGAAGTTCGGCTACGACCCGGCCGATGCCACGCGCTACAACACCGAATACCGCAACCCCGTGCTGACGCACCTGTCGGCGGAGCGGGTGCATATCCTGTATGCCACCGGCGGCATCGCGCGGGTGGAAGCGGAGGTGGCCAAGCTGAAGGTGCTGGACCTAATCAAATAGCGCCCCGGGCTAGCCGCGCGTGGGTGCCTGTAGAGGCCCAGGCGTCCAGCCCGCGGCGTTGCTGCCATCAACGGCGGTATCCGGCATCAGTCCGGCGTGAACATGAACCCCCTGCCGCGCGGGTGGCGCGGCAGGGGAGTGCCAGCCGGGGGATTCTGGAGCCAAGCCCTTGGCAGGATGAACGGCGCAATAGCCTCCAAACCACCTGGGGCAGCTAGCGCGGCGACAGCACCATGATCATCTGGCGGTTCTCCATGCGGGGCATCTGCTCCACCTTGGTCGAGATTTCCAGCTCCGCCCGGATGCGCTCCAGCACCTTGATGCCGATGTCCTGGTGCGCCATCTCGCGTCCGCGGAAGCGCAGCGTCACCTTGACCTTGTCGCCCTCCTCGATGAACGATTTCATGGCGCGCATCTTCACCTGGTAGTCGTTCTCGTCAATGTTCGGGCGCACCTTGATCTCCTTGATCTCGATGACCTTCTGCTTCTTCTTGGCCTCGTTCTTCTTCTTTTGCTGCTCGTACTTGAACTTGCCGTAGTCGAGTATCTTCACGACCGGCGGATCGGCGTTCGGGCTGATCTCCAGCAGGTCCAGGCCCACGGCGTAGGCGCGCTGTATGGCGTCGCGCGCGGTCATCACGCCCTGCATCTCGCCCTCCTCATCGATCAGGCGCACCTGCGGGACGCGGATGTCCTCGTTCACGCGGGGGCCGTCGCGGGATGGGGTCGCGGCGCTCTGGGGTCCTCGGGCTATCGTACTCTCCTATGGATGTTTCGGTCTCGGTGCCAAGTCTTGGTCCGGCGGGGCGCCGAAATCAAGAAGCATCGCGCAAGAGATCGGGCGGCGTGGCCTCCGCTGCAAGGCGGGACGCCGCTTCGTCCAGCGCCATCACCTCCTGCGCCTCCCCGCCCAGGCGGCGCAGGGCCACCGTGCGCCCCTCGGCCTCGCGCCGTCCGACCACGACCAGGACGGGGACGTGCGCCAGGCTGTGCTCGCGCACCTTGGCGTTGATCTTCTCGTTGCGGGTGTCGGTGCGCACCTCCAGCCCGCGGGCGCGCAGGGCGGCGGCGACCTCCTCGGCATAGGGCGCGGCGTCCGTCACGATGCTGGCGACCACGGCCTGCACCGGCGCCAGCCACAGCGGGAACCGCCCGGCGTACTGCTCGATCAGGATGCCCAGGAATCGCTCGAAGCTGCCCAGTATGGCCCGGTGCAGCATCACCGGCCGCTGCCGGCTGCTGTCGTCGGCGATGTAGTCGGCGTCCAGCCGCTCCGGCAGCACGAAGTCCACCTGCAAGGTGCCGCACTGCCAGTCCCGCCCGATGGCGTCGCGCAGCACGAACTCCAGCTTGGGGCCGTAGAACGCGCCCTCCCCGGGACTCAGCTCGTATTCGACGCCGGCGATGGCGCATGCCTCCTTCAGCGCGCCCTCCGCCCGGTCCCACACCTCGTCCGTGCCGGCGCGCATGTTCGGGCGGTCGCTGAACTTCACGCGGAACGCCTCGAAGCCGAAGTCGCGATAGACCGACGACAGCAGCTCCACGAAGGCCACGGTCTCATCGGCGACCTGCGCCTCGGTGCAGAAAATGTGGGCGTCGTCCTGCGTGAAGGCGCGCACCCGCATGATCCCGTGCAGCGCGCCCGAAGGCTCGTAGCGGTGGCAGGACCCGAACTCGGCCATCCGCAGCGGCAGCTCGCGGTAGGAGCGCAGGCCGTGCTTGAAGATCAGGACGTGGCAGGGGCAGTTCATCGGCTTGAGCGCGAGGGTGGTGTCCTCGTCCTCGACGCGGGCGATGAACATATTCTGCTTGTAGTTGTCCCAGTGGCCGCTCGCCTCCCACAGCTTGCGGTCCACAAGCTGCGGCGTGCGGACCTCCTGGTAGCCGTTGGCGTCCAGCCGGCGGCGCATGTAGGACTCCGCCGTGCGATACAGCTTCCAGCCCTTGGGGTGCCAGAAGATGCTGCCCGTCGCGGCCTCCTCAATGTGGAACAGGTCCATGTCCCTGCCGATGCGGCGGTGGTCGCGGCGCTCCGCCTCCTCAAGCTGGTGCAGGTAGGCGTCAAGCTCCTTCTGGTCGCGCCAGGCGGTGCCGTAGATGCGGCTGAGCATGGCGTTGCGGTGGTCGCCGCGCCAATAGGCGCCTGCGACCTTCTGCAGCTTGAACGCCGTGCCCACGTCGCCGGTGCCGCGCATGTGCGGGCCGCGGCACAGGTCCAGCCAGTTGCCCTGCTTGTAGAGGGTGATGGTCTCGGCGCCGGGCAGGTCGCGTATCAGCTCGGCCTTGTAGCTTTCGCCGCGCTCCTCGAAGAAGCGGATGGCGTCGTCGCGGTCCCACACCTCGCGCGTGAAGGCGGCGTTGCGGGCCACGATCTCGCGCATCCGCGCCTCGATGGCGGGGAAGTCCTCGGGGGTGAAGGGTTCGTTGCGGGCGAAGTCGTAGTAGAAGCCGTTCTCGATGCTGGGGCCGATGGTCACTTGCGTGCCGGGATAGAGGCCCTGCACGGCTTCGGCCAGAACGTGCGCGGCGTCGTGGCGGATCAGCTCCAGCGCGTCGGGGTCGCGGCGGGTGACGAACATCACGGCGGCATCGTGCCCGATGGGGCGGGACAGGTCCTGCAAGGCGCCGTCCACACGCATCGCGAGCGCCGCGCGCAGCAGGCCGGGGCCGATGCTGGCCGCGATGTCGGTGCCCGTCACCGCCGCGTCGAAGCGGCGGACCGAGCCGTCGGGCAGGGTTATGGCGGGCATGGCAGGCGGTCCTTGCGTGGGGAGGGGTCGTATGGCCTTAGCCCGGCGGCGCTGCAACCCTTTCTGCCGGTGGGGGTGCCAGGTGGCTCTCCTGCGACGCCGTGGCCTGGCCGGGCACTGCGGGCGGCGCCGGGCCGATGCGGATGGGGGGCGGCATCGTGCGGCGGGCGGCGTTCGGTGTCGTTGGCGCACGGTCCCGGGTTGGGACAGGACCGTGCCCGAAGACCCCCTCACCCCGGCCCTCTCCCGGAGGGAGAGGGAGCAGGGTCAGCGGCGAGCAGTTCTCGGTAAACGTCCAGCGTGGCCGCTTGCATGGCCGCTGTCGTGTAATGCGCGCAGACTGCGGCGCGGGCACGCGCTCCCAGGGCCTGCCGGTGTTCCGGCGCCAGTTGCAGCGCGTGGTCCAGCGCCTCCGCCAGCGCCGCGGCGTCGCCGGGCGGGACGCGCCAGCCCGTGACCAGGTGCTCCACCGTCTCCGCCGCGCCGCCGTGGTCGGTGGCGACCACCGGGCGGCCCATCGCCTGCGCCTCGATCACCGTGCGGCCGAACGGCTCGGGCAGGATGGAGGCGCTCACGACCACGTCCGCCAGCATCATCGCGGCCGGCATGTCGTCGCACTGCCCGGCGAACCGCAGCCGATCCGCCACGCCCAGCGCCGCCGCCCGCCGCTCCAGCGCGGCGGCGAAGCGGCTGCGTCCCTGCGTCGCGCCGACCAGCACGCAGCAGGCGTCCGGGCGCCGCATCAGCGCCATCGCCTCGATCAGCACGGCGGCGCCCTTCCACCGGGTCAGCCGCGCCGGCAGCATGACCGTGGGCGCACCGTCCGGCAGGCGCCACTGCCGCGCAAGGCGGGCGATGCGCGGAGCGGTCACGGCGTCGGGGTCGAACAGCGCCGGGTCCACGCCGCGGGGGATGGTGCGGATGCGCGCGGGGTCGATGCCGTGCCGCCCCATCAGCACCACCGCGACGTGCTGGCTGATGGCGATGACCCGTTCTCCATAGGCCATCACGGCGTTGTAGCGGCGCTTGCCCGGCAGGTTCTCGCTATAGACGCCGTGGTAGGTCGTGACGAACCGCGCGCCAGTGCGCCGCGCCGCCAGCCAGGCGGACCAGGCCGGAGCGCGGGAGCGGGCATGGACGATGCCGGCGCGCTCCGCCAGGATCAACGCCGCAAGCCGGCCGGCGTTGCGCCAGATCGTCGCCGGGTTCTTGGACGCGAGCGGCAGGGTGACGTGCCGGCCGCCCGCGCGCTCCACGGCTGCGACCAGGCGCCCACCCTCGCTCGCGACCAGCGCCGTGCCGCCGGCCGCGGTGATCGCCTGCGCCATCTCGACGGTGCCGCGCTCGACTCCTCCGGCGTCCAGGCGGGGCAGCACTTGCAGCACGACGGTGCCGGGTGGGAGGGGGATCATCCCGGCGCTAATAACACCGGGATGCAGGACGGGGCACCCATGCGGGAACAGGGCGGGCACGAGCAGGGCGGGCAGGACCGGGATGGGCAGGACCAGGATGGGCGCGGGCAGGGCAGCACGGACCGGGGCGACGGCGTGGCGCTGGCCTGGGTCCGCACGCCGGGGCGCGGGCCGTGCACGGTGTTCCTGCCGGGCTACAAGAGCGACATGCAGGGCGCGAAGGCGCTGGAGACCGAGGCATTCTGCGCCGCGCACGGCCTGGCCTGCCTGCGGCTGGACTACAGCGGCCACGGCGCCAGCGGCGGCGCCTTCACGGACGGCACCATCGGCCGCTGGACGGATGACACCCTGCTGCTGGTGGACCGGCTGACCGAGGGGCCGCTGGTGCTGGTGGGCAGCAGCATGGGCGGCTGGATCGCGCTCAACGTCGCGCTGGCCCGGCCGGATCGGGTGCAGGCCCTGGTCGGCATCGCCGCCGCCCCGGACTTCACCGAGGACCTGATGTGGGCCGCCATGATGCCGCACGAGCGGGCGCAGTTGCAGCGCGACGGCGTGCTGCCGGTGCCCAGCGCCTATGGCGACCCCTACCCGGTGACTCTGGCGCTGATCGAGGACGGGCGGCAACGCCTGCTGCTGCGCGGTCCGGTCCCGCTGCGCTGCCCGGTGCGGCTGCTGCAAGGGATGCGGGACGCGGACGTGCCGTGGGAGACGGCGATGCGCCTGGCGGACCGGCTGGAGGGCGCCGACGTTCAGGTGTCGCTCATCAAGGACGGCGACCACCGCCTGTCCCGCCCGGGGGACCTGGCGCTGCTACGCCGGACGCTCGCCGGCCTCCTGCTGCAGGATGGCGCGTAGGCCCTCGCGGTAGGTCGGATAGGCCCAGCGCAGGCCCAGCGCCGCCTGTGTCGCCGCGCTGCCGACCCGGCGGTTCTCAGCCCAGAAGCTGCGGCCCATCGCGCTCATGCCGGGCAGCGCGTCCTCGAAGGCGACCAGCGGCGGCGGAGCCACGCCCAGCAGCCGCGCGGCCTCCGCCGTCACGTCGGCGCTGGCGGCGGGTTCGTCGTCGGCCAGGTTCAGGACGCGCGGGCCGGGCGCGCGGTCCTGCGACATAGCGGCCAGCACGGCGGCGGCGATGTCGTCCCGGTGGATGCGGCCGAACAGGTGGCCCGGCTTCAGCACCCGCCGCGCCGTGCCGTCCCGCAGGTCGTCGAACGCGGAGCGGCCCGGCCCGTAGATGCCGGCCACCCGGAAGATGTCCACGGCGCAGCGGGCACAGGCGGCACGCCAGGCGTCCTCGGCGGCCACGCGGCGCAGGCCGCGGTCGTTGCCGGGCATGGGCGGGGTGTCCTCGTCCACCCAGCCGCCGCTGCGGTCGCCATAGACGCCGGTGGTGGACAGGTAGCCGGCCCATTGCAGCCCCGGCGCCGCGGCAACCTCCCGGGCATAGCGGGCCAGGGCCGGGTCGCCAGCCTGGTCCGGCGCCGCGGTCTGCACCAGGTGCGTCGCGGCCAGCACCGCCGGGGCCGCGTCTGCGAAGGGGATCAGCGCCACGCCGTCCGGGGCGCGCAGGCGGCCCGGGTCGCGGCTGGTGGCCGTCACCCGCCAGCCCTGCCCCGCGGCCCGCGCCGCGATGGCCGTCCCGGTGTAGCCCATGCCGAAGACGAGAAGGTGCCCTGTGTCCATGCCTTGATCCTACCCGGTTTGCCCGCGGACGCGAGCCGGCGTATGCTGGGCGCAGATGAACAAGGGCGTGCTCATTGCCGGTGCGGTGCTGATCGCACTGGGCACCGCGGCCGGTGGCACATGGTGGACGGGCAGCGCCGCCGGTGCCGGGCCGGACGAGACCCCTGCCGATGCAGCGCCCGCCGCTCCTGCCGCCGCCGCAACGGACGACCAGGCTCCGCTGCCGGTGCCCCCGGTCCCGCCGCGCATCTCGGAAGGTCCCGAGTATGACCGCTGCCTGGCCATGCTGGACACCGACCCGGCCGGCGCCCACGCCTTCGCCGACGCCTGGTTCGCCACTGGCGGCGGCGAGGGCGCGGTGCATTGCCGGGCGCTGGCCGACGTGGCGCAGGGCGACGCGGACGTGGGGGCCGAGGCGCTGGACAAGCTCGCCGGCAGCAGCAAGGCCCCGGCGGCGGCGCGGGCCGCCGTTTATGGCCAAGCCGGCCAGGCGTGGCTCATGGCCCGTGACCCCGACCGGGCGGTGGCGTCGGCGACGCTCGCCCTGACGCTGACGCCGGATGATCCGGACCTGCTGATTGACAGGAGCATAGCCGCCGCCAACCTGGAGCGTTACCAGGATGCCCTGGACGACCTGACCCGGGCGCTGGACCTGGACCCGCGGCGGCCGGACGCGCTGGTGTTTCGCAGTGCCACCTGGCGCCACCTGAACCAGCCGGACCTGGCGCGGGACGACATTGACCGCGCCATCGCCCAGGACCCCGACAACCCTGACGCGCTGCTGGAACGCGGCATCCTGCGCCAGCGCCGGGGCGAGCGGGAGGGCGCGCGCCAGGATTGGGAGCGCGCCATCCAGCTTGCGCCCGATACCGCCACGGCGGACCTGGCGCAGCAGAACCTGCAATTGCTAGAAGCCGGTCCCGACCGGCGATGACCCAGCACATAAGGACCATGACGGCATGAGTGGCTACAAGGAAGGCAAGTTCAGCGACCGTGCGGCGACCGCCGCCGCCGCTAAGAAGGCGCTGGTCGAAAAGTTCAAGGCGAAGCCTGCCGCCGACGACCCCGCGGTGCTGGCCCGGCAAGCCGAGCGCAAGGCCATCGCCGAGGCGCGCGACATACGCGCCGCCGAGCGCAAGGTGACGAAGGACGCCGAGGCCGCCCGCAAGGTGGCGGAGGACCAGGAGCGCCAGGCCGAGCTGGCCCGTCAGGCCGAGGCCGAGGCCGCCCGGCTGGTCGAAGCCGCGCGCCGGGACGAGGAGATCAAGGCGCAGCGCAAGGCCGAGCGCGACGCGAAGTATGCGGCGCGGAAGGCGCGGCGGTAAGGCTGGCTGCGGCAAAAGTCCGCTGCCTTCTTCCTCTCCCTCCGGGAGAGGGCCGGGGTGAGGGAAGCCGCGCGCGCGGTCCTTGCCATCAACAGCGCTGTTCTCATGCGGGACGGAGCGGCGCTTGCTGCCTCCCTCACCCCGGCCCTCTCCCGGAGGGAGAGGGAGCAGGCAGCACTTAGGCTTTTGGGAAGTCCGTGGCCAGGCTGACCTCACGCCCTGCCTCGACCTCCCCCAAGGCCGCACGCAGCTTGGCCGTGACGGCTTCGACGCCGAATGCGCCCAGGACCAGGTGGCGCGGCGGGTCGTCGCGTTCCGTCACCTGGATCATCGCGGCAGCCGCCCGCGCCGGGTCGCCCGGCTGCTGGCCGCTGTAGCCGGCCGTCCCCTTCAACCGGGCGCCGGCCGTGTCCGCATACTCCGCAATCGCGTTCGGCGTCTGGCGCAGCGACCGCCCGGCCCAGTCCGTCCGGAACGGGCCAGGCTCGATGCAGGTGACACGGATGCCCAGCGGCTTGCCCTCGGCGGCCAGCGCGTCCGACCAGCCCTCCACTGCTTGCTTGCTGGCGGCGTAGTAGCCGGAGCCGGGGAAGCCGACGAAGCCCGCGACGGAGGTTATGTTGAGCACATGCCCCCGCCGCCGCGCCCGCATCCCCGGCAGCACCGCCCGGGTCATGGCGAACAGGCCGAACACGTTGGCGTCGAACTGCGCGCGGATCTCCGCCTCCACGCCCTCCTCGACCGACGCCTGGTAGCCGTAGCCGGCATTGTTCACCAGCACGTCCACCCGGCCGAACCGCGCCTCCGCCGCCTGCGCCGCGGCGGCGACCTGGCCGATGTCCGTCACATCGAGGTCCAGCGCCAGGGCGCGGTCCCCGGCGCCCTCCAGCAGGTCCGCCACGCGCGCCTTGTCCCGCGCCGTGACGACGGCCCGCCAGCCGCGGGCCAGCACCTGCTGCGCCAGCTCGCGGCCGAAGCCGGTCGAGCAGCCTGTGATGAACCAGACGGGTGTTGCTTCGGTCGTCATGCAGGGTGTCCTCGGTGGCGATCAGCGGGGGTGGCGGTCAACGGTTCAGCGCGCCCATCTGCGCCGCGGCGTACCGGGTGCCGGCGGCGGCGCCAGGCGGCAGCGCACGGTCGAGCCGCGCGAGGTCGTCCATGGTGAGCGCCACGTCCAGCGCCGCGACGTTCTGCTCCAGGTAGGTTCGCCGCTTGGTGCCGGGGATCGGCACGATGTCGTCGCCCTGCGCCAGCACCCAGGCCAGGGCCAGTTGCGCCGCAGTGCAGCCCTTGCCGGCGGCAATGGCTGCGATCTCGTCCACCAGGCCCAGGTTGCGTTGCAGGTTCTCGCCCTGGAAGCGGGGCGCAGTGAGGCGGTAATCCCCCTCGGCCAGGTCCTCCGCACGCCTGATCCGCCCGGCGAGGAAGCCGCGGCCCAACGGGCTGTACGGCACGAAACCGATGCCAAGTTCCCGCACCACCGGCAGCAGCGCGTCCTCCGGGTCGCGGCTCCACAGGGAATATTCGGTCTGCAACGCGGTGATCGGATGCACGGCATGGGCGCGGCGTATGGTGTCGGGGGCGGCTTCGGACAGGCCAAGGTACTTCACTTTGCCCTCCTGCACGAGGCCGGCCATCGCGCCCACCGTGTCCTCGATGGGCACCTGCGGGTCAACGCGGTGCTGGTAATAGAGGTCAATCACTTGCAGCCCCGTCCGGCGCAGGCTGGCCTCGCAGGCTTGGCGCACATACTCCGGGCGGCCGTTGATGCCCTGGAAGCTGCCGTCGCCGCCGCGGACGTTGCCGAACTTGGTGGCGACGATCACCCACTCGCGGCGGTCGCGCGCCACCCGGCCGATCAGCTCCTCGTTGCGGCCGACGCCGTACATGTCGGCGGTGTCGAGGAAGTTCATCCCGAGGTCCAGGGCGCGATGGAGGGTGGCGACGGACTCCGCGTCGTCCCGGCCGGCGTAAAACTCCGACATGCCCATGCAGCCCAGGCCGATGGCGGACACCTGCAGCCCTTGGCTGCCCAGCTTGCGCGTTTTCATGGCGTCTTCTCCGAATGGTCCGACGGTCAACCCCGGGGCGGCCGGAGAGTTCGTGCGCGCCGGGCCGGACGACGAATGCCGGCAGCCGTTTGCCCTAGCCCTTCCTTCATTGCGAGCCGCTCTCGCAGCACCGCGATCCAGGGGCGGCACGCGCGACCCATGCCGCACGAGTGCCGGGCGGCAGCGCAGGATGCGCCCTAGAAGTCCAGGTCCGCATAGTGGGTCGGCGCGATCACGCCGGGCACGCGGTCCGCCAGCAACGGCCGGAACCCCGGGCGTGACTTCACCCGCGCATACCAGTCCCGCGCCGGCGGCGAGATGGACCAGTCAACGTCCCCGGCGAAGTCCAGCGCCGACAGGTGCGCCGCCACGGTGAAGTCCGCCAGGGACAGCGTGCCGCCCGCCAGCCACTTCCGCGTTTCCGCCAGCCAGCCGATGTATCCGAGGTGGTGGCGCAGGTTGGCGTAGCCCGCCCGCAGCGCCCCGGCGTCCGGGTTGCCGCGGCCCAGCAGGCGCTTCATGAACTTCTCGCCCAGCAGGTTCGCCGTGACTTCGTGGGCGAACTTGCCGTCGAACCAGGCGACGAGCCGGCGCACCTCCACCCGCTCCGCCAGGGTGCGGCCCAGCAGGGGCGCGTCGGGATAAGCCTCGTCGAGGTATTCGCAGATCACGCCGCTATCGGCGACGACCAGGCCGTTCTCCTCGATCAGCGTGGGCACGGTGTTGGCCGGGTTCAGCTCCAGGTAATCGGGCCGGCGCTCCCAGACCTTCTCCACACGCAGCTCGAACGGCAAGCGCTTTTCCGCCAGCACCAGGCGGACCTTGCGGGAATACGGGGACAGCGGCAGGTGATACAGGACGCGCATGGCGGCGGGTTATGGCACCCCGTCCATACCCCGCCAACGGTGAAGTTGCCCTCTGCCGGGAGTTCGGGCGGAAACTGGGAGCCGTCATCATGGGCCGCTTGCGGCGCAGCGACCCAAGGGCCGCATGGAGGGCCATCCGGACCGTATGGCCCTTGTGCCGCGCCGCCTTGTTGCCCGCGGCATCGCGCCGAATCCGGTGCAATGCCGCCCGGCCCCGGGCGCTACGCCCGCAACGGCTCCGCCGCGTCCGACAGCGGCGCAGGCAAGTACTTCACGTACTCCTTCGGCACCACCTGCCAGAACTGGCCGGACACCCGCGCCCAGTCGTGCAGCATCCGCGCGGCATAGGCGCTGCCGGTCTCGGCAACATGGCGCTCCACCAGGCCGCGCAGCACGCCCTCCCAATGGGCGGAGGACACGCGCTGCCACGTCAGGCTTTCCGGGTTGATGCGCTGCTCGAAGCGCCCATCGGGGTCGAAGACGAACGCCACGCCGCCGGTGAACCCGGCGCCGAAGTTGTCGCCGACCGCGCCGAGGATCACGACCGTGCCGCCCGTCATGTACTCGCAGGCGTTGCTGCCGCAGCCCTCGATGACGGTCACGGCGCCGCTGTTGCGTACCGCGAACCGCTCCCCGGCCTGGCCCGCCGCGAACAGCTCTCCGGCCGTCGCGCCGTACAGCACCGTGTTGCCGACGATGGTGTTGTCCTGGCTCCGCAGCGTGCTGCTCGGCGCCGGGCGCACGACGATGGTGGCGCCGGACAGGCCCTTGCCGACGTAGTCGTTGGCGTCGCCCAGCACCTCCAGCTTGAGGCCCTGCACCGCGAACGCGCCGAGCGACTGCCCGGCGGACCCGCGCAGCCGCACCGTGATGTGGCCGGGCTTCAGGCCGGTCATGCCATACTGCCGGGTGATGCGGGACGACAGCTTGGTGCCGATGGCGCGGTGCGTGTTGCGGACGTTGTACTGCAACTGCATCTTCTCGCCGCGGCTGAACAGCGCCGCCGCATCCTCGATCATCTGCGCGTCCAGGGTTTCCGGCACCTCGTTGCGGCCCTCGCGGGTGCAGAACCGGGCGTGTCCGCCGGGGTCGGCCTGGGCCAGCAGCGGGTTCAGGTCCAGGTCGTCCAGGAAGTCCGAGCCGCGGCTGACCTGGCGCAGCATGTCGGTGCGCCCGATCACGTCCTCCAGCTTCCGCACGCCGAGCGAGGCCAGGATGCCGCGCACGTCCTCGGCGATGAAGCTGAACAGGTTGATGACCTTCTCCGGCGTGCCCTCGAACTTGGCGCGCAGCGCCTCGTCCTGGCTGCACACGCCGACCGGGCAGGTGTTGCTATGGCACTGGCGCACCATGATGCAGCCCATCGCCACCAGGCTCGCGGTGCCGATGCCGAACTCCTCGGCGCCCAGCATGGCGGCGATCACCACGTCGCGGCCGGTCTTGATGCCGCCGTCGGTACGCAAGGTGATGCGGTGGCGCAGGCGGTTGAGCATCAGGACCTGGTGCGCCTCGGATAGCCCCATCTCCCACGGCAGCCCGGCGAACTTCACCGATGTCTGCGGGCTGGCGCCGGTGCCGCCGCTGTGGCCGCTGATGAGGATGGTGTCGGCCTTCGCCTTCGCCACGCCCGCGGCGATGGTGCCGATGCCGCTGCGCGCGACCAGCTTCACGCACACCGTTGCATCGGGATTGATCTGCTTCAGGTCATAGATGAGCTGCGCCAGGTCCTCGATGGAGTAGATGTCGTGGTGCGGCGGCGGGCTTATCAGGGTCACGCCCGGCGTCGAGTGCCGCAGCTTGGCGATCAGGGACGTGATCTTGAAGCCGGGCAACTGCCCGCCCTCCCCGGGCTTGGCGCCCTGGGCCATCTTGATCTCGATCTCCTTGCAGGCGTTCAGGTACTCGGCGGTGACGCCGAAGCGGCCCGAGCTGATCTGCTTGATCGCCGACGATGCGTTGTCGCCATTGGCGCGCGGCTTCGCGCGCTCCGGGTCCTCGCCCCCCTCGCCGCTGTCGCTGCGGGCGCCGATGCGGTTCATGGCGATGCTAAGCGTCTCGTGCGCCTCCGGGCTGAGCGCCCCCAGCGAGATGCCCGGCGCCACCAGGCGCTTGCGGATTTCGGTGATGCTCTCGACCTCGTCCACCTCGATGGCCTTCACGCCGTCCATGCGGAAGTCCAGCAGGTCGCGCAGCGCCACCGGCTTCTGCCGGCGCACGCCATCGGCATAGCGGCGATAGGTCTCGAAGCTGTCCGTCGCCACCGCGGTTTGCAGGGTGTGGATCAGCCCGCCGTCGAAGGCATGGACCTCGCCCTTGCGCCGCAGCTTGTAGACGCCGCCCACCGGCAGCGCATTGCTGTCGCCGTCCCAGGCCGCCTGGTGCAGCCCCAGCACCTTGCGGGCGATGCCGGTCAGGCCGATGCCGCTGATGCGCGACTGCATCCCCGGGAAATACTCGGCGACCAGCGCACGGGACAGCCCGATGGCCTCGAAGTTGTAGCCGCCGCGGTAGCTGCTGATGACCGAGATGCCCATCTTGGACATGATCTTGAGCAGGCCCTTGTCCACGGCCTTTTTGTAGTGCTGCACCGCCTCCTTGAGCGTCACCTTGGTGAACAGCCCGCGGCGGTGCCGGTCGGCGATGCCCTCCTGCGCCAGGTAGGCGTTGACCGTCGTGGCGCCGACGCCGATCAGCACGGCGAAGTAGTGCGTGTCCATGCACTCCGCGCTGCGGACGTTCAGGCTGGTGAAGGTGCGGAGCGACTGGCGGACCAGGTGCGTGTGAACGGCGCCGGTGGCCAGGATCATCGGGATCGGCGCGCGCTCCGCGGTTTGCAGCTCGTCCGTCAGCACGACATGGGCGCAGCCGGCGCGCACGCCCTCCTCCGCGTCCCTGCGTATGCGCTCCAAGGCGCCGCGCAGCCCGGCTTCGCCCTCGCCCACCGCGAACGTGCAATCCACCCGGCAGGCGGTGTCGCCCAGCTTGGCGTACATGGCGGCGAACTCGGCGTTGGACAGCACGGGGCTATCGAGCTGCAGCAGGTCGCACTGGCTGCTGTCCTCGTCCAGCACGTTGCCCAGGTTGCCCAGCCGCGTCTTGATCGTCATCACCCGCGTCTCGCGCAGGCTGTCAATCGGCGGGTTGGTGACCTGGCTGAACCCCTGGCGGAAGTAGTGGTGCAGGCCGCGGTAGCGCTCGGACAGCACGGCGACCGGCGTGTCGTCGCCCATGCTGCCCACGGCCTCGGCGCTGTCCTCCACCATCGGGTGCAGGATCATCTCCAGCTCCTCCAGCGTGGTGCCCACGGCAAGCTGGCGGCGGCGCAGCTCGTCGGCGGCATACAGCACCGGCTCCGGCGCGTCGGTCTTCACGATGCGGTCCAGCTTGGTGATCCGCTTGGTCCAGGTGCCGAAGTCCTGCCGGGCGGCCAGCATGTCCTTCAGCTCGGCGTCGCCGTAGAACTTGGCGGCGTCCAGGTCCACGCCGATGCACTGGCCCGGCCCGACGCGGCCCTTGGCGACGATCTCGCTCTCGGCGAACTTCACCATGCCGGTCTCGGACCCCACCACCAGCATGTGGTCGGCGGTGATGGTGTAGCGCAGCGGGCGCAGGCCGTTGCGGTCCAGGCCGCCGATCACCCAGCGGCCATCGGTCGCGGCGATGGCGGCCGGGCCGTCCCACGGCTCCATGACGGCGTTGCAATACAGGAACATGTCGCGGTGCGCCTGGGGCATCGTTGCGTCCTGGCCGACGCTGGCGGGGATCAGCAGCGCCTTGGTCATCGGAGCGTCGCGCCCGGCGCGGACCAGCAGCTCGAACACGTTGTCCAGGCTGGCGGTGTCGGACCCGCCGGCCTGCACGACGGGCTTCACGTCTTCAATGAAGCGGTCCAGTGCGCCGGAGGCCAGCCGCGTCTCGTGCGACTTCATCCAGTTGACGTTGCCGGCGACGGTGTTGATCTCGCCGTTGTGCGCCAGCATCCGGAACGGCTGCGCCAGCTTCCAGGTCGGGAAGGTGTTGGTGCTGTAGCGCTGGTGGTAGATGGCGAAGCGGCTGATGAACCGCTCGTCCAGCAGGTCCGGGTAGAAGTCGGTCAGCGACGCCGCCAGGAACATGCCCTTGTAGATGATGCTGCGGCAGGACAGCGAGCAGATGTAGAACTCGGCGATCTGCGCCGCGACGGCCTGCTTCTCGATGCGGCGGCGTATCACATACAGGTCGCGCTCGAAGTCCGCCTCGTCCGCGTTGCCGCCGCGTATCATGATCTGCTCGATCTCGGGCCGGGTGGCGTTGGCCTTCTCGCCGATGCAGCCGACGTTGATCGGCACCTGGCGCCAACCGTGGATGCCGTAGCCCAGGTTCAGGATCTCGGTCTCGACGATCTGCCGGCAGCGCTCCTGCGCGCCCAGGTCGGTCTTGGGCAGGAACACCATGCCGACCGCCATGCGGCCAGGCTGCCCGTGCTGGCCGCCCTGCTCCACCGCCTCGGCGAAGAAGTCCTGCGGTATCTCGATGTGGATGCCGGCGCCGTCCCCGGTCTTGCCGTCCGCGTCCACGGCGCCGCGGTGCCAGACGGCCTTGAGCGCATCAATGCCCGCCTGCACCACGGCCCAGCGCGGCTTGCCGTCCAGCGCCGCGACCATGCCGACGCCGCAGTTGTCGTGCTCCTGCGTGGCGTCGTAGGTGCCGCTCAGGCGGGCGGCGTTGTCCTGCCAGTCCTGGACGAACTGGGTTCCGGCATCGTGAATGCTGTCCATCGCCGCTACTCCGCTGCCGCCGCCAGGGCGTTCTGCTGCATGTACTCGTGCATACGCGCCGCCGCGTCGCGGCCGTCGCGGATCGCCCACACCACCAGGCTCGCGCCGCGCACGATGTCGCCGGCGGCGAACACGCCGGGCATGGTGGTCATCTGCGTCCGGTGGTTCACCTTCAGCGTGCCCCAGCGGCTGACCTGCAAGCCCGGCTGGTCCCATAGCCGCGGCAGCTCCTCCGGGTCGAAGCCCAGGGCCTTGATGACCAGGTCGGCTTCCAGGGTGAAGCTGCTGTCGCCGCGCTCCACCGACTGACGGCCGGTGGCGTCCGGCATCCCCAACCGCATCCGCTGCACCCGCACGCCTGTCACCCGGTCGTCGCCCAGGAAGGCTTCCGGCGCGGACAGCCAAATGAAGTTCACGCCCTCCTCCTCGGCATTCTTCACCTCGCGCATGGACCCGGGCATGTTCGCCTTGTCGCGGCGATACAGCACCGCCACGCTGGCCGCGCCCTGGCGCGTCGCGGTCCGCACGCAGTCCATGGCGGTGTCGCCGCCGCCGATCACCACCACGCGCTTGCCGGCGGCGGCGTGCTGCCCGCTGTCGAAGCTGGGCACGTCGTCGCCCAGGCCCTTGCGGTTGCTGGCGGTCAGGAAGTCCATCGCCGGCTCGATCCCCGCAAGCCCGGCGCCGGGGCCGCCGATGTCGCGCGCCTTGTAGACTCCGGTGGCGATCAGCACGGCGTCGTGCCGGGCGCGCAGGTCGGCGAACGACAGGTCGCGGCCCATCTCGACGCCCAGGTGAAACTTGATGCCGCCCTCCTCCAGCAGCCGCCAGCGGCGCAGCACGACCTCCTTTTCCAGCTTGAAGCCGGGGATGCCGTAGATCATCAGGCCGCCGACGCGGTCGTAGCGGTCATACACATGCACCTGGTAGCCGCGCGTCCGCAGCCGCTCCGCCGCCGCCAGGCCGCCCGGACCCGCACCGATGATGCCGACGGACTGCGGACGCTCCTGCCGCGGCATCGGCGGCTTGACCCACCCCTGCTCCCAGGCATGATCGGTGATGAAGCGCTCCACGGCGCCGATGGTGACGCTGTTGAAGCCCTTCTCGATGACGCAGTTGCCTTCGCACAGCCGGTCCTGCGGGCAGATGCGTCCGCAGATTTCGGGAAAAGTGTTGGTGGCGCTGCTAACCTCGTAGGCTTCTTGCAGCCGGTTCTCCGCCGTCAGCTTGAGCCAGTCGGGGATGTTGTTCGCCAGAGGGCAATGAACCTGGCAGAACGGCACGCCGCACTGGCTGCACCGGCTGCTCTGCGCCCCGGCCTGCGCCGGGTCGAAGTCGGCATAGATTTCGGCGAAATCCTCGCGGCGCATGGAGGCTTCGCGCTTGGACGGGGCTTCCTGCGGCAGGCGGACGAATTGCAGCATGCGGTCAGCCATCGGCACGCCCTCCAAGGTAGGCCGCGCAATGCGGCTTGTTGCTGATGCCTATAGAGGCAAAACTCTGTGAAGCCAGCGAAAAATGCCCGATATGTCAGTATTGCTGACATATAATCAGCTATGCGCGCAGGTTCTGCCCCGTGAACGAGCAGATCGCCCGGATATTAGGTCCATTCCGGCCCGATCAGGTCCCAATTAGGCCGGGGACTCCTCGCGCTTGCCGCCGCCGGGCCGGTAGCGGTCGAGGTATTCCGGCACGATCAGCTCAATCGGAGTTGGCGTGATGCCCAGGCCCTGCAAGCCTTTCGCCCCCGGCGCCACCACGTTGTCCCGGCCCAGCAGCAGCAGTTGGTCGCGCGTCAGCGGCTTGCCTGGCAGCAGCTCGCCCAGCCGGGCCTGGATGCTCGCCAGGCCCATCGGAATCTCCAGCAGCGGCCGGTTGCGCCGGGTCTCCTGCAATATCCATTGCAGCAGCTCGCGGAAGGTCCACACCTTGGGGCCGCCAAGCTCATAGGTCTGCCCGGCTACGTCGTCCCGCGTCAGCGCCGCCATCACGGCGTCGGCGACATCCCCGACATAGACCGGCTGGAACCGGCTGTTGCCCTGGATGACGGGCATCACCGGCAGGGTCATGGCCATCGAGCCGAAACGGTTGAAGAACTGGTCCTCCGCCCCGAACACCAGGGACGGGCGCAGGATGGTGGCGCCGGGCAGGCTGGCGCGCACCCCGGCCTCCCCTGCGGCCTTGGTCCGGGCATACAGGCTGGGGCTGCCGGCGTCGGCGCCGATGGCGGAGATCTGCACCATGCGATGCGCGCCCGCGGCGGCGGCGGCGCGGGCGATGCGCGACGCGCCCTCGGCCTGGACGCGCTGGAAATCCCCGGCGCGCTGCTCCGACAGGATGCCGACCAGGTTCACCACCATGTCGGCGCCCTCGACCGCGCGCTCGACCGCGGGCTGGTTGCCGAGCGAGACGTACAGCGGCACCACCTGGCCGACGCGACCGGTCGTCATCAGCGGCTTCGACGCCTCGGTGTTGCGCCCGGCGACGCGGACGATGTGGCCCTGGGCCGCCAGGCGCTTGACGACATAGCGCCCGATGAAGCCGCTGCCGCCGAAAACCGTCGCCACGCTGCGCGTCGCCATGTGCCTGATCCCTCTGGTCGCCGTTCCTTACTATGCGGCGGTTCCCGCATCCTCAAGGTGCGCGGCCCAGGCATGGGCGGCTGATTGCGGCTTGACGGGGCCGGGCCGGGGTCTTAACACGCCGCCTCACCACTCGGTATGCCCAGGTGGCGGAATTGGTAGACGCGCAGGTTTCAGGTACCTGTGACCGCAAGGTTGTGAAAGTTCGAGTCTTTTCCTGGGCACCAACCGGCTTGAGGCCATCCCCGTGACGACGCAGTTCACGCTGGACGGCACCATCCACCTTCACCGGCACGACCTGCCGGCCGGGCTGGACCTCGGCCCCGTGGTGGCCGTTGACACCGAGACGATGGGACTGAACCCGCACCGGGACCGCCTGTGCCTCGTGCAGCTATCGGCCGGGGACGGCACGGCGCACCTGGTGCAGATGGTGCCCGTGGCACTGGGTGGGCGCGGCTACGACGCCCCGAACCTTGCCGCGATGATGGGCCGTTCCGACGTACTCAAGCTGATGCACTTCGCCCGCTTCGACGTGGCGGTGCTGCAACAGGCGCTGGGCGTCACCGTCGCCCCCGTCAAATGCACCAAGATCGCCGCCAAGCTGGTCCGCACCTTCACCAGCCGCCACGGCCTCAAGGACCTGGTGCGCGAACTGGTCGGCGCCGACGTCTCCAAGGCGCAGCAGACCAGCGACTGGGGCGCCGCCGAGCTGACTGCGGAGCAGGTGGCCTATGCCGCGGGCGACGTGCTGCACCTCCATGCGCTGTGGGCCAGGCTGGAGGCGCTGCTGGTGCGCGAAGGCCGGCTGGCGCTGGCGGAGGACTGCTTCGCCTTCCTGCCCACGCGCTGCCGGCTGGACTTGCTGGGATACGAGGACCCGGACATCTTCAGCCAGTGACGGCGCCCGCGCACCGGCAGCTTTCTGGTCCGACCCTCCCATGGCTTCGCATAGGCCGGGCACTGTCATCGCGAGCCGCCTTTGCGGCGCGGCGATCCACAGCTCGCACGGACAGCGCTTGCGGCCCCTCCGTTGCCACGCCTCCGCTCCTCCCATGATGACGGCCGGAGCGGACCGGCCAAAACCTATGCCCGTCGGCGCCGTGCGCCGCAGCAGCGCCCGCCCGGCGTCAGACCTCGTAGCCGAAGTAGCGCAAGTCCTCGCCGAACGCCTCCGCCGCCACCGCCTGCTCCTCCCGCGTCAGCTCCGTGCGCCAGCGCCCGACGCCGCCATCCCCCTCGGACGTGCGGTGGTCCAGGTTCCCGGCGCTTGAGGCCCCGGCGGTCAATGCCCTGACCCGGCCCGGCGAGGCGTCCACGCCAAGCCCGGCGAGCAGGCGCATGAGCGCGGCCCCGGGATCGCGCATCAGGTCCTCGTAGCGCACGGCCTGGGCGCGCGGGCCTGCGGCTGCATGGGCCAGACGTATCTGCAAGCTGCTGAACGCCAGGCCGCGCAGCCAGGACAGGTCGTCAGGGAACCCGTCGCGCCCGAACGACTGCGTGCCGCGCCTGCGGTTGAAGCTGCGCGCCGACAGCCACACGTCGCGGAAGTCGCGCACCAGGAACACCTCGCGGGTGCCGGCATAGACGTTGCCGACGAAGTAGCGCGTAGGCGACACCAGCATCTTCTGCGCGACGTAGCGCGGCGGCGCCCGCCCCTCGGTGCAGCGGCCCACGAACTCGTCCACCTGCTGCTTGCAGAAGTCCACGGCCGCGGCCGGCAGCGCCTCCTCCTGCCAGCGCACGGCCGGGTCCGAGCCGGCCATGTCCTCCCAGTCCCGGGTGCGATACGGGTTGCAGCCGAGCCAATCGAGGTCGCGTGACTCGAAGCCGTCGGGGTGCATGGACCCAGCGGCGCCAGGCCCGGACAGCACCTGCGCCGCGTGCCACAGCCAGACCGGCTGCCGCACCTCATAGGGGTGCGCGCCGGGCACCAGGATGTCCGGGTGCCCGGCCAGCAGGCGCATCATGTAGGTCGTCCCGGACCGCCCCATGCCCAGCAGCAGCAGCGGCTGGTGCCGCTCGGCATAGCGCAGCGCCGGCCGGCCCGCCGGCAGGCCGGCGACCGTCCCGAGCGGCACGCGCACCTGCCCCGCCCCGCTCCGCTCCTCGATCAGCACCATGTCCAGCGCCGCCGCGCCGGGCAGGACGAACTTGGACAGCCGCAGGTAGAAGCCGCAGCGCGGCGGCGTGCCGGGCCGGGCCAGGGCCTCGATCACGTCCGGACGGGGAATGTGCAGCGGCGCCGAGGCGAGCAGCGTGCCGTGCAGGTGGAACTCCACCGCAAGCGCCTCGCCGCTGCCGGACACGCACCAGCCGAACAGGGAGATGCTGCTGGCGTGGTCGCCGCTGCGGTCCCAGTCCTTCAGCTCGACGCTGACCTGCACCTGGCCGTTGATGACCGACTCGGCCGAGGTGAAGCGAAGCCCTTGATCGTTGAAAAATGAGATGGTTGCCCGCGATGCCTGCCAAGCTGATTTAACCTCGCAACATGCGTATGCAATCCCTGCTGCACGCCTGCACCCGGCAGTCCCGTGCCCACGGACCCATGTGCCGGCGGCGAGCCGGGGCGGCTCCGGCCAGGGTATGCCGCTCCCTCCACGCCGCCGGTTTGGTTGACCGATAGGGGCCGCCCACCCATACAATGAGGACCGCTTCCAGGATCTGCATGACCGCTGCCCTCGCCCTTCCCCTTGCAGATGACATCGAGGTTGCCCGCACCGTGCTCGCGGCGGAGGCGGCAGGGCTGCGGGCGCTGGCAGCGTCGCTGGACCAGCGGTTCGCCGATGCCGTGTCGCGGCTGGCGGCCTGTACCGGGCGGATCGTGGTGTCCGGCATGGGCAAGTCCGGCCACGTCGCGCGCAAGATCGCCGCCACCCTGGCCAGCACCGGCAGCCCGTCCCTGTTCGTCCATCCCGCGGAGGCGTCGCACGGCGACCTCGGCATGATCGTGCCGGGCGACGCCGTGCTGGCGCTGTCCAACAGCGGCGAGACGGCGGAGCTTGCGGATCTGGTGGCCCATGCCCGCCGCTTCGGCCTGCCGCTGGTCGCCATCACCGGGCGGCCGGACAGCGCCCTGGCCCGCGCCGCGGACGTGCTGCTGCTGCTGCCGGCGGCGGCGGAAGCCTGCCCGATGGGCCTGGCGCCCACCACCAGCACGACGATGCAGCTTGCCCTGGGCGACGCCCTGGCCGTCGCGCTGCTGACCCGGCGCGGCTTCACCGCCACCGACTTCTCGCAGTTCCACCCCGGCGGCCGGTTGGGCGCGCAGTTGCGGCGGGTGTCCGACCTCATGCACCGGGGCGACGCCATCCCGCTGGCCGAATCCGGCCTGCCGATGGACCGGGCGCTGCTGGTGATGACCGGCAAGGGCTTCGGTTGCCTGGGTGCGCTGGACGCCGACGGGCGGCTGGCCGGGGTGCTGACGGACGGCGACCTGCGCCGGGCCATGGGGCCGGACCTGCTGGGCCGTAGGGTGGAGGACGTGATGAACCGCACCCCTCGCACCATCGGCCCGGACGCCTTGGCGGCGGACGCGCTCCGCCTGATGGGCGGGCCGCGCCCCGTCACCAGCCTGTTCGTGCTGGACGGGGACCGGCGCCCGCTGGGGCTGCTGCACGTCCACGACCTGCTGCGGGCTGGCGTCGCATGAGCGTCACTCCCTTGCCGCGCGACATGCCGGCGGCGCGGCGTCCCGGCGACCGCCTGGCCGCGGCTGGTCCCGCGCGCTCGCGCCGGGCGCCGTCCACCGGCAGCATCGCCCGGCGCCGTGCCCTCGTGACGCTGACCAAGTGGGCGCTGCCGGTCGGGGCGCTCGCGCTGCTAGGCAGCATCGCCGTCTGGCCGGAGCTGACGCGGGTGAAGGAACAGGGCCGCATCGCCTTCCGCCGCGCCTTCAGCACCGCCGCGGACAGCGCCCGCCTGCGCGAGCCGCGCTACCGCGGCGTGGACGAGCGCGGTCGGCCCTATACCGTGACGGCCGACTGGGCGGCGCAGGCCGGGCCGCTGCGGGTGAACCTGTCGGAGCCGAAGGGCGACCTCGTGCCCGAGGGCGGCGGCTGGATCATGGTGCAGTCGCATGACGGCGTCTATATCCAGCATTCCGGTCAACTGGACCTGTCCAAGGATGTGATCCTGTATCGCGACGACGGCACGGTGATGCGGACGCAGAGCGCCGCGGTGGACGTGAAGAACGCCGCCGCCGCCAGCGACGACCAGACCCATGCGGAGGGTCCGTTCGGCGTGCTGGACGCCCAGGGCTTCACCTTGGTGGACAAGGGCGCCATCATACAGTTCCACGGACCCGCCCGCCTGGTGCTGAACGGCACGGCGCGATGAGGGCGGTCCTGCTCGCGGCGGTGCTGCTGCTCGGCCCCGTCGCCGCGCAGGCGCAGGCCATAGACATGTCCCGCGGCGGCCCGATCGAGGTGACGGCCAGCGAGGGCATGGAGTGGCGGCAGAACGAGCAGATGGTGATCGCCCGCGGCAGCGCCCGCGCCGTGCGCGGCGACGTGACGGTGACGGCGGACCGGCTGGTTGCGCGCTACCGCCGCAAGGCCGGGGTCGTCGCCGCCGCTGCCCCAGCGCCCGCTACCCCCGGCCCGGTCGCCGCCGACACCGGCAGCAACGAGATCTATCGGCTGGAGGCTGAGGGCAACGTCCACGTCTTCACCGCGACCGACCTGGTGGTGGCGGACAAGGCGACCTACGATATGGACCAGGCCGTGCTGCTGCTGACGGGATCGGCGCTGAAGCTCACGACGCCGCAGCAGGTGATGACGGCGCGGGACAGCATGGAATACTGGTCGGCCAAGCACATGGCTGTCGGCCGCGGCCTCGCCACCGTCACCACCGCGGACGGCCGCCGCGTGTCCGGCGACACGCTGGTGGGCTACACGACGCCGCCTGACCAGCCGGCCGCGCCCAAGCCGGCCGCCGCCGCGCCTGACAAGCCTGGTAATGACAAGCCTGGCACCGACCCGCTGGTATCGTCCGGCAAGCTGCAACGGGTGGAGGGCTTCGGCAACGTCGAGGTCCGCACTGCAACCGAGATCATACGCGCCGCCCGCGGCGTCTATGTGCCCGACACCGGCATCGCCCGCCTGGCCGGCTCCGTGCGCCTGACGCGCGGCGCCAACCAGTTGAACGGCGACGAGGCCGTGGTGAACATGCGTACCGGCATCAGCACCCTGTCCCGCAACCCCGGCGGACGCATCCAGGGCCTGGTGGTGCCGAGCGACGCGCAGGCCGCGGGCACTCTCGGCGCGAAGCCGAAGCCGTGAGCGATACCCTCCGCGTGGTGCCCGGCGGCACCGGGCTTGGCACGCCCCCTGGCAACGCCGGGCCTGGTGCGCTTCCTGGCGGCGCCGGGCTTGGCGTGGTCGCCGGCAGCGCCGGGCTGGCCGCGTCCGGCGTCGGCAAGACCTACAAGAAGCGCCCCGTGGTGCAGAACGTCAGCATCCAGGTGCGCCGGGGCGAGGCTGTAGGGCTGCTCGGCCCCAACGGCGCCGGCAAGACCACGACGTTCTACATGATAACCGGCCAGGTCCGCCCGGACACCGGCAGCATCACCCTGGACGGCCAGGACATCACGGGCCTGCCGATGTATCGCCGCGCCCGCCTGGGCATCGGCTACCTGCCGCAGGAGGCCAGCATCTACCGCGGCCTGAACGTCGAGCAGAATGTCCTGGCGGCGCTGGAGGTCGTGGAGCGCGACCCGAACCGCCGCCGCATGATGCTGGACGAGCTGCTGGCGGAGTTCGGCATCAGCCACCTGCGCCGCACATCGGCGCTGGCGCTGTCGGGCGGGGAGCGCCGCCGGGTGGAGATCGCCCGCGCCCTGGCGACCCAGCCCGGCTACATCCTGCTCGACGAGCCGCTGGCCGGCATTGACCCCATTGCGGTCGGCGAAATCCGCGATCTGGTGTCGCACCTCAAGCACCGCGGCATCGGCGTGCTCATCACCGACCATAACGTGCGCGAGACGCTGGAGATCATAGACCGCGCCTACATCATGCACGACGGCAAGGTGCTGATGGAGGGCCGCCCGCAGGAGGTGGTGGCCGATGTGGACGTGCGCCGGGTCTATCTCGGCGAAAGGTTTAGCCTGTAAGCTGCCGCCCATGGCGATGGGTCCACGGCTAGAGTTCAGGCAGACGCAATCCCTGGTGATGACGCCCCAGTTGCGTCAGGCCATCAAGCTGCTACAATTCACGAATTTGGAGGCCGCCGCCTTCGTCGAAGAGGAGCTGGAGCGTAACCCGTTGCTGGAACGCGACGAGCGCAGCGACAGCCTGCCGGAGCTGCCGGCGCCGGACCAGCGCACCCAATCCCTGGGCGAGCTGGACGCCACCGCCCTGCTGCGGCAGGAGCGCCTGCCGGACGCGGTGGAGGCCGACCACAGCAACAGCTTCGATGCCGGCGGCCCCGGCGACGGCACGGCCTATGACGGCGCAGGCGAGGGATCGTATGCCGGCGCCAGCCGCGGCACCGGCGGCACGGACCTTGACGACCGCGGCATGGACGCCCTGGCCGCCGCCCCGCACAGCCTCCGCACCCACCTGGAGGAGCAGCTTCGCCTCAACTTCGCCGATGCGGGCGACAGGATCATTGGCGCGCAGCTCATGGCCCTGCTGGACCCTGCCGGCCGCGTGCCGGTCGGGACGGAGGAGATCGCCGCCGCCCTGGGCATAGACGCCGCCCGGGTGGAACGGGTGCGGACGGCCATGATGCGCTTCGACCCGCCGGGCCTGTTCGCGCGCGACCTGCGGGAGTGCCTGGCGGCGCAACTGGCCGACCTGAACCGCCTGGACCCGGCGATGGAACGCCTGCTCGACAACCTGGACATGCTGGCCCGGCGCGACCTGCGCGGCTTGATGGCAGTTTGCGAGGTGGACAGCGAGGACTTGGCCGACATGATAACCGAGCTGCGGGCGCTGAACCCCAAGCCCGGCGCCGGCCACGACGCCGGGCCGATGCAGCAGGTGATCCCGGACGTGCTGATGCGCGCCGCCCCGGACGGCGCCTGGCTGCTGGAGCTGAACCCGGACACCATGCCGCGCGTGCTGGTCAACGAAGCCTACCACGCCCGCGTCAGCGTCCGGGCCGGCAAGGAGGAGCGGACCTTCCTGGGGGAGAACCTGTCCAGCGCCAACTGGCTGGTGAAGTCCTTGCAGCAACGGGCCAACACCATCCTGAAGGTCGCGGCGGAGGTGGTGCGTCAGCAGGACGGCTTCTTCCGCGGCGGCGTCGGCCACCTGCGCCCGCTGATCCTGCGCGACATCTCCGCCGCGGTGGAGATGCACGAGAGCACCGTGAGCCGCGTGACGGCCAACAAGTATATCGCGACCCCGCGCGGCACCTTCGAGCTGAAGTACTTCTTCACCACCGCAATCAACGCCGTCGCCGGGGGCGAGAGCCACAGCGCCGAGAGCGTCCGCCATCGCATCCGCGCCCTGGTGCAGGCGGAGGACCCGGTGGACGTGCTGTCCGATGACGCCATTGTTGCAGCCCTGCGACGGGAAGGCGTGGACATCGCACGCCGGACCGTGGCCAAATACCGGGAAGCGCTGCGCATCCCTAGCTCGGTGCAGCGCAAGCGGGAGAAGGCGGTGCCGGCCTAGACGAGCATTCTGGGAGGCGCCGTTGCGGCCAGGTCAACCATAGGGGCGCAGCCATGCAGATCACAGTGTCGGGCAAGCAGGTGGAGTTGTCGGACGCGCTTCGCGTCCGGGTCAGCGATCACTTGGACACCATCGCTGGCAAGTACTTCGACCACGCGCTGGAGGCCAACGTCACGTTCAGCCGCGCCCGCAGCTTTTTCACCTGCGACATCAACGTCCACGCCGGCCGCGGCCTGACCCTGCGCGGCGAGGGGGAGGCCGGGGACGCCCACAGCGCCTTCGACGACGCGGCGGAACACATCGCCAAGCGGCTGCGCCGCTACCGCCGCCGGGTGAACGAACATGCGCGGGACCTGGCCAACCGCGCTCGCCCGGAGGCGGCCCGGCAATACGTGCTGCGCCAGGACGAGGACGGCCAGCCCAACGGCGTGGACACCCGTAGCGACACCCCGGCCTATGCGACGGTAATCGCCGAGAGCCAGGCGGAGATCAACACGCTGTCAGTCGGGGAGGCCGTGATGCGGATGGACTTGGCGGACCAGCCTGTCCTGATGTTCCGCAACAGCGCGACAACGGAGCTGAATGTGGTCTATCGCCGGCCCGACGGGCACATCGGCTGGATTGATCCGACAAAAATGCGGTAACTGCCTTCCCGCCCCCTCTCCCTACGGGAGAGGGCCGGGGTGAGGGGGTCTTCGTTGCGGAGCGGGACACCGCCGACACTGGTAGGAAACAGCCCCGCTTTGGCATGGACCGCGCCTCAAGACCCCCTCACCCCGACCCTCTCCCGAAGGGAGAGGGGGAAGCGCAGGCAGTGCCTAATGCACCAGCGACGGCACCATCTCGTGTTCCATAATGGCCGCGACCGCCATGTCGCAATCGGCGGCCACCGCCATCGGCGAGCCATCGGCGGCGAAGATGGCGAACGCGGTCGTGCCGTCCATCCAGACCGGCTTTACATAGGCCAGTTGCGCCATGCCCAACTGCATCAGTTGAGTCTGGGTCAGCTTGCGGATGTCCAGTTGCTCCGCGGGAATGGATGCCAGGGCGTCCGTGTGCAGATCGGGGATATTCACGTCCATAACCTTGAGTCCTCTATGGGGAACACGGCTCGCGCAAGGGGCAACGCCGCGTTGGTGGAACAGTTGGGGGTGCCGCAACGGCCAGCGCATCATGTTTCTGTGCGCTGCGAACACCATGATGATGATAACGCCGTAAATGCGGCGCTGGACCGCGCCGCAGCAGTCCCGGGCGTCAGTCCCGGTCGGGTGCGGCGTCCACGGTCTGGCCGTTGCCGGACTTGGTGATCTGGATCGTCTTGACCCGGACCTCCGGCTGCGGCCGGGCCAAGTCTATGTGCAACAGGCCGTTATCCAGCCAGGCGCCCTTGACCTCGATCCCCTCCGCCAGCACGAAGGCGCGCTGGAACTGGCGGGCGGCGATGCCGCGGTGCAGATAGACCCGGCCCGCCGCGTCGTCGGCTTGCCGTCCGCGTATCACGAGCTGGTTGTCCTCCTGCGTGATCTGCAGGTCGTCCATCGTGAACCCGGCGACCGCCAGGGTGATCCGCAGCCCGCTCGGACCCGTCTGCTCAATGTTGTAGGGCGGATAGCCGTCGCTGGGCGACTTCTGCGCCCGCTCCAGCATCTGTTCCAGGTGGTCGAAGCCCAGGAACATGGGCGAAGTGAACATGCGTGTGGTCATCGGGCCTCCTCCTTGGAGCGAAGCGTGGACGGGACCCAATAAGGCATCCCGACAGGCACGGATGTTGTCAGCGCGGCCCGCCGATGCAAGGGCGGCGATTGTATGGGCGGGCCTCGGCCGCTACATGGCCGGGATGCACGCCACAACTGCCTCTCCAGCCACTGACGCCTCCACCGCCGACACCCCTACCTTGCCGATCCTGACCCCGCCGCATCCGTCGCTGCGCGCCAAGACGCGCAAGGTCGGCCCCGACGACATGGACAAGGTGCGCGGCATGGTGCCGCAGATGCTGGCCACGATGTACGCCGCCCCCGGCATCGGCCTGGCCGCGCCGCAGGTCGGCGTCCCGTTGCGCCTGGCCGTCGTGGACCTGCAGCCGGACGACGCCCCGGCACCCGTCGTGCTGGTCAACCCCGAGATCACCCGGGTCAGCGAGGACTGGGCCGTGCGCGAGGAGGGCTGCCTGTCCCTGCCGGGCCAGTATGCCGATGTCAGCCGCCCCGCCCGCGTCCATGTCCGCTACCAGGACCTCGACGGCAAGGTGCAGGAGCTGGAGGCGGAGGGCCTGCTGGCCGCCTGCTTACAGCACGAGATCGACCACCTCGACGGCGTGCTGTTCGTGGACCACCTTTCGGCGCTCAAGCGCAACATGATCCTCCGTCGCTTGGCCAAGGAGCTGAAGCAGAAGGCCGCGGGGTGAATGCCCCGGCTCCTGGCACGCCTGCCGGCCCGGCTCCCGGTGCCCGGCTGCGCCTCGCCTTCATGGGCAGCCCTGACTTCGCCGTGCCGGCCCTTCATGCGCTTCATGCGGCCGGGCACGACATCGCGGCGGTGTACTCCCAGCCGCCCCGCCCGTCCGGACGCGGCAACCGCGTGACCCCCTGCCCCGTCCATGCCGCCGCCGAGGCGCTGGGCCTGCCGGTCCGTGTTCCGGCCCGGCTGCGCCGGAACCAGGACGAGCAGGCGGCCTTCGCGGCGCTGGACCTGGATGCGGCTGTGGTCGCGGCCTATGGCCTGATCCTGCCACAGGCGATGCTGGACGCGCCGCGCCGCGGCTGCCTGAACATACATGCCAGCCTGCTGCCGCGCTGGCGCGGCGCCGGGCCGATCCAGGCGGCGGTGCTGGCCGGCGATGCGGAAACCGGCGTCACGATCATGCAGATGGACGCCGGGCTGGACACCGGCGCGATGCTGCTTCGGGAAGCGGTGCCGGTTGGGCTGCGCGCTACGGCGGCGGAGCTGCACGACGCCCTGGGTGCAATGGGCGCCCGCCTGGTCGTGCAGGCCCTGCGCGACGCGCCGCCGCCGGTGCCGCAGCCGGTGGAGGGCGCGACCTACGCCCCGAAGCTGACGCGCGACGATGGCCGGCTGGACTGGACGCAGCCGGCAGCGGCGCTGGACCGCCGCGTGCGCGGGCTGACGCCGTGGCCGGGCACATGGACCATGCTGGGGCAGGATGCGCTGAAGGTGCTGGACGCCGTGCCGGAGGCCGGGTCCGGTCCGCCCGGCACCGTGCTGGACGATGCGCTGCTGGTGGCGTGCGGGGACCGTGCGCTGCGCCTGCTGCGGGTGCAGCGGCCGGGCCGTGCGCCGATGGATGCCGCCGACTTGCTGCGCGGCTATCCCGTGCCGGCGGGGACCGTGCTGGCGTGACGCGGTCCGCATGGCCGCACCCGTAGCGGTCCCCGTACCCCTCGCGCCTCCGTCCACGGCCTGGGCGCTGCTGCTGGAGTATGACGGCACCCCCTTCCTGGGCTGGCAGCGCCAGGCCGAGGGGCTGACGGTGCAGGGCGTGCTGGAGGAGGCAGCCCGTCGCCTGTCCGGCTCCCTGCAGGCGTCCTGCGCCGTGGCGGGGCGCACCGATGCCGGCGTCCATGCTGCGGGCCAGGTCGCCCTGCTGCTGCTGCGGGACGGCTTTCACGCCCGCCAGGTGCGGGACGCCCTCAACTTCCACCTGCGCCCGCATCCCGTGGCGGTGCTGCACGCCGCCCCGGCGGCGCCGGGCTGGCATCCGCGCTTCTCCGCCGTTGGCCGGGTCTACGCCTACCGCATCCTGAACCGCCGCGCGCCACCCGTGCTGGACCGGGACCGCGCCTGGCACGTTGACCGCCCGCTGGACGCCGCCGCGATGCATGCGGCGGCGGCGCTGCTGACGGGGCACCACGACTTCACCTCGTTCCGCGCCACGGCCTGCCAGGCGAAAAGCCCCCTGCGGACGCTGCGCCGCCTGGACGTGGCGCGCGATGGGGAGGCAATCTGGATCAGGGCGGAAGCGCCGAGCTTCCTGCACCACCAAGTCCGCAACATGGTCGGCACGCTGAAGCTGGTCGGCGAGGGGCGGTGGCGCCCGGAGGACGTTGCCGCCGCCCTGGCTGCGCGGGACCGGCGTGCCGCCGGGCCGACGGCGCCGCCGGGGGGGCTGACGCTGCTGCGGGTGGACTACCCGGCAGACCCGTTCGCCGGGAGCTAGAAACTGGCTGCCGGGTCCATCCGCATCATGCGCCTAGCCCAGGGCGTCGGGCTGCATGTCGCGCAGCGCGCGCACGAGCAGCGGGCCGAACACCAGGATCATGGTGCCTAGCCCGACCAGCAGCACCAGCGCGGCAGCGCGCCACCCCGGCAGCCCCAGCCCATGCCGCGCCAGCACCCAATGCAGCCACATCGCATAGCCGCCGGCCGCATAGCCGAGGACCGGGCTGCCCAAGACGGCCGGCAGCGGGGCGCCCGTCACCCCGCCCAGCACCGTCAGCAGCGCGGCCACCACGGCCAGCACCGCCCATTGGCACCAATTGTAGGCCGTGGCGTAGCGCAGCCATCTTTCCTCCTGCCCGAACGCCCGCGCCAGCGCATGGGACAGCACCGGCGGCGCAAGCTGCGACACCAGCGCGAGCAGCAGCAGGGCCACCGCCTGGACCACGCCGCCGCCCAGCAACAGCAGGACGGCGCCGGCCAGCGGCACCGCGAGCAGGGGCACCAGGCTGGCGAGGAACCCCTCCGGCGTGCCGCGGAAGCAGGCCAGGCCCTCGGCGCGTCCGCGCGCCAGCAGCAGCACGCCCTGCAACGGGGTCAGCTTGGGGGGCGGGGCGCCGCTCATGCAGGGTCCGCCTGCAGGAACGCGGCCAGCACGGCGCGATACACGTCCGCCAGCGCCCGCAACTCCGCCACCGGCACCCGCTCGTCAACCTGGTGCATGGTGGCGCCGACCAGCCCGAACTCGGCGACCGGGCAGTATCGCGCGATGAAGCGGGCGTCGGAGGTGCCGCCGCCGGTGTCCAGCCGGGGCGTGCGGCCGGTCGCGGCGGCAACTGCGTCCCGCAGCCGCTGCACGCCGGGACCGGGCGCGGTCAGGAACGCCTCGCCGCTGATGGACACGTCCAGGTCGAAGCGCGGCGCGTGCGGGGCGATGGCGGCGCGCAGCCAGGCGTCCAGCCCAGCGCCGGTGTGGCGGTCGTTGAACCTTATGTTCAGCCGCGCCCGCGCCGTTGCAGGGATGACGTTGGCGGCGGGGTTGCCCACGTCCACGCTGGTCACTTGCAGGCTGGACGGCTCGAACCATTCGGTTCCGACGTCCAGCGGCGCGGCGGTCAGGGCGGCCAGGGCGCGCACCAGGCGATGCACGGGGTTGTCGGCCCGCTGGGGGTAGGCGGCGTGGCCCGCGGTACCATGCACCGTGAGCGCCGCGTTCATGCTGCCGCGGCGGCCGATCTTGATGACCTCGCCCAGCGCGGCCGGGTTGGTCGGCTCCCCGACCAGGCAGAAATCGGGGACGTGGCCGTGCGCCGCCATCCAGTCCAGCACGCGGACGGTGCCATCGGTCGCCGGTCCTTCCTCGTCGCCGGTGATGAGCAGGCTGATGGACCCGGGGCCGGTCCAGTCCACGGCGGCGGCGGCGAAGGCGGCGACCGCGCCCTTCATGTCGCAGGCGCCGCGGCCATGCAGCGCACCGTCCCGCACCTCGCCGCCGAACGGGTCCGCGGTCCAGGCCGCATCGCCCGCCGGCACCACGTCCGTGTGCCCGGCGAAGCACAGGTGCGACCCGGCGGACCCGCGGCGCGCGAACAGGTTGGGCGTCGTGCCGAACGGCAGGCGCGTGACGGCGAATCCCGCCGCCTCCAGCGCCGCCGCCAGCGCGTCCTGCGCGCCGCCGTCGGCAGGCGTGACCGAGTTGCAGCGGATCAGCGCCTGCGCCAATGGCAGCGGGTCCGTGGCGGCGTTGGACCTTGTCATCGCGAGCCGCCTGCGGCGCGGCGGTCCAGGGGCCGCCAGAACCGGCCGCTGTGCCGGCAGCCCCTGGACCGCCGCGTCGCGCTGCTCCTCGCAATGATGGTGCCGCCGAGGACGGCGCCGCCGGAAATTACAGCGTCGGGGATTGCGGCGCCGGGAGTCCCGGCGGCGGGCAACAGGGAGCGATGGACTCGCCGCGGCACCTGGATCAGTCCCGCAGCAGGTCGTTGATGCTGGTCTTGGAGCGGGTCTGCTCGTCCACGCGCTTCACGATCACGGCGCAGGACAGCGCCGGGCCGGGGCTGCCGTCCGGCATCGGCCGGCCCGGCAAGGTGCCGGGCACCACGACGGAGTAGGCGGGGACGCGGCCCATGAAGATTTCCCCCGTCGTCCGGTCCACGATCTTGGTGCAGCCGCTGATGAACACGCCCATGGACAGCACGCTGCCGCGCTCGACCACCACGCCTTCCACGACCTCCGACCGGGCGCCGATGAAGCAGTCGTCCTCGATGATGGTGGGATTGGCCTGCAGTGGCTCCAGCACGCCGCCCAGGCCGACGCCGCCGGACAGGTGGCAGTTGCGCCCGACCTGCGCGCAACTGCCGACCGTGACCCAGGTGTCGATCATCGTGCCGCTGTCCACGTAGGCGCCGACATTGACGAAGCTGGGCATCAGGATCACGCCCGGCGCGATGTAGGCGCTGTGCCGCACGATGGAGCCGGGCACGGCGCGGAAGCCGGCGGCGCCGAACTGGTTCTCCCCCCAGCCCTCGGTCTTCAGGCGCACCTTGTCGTAGGCCGGGGCGCCGGTGCTGGGCATCGGATGGCTGTCGTTCAGGCGGAAGGACAGCAGGACGGCCTTCTTCAGCCAGTCGTTCACCACCCAGCCGTCCGGGCCGGGTTCGGCGACGCGCATGGCGCCGATGTCGAGCAGGTTCAGCGCCGCCTCCACCACGGCGCGCTCGGCGCCGCCGGTGCCGGCCGACAGGGTGCCGCGCACCTCCCAAAGCTGCTCGATGCTGCGGCGGAGCGGGTGCGACATGGCGATGCGGGTCCGGTCTGGGCGGGGATTGAAGGGTGGCGGACCATGCGGGGGCGGCCCGGCTGGTGTCAACGCACAGGGCCAGCGAAGGGGCGCGGCGGAACCGGCAGCTGCGTCCATGACTTGGCACCGGGACCCGGCACCGGCAGTAACCAGTTCTTCACCAGGGCCGATGCACCCTGGCCCGCATGAAAACGGAAGCCCTCTGCCGTGCCCCCGACACCTCCGACACCTCCGCCGCGCAGGCCGACGGGCTGCACGAGGCGCTGCTGGACAGCCGCCAGCGCTGGCGGGAGTTCGGCGCGATAGCGGCAGACCTTGCGTTCGAGACCGACTTGCAGGGCCGGCTGACGTTCCTCGCGCCGGACCAGGTGCTGGGCCGGCACGGGGCCGACCTGGTCGGCCATCCCTTGGCGGTGCTGCTGGCGGAGGAGGACGCGGCGCTGCCCGATGCCGGCCCGCCGGCGCCGATGCGTCAGCGCCTGACCTGGATGCGCCATGCGGACGGCGGCGCGCGCTGCATGGCCCTGACGGTTGCGCCGCGGCTGGACGCGGCGGGGACGGTGGCGGGCGCACGCGGCGTCGACGTTGACGTGACGGAGCGGGAACGCCGGGACGCCGCCGCCGCCGGGGTGCTGCGCCGGGCCGAGCTGCTGGAGCATGTGCTGGCCGGGATGCGCCGGGAGGTGCTGGCCTCTCGCATGATGGCCGCCGTGCTGCACGAGCTGATGCGCGCCCTGGGCGCCGATGGCGCGGCGATCCTGGACCTGGCGCCCCCGGGTGCGCGCCTGGACATGCTGCCTTCCGGGGCATCCCCGGGCGCGGCAGCCTCCGGCATGGCAGCCCTTGGCATGGCGGCCCCCGAAATGATGGCAGGAGGCGGGCATGTGCTGCACAGCGTCGGCGCCGACCCGCGGCCGTTGCTGACCGCCGCCGCCCGGCTGCTGCTCCATGCCGAGGACGACACGGCCGTATGCGGCACCGCAGAGGGGCGGCAGGTGCTGGCCTGCCCGGCCTCCACACGCTTCGGCAACCGGGCGGGGCTGCTGGCCTGGCGCTCGCCGGCCGCGCGCCCGTGGGACGCGGACGACCAGGCCCTGGCCGCCTCCGTCACCGGGGTGATCCGCGTGGTGCTGGAGCACGAGGCCATCCAGCGCGAGCTGGGCCTGCAGGCGCGCACCGACCCTTTGACCGGCCTGCTGAACCGCCGCGCCTTCCTGGAGGAGGCGGGCCGGCGCGTGGACCGGCTGGACCGGGAAGGGCTGCCGGGCACGCTGATCTTCATAGACCTCGACCGGCTGAAGCCGCTCAACGACCGGCTGGGACATGAGGCCGGGGACGCCGCCCTGGTGCTGACGGCCGGGCTGCTGCGGCGCACGTTCCGCCCAGCGGACCTGGTGGCGCGGCTGGGTGGCGACGAGTTCGCGCTGTGGCTGGACGGCTCGGACGAGCTGACGGCGGCGGAACGGGCGGAGCGGCTGCGGACCGGCCTGCCGAAGGAGCTGGCGCACCTGACGGCGGGCGAACCCCGTGGCATGACCCTGTCCATCGGCATCGCCTGCCGCCCCGGCGGGGGCGGGGAAGAGCTGGAGTCGCTGATCCAGCGGGCGGACCAGGCGATGTACGAGGTCAAGCGGCTGGGCGGCGGCCAGTGGCGCGTGTCGCGGCCGGACGCGGACGGATGAGCGCGGCCCGGGCTGCGGCAACGGATATCCGCATCACGGACGCCGCGGGGGGATGCCGCGGGGAGCGCCGCGGGGAGCTTCGCCCCAGGCTTGGCGCAGGACCTCGCCATTCCCGACATGCTGGGCGACGAGGCCGCGCGCGTGCGGCTGGCGGCGCATCCGGGCACCCCGCCGCACCTGCTGCAACGCCTCGCCGCGGACCCTGACGTGATGGTGCGCGCCGCCGTCGCCATGAACCGCGCCGCCACCCCGGCCCTGCACGCCATCCTGATTGCCGACGGCGACGAGCGCGTGCGCGCCCTGCTGGCCGCGAAGCTCGCCTACCTGCTGCCCGGCCTGACCGGGGCGGGACAGGCGCAGGCCGCCCAGCATATCCGCGCCACGCTGGCCATCCTGGTGGAGGACGAGGCGGTGCGCGTCCGCGCCGCCATCGCCGACGCCGTGAAGGCGATGCCCGCAGCCCCGCGCGACCTGATCCTGCGATTGGCCAACGACCCGGCCTTGCAGGTCTGCGATCCCGTCATGCGCCTGTCGCCGCTGCTGACCGATGGCGACCTGCTGGCCCTCTTGGCCGCTCCGCCCCATCCCGAGGCTGCCCGGTCGGTTGCGGCCCGTCCGGGCCTGAGCGGCCGGGTCGCCGACGCGGTTGCCGCAGGGGCGGACACCGCCGCCGTACGCGCGTTGCTGCAGAACCGTTCGGCCACGATCCAGGAGGCGACGCTGGACGCGCTGGTGGCGCAGGCGGCGGGGCGCCTGGACTGGCACGAGCCGCTGGTGCGCCGCCCGGCGCTGAGCCGGGCCGCAGCGCGCGCGCTGTCCGCGATGGTCGCCGCTGGGCTGGTGCGCGTCCTGGCCGACCGTGCCGACCTGGACCCGGCCCTGGCCGGGGAGTTGCGGCAGCGGCTGCTGACCCGGCTGGACGACCTGCCGGCGCCGCAGATGGAGACGGAGGACCCGGTGCCCGCCCTGCGCCGGCTGCAGGCCGCCGGGGCGTTGACGGAGGCCACGCTGCTCGATGCCGCGCGGGCCGGGGACGTGCGGCGCACGACCGCCATCCTTGCCGTGGCGAGCGGCCTGCCACTCGGTGCGGTGGAGCGGGCGGCCTATCTCCGCAGCGCCAAGGCGCTGGTCAGCCTGGCCTGGCGCGCGGGCTTCGGGATGCGCGCGGGGGCCGTCGTGCAGGCCGTGCTGGGACAGCTTGGGCCAGGCGCCCTGCTGGCCGCCCTGCCCGGCGGAGGGTTCCCGCTGACGGAGGCGGAGATGGCGTGGCAGATCGAGGTGCTGGGGTCAGGGGGCAGGTAGCCTGCTCCCTCTCCCTCCGGGAGAGGGCCGGGGTGAGGGAGGCGGCTGGTGCCATGCCCGGATATGATGGACCTGACCCGGCGCTGCTGAAATCCGGTTGCGGCCCTTGCGGCTTCCCTCACCCCGGTCCTCTCCCGGAGGGAGAGGGGGAAGCGCAGCCCTACGCGCGGATCAGGGTGCCCAGGCCGCCCTCCTTGAACAGCTCCAGCAGGCAGGCGTGCTGCATCCGGCCGTCCAGGATCACCGCGCCCTTCACGCCGCCGCGCACCGCCTCCACGCAGTTCTCCACCTTGGGGATCATGCCGCCGCTGATCATGCCGCTGGCGATCCCGGCCTCGGCCTCGGCCACCGTCAGCTCCGCGATCAATTGCCGGTCGCGGTCCAGCACGCCGGCCACGTCGGTCAGCATCAGCAGGCGCTGCGCGCCAAGGGCCGCGGCAACGGCCCCGGCCACGTCGTCGGCGTTGATGTTGTAGGTCTGTCCGTCGTCGCCCACGCCCACCGGGGCGATCACCGGGATCAGCCCGGCGCCGGTCAGGGCATGGATCACCCGCACGTCCACATGGACAGGCTCGCCGACGAAGCCGAGGTCGAGCGCACGCTCTATGTGGCTGCCGGGGTCCTTCACGGTGCGGGTCAGCTTGCGGGCGCGTATCATGCCGCCGTCCTTGCCGCAGATGCCGACCGCCAGCGCCCCGGCCTGGTTGATCAGCCCGGCGACGCGCTTGTTGACGGTGCCGGCCAGGACCATTTCCACGACTTCCACCATGGAGGCGTCGGTGACGCGCAGGCCGTCTACGAAGGTGGACTTGATGGCCAGGCGCTCCAGCATGGCGTTGATCTGCGGCCCGCCGCCGTGAACGACCACCGGGTTGACGCCGACCTGCTTCAGCAGCGCGATGTCGTGGCCGAACTTGGCAGCCAGGCCCTCGTCGCCCATGGCGTGGCCGCCATACTTCACGACGACCGTGACCCCGGCGTAGCGCCGCAGGTACGGCAGGGCCTGGACGAGAATGTCCGCCTCCTCGGCGGCTACCTGTATCTGCTCGGGGGTCAGGGTCATGGGGTGCTGCCTAGCGGTGGGGCGGGCGCGGGGTCAAGGCGGGTGCTTGCTGCTTCCTTCTCCCTCTCCCGAAGGGAGAGGGAGAAGGCAGCGCCAGGTCCGCCAGCTCCGCCCGCAGCGTCTCCATGCCCAGTCCGGTCTCGCTGCTGGTCGCCAGCACGTCCGGGAAGGCGGCGGGGTGCTTGCGGACCAGGGCCAGCGCCTCGGCGTGCTTGCGCCCCAGGACGCCGGGCCTCACGCCGTCCGCCTTGGTCAGCACGAGCTGGTAGGTGACGGCGGCGCGGTCCAGCAGCTCCATCACCGCCAGGTCCGATGCCTTCAGCTCGATCCGGCTGTCCAGCAGCAGCACCACGCGGCGCAGGGTCGGGCGCCCGCGCAGGAACTCGAACATCAGGCCCTGCCAGTCCGCCTTGACCTCCTTCGCGGCCTGGGCATAGCCATAGCCCGGCATGTCCACGAGGGTCAGCCGCCCCGCCAGGTCAAAGAAGTTGAGCTGCCGCGTCCGCCCCGGCGTGTTGGACGCCCGCGCCAGCGCCTTGCGCCCGGTCAGCGCGTTGACCAGCGTGGACTTGCCGACGTTGGACCGCCCGGCGAAGGCGACCTCCGGCAGGCCCGGCTCCGGCAACTGGTCCAGGCGCTGGGCGGCATAGAAGAACTGGCACTCCCCGGCGAATAGCAGACGGCCCGCCTCAAGACGTTCAGCCTCGACACGCTCGGCCTCAAGACTTTCAGCCTCAAGACGGGCCGCCTCCGCCGCCTCGGCGTCCGCCCCAGCCTGGTCAGCCCCAGCCTGGCCGGCTAGGTGCTGGCTGCCACTCGGTTGGTCACCAGCGCCGTCCGCCGCATGATCGTCCATTGTTGTGCAATCGTAAGAAGGTTGTTCCAGCTCCAATAGATCACCAGCCCCGCAGGAAAGCTGGCCAGCATGAAGGTGAAGATGATCGGCATGAACTGGAAGAGACGCGCCTGCACCGGGTCCGGCGGCGGCGGGTTCAGCTTCTGCTGCACGAACATCGTGGCGCCCATGATGAGCGGCCAGACGCCCAGGTGCAGGAAGTGCGAGAACTGGCTGGGGTCGAACGGCAGCAGCCCGAACAGGTTGAACACGTTGGTCGGGTCCACCGCCGACAGGTCGCGTATCCATCCGAAGAACGGCGCGTGGCGCATCTCGATGGTGACGAAGATAACCTTGTACAGCGAGAAGAACACCGGTATCTGCACCAGCATCGGCAGGCAGCCGCTGGCTGGGTTCACGGACTCGGTCTTATAGAGCTTCATGATGGCCGACTGCATCGCCTGCGGGTCGTCCTTCAGCCGCTCCCGCAGCTCCGTCATCTTCGGCGCGAGCAGCTTCATCTTGCTCATGGAGCGGTAGGAGTAGTTGGCCAGCGGGAAGAACACGAGCTTGGCGAACACCGTGAAGATCAGGATGGCGACGCCGAAGTTGCCGACCACCTGATACAGCCAGTCCAGCGCATAGAAGATCGGCTTGGTCAGGTAGTAGAACAGGCCGAAGTCCACCGCTCGGTCGAGGTGGACCACGCCCAGATCGTGCTCGTAGCGATCCAGAAGGTGGACCTCCTTGGCGCCCGCGAACAGCCGGGTGGTGCTGACGGCAGTGGCGCCAGGCGCGACCTCGGCCGGGTTCGCCGCCGCGAAGTCCACCTGATAGCGGTCGGCGTTGTTCTCCAGCATGTGGCGGAATCGCGCGATCACCGGCGCCGCCTGGTCCGGGATGAGCGCCGTCAGCCAGTACTTGTCGGTGATTCCCGCCCAGCCGCCGGTCGTCGCCTGCTCGAAGGCAACGCCCTTGGCCTTGTCGCCCTCGGACTTCGCGGTGTCGTAGGTCTGCTCCTTCAGGCTGCCGTTCAGGAAGCCCAGCAGTCCCTCGTGCAGGATGTAGTAGCCGGCGGTGACGGGCTTGTAGTCGCGCCGGATGCGGGACCACGGATAGACCACGACCGGCGCGGCGCCGCTGTTGCGGACCCGCTGCTCCGCCGTGAACACGTAGTCGCCGTCCACCGCCAGCGCGATCTCGAACACCTGACCGGCGCCGTTGTCCCAGGACAGGGTGACGGGGTGGCTGGACGTCAGCTCGGCGGCGGAGGCGGTCCAGACCGCGTCCACGTCCGGCACCCGCACCCCGGCGTCCCCGGTCCAGCCGAACTGGGCGTAATACGGCTGCGGATCCGCGCGCGGCTCCAGCAGGCGCACCAGGGGAGATCCGGGCGTGACCTCCACCCGGTAGTCGCGCAGCACCAGATCGTCCAGGCGGGCGCCCATCAGGTTGATGCTGCCCTGCACGCGCGGCGCACTGATGGGCAGGCGCGGCACGTCGCGCGGCGGCGGTGCGACCGTCACGGGCTGGGTGCCCGGCGCCGCAGGGTCGAGGGCCGGGCGCGGCGTCGTGCCGGTAGGGGTATTCTGCGTCACCTGCGCCGCGAGGTCCGGCGCCGGCCGCTTGGGCTGCAACTGCTGGAAGCCCAGCAGGATCGCCAGCGAGATCACGAAGAAGACGATCAGGCGTTTCTGGTCCATCAGCGGGCCGCTACTTTCGTGTCGCAGGAACAGGGCACGGGATCATATCCGCCTGCCGTCCATGGGTTGCAGCGCAGGATGCGGCGGGCGGAGAGCGCCGTGCCGCGCAGGGCGCCGTGGCGGTGCAGGGCCTCGATGGCGTAGTGGCTGCACGATGGCTCGAACCGGCACTGCGCGCCGATGAACGGGCGCAGTGTCCACTGGTAGGTGCGGACCAGCAGCACCAGCACGGCGGCGGTCATCGCGGCGGCCCGGGGACCAGCGTCTTGGCGAGGGCGCGGCGCAGATCGTCCACCAGCAACGCAAAGGGCCGCCCGCGGGTCGTGTCACGGCCGATCAGCACGAGATCGGCGCCCTGGACCGGCTCGTCGCGCAACAACAGCCGCGCGGCTTCACGGAGGCGGCGCTTGGTGCGGTTGCGGACCACGGCGTTGCCGACCTTTTTGGTGACGGTGAAACCTACGCGGGCCGGTGCCTCGTCCCCACGCGCCAGCACTTGCAGCACGAGGCCATGGACCGCGGCCTTGCGGCCCTTGCTGGCGACGCGCAGGAACTCCGCCCGCCGCTTCAGGGGAGCGGGTACGCCCGGGGTATGCGGCGCCATGCCGGCACCTGCCTCGCCGGCACTGGCCGGGTCAGGCGGACAGGCGCTTGCGGCCCTTGGCACGCCGGTTCGCTATGACCTTCTGCCCGCCCACGGTGGACATGCGGGCGCGGAAGCCGTGGCGGCGCTTGCGGACAAGTTTGGACGGTTGATAGGTGCGCTTCACAGTGAAACTCCGGTTTCGTCAGCCCGGCGGCGGCGGGGCGGCCATCAAGACAGGGCCGGGCGCGGCGCTGCCGGTCCGCCCTGTTGCAGGGGCGGCTTATAGTGGTACGGGCTTGCCGGCGTCAATGCGGCCGTGACGCGCCAGCCCGGCCCCTGGACGCGGACGCACTTGAGGCTATGCGCGATTGGTGCTGTACGCAGCATCATGTCACGCACGATGATCCTGATCTCCCTGCTGGGTGCCGGCCTGGCTTTCGGCGCAGCCTGCGCCACGCTGGCGCTGATGGGGCTGGGGGTGCCGATGCTGCTGGCGGCGGCGGCGGCGGCGGCGGCGGCCGGGCTGGTGCTGCATGCGGCGCTGCTGTCGCAGGTGGCACGCCCGGCGGCGGCCCTGCAGGGCAGTGCCGAGGCCGCGGCTGCCTCCGCGGCGGCAGCGGCGGCGGCCCGCCTGTCCGAGGCGGAGGCACGGGCCGCCAGCCTGCGCCACGACCTGCGCGGCGTGCTGTCCCCGGCGCTGATGGTGACGGACCGGCTGCTGGGCAACCCCGACCCGGCGGTGCAGCGCGCCGGCCAGGCCGTCATCCGCTCCGTGGAGCGCGCGACGGCGATCATCCAGGCGTCGAAGGCCGAGGTTGCCGCGGCGCCGCAAGAACCAGCAGCCGCGCCGGCTGGCCCCGGCGCAGGGTGACGATGGCCGCCTGACGGAACCGGCGCCCGAGCACTGCGGCCCGGCGCGGGTCCATGACGGCGAACCAATGCTCCTCCCGCCACCCCCTCCCCTCCCCCGCACCAGCCAGGTGGGACGCGCCGCGCAGCCAGCCTTGCAGGGCCAGGCCAGCCCGGCGGTTCCAGCCCGGCGGCGCACGCCGGCCCCAAGGGTTCCATGCCGTGATGAACGCGCCGGCCTGGCGGCGCAGCAAGGGGTCCAGCGCCGGGCAGCGCCGGCCGATGCGGGCAACCGCGGGGCCGGCGGCGTAGCGGGTGCCGCGGAAGGCGCGCAGCAGGCCCGGCGGCACGGATGCGCTCAGTCGTCCCGCCCGTCGCTGAACTCCACGTCCCGGTGGACATGGACCGACATCAGCAGCCCGAAGCCGAACATCACCGTCAGCATCGCCGACCCGCCATGCGACACCAGCGGCAGCGGCACGCCGCCGACGGGGATGACGCCCATGACCATGGCGATGTTCACGAACACGTACATGAAGAAGTTGACGCCGATGCCCAGCGCCAGCAGCCGCCCGTACTGGTGGCGGCAGCGCAGCGCCATGCCCATTGCGCCCAGCACAATGCAGCACAGCAGCCCGATCACCGCCAGGCCGCCCACAAGCCCGAACTCCTCCGCCAGCATGGTGAAGATGAAGTCGGTCTGCTTCTCCGGCAGGAAGTTCAGGTGGCTCTGGGTGCCTTGCAGGAAGCCCTTGCCCCACAGGCCGCCGGACCCCAGGGCGATCTTGCTCTGGATGATGTTGTAGCCGGCGCCCAGCGGGTCGCTCTCGGGGTTCATGAACGTCGTGATGCGGGCGCGCTGGTAGTCGTGCATGTGGTTGAAGGCGAACTGTGCCGCGAGCGGCAGCGGCAGCGCCACCAGCGCCATCTTCCACCAGCGCACGCCCGCCGCCATGAACACCGCGCCGCCGACGACGCCGGTGATGACGGCGGTGCCGAGGTTCGGCTCCTTCAGGATCAGCCCGACCGGCACCAGCACCATGATGATGGGCGGCAACAGGAACAGCGGGTTGCCCATGCGCTCCCACGTCGCACGGTGGAACCATGCGGCCAGCGCCATCACCAGGCCGATCTTGGCCAGCTCGCTCGGCTGCAACTGCAGGCCGCCCAGCTCGATCCACCGCTGCGCGCCCTTGCCGACGTGGCCCATGCGCAGCACCAGCACCAGCAGCGCGACCGACGCGCCATAGACCAGGTAGGAGAACCGGGCGATGAACCGGATGTCCACCAGCGCGATGCACAGCATCATCACCAGGCTGAACGCAAAGCGCAGGATGTGCTTGGACGCATACGGCTCCGGCGACCCCCCGGCGGCCGAATACAGCGCGACGTAGCCGACGCCGGCCAGCAGGCACAGCAGCACGACATACAGCCAACTGATCTGCCACAGCTTGGCCGTCAGGCCGAACGACGGCTCCGCCCGGATCAGGCGGCGCTCGCTGATCATCGGAGGCCGCACCGGCGGCGTCGCGTCCAGGCCGGCGCTTGAGAGCCGTCGTTGCGGGAGGCGCAGCGGCGCGGCGCAGGGAACGCAAGCGCAGTTCTTGCCGCCCCAGTTCTTGCCATCCCCGGATTGCCACGCCGCAGGTGCGGCTCGCAACGACGGCGGCCGGTGGACAGGCGGCGCCCGCGGCTCAACGGACGGCCCCGCCCGGAGACGACCCGTCCGCAACGCGCTGGCCGGCGACGGGATCGGTGCGGGCGGCGGGGTCGCGGGTCAGCACGTCCACCATGATGTCGCGCGCCAGCGGCGCCGCGGCGGCGGCCCCGGCGTTGCCGTGCTCCACCACGACCGACACGGCGTAGCGCGGCGCGTCATAGGGCGCGTAGCACACGAACAGCGCATGGGGACGGAACTCCCACGGCAACTGGTCCGACCGGTAGCCGCGCTCCCGCTGCTCGCGCGACACGCGGCGCACCTGGCTGGAGCCGGTCTTGCCCGCCATCTGGATGCCGGGCATGTTGATCCGCGCGCCCGGCGCCGTGCCGCCGCCCTCGTTCACGACGGCGTACATGCCCTCCCGCAGGATGTGCATCCCGCGCTCCGGCAGACCGAGCGCGGGCCAGTCCTCCGCCCGGCTGCCGCGTTGCAGCACGCCGCCCAGGGTGCGCGTCAGGTGCGGCTGCACGGCGCGGCCGGTGGCGACGCGGGACACGTAGGTGCAGAGCGCCAGCGGCGTCGTCTGGATGTAGCCCTGGCCGATGCCGCAACTGATGGTGTCGCCGATGTTCCACGGCTTGCCTTGGCCCATGCGCCAGGCGCGCGTGGGCATCAGGCCCTTGCGGACGCCGGGCAGCTCGATCTCCAGCTCGACGCCGATGCCGAACCGGTTGGCCATCGCCGCCACCCGGTCAATGCCGGTGCGGCGCGCGACCTCGTAGAAGAACACGTCGCAACTGTTCTTCAGGCCGCCGCGCAGGGCCAGCCCGCCGTGGCCGCCCTTGTTCCAGCAGTGGAAGCGGGTGTCGCCGATGTCCAGGTGGCCAGGGCAATTGATGCGGTCGCCGGGGGTGATGGTCCTGGCCTCCAGCCCAGCCATCCCCACCACCATCTTGAACGTGCTGCCCGGGGCATACAGGCCGCTCGCGGCCTTGTTGATGAGCGGCGCCTTGCGGTTGCTGGTCCACTCGATCCACTGCGCCTGGCTGACGCCGGAGTTGAACAGGCTGGGGTCGAAGCTGGGGTTGGTGGTCATCGCCAGCACCTCCCCGTTGCGGCAGTCCATCACGACCGCCGACGCGCTCTCGTTGCCCAACCGCCGCAGCACCGAGTTCTGCAGGGCCACGTCTATGGTCAGGCCGAGGTCCTGCCCTTGCGTGCCCTCCTGCCGGTCCAGCTCGCGTATCATGCGGCCGACGCTGTTCACCTCCATCTGCACGGCGCCCGCGCGCCCGCGCAGCTTCAGGTCCTGCGCCTTTTCCATGCCGTTGCGGCCGATGCGTATGCCCGGCAGCGCCAGCATGGGATCGTCGCCCATGTCGCCCTCGCTGGGCGGCGCCACGTAGCCGACGACATGCGCCAGCGCCGGCCCCTGCGGATACAGCCGCGTGGTGCCGACGTCCACGAAGATGCCGGGCAGGTCGGGGGCGTTGACCTCGATGCGCGCCATCTCCTCCCAGGTCAGGAACTCGCGCACGACGACCGGGATGAAGCGGCGGCGGCGCCGCAGCTCGCGGTCTATGCGGGCGCGCTCGTGGTCGGCCAGCGGCACGATGCGGCCGAAGGTGTCCAGCGTGCCGCCCACGTCAGCCGCCTGCTCCGCCGTCAGCAGCGCGCGCCAGTTCAGCCGGTTGCCGCCGACGACGGTGCCGTGGCGGTCCAGGATGCGCCCGCGCGGCGGGGCGATCAGCCGGGAGCTGATGCGGTTGCTCTCGGCGAGCGTCGAGTAGCGTTCGCCCTCGACGATCTGCACCTGGTACAGCTTGGCCGCCAGCACACCCAGGACGCCGACCTGGCCCGCGCCCAACAGCAGGGCGCGGCGGGTGAACACGCCGGTGCGCTTGTTCTCCTTCTTGATCTGGCTCATCGCGTCCGCCCTGGCCCATCTCGTCGAGTTTCATGGGCGCCATCCTTGCGGGCCGCTTGCGGCGTGGCGATCCAGGAGCCGCCAGAACTGGGGTCGCAAGGACTGGGGTCGCAAGGACTGGACAGCGTGCGTGCCGCCCTCCTGTTGCCGCGTCGCTGCGCTCCTCGCAGTGACGGTGTAAGGGGGTGCGGCGGAAGGAGGTGCGGCAAAGCCTTCATGCCTGCTCCGGGTTCGCCAGGCCGCGGTGCGCGCGCGTGAACAGGGTGGCCAGCATGGGATACAGCCCGGCCGTCAGCGCGAACTGGAACAGCGCGGCGCCGCCAGGCAGCAGGCGGAAGGTGAGCAGGCTGGTCAGCAGCCATTCCAATGCCGCGGCCCCTGCCGCCACGGCGACGAAGGCCAGCCACACCAGCAGGAACCCCTGCTGCGCCAGCACCCGGCGCCAGCGCACCGCCAGGCCGTAGGTGATGAGCAGGGTCAGCACGTTGATGCCCGGCGGCTCCAGCCCCAGCAGGTCCGACAGCAGGCCCAGCCCGAACACCACCGGCGGCGGCATGGAGGCTGGGCGGAACAGCGACCAGAAGAACACGCAGGCCAGCGCCGCCGCCGGCTGCAACTGCGCCTGGCCCGGCAGGCGCAAGGGCGCCGCCAGCAGCAGCAGCAGCAGCGCCGTGAACGCCGCCGGGAAGGCGGCGCGCGACGCCGCGTCGAGCTGCCGCCACAGGGTCGGGCGCGGGCGTATGCCCGGCGTGCGCTGGGAACTCACGCCATTACCGCCGCCGCTCGGCCCGGCCGTCCATGGGCCGCGCGGTGGACTCCGGCGGCGTCACGCCGCGCAGGCCGTAGTTGAAGATGCGGACGACTTCCAACCGGTCGAGCTTGGCCGCCGGCACCACCTCCGCGGCGTTGCCGGCGCTGTAGTGGACCACGCCCACCGGCAGGCCCGCCGGGAAGGCCCCGGCCTCGGCTGAGGTCACGACGCGCTCGCCCTCCATCGGGATCACGCCCTCCGGCCAGTGGACCAGGCGCGGGCGGGCGGCGTTGGTGCCCTCCAGGATGGCGCGGGCGCGGCTGCCCTCCAGCGTCACGGGGATGCGGCTGTTCATGTCGGTCAGCAGCAGCACGCGGGCGCTGCGGTTGCCCAGCTCGGTGATGCGCCCGACCAGGCCGCTTTCGTCCAGCGCGATCTGGCCCTTGGTCATGCCGTGGTTGGGGCCGACCGACAGCAGCACGGCGCGGGCATAGACGCCCCCTGCGTCGGCGACGACGCGGGCGGTGACGTAGGACGGCGCCGGGTCGGGTATCCAGCGCAGGTTGGCCTTGAGCTGGGCGTTCTCCGCGTCCAGCGCCAGGGCGACGGCGTGCCAGCGGCGGAGCTGATCGTTCTCGGCCTTCAGCCGCGCGTTCTCGGCGCGGACGCCCAGCAGGTCCTCGGCGTCGGCGATGGCGCGATGCACGGTGGCGATGGGTTCGGCCACGACGGCGAAGATCGGCGCCAGGGCGTCGGCCAGGGCCATGCGGGTGCGCTCGGTCATGCCCAGGTCCGCCTTGCCCAGCAGCATCAGGCCGAACGACGCGGCGATCAGCACGGGCAGCGTCAGCCGGGACAGCGCCTGGCGGACGGGAATGGACAGCCGTATCACCTGCGCGCGCCTCGCTCACCGTTGTTTGTTTTGTTAATACATGGACGTCAGCACATTGCGTAGCCGCTTCATTTCCTCCAGCGCCCGCCCGGTTCCCAGGGCGACGCAGCTCAGCGGGTTCTCGGCCACCACCACCGGCAGGCCCGTGGCGTCGCGCAGCACCTGGTCCAGCCGGTGCAGCAGCGCGCCGCCGCCGGTGAGTACGATCCCCTTGTCCACGATGTCGGCGGCAAGCTCCGGCGGCGTGTTCTCCAACGCGACCTTCACCGCCTCTACGATGGCGCTGACCGGCTCAGCCAGGCTCTCGCTGATCTGGCGCTGGCCGACCAGTATCTCGCGCGGGACGCCGTTCATCAGGTCGCGGCCCTTCACCTCGCGCCAGGGGCCGTCGTCCAGGTCGTCGGACGGGGTCGCGGCGCCGATGTCCATCTTGATGCGCTCGGCCGAGCTTTCGCCGATCAGCAGGTTGTGGGTGCGGCGTATGTAGCTGATGATCGCCTCGTCCATCTTGTCGCCGCCGACGCGGACGCTGCGCGAATAGACGATGCCGCCCAGCGAGATGACGGCAACCTCGGTCGTGCCGCCGCCGACATCCACGATCAGGCTGCCCGAAGGCTCCGTGACCGGCAGCCCGGCGCCGATGGCGGCGGCCATCGGCTCCTCGATCAGCAGCACCTTGCGGGCGCCGGCGCTCTCGGCGCTCTCCTGGATGGCGCGGCGCTCCACGGCGGTGGAGCCGCTGGGCACGCAGACGATGATGAGCGGGCTGGCGAACACCCGGCGGTTGTGGACCTTGCGGATGAAGTGCTTGATCATCTCCTCCGCCACCTCGAAATCGGCGATCACGCCGTCGCGCAGCGGGCGTATGGCGCTGATGTTGCCGGGCGTGCGGCCCAGCATCAGCTTTGCCTCCTCGCCGACGGCCAGCACCTGCTTCTTGCCGCGCACGTCGGCGATGGCGACCACGCTGGGTTCGGCGAGCACGATGCCGCGGCCCTTGACATAGACAAGGGTGTTGGCCGTGCCGAGGTCTATGGCCATGTCGGCCGACATCATCCCCAGCAAACGTCCGAACATGCGATGAACCCTTGGATGACGGTCGGGAGGGCCGGCGGTTGGGATGAAGAGGCCGGACGGCAAGTGCGGCGTGGCTTAGCGGCCATGCCCTGCCGCGGCAAGGCCAGCCGATCACGTACTCGTGAGACTTGAGATCGCCACAGTTCGAACACGCACTGAACATCCGGCCAAGCGTTAGTGCCTCTGCAACCCACCTCAGAGGAACGACGAATGCGTACCATTGCGAACACCGTTTTGATTGCCGGCCTGACTTTCCTGGTTTCGGCCTGCGGAGAGACGCCGGGCACTCGGGCGGTTACGGGCGGGTTGCTGGGCGCCGGTACCGGGGCCGCGGTTTCCGGGATCACAGGCGGCAATGTCGGAACGGGTGCATTGATCGGTGGCGGCGTCGGCGCCGTCGGCGGGGCTGTGACGGCACCGCGGCGTTACTAGGGCCTGTAACTTACTTGGGCCTGTAAATAGAACCTGTACGGGAGAACGAACATGAAGAAGATCGCATTGAGCCTGGCCCTGGTTTCCGGACTTGGCCTGTCTGCTTGCAGCGACCCTTATGACCCTGGCCAGCGCGCCCTTGGTGGTGCCGGCATCGGTGGACTCGGCGGCGCGGCCATCGGCGGCATCGCCGGCGGCGGACGCGGGGCGCTGATCGGCGGCGCCGCTGGTGCCGGTCTCGGGGCGCTGACGGGCGCGGCCAGCACGCCGAACCGTCCATATTACAACCAGCAGCCCTACAGCCAACCCTACAGCCAGCCCCGCCCCTACTACGGCTACTAAGGGCCTGGCCTGGCCGGGAGCGCCGCTCCCGGCCAGCGCCTTCTAGGCCGATAGCGCCTCCGGCTTCGTCCGCGCACGCTTGACCAGCAGCTTGTTGAGCGCGTGGACATAGGCCCGTGCCGATGCGACGATGGTATCGGTGTCCGCGCCTTGACCGTCCACCATCTTGCCGCCCTCCTCCAGGCGCACGGTCGTCTTGGCCTGGGCGTCCGTCCCCTCCGTCACCGCGCCGACCGAGAACAGCAACAGCCGCGCCTCGTGCGGGAACAGGGCGCGTATGGCATTGAACGTCGCATCCACCGGGCCGTCGCCGGTGGCGTCCGCCTGATGGGTCGTGCCGTCCACCTCCAGCTCCAGCGCCGCCTTCGCCGGGCCGCGCGACCCGGCACGGATGTCCAGCGACACGAAGCGGATGCGGTCGTGGTCCCGCCCGACCTCGTCGTCCACCAGCGCAACGATGTCCTCGTCATAGACCACCTTCTTGCGGTCGGCCAGGTCCTTGAACCGGCGGAAGGCATCGTTCAGCTTATTGTCGCCGACCTCGCCATAGCCCAGTGCCCGCAGCTTGTCGCGGAAGGCGGCGCGGCCGGAGTGCTTGCCCATCACCAGGCTGCTCTTGGTCCAGCCGACGCTCTCCGGCGTCATGATCTCGTAGGTCGCGGCGTTCTTCAGCACGCCGTCCTGGTGGATGCCGCTCTCGTGCGCGAAGGCGTTGCGGCCGACGATGGCCTTGTTGGGCTGCACGTCGAAGCCGGTGATGGTGGACAGCAGCTTGCTGGTCCGCAGGATGCTGGTCGTGACGATGCCGGTCTGGTACGGCGCGGCGTCCGGGCGGGTGCGTATCGCCATCGCCACCTCCTCCAGCGCGGCGTTGCCGGCGCGCTCGCCGATGCCGTTGATGGTGCATTCGATCTGCCGCGCCCCGGCGCGCACCGCGGCCAGGGTGTTGGCGACGGCTAGGCCGAGGTCGTTGTGGTTGTGGGTGGACAGGACGATGCGGTCGGCGCCGGGCACCCGCTCCCGCAGCATGGTGAAGATGCGGGTCATGTCGTCCGGCACCGAGTAGCCCACGGTGTCCGGCACGTTGATGGTGGTGGCGCCGGCACGGATGGCGGCCTCCACGCAGCGGCACAGGAAGTCCGGCTCGGTGCGGCTGCCGTCCTCGGCGGACCACTCCACGTCGTCCGCGTGCTGCCGGGCCAGGGTGACGCTGTCCACGGTCAGTTGCAGGACGGCCTCCGGCTCCATACGCAGCTTGTACTTCATGTGCAGCGGGCTGGTGCTCAGGAAAACGTGGAGGCGCTTGCGCTCGGCGGGGCGCAGCGCCTCGGCGGCGCGCAGGATGTCGGCCTGGCCGGTGCGGGCCAGGCCGCAGATGACGGGTCCCTTGATGTGGCGCGCGATGCTCTGCACGCTCTCGAAGTCGCCGGGGCTGGCGATGGGGAAGCCGGCCTCCATCACGTCCACGCCCAGCTCGGCCAGGGCCTCGGCCATCCGCAGCTTCTCGGTCAGGTTCATCGAGAAGCCCGGCGACTGCTCGCCGTCGCGCAGGGTGGTGTCGAACATGATGACGCGGCTGTCCGGCATGTCGCCGAAGCTCGGATGGTTTATCATGGCATGGCCTCTTGGGAATGTGTGCGAAACGGCAGCCAGGGCGGACCCCCCGGGCAATGCCGGCGCAGCACTCCGCCCGGCGCTATGCCCGAGGGCGGATAAGTCGAAGGAGGAGGGTCAGCCCGGTCAGCCGCAGGGCCGCGCGCACGACGGTGCGAAACATGGCGGCCAGGATGGACATGGTGAGGGATGACAGCATGGACGGACGCTAACCCGGTTGGGCCGGGAAACGCAAGCGAGGCGCCGTCCTGACAGCAGTTCTAAGTCGGCTACGGACGGTGAGATCATCACCTGGCGACCTGGGCTTCGATGTCGGGTGGGGGTTTCGAGTCGATCAGGGTTTGCATGAGGGTGGCCCAGTCTGGGAAGACCAGGT
>JAABUK010000320.1_pt1 | contig 106231 bp, 144 predicted proteins | sample 5559141 | NCBI WGS metagenome assembly JAABUK01 (sample SAMN10711869, study PRJNA513367) | rock metagenome | isolation source: Antarctica rocks | place: Antarctica: Victoria Land, Pudding Butte nord | collected 2016-01-03
ATTGGTATGTGCACTCTATCTGATTTTCGCACTGCAATAGACAGCAAAACCGCGCGACATTCGCTGCGATTCGCTGACTGGCTACTTGACGCTGCCAGCTTCGTCGTTAGCTTCTTTGATCTACCCTATAGTGGAAGCTGACACGTTCAAGCACTGCCTTGCAGTGTGGAACCAGCTTGAGCTTCAGAACCCTCAGTTCTTCTCTGTGTACAGCAAAGGCTCAGTTATCAAGGTGAGCAGCTTGACCGACACCCCACAAAGCCTTTTTTTACTTTCCCTTGTCAACAGATATGGCCTGCTCTGCAGGACACTTTGTGTAACTCCACGCCATATTCAGATGCTGATTGACTTTGGAACCTAAGGCATTCCTTGGCCCAAATGCTGCGATGCTGAAGCATATATAAATGCTCCATTCTTTTTACTGCTGGCTATATTATGATCTGCATCCCCAAGCAGATTATGGACAAAGCAGATCCACAAGCAGATTGGTTCTGGATTGTATAATCCAAGTTGATTTGAAATTGGCTCTGGCAGTCTTCTGTTCAGTTTTTGTTCTTGTATAATCAGATAAAGCCCTGGTGGACAACATACCCTGTGTTTCAAACAGCTAAATTAGGTTATGCTTGCAATAGCAACAATGTGACTGTATCTTCGTAGATGCCTGAGCTTGGTTGTACATCCAGGACACAGCAGTACTGAAGATTGCATCAGGCAAGTATAGTCTGCTCAGTATGTAGCTTGAAGATTGCTGAATTGGTAGCACTGTCAGGGATGTTAAGTAAGCTCAGTGATTTTTCAGAGTTGTGTGTGCTGAGATAAGTTTTAATTTTTTGATGCTGATGAGAAGTGTTTTATTGATTGAGTAGGCCAGGTGGAAGGCCAGCAAAAGGGTTTGCTTATAGTAGAATAAGTCCTGGTAGTTTTTCTCAGTGAGACTTTCAGGATAGCTGTTGGATGGATCATTTGTTAGATGGATAATTTTTTTCAATGTACAGTATTGCTGATTGTTGTGACTCACATTTGTAAAAGGCTAATTGGCAAACAAGATAAGTTGACAAAAGCACTCTGTCCATGCGGTGTGTGCACTTCGCAAGAAGCTTGGTGACTGGCCTCTGGGCATTTCAAGCTGGGACTCAGCTCAAGACACTCTTGCATGACTTGCATGCATGCATTATCAGAGTCCCTCTATAATCCAGGCAATGTACCAGGCTCTGCAGATCAGTGCATTTATGGGAACGTAGGTTCATGGTTTGTGGCATCCGAGATACAAAATACCCAGAAAGCGCAGCAGCTTGGAAGGACTCGTTGCGAGATGCAGGACAATGCATCTCATGCCTACAACTCGAATCCCGTGTTTTGTCAATTGATGTCCACTTACACAGATCCATTCACTTCTTGCTAGTGGGAAGGTGTCTTCGACTATGACTAAGGAATTACCCAGAAAGCTAATGACTGGCAGTATGAACGGTGGCAATTTTCTATGCAGCTGCCCGCATAAGACTAGCTATTACGCCGCTACGCACTGTCAGCCTCAGACACTTCGGTTTGTACATCAGAGCGTGTAATGTCAGCTTTGCTCTGAGCTGAGTCAATGACTTTGTAAACGTGGCTTCGGAATGCGTATCAATGCATTTTGCAGCATACTGCATCTGATTTTTACTCTGCAGATGGTGTCGGTGCCATCTCAGAGACACATTCCTGGGTTCAACAGTAACTGTTCACTTCTGGTGAATCACGCGTAAAGCTTACAGCAGATTGGTTGCAGTGACTGTTAATAACAAAACAAGAAGGACAGCAAACTAAACCTGTACAGTGGAGCAGCGAAGCTTATAGGAGGTAAAGGCTACACCATGCTTAATCTGATCTCAGCTCAAAGCGTTCTGCCCTTGATCACGCATGCTTAAGTAACCCTAGCTGTATAAGTCGTAGCCTGCCAAGCCAAAGTAATTACATAACTCTGGTGCTGAAACGCTCATATATGTAACATTGGACCAGCGCAGCTCAACAAGCAAGACAAACATTGCCCGGTCAGGAGCCCTCAGTTTTAAAGCTCTGCAAACATTCCCACAGCCTAATTTACTCCGCAGTCTCATCACTTATGCAATATTGACATTGACTTCCAAGTCAAAGCCCTCTGGACTCAGCCTCTTATGCTTCCTGCTGAGAGCCAAGTCAACAGGCTTCTGCAGCATTGACAACTTCATTGTGCCAGTCTGGAGCTGAGGAACACTGCCAGAGTAATCAACAAGAGAGCTGACAGCAACCAGAGCCCATCCACGCAGGCTAAACTTCTTCTCTTTTGGCTTCCAGTGCTTCAACTCAAAGAACAATACAGCACCTGCAGAAGGCATGAACATCAGTTCCAGACATGTGACTTTGGAGCTGTTTGAAGACCAGCTCTGGAACCGTGGGTGTTATGAGTATCATCAGGGAGATGTTGCAAGAAGCAAGCTGCTCAGACACCAGCTGTGCAGCACTGATGTTGAGCAACAGAGCTCATACTCCTGTATTTATGCACCTGTAACAATGATACTCATGAACATCTGCCACATGGTCTGTCAAGTGCTCAACTCAAAATACGAGATGACAAAGACTGACCAATGCACATGTCTGAAATATCAAAGTCCTGTGCATGAAACGACAGCTGTTGGCAATAAACTACAACAACAACACAGCTGGCACCGCTCATCGCACTCAGCTGCAAGCACTGATGACAGCTTCAGTCATTCAGCTGCACTCAGTGGAGGCACAGCTAGCAGCTTTTTGCTGGGTTGAGGGTCTCTGAGCTAGACAGCTCTTTTCAATCCCGAAACGTTTATTTTAATTCAGAAACGTCATCCCTACACTGGAAATCTAAACTCAGAAACGCTTGGGGACAGTAAAAACGCAAATTTACATTGGGGAGATGTTTTAGTTCACACCTTGAGGCAGCTCAGAGATGGGTGTGGACAGCACCAGGGCCTGGTCCGCAGTCATGACGCCCCTCGAGAAGATCCCGGGGGGCGTGTCTTGAGACTGCTCCAGCATGGTGCCCCCACGAGCCCGCACTGACAGCGTGAAGAAGGGCTTCTCCATGATGCCCTTGTAGTCCATCTTCACCTTGCGAATCGTCAGGCCCAGACGTGCACTGCCTGCAAACACAAGAAGCAGCTTTGCAGCCCAGCCAAACCAGAAACAACAACAGCAGCCCAAACTCCTGTAATGTATACTGCTGCTCAACACTGATGGGATGACTGACGGGATCAGTGTGCTGCAGATGACTGCAAATCAACCCATGTGGGTCCTCACATCAGTACTCAGCAGGTTCTCCATCAGACAGCTGCTGATTGGGGGTGTGTTTCTTGTCTTGCTCGATGCTGTCTGGCAAGGGGAGTATCCAGCAAGACAAGAAACACAGACACTGATTGTCTTTGCCAGCACAGGTATGAGTCTTACTGTATGACAGCAGGTATGAGTCATACCGTATGACAGCAGATAAGTGATTACCTGTGGCAGGCACGCGGCTACTGCTTCTTGGGGTGCCTGACCCAAACTGCACCCCTGACCCGGGTACTGAATCCCCAGTGGTGCGTGCACTGCCTGGCTGACTCATCCCTCCTGCAATGTAGATGAGCATGCATCTGTCAAGCTGCTGAGCACTCTACTCATTTTTACTTGCGTCAAGCCACTGACACGCCCATTCTTGCATATCTCAAACCACTGAACATCCCTATGCTCATGATGTGTGACTGCAACAAGCTGAACAACAGCAAAGCAAGCTGCAAAAAGTGGCCGAGGTCTAAGATATGAGAAGGCAGGAGGTGCGAGACTTCAACTTTCAAAGAAAATAGGGTATCACAGTGAGGCATCATACGCAACAATAGACAAAGCGACATGGCAGCAATGCAGCAGCAGAAGCAGCATTGGTGCAGACACAGTGTCAGCAGCAGACTGTACGCAAACACATTGCCAGAACCAACAGCAGCCAACTGTACAAGGCTGACAGCCGACAACAGCACATTAGACTTCTCAAAGCCAGGAACAATGACAAGAGGCTGACCTGCACTGGAAGGGGACCAGTTGCCAGAGCCAGAGCCCCAGTCAGCAGTGCTGCCAGCGCTGCTGGTGTGACCATGGCTGAAACGGCCCACTCCGCTGCCACCGCTGCTGCGCATGCTCTGGCTACCGAAGCCACTGCCGCCTGTATAACAATAGTGATAATAATTAGAGCGCTTCCCAGCTCAGACGAGCTGGGTACGCACAAAACAAGTATTGTCTCTTCAGAGAAGCCCGTCTTGTGCATCCCTATAAGGCCTATTGATACGACAGTTTACAATGATATGCCGCCTGTATCACAAGCAGCAAGTACTGACATGACATCCTGCATGATGCTACATCTTGTGGGCTTCAGCATGTCTGTAGCTGTTGTACTGACATGACATCCTGCTCCTAGGTTTTATGGGCTTCGTTACTTCTGTAGATGATGCGTGCTTTGACCTCAGGTGACACACAAGGGTCAACAGTGTGGAAAGTCATGTAGGCAGTGTGCCTGCCGCGACCGTCTTTTCAGAACATGCAGCAGCTCTGTTGCCACTGTGCATGGGGAATCAGCTCAGGTGCTTGGCCATGCTTATTAGAGCCTTCACAACTTATGAGTGTATGCAAATGCCATGCCTTGATCACTGAATAGCTGCGCCCATGATCACGTTGATGACAACATGCAGCTGTGCTAGATGCTGTCAAGTCAATGACAAGACATGGATCTGCAAGCGGCTATCATATTGATGGACCTGTACTTGGTGCTAATCATGTGAAGCACCAGACGACCTTACTCACACAAGACATGGCTGTGCTAGAGGCTATCATGTTCCTGAGCTACTGGACAGCGCATCATGTTTGCCCAGGCATATACAAGGAGGATGTCAAAGCAGGTGAAAAGCATTTTGAGGAGGTGAAAAACATTTTGAGGAGGTGAAAAGCATTTTAAGGAGGTGAAAACCATGTTGTTACCTCCAGAGCCCATATGGGAACCGGCATTGGAAGAGCGGTCAGTGGTGGAACGGCGCAGGGCAGAGGGCTGGGGCTGGTTGGACCCGCCCTGCAGCAACCAGTTGGCTGCAGCATTGCGGTTCCAGGTATGGGCTTCCAAAGCCTCCTGTATGCATTGCAACCCAGGTCAGATCAACTCTATCTGATGTAGTCACAAATCAATAACAAGGTAATTTTATCTAGTTGAGGCGATTTATTTATTTATTTAAAGATAATTTTATGACATTACTTTGATTTTTTTTACCTTTATATTGTATTTATTTTTATGTTGTATTTATTTTTATATTGTATTTGTTTTATGAATTACTGATCTATATACTATTTCATAAGCAAAAAAGATACTAAAAACAAAAAAACCAAAAAGTATGTGTATCTTCTGGGACAAACCAACGGACGCAGCTTTACACCAGTGTGTATCACACACAAAAAACAGGCAGAGTACATACAGACTCGGATCCAACAAGAGAGCCACCAGACCAAAATGCGCCAGGCTAATTGCATGCGGCCAATTACTAGACATACAAAGCGTCGCAGCCTGTTTGCACTGCACTATATGACCTGTCACATGGTCCAAGAGGCACGCATGGACAGTGCGACCTGCCTCCAAACAGGATCACGACTGAGAGGCACAAGGACACTGCCCTCATGGATATCACAAGTATGTCAGCTCCATCAGAGGTATGCTCAACAATAAAGGAAAACAGTCTCTCTGCAGCCAAGGCTGCAATGACAAACCTGTGCCTGGCGGGAATCAAAACCCATTTCAGTCAGCTCCTGCACTGCCTGTTGCTGACTGGGACTGAGGCCCCCGGTAGCCTCCCAGTCCTGGGACCCTGTCTGCTGGTGACCCCCCTGGGGGTACTGCTGGGGTCCCTGCAGGGAGCCGTTACCCCCATTGGCACGGGCTGGGTTGTAGCCTTGACTGCTGGGGACTGCCTGGTCCCTGCCACCTGTAGCCATCACAACATTGCTTCCAAGCTTTCACAAACCTGCCATGTCCAAGTGTCGTCAAACCAGTCATCTGCATGTCAGCTTCTTTAGTTCTAATGAGCAGACAGTCTGTGCGATTGTGGGGCTTTGCAAAAGATTGAGCTTGGATTGATGGGTTTTTGTGAGGTCACAACAGTTTGTTGCCACTGCAGCTGCTGCAGCAAATGGCTTTGTCACACTGAGATGACAGCCGCATTGATATTGGGGGCCAGCAAGCAAGCTGCAAACAGTACCGCATGGCAGCAGTCAATCTGAAGGTATAAGGCTCTAGAAAAGAGCATTCGCATTTACATGCTCTAGAAAACAGTTATGCTGACTGTTATCCCACCATCCACAGTACTCTGCATCAGGACCCATCAGACAACGGGAGCGTCAAAAGTGTCCACTGCAGCAGAGCCAGTGATGTTGCACTGGCTGGCGTTACACCTGCAACTACAAGACAACGACAAGAGCAGCTTTGGTCCTGTACTTCCAGTAGAAGCTGCTGTCGCTGAAGACCAAGCTACAAGACACAGGTGCAGATCAAGTACAAACTAAGTTAGCAGGTGTACCTGCAGCAGGGCCTGCTGTTGCACTGGGTCTGACCAGCTGCTCCAAGCCCAGGATTCTGGCAGCTTGGCCGGGCGTGATCTGGTCTGGCAGGCGGAAGCTGGTGCCGAAGTTGCGGATGGCGTGCATGAGGTACATGAAGAGGCAGAACTCGGGCTTGCTCAGCAGCTGGTTGCTGTCTATGTCACTCAGACTCCACACCTGAGCTCAAGGCACAGGACTGCTCACAGGCAGCAAGGGAGAAACTCCAGACTGTTGCTGTCACATAAGACTCTTCAGAGACAGCAGAGGAGAAACTCCAGACTGTTGCTGTCACATAAGACTGTTCAGAGACAGACAAGAAGTAAATACAACACTCAGAACACAACAGGCAGCGCTGGTCAGTTTTTATCGTGCCAGCCGACTGCCTATGTAGCAAAGTGGTCATAGGAAAGCCAAGAAGGCAGGTTTTCAGCAGGCCTTGGGACTCATTGTTTCTTTGCAGCCAAGTCAAGCATGGTTTGATTGGCAACAGGAGGGGCACACGCCCACTGCTTGGCTGCTGGTGCCGTGAGTAAGCAGGAGTGCCAGCAAAACATTTGCAAGGACGCCACACCAAAGACACACACTGACAGTGATAAGCAGGATGGCTAGTGTAGCACGCTACATTTGCTCCTGGGTGCGCTCGGGCGGACAGTACAAAGGATTGGACAACTGTGCAGGCTGGAGTTCTCAGGGATACCTGATGGAAAGTTTCTGGTGGCATGTTTTGCCTGGTCCAAAGGGCCCGAGCATCTACTTCTCCCAGACCACCCAAGCGGCCAAAGCCCTGCAAAGCATCAGCCAGTGGGCTACCCTTGCACGTGCCACAACATGAGGAGTGTCTAGGATCATAATCCTTGCATGTGTCCTAACATGAGCAGAGTCCACACTCACGTATCCTTGCATGTGAGCTGTGTCTACATTGTACATCTTTGCATGTGTCTGTGTTACAGCATGAGCAGTGTCTGCATCATGTAATGCATCTATGACAGCACATGAGCTGTGTTGCTCACTGTCAACACAGCACCTCAAGCAGGAAGCCACTCAAGAATGTACAAAACAGACCGTAGGGGAAGGCAGCCGTTGAATGAATTAATGCATATGCATAAATGGATGGATGCATTGAGACAACCAACAAGCAGCCCTGGTCAGGTAGCAACAGAGTTGCCAGTCTAACGTGGAACCACAATGCTGAACCTTTTTGCAAGACACCCATGTGAACAGCTTTGTGCCTGCAAAAAGGTATGTGGCTCCACAAGATCAGTACATCACCGAAACCAGATGTAAACTCACCTTGTGGTCATATGCATCCATGCATTGCTGTCTCTCCTCAGTTGATTGTGGCCGCCACAAATCTACCTCAGAAACCCCCCCCTGACCCTTGGGTGGGGCGCCCCGCCTTCCCCTGGGGGTAGGTGGCAAGCTTGCGCTGCTCCCACCCATTCCTCCTGCACTGGGGGTAGGTGGCAGACTGGAGTCTCCCCCCTGACTGTAGGCATCAGTCACAGGTGGTTCTGGGCCCTTCTTGTCTTTCTTGAACATGTTAGTCAGTTTGCTGACACTGTTGGCTGAGCCAGGGCTAAACACTGATCCAAATTGGGCTGAGCTGCCCCTTTTGGGTTTTGGCAATGGCTGAGATCCCTGTGATTGGGACCCGTAACCCTGGGATTGGCCAGCACCCTGTTGAGGATAGTCATACTGGCCCTGGGATGGCGCCATGCCCTCCTTGGGCTTGGCAACAATGGTCAGGGATGGGTCCAATCCCAGTTCCTGTACTGGGATTTCCTTGATAGAGTTCTTCCTGTCAGGTGAAATTGGCTGCCTTCCACCAGATGCTTCGCTGTTCCCGCCAAAACCGTTCCCGCCGGGGGCAGCCTGTGGCTGCCGACCAGCTTGACCCTGCTGGGAAGCAGAAGAGGAAGAGCTGGGCTTCCCGCCAAAACCAGCGGGAGACCTGGCACCAGCATTGTTACCGGGATCCAAAGCGCTCCAAGAATCTTGCGAGTTGATGTTGGAAATGCCCTGGCTGGCTTGCTGGCTAGCCATTGGAGCACCCAGGGCAGAAGACTGCTCCGAGGGGGCATCAAAGGAAGCCCAAGAGTCTACAATGGCAGCACGCGGCGGTGGCTGGTGCTGCTGTTGCTGCTGCTGAGACTGCGGCTGTTGCTGGGGGGAATCGAAGGCACTCCAGAGGTCAGTGGTAGGCTGTGTGGCAGTCTGCCTACTGGCTCCAAAGGCAGCCCAGTCCTGCCCAAAGGCAGGCTCTGCCTTTTGAGGCCCTGGCCCTGAAGGGGGACTTGGGTACTGCTGCTGCTGCTGCTGCTGTTGGGGAGCCATAGCACCGGATGCTGCATGAGTGGTCCCAGTCTGTGTTTGACCTGATCTGGAGGGCACATCAGGGTGGCGGCTGTCATTAACAGCAGGGTAAGCCACCGGTGCAGCAGTGTCAAATGAGTCCCACGTGGCAAAGGCTGCCTTCTGTGGTGCCTGTTGCTGATGGGCAGAGCTGCCCATCGCTTGTCCCATCGGCTGTGAAGGGAAGGCCTGCTGTTCAGGGGCAGCCTGGGGGGCTGTGGTGGCCCATGGGTTGGGCTCTGCAGCTGAATTGTCCATGGGAATAAAGGAGGAGAAGGGGTTGCTGGAGTTGGCGAGATGCATCCAAGATGGCTGAGTTGTCAGGGGCTCTGCTGGAGTCTTGGCTGCAGCAGGCTCTGCACACACGCACAAACAATCATTGTAATGCTCTGCACACACGTGCAGACAATCAGTTATGCTGTGATGATGCCAGGTGAACAGCCCATGCTTGCATGCACAGAAGTGAAGCCGACTGGGAGCTTGACACGACTTCAGCTTGAACCACAACTGATCAGACAAGGCTGTGTTTGATGACGCTTGCATCTATGACGTACACCATTTGTCACCGTATCAGGCATCCTCATATGCATATGGATGATCAACAGGATACCTTCACCTCACAGCAGGATACCTTCACCTCACACCATAATGCACACAATGACGCTCAGCACCTTCTGTAAGCATCACAAAAAGGGTTGTGGCTGACCCATACCTGGAGGAGCCTGGACAGATGCAGCCATAGGCTCTTGAGGCAAACCTGCCTCCTTGAGAGGCTTACCCATCTCCGGCCCAAAGCTGTTACCCCCCCAGGCGTCACCCCCCAGCCCAGCCAGTGTCGCCGACAGCAGCTCGTTTTCAGCAGCCTTGACCTGAGCAGGAGGTTCAACAGGGGTGGCCCAGGGGTCATTACTACGCTGCTTGCTGACCTGCTGTGCTGGTGCTGAGTCAGCACTGGGAGTGGCTGCTGCTGCCCTGGCAGGTTGAGCAGTAACACCAACCGTGGTTGTGGATGGCTGTGCTGCGGCAGCAGTTGGAGTTGGGACAAAGAAATCTTGGTCAGAGGGGTCGTCATCAGGGGTTGGGGCGGGCATGGGGGGTAGAGGGCCAGGATCCTCAAAGCTGGTCCAGCTTGCTAGAGGCTGTGACTGAGGAGCAGTACTTGCCTGTATGCATAGCAGTTGAAGTGTTGAACCCCTGACCACAGCAAGATCAACTCACTGCTTCCAAACATGATTGATTGTGTCTCTTTGCATGAGATACCTTTGCCTGCAACATGAGGGGCTATGACATTGCATGATACATCACTGCCTGCAACACAAGGGGCTAGGAAGTTGCAACAGATACTATTGCCTGCAACAAGAGTAGCTGTGGAACCGTATGAGACTGCATGTGCTTGCTCATAAAGACGGTAAAGCAGTCTGAGCAAGTCTACTGATACAGCCAAACCTAGCCCATAGCATGCAGGTCAAAGCTCCCATGTGCAAGCTGACAGACACTTGTCTCAGCATATGACCCCCCCATCACAAGTAAGGAATGTTGGATTCTTGAGGATTCGGCATAGCCTTTCATCTTACCTTTGGGGAATTGGACCCAAAGTAAGGACCAGTGCCAGCAGTGTCAGCTTTGCTGAAGGCACTCTCCTGAGCAATGCCTTGCCTCGCTGTTAGTTCCGGAGCTGCCTTCACTGCACCATCAAAGGCAGTCTTGCCCACAAACAGGCTATCTGTGCCTTGACCCTACAATAGGCATAAACATGACAAGTCAGCGAGAGAAAGCAGGCACAGTGCGTGAAGGGACATACACATGTGGCAGGTGCAAACATGACAGCTGCGTCATGTGATGACAATCGCACTTTGGAAATACTGTGTCAAGTGGGCAACTCTAGATGCAGCAACTCTTCAATTGCCTGCCTGAGCAAGCATGGCTTGCCTGCAATGACAGGGGAAGAGTCTGTTCATGACAGGCAAAGAGTCTGTGCTTGAAAGGCAAAGAGTGTGTTCACAAAAGGAAAAAAGTCTACTCAGGCAAGGCAAAGAATCTGTTCATGAAAGGTGTCGAGACTGTTAATGAAAGGCAAAGAGTCTGTTCATGAAAGGGAATGAGTCTGTCCACGAAAGGGAATGCGTCTGTTCATGACAGGGAAAGCGTCTGTTCATGAAAGGGACGGCGCCCATTCATGAAAGGCAGACAGTCAGTTCATAACTGGTGCAGTACCTGTCCTGTGGGAGAACCAACAGGCGGCAGCATAGGAACCGCATCGCCACCTTGAATCATGACGCCAGCACCAGTTGGCAAGCCAGACATCCTTGCACTGCTGACAGGCATCCCAGAAACACCACCAGTGCTGCTAGGCAGCTGAGTTGAAGCTGCTGCTGTGCTAGGAGGCTGCTGTGATGCAGCACCTGTACCAATTGGCACCTGAGAGATAGCTCTGGTGCTAGCAGGTGGGTGTGACACACTCCCTACTTCAGAGCTGGTTGGTAGTGGGGACTCCATGAAAAGTTCAGTCTGTGCCTGTTGGCTGGGGATTGCTCTTGACTGGGAGATGGGGTCAGCAATGGGAGGCCTTGATTGGGACGGGTTGGGAAGTTCACCAAAGGCATCAGAAGGCAGCCTCTGAAGGGAGCCTTGATTGGCTTGAGTGGGGGAGAGTGGCAGACCAGAGGTGGAGCGGCCAAAGCTGGAACCCCCTGTGGGTGGGGGTGGGGGCCTGCGCCGGGGTGAGGATGGCTTGCCTGTCAGACCTGCATTGGACAGCTGGCATGAACGCAAAGCATGAAGCACATAACCTCTAATTCACTTGGTGCATAGAACACAAGTTTTGTAACATGTTGATACAAAACTCAGGGCAGCAAATTCCCCTGAGCGTAGCAAGTTTAACCACCGTAGGAACCACATTATGCTTGAGCTAGGAAGAGAGTGATTCAGGTGTTACTGTAACGAGCAAAAGCACAAGCAGCATACAAGGTATTGCTCATGAACCCAGCATACATTTCAGCAGTGGCCAAGCTTGTGAGCGGTGGGTGACATGACAGAATCAGGATGGACAGGTTTCTGGTATTGGCAACACAAAGTGGCAATTGGTGAGAGTACCTTGGAAGCTCGAGCCTCCAAGGCTCTGCTGTGACTCAAGACTCTGAGAAGTGAGCTCAGTCGGCCGGGTTGACTGGAATGGGGACCTCTCTGCAAAGGTGCCGGTGACTGATGTTGGAGTCACCTGCTCCTGTATAAGGAGAAAAGCAATACATCTGTTGAAGTAGCTCTTGTACCACACTGCAAGTATGCCTTAGTGTGCACGCCATTCCATTCTGAAATAGCCCTTGTACCACAGTGCATGTTGTGCTTCACAAAACATCACATCTACATTGTCACATAAGGTGGTGCATCAGCAACTGCATGTGGTGTCATGTCTGCTCTGCTAAGGGGTCAGCCAAATTACCTGACACACAATGCTGTGCATCTGAATGTTACACAGCCGTCAAATCTGCAGCTAAAATAGAGCACAGCTGACAGCCTGGCACACCCTACCTTGATGCCCTGAGGAGCAGCTTCGGTGACTGGCAAACTCCCTGAAGCTGTCTGCCCACTCGGTGCCCTTTGAGCAGACACCTCCAAAGGCACCTCCTGCCCATCAAAGCCTGCCTGAGCCCTGGGCTGGGCTTCAGCCTGCTGCCCAAAGGGGCTGCTCTGCTGCTTTGCCTTGTGACCAAAGGGACTGAACTGGGCAAAGGCATCATCACCAAAGTCAGCTTGATTGTCCTGTGCTACTGGACTGATGGCTGACTCGTGTGCAGCAATTGAGCTCTGAGCTGGGTGAGGCTGAGCAAACGAGTCCAGACCTTGGCCCTGCTGAGTCTCGAATGCTGGCTCACCATACTGTGAGCCCTGAGCTGAGTTTGTTGTTGGCACAAATGTCTCATGGTGAGGTGCTGCAGCTGCTGCTGTGTCATGACCTGTGTCGCTTGCTATGGAGCCAGATGGTACCACAGTGTCATGCTCCAAGGGCTCTGATGCAGGACCTTTTACATGAGATGAGTAAGCATTGCTTGGCTCAAAGCTGGTGGGGTCTGAGTCCAGCCTGGCAGGTGTCTCCTGACTGGTGTAAGCGCTCTGTGCAGATGGCTCAGGTTCATATTCCTGCTGAGCCGCATAGCTGTGAGAGCCTGAGTCGACCTCATGCTGAGCAGGTACTTCCTGAGAGAGTGAGGCAACCTCATGGTAAGGCTTGTTGTCACCTTGATCATATTCCTGCTGGGTAGCAGTGGTTGTGGGTGTGATGCTGGGGGTGTATGAGACAGCTGAGCCCCAGTTGGCTGAGGGGGGTGCGCTACTCAATGGTGCGCTGACAACTGGCACCCCCTCTGTCACAACACCTGTCACCCCTGCTGTGCTGCCAGCTGTCATGGCATGACTGATGCCATGTGGGCCGCCTGCCGAGCTGACACCTGTCTGAGCCAGATTGGCGGCGGACTCAGGCAGAGCTCCTGACAAGCCCCGAGTCTGACTCGCAAGATTGAGCTCATTGTTGAGCTCAGATTGAGCACTGAGGCTACCAGCACTGCCGAGGTTGTCCCTGTTGGTGTCAATACTGCCCTGAGATGCTCTGGTGGACTGCTGGTATGAGTCTTCTTCAGGGAGGACGCCAGACCCCCGTGCTGACCCCAGGGTCTCGCTGTGGGGTCCTCGGAAGGTGGTGGTGGCTGAGAAAGGGCTGCTGGTGGCGGCCCTGCCCTGGGAAGGGCTAGTGCCCAGGGTGAAACCGCCCTGCTGGTCATGGGGGCTGGTAAAATAGGTCCTGGCGGCGGCTGTGCCTGACCCACGGCTTCCCAAGCTAGGAGACAAAGGCTCTGCACCACAAAAATATCCTATGACAACACAACAGTAGCAGAGCTAGTAGTTGGCACTCATTCTCTGAATGCAATGCTGGAGTAGTACTTGCAGCAGGGATATGGTTGTGACCACCACTCCAACAATGAAATGACAACTGCAAGAGAAAGTCACACAAACAGAGTCGTTGCAGCTCCATAAGCTTCTGTACCTAAGCTTCCAATCATCAGATGGTCATAAACGCTCAAAGCGGCTATCGCTAAGCATTGAGTACCCTTGTTGTCTAACATACTGAATGCTGTCCATGTAGCACAACTGCTGCAGGGGTGAGAACAATGTATGATGTAGGTCCCAGCCCTGCCATGCTAGAAGCAAGCATGGAGGAATCAACTACTCATGGTGTAGGGAAAATACTGCGGAATGCATTTGTTTGTAAGCACAATCTGGCAAGTACAATATGTGGCGCTGAACAAGGAAGGTACCTGATCTGGGGCTGTCAAAAGAGTTGATGAGCTTAGAAACGGCAGACTCTCCCCTGGGCCTCTTGGAGGCAGACCCTGGCTGATTGTCACCAACACCACTGATACCCCGCTTGCTGCTGGCAGCGTCCGTCTGTACATGCAGAGGCTGCTGAGAGGGCGACAAGACTCCATGCTGTGCGCCTGACTCAGCAACTGACTCAGATCCAAGCTGAGGCTCATTGTGGTCCATCCAACTGGATGATGGCTGAGTCTGTCTGTCTGTGACGCCGCTGCTGTGACCCACAGGAGCTGTTGCCATGCTCATGCTGCTTTGTTCTGCTCCTTGATCAGGGCTGTGCTGCAAAGTGCCCTCAGGGCCTGCTTGCACTGGCCCCTCCTCACCTCCCTCATAGCCTGAGTCAGCCTTTGTCAACTGAGGCTGCTGTGCAGATTCATCACCAGCTGCTGTGCCTGTCTTGGCGTGGTCTGCCTGCTGTGATGCTTTGGGTAATGATTCTGCCTGCAGCTGTTGATCCTCTGCTTCCCCACTCCCGCCCTTCTCTGCTGCTGTTGAATCTGTTGAGTGACCTGTGATGGCCTCAACAGCACCCCATACTGTGTCCCCCAGCTTACCCAGAATGGAGGTGTGAGTGCCGGATTTTGCCTCGGGCTCAGCTTCTGTCTCAGCTTCCGTCGCAGCTGCTGCTGACTCAGGAGGAGGTGCTGAGGCAGCTGACTCATGCTCAGGTGTTGTGGAAGAGGCCTGTGCCAGCTGTGGGGAGGTCTGGGAATCTAAAGACGACCTCTGAGGCTCAAGCTGGACATCTGAGTTGGAGTCTGAGTCTGCTTGGTAGCCGGAGCCAGCTGACATCATGGATGTTTTGCTGCTGGTGCGGTCTTGCAGGCCACCAGAAACTGGTAGCCCATAGGCTGTTTTGGCAGCTCCCTGTTGGCCTAGAAAGCTTGCAGCTGGGCGAGGTGGCTTGCTTGCCAACTCAGACTGGCCCCTGAACAGGCGCTGATCAGAATCCCCAGGGAGCACTTGGTCGAGGGCATTCAGACGTGAGGCGTTTGCCTCCACCTCCTGTTCCACAGCCACCGGTGATGTCACGTCAAGGCGTGATGCATCACCATATGCAGCTTGGTTGAGCCCCTGAGTGTGCATGGATGGCACTGTGGAGTTGTCAGCTGGATGAATCTTCTGAGACTGGTCTACCTGTGAGGCTGAGGGCTGGTAGGTTGTGCTGTCAGCTGAGTCAGCAAAGGAAGATGCACCCCTGCTGACTTGTGAACGGTCAGCATCGCCTGCTGCGCTTTGAGCACCAGGGAATGCTGAAACGGGCTGCTGAGGCAAGAATGACTGTGAAGACTCAAAGTCCCTGTACTGAGGCTCCTGCTGCGCCTGCTGTGACTCAGACCGCTGAGCGGACTCACCATGTGTCTGCTGTGATGTCTGTGCTGGCATTGACATCTGGACAGGAGCAGATGGGGCTCCCCAGGATGCTGACAATGGCAGATTTGACATTGGAGAAGAACCTGCGTATGAGCTTTGATGCGTGAGTGGCTGAGCAACATTGGGTGTGGCTGTTGACAGTGTGCCTGAACCATGAGAGGCTCCAGGTGGTGCTGAGTCAGTTGATGGTGCTGAACTGAATGGGGCAGAACTTGGGGAAGTGGGGTAAGGAGATACAGGGGTAGCTGGCTGGCTGCTTTCGCTGGCTGTGCTTTTGCCACTGGCGCCAAGAGCTCTGTCGCCAGTGATGCGCCTGAGGCGCTGCCGCAAGGCTTGTGCAGCTGCCTGACTAGCCTCCTGGATGCTTGCAAGCTCTGCTGTGTACTGGTGCTTCAGAGCCTACATGACATATGCAGTATGAGAATTGCTGAATGGTTTGTGTGGCTTGCTTGAGTGACTGAGATGCTTCAAAGCTTGTCATACCTGGAGCCTTTGCTCCTCTGACAGCATCTCAGCAAGCAGCTCTTCGTCTTCTAGGTCTTCTGCATCTGCCTTCATTTGCTCAACTTCCTCAAGCTCAGCTGTGACCCTTTCTAGATCGGCCTTGACTGCTGACTTTTTCTTAGCCAGGGACTCCCTGTTGGCTTTGTCTGCTTTCATAGTTGCTGCAACTCCGGTTGCTGACTCGGACGCGGCCATGTCTGGCGAGCCTTCACACAAAAGACAACACGTTCATTCGCCAGAGGATAGACAAACCTAAGAACTGGCTCGTCAAAATATTCGAGCGCTTGTAGGTAGACTCGACAACCAAGTCGTGTCAGGTGGTTGTGTCAATCGCGCATAATTGTGCATGCATGCTTGTGCGATACGACGACGTGTCATGGACGGCATGAAGAATTGCGCACCTGGTCTTACTGCGCGAGACCGCGGGCAGCACCGTGTAGCAGCAGACCTGGGATATATGCGACTGTTGGTAAGATCCCTTCGTTTGCGACAACTAGCTGTACTCAAGGCGTACTTCGCGGCGGCAGAAGGCTTGCACGACGACTGTATTGAGTTTGTGCGGCAATACGAGTATCAAATGCCGAAAAGACAGGGCACGCCCCTCTTCGTCAACGGCAACTGAGTTGTTCCAAAACTCCTAGTGATCCAAGAAGAGGAGCGGGCAACCCATTCAAAGAGCTTGCTTAAAAGCTGTCAATTCGAGTCTGCGACGCTTGCACAATGGACCAAAACATATGAAACGAGTGGCAAGACCACTGTGATTCTAGTGGCCTTGATCGCCTACAGCGCAGCGAGCCAACTTGCACTTGATGGCTCAAATTCAGCCAGATCACTTGTCCGACAGCAGTTCTGACTCTGCGCTTGCCATACTGTTGAGGCACCTTGACATGTCAGATGAAGAAAATGCATTACGCGGGGTTCTACAGCAGCCACGGCGTAGTCGTGAACAGCATAGCAACGCTTTGTGTGAAGATCAGCCTGAGGTCGAAGCCTCCTCTGGTAGTGACTGTCAGCCTGAGCATGAACCAGATCAGTGCAGCTGCTTTGGACAGGATGGCAACATTGCTGCAACAGCATGCGCAGTGTGTTGTGAGGACATCAAGGTACATAACGAACTGTGGATGGCACAAGATTGTTGCACCCTGACAAGCTATAATCGACTCTTCAACCTGGACTATCTTATGTGCAGGTGGCTGCTTTTGCCAAGTGCAATCACAAAGTTATTTGCGCAGATTGCATGCTGCGCATGGTCATGCTGTACAAGACCATGCAGTGTCCACTATGCAATGGTGACTTAGAACAAGTGCGTGTTGATGGCACCTCTGTTATTTTTTTGTTCCAACTCATTTGTTGTCCTGCAGTATCCACATTGTGTCATGTCATTCTGCATGGACTAGGACCAATGCAGCACCAATGCTTGCCATATGATACACAGCAACTGATCATACAGCAATTTTTGTTCATCTCACTTTCGGGGCCATTCGTTGCTGGCTGGCCTGCTCAGAGCGTGTACCAGTTCTTGAGTGTTCTGCTGCAGTGTCATGTCCAACCTTGCTGTGCATTGCAGGTGATTGTGACCCCCTGGGTAGAACCAGAGCCTCCTGACTGGTCTCATTGGGCCAACAACCTTCACCATCTCTGGCACAAGCCTGGATGGTCTCCACAGATCTATGTCAGCCCTGACCGCTACCCTGGATGTGATCAGCCCTTGCATGAATATTGTTGGAAGATGACTGCCAGAGCTTGCAGCGTTTGCGACACTGAAGCTGAACGTCCTTTTCAAACTGATGCTCACTTGCTGACTCACGTGGCTGTTTGCCATCAGAAGCACCTATGCACAATCTGCTTGCAGGTAAGCATCCCATGGCAGTGGTGACAAACTTTATGTTGGCCATTGGCTAATGTTGTGCTTGTCTGTACTGTGCATCAAGGCACTGGCCATGCTGCAAGGCTGACGGAGACTAATTATACTGACTGTGTATTTGTCTGATGACTGTGACTGAGTAGTGTTCATTGGCAGAAGCAACAGCAAGGGCACATGCATTGGCAGGAGGACAACTCAAATTGTTTGCACTGTCTGGGTTGCGCTGGCATACGCATGCCTTGATCACAATTTCACGGTGGACATGTCTGTGCATCATGTGAGCGTTGCATGAGCACAGTGCTGAGGGCAGGCTTGTTATGCAGAGCGGCAGATGCTCCTTCCCTCTACAGTTGCCTGTCTACAGCAAGAAAGAGCTTGATTTGCATCTGGCCAAGCATCCAGTGTGCAGACTCTGCAACCGCTGGTTCTACGACACAGAGGACTTGCAGGAGCACCAAGATGCCGTACATGAGTACTGTCACATTTGCCGTGAAAACTTCCTTGGTCCCAATGCCCTTGCAGAGCACCTCAGGTGGGAGGATGACTCTGGGCCTCTCTCTGCCTTGAAAAATGCGCAACCATGCATTTGCTCAAGACTCCATGCAATTGTGCCGGCCTTTGTGCAAGTTCTGCTATGTGTTTGTCAGTGAGCCCATTGGTTTCTGACACTCGTCTCCTCTATGCTGGCTGTTTTGCAGGAATGCACATTGGGTGTGCACAGACTTTCAGTGCCAGGAGGCCATGGTGGCGTTTGGGCATGAGAAGGACCTTGCGAAACACTACCAAGTTGAACATGGGTTCTCTAACAGAGCTTCCCGCAGACGCGTTGAGCAAGAACTAGCTGCATCTCTTGAGATACCAGTGGACAGCAGGTATACTATGGCTGCATCCACAGGCGTCCATTGATCTCTGCTTTATGTGTTCAGCAAGGGCTAGATTGTCACAACCAAGGAGCCTGCCTTGCGGCATAAACAGCCCATGTCAGCAGCATGTGCCGCAAATTCCACTGCCAGCTGTCTTTCCAGGACACATAGCAAGCTCAGCTGCCAAGGAGTTACAGAAACATCTCTATCAAAATAGCAAACCTCAAAATTGGTCCTCTGCATCAACTTATCACTGTGTACATGCGCTTGGTGCATGTCTGTTAGCTGGCTCAATGCACATTGCTGAGCATGCTGCCTCGTCTTGCAGGTCTCCAGACAATGGCCCAAGGCATTACAACAGTGGTGTGGTGCCAGAGGCTGGAAGATCATATGACCGCCCCTCCATTGCAGTTTCTGCCTCCACTTGTGCTGCATCTACTGATCCTCACTCGCAAGCTGCTGCTCACAATGCTGTTGAGCTGCAGCTTGCCCAGATGAACATACCAGGACACAGGGCAGGTAAAGCCACATGATTGCGTGCATGCATTGCGCTGACTTGAGGAAGTTCAGGCTTACTGTGCAAAGATACTACACCTACCAGCGCAGAAAGGCACATCCTGGTGCAATACTGTCACATCACACTGTGTCAATGGCCACAAGTGCTGTGTCAGCAACATGCAAAACACACAATATCAGTCACTTGCTTGCTGATGCATCTCGCCATGGGGATGGTGGAGCTGCAGGATGGCCCTAAATCCGCCTTCCCATTTTTTTGGTACAGAAGATACATAGTTAAGCGTCCGTGTGCAACAAAGCAGGGATGTACAAACCATGATTTGCTGGCTGACCCTTTCTGCCTTGCAATGCAGAAGCTGTACAGCAACTTGGAGCAGCTACACCAGTGCATGCCCCGTCTGCTGTCTTGCCTGCTGTACATGCAAGCCGCAACTCTTTACCTGTGCCTCCAAACCTCACACAGAGGGCTAGCGTAGCCTCTTCAGCAGATGCTCACACAGGTGACATTGCTGCCCTGACTGATAGCCATGCACAGATACGTCTGCATTGCCCAGATCAGCAGCTGACTTCCTCACATTCTGGCTGCCAGCTTCATCGCACACCTGAAGGCAGGCGCTCTGGTTGGCTATGTTCGTGCTCTGCATTCCCTGCACTGTGCAGTCATATATTCACCCAGAGCTAGGTGACTGTCAAAGCTCTTTGCTGTCTCTACAACAGCAGCAACATGCTCTCTGTATGGCAGGTGACATTGCAAGAGACACCAGGGAGTCAACTCAGGCATCACCCAAACAGGCTTTGCTGGCTCCTGCCTCTCCACAAGTACTGGTCCTCAGGCGTCCTGTTCCTGGTATGAAAGCAAGCCCGGGTCGCTCCACTCGCCCTAGGTCCTTACATCACAGGCCTGACTCATCACCTGATTCTGCATCTGGTGTAGCTGGCAGGCAGCAGCAGCAGCGGCAGCTATCCTCTCTGCATGGTCTTGCGGCAACGCAGCAACCGCCTGAAACTTTACCAAGGCAACCCCGCATTGCTACTGTGCCCTCCACTGATCCGAGGCATCTGAGACCATCTGAGACTATGCCAAAAGCACAGCCTGAGCGTGAGCGGCTGTACCTCCCAGCAGGCGCACCTGCTGCTACTGTGGAATCTGACAAGTATGGCGCAGAAGGTGTGCACCTGCAGAACTCAGCTGCTCAGTCAAGGCAATGGTATCCCCCTCAAGCCTCAAATCCTGGTCCAGCTGCTCAGTCAAGGCAATGGTATCCCCCTCAAGCCTCAAATACTGGTCCAGCTAACAGCTTGACAACGAAGCTATCTACACATCAAGAGTATAGAGTTTCTGCCATCCCACATGCTGATGTGTCATCAGAGCCAAACCAGCATGGGCCTTTAGCTGCTGTCATCAGGGTGGGTGATGCAGAGTCTGGCAACTTTGCATCAGAGAATGTAGCAAAGCCTGGCGATTTGCACCACCAGCCGCTTGGGGTGCCAGGCATAGAGTCATGGAACACATCCCTGTCAGAAGCCAATGTACACCACAGGTAATGCGCAGATTGTTGTTGATTGACTGCCAATGTAAACTTGTCGTATGACACCATCCATCCAAGTGGGGCATCAGCAAATTGTGCAACAATACCTCCTCCACCGACTACCACTAGCAAACCAGCCACAATGAACATGTGGCCTAGCACTTACTGCCACCCTCAGCTGTTGAGGAATATATACATCCTCCACTATAGTTGTGCTTGCTTGCAGGGACCTAGATCAATATCACGCTTCATTGCCATGGGCTGCATCTGGGTCAATTATACCTCAGATCATCAATTCTGCTGACCCAGACACAGTTGGCTCAGCAACAGAGGTGGTTCTTCCCCCTAAGCCCCGACTGCAACCGCAAGCACCTGTCAGAATCTCAAGGCCAGATGAGCATTTGCCACCCAAGCCGCAGCCCCGTCGCAACGCCAGACCTGTCAGTCGCAAGTTGGACTGAGTTCATGAACGCTTACAGAACAAGACTCAACAATTGCATGCAGTGCAAGGCAGTTGCATTGTCAGTAGCCCTAGCAATCTCTGTGATTTCAAACAGACATGATGTAAGTGCACTGGCTTTTCATCTCCATTATAAGTAGAAGTTGCAGGTTATACTCATACACCACAATGATTGTGTTCCAAATTCCTGGCGATCTGGGGAGAAAAAGATTGGGCAACCCTGTTTTACTGCCTCCAATGCGTTGTGGAACTCCCAGGTGTCACCATGCGCAGAATGCATGCTGGCATGTGACTATTCTCTGAGCATCCTGCTGCTTGGCAAGGGGATAATAATTGTTACATCATGCTTTGGGATCATGAGTTCTTGAAATCTCTGTAATGTTGAGGGGGGGGGGGGGGCAATCATGTGCATGCGTTTTTCATTCAACTTTGTCTGCACCACTAGAAGCCAAATCTATATCTGGACTGCCTGGGATCGCAATGGCAACGCAACAGCGTTGAGAAAATGGACAAAAAGCTGCTGAAAACCAGGACTGAGAACAAATTCATTTGTTTCTGCACCTGAATCTGACCCACAGAAAGCTACATTTGCACACATATTTTCAACTGACACACCAGACGCAGCAAGTCATTCTATTAACTAGACCCTGCAACCTGGGTGAAGGTGTTCTCCCTTGTAAACTTGGGAACAGGTATGTTGCACCTTGCAAGGCACTCCGTGTCAAACGAAGGGTTGACGTGTTGCGCAGAGTTGACTTGGTCCACAATGGACTGAAGGGTGGCATCATCCAGCCCCAATGTAGCCCTCAAGGCAGATAGTGGCAAATTGAAGAATGCTAGTGAAACTGTCACAGTGCCTGGATCTCGAGTAGGGAAGGTGGCAATGAACTGTGCTGGGGTGCACTGAAGGTTCTGTCCAAAGTGCACCAGCCCTGCAGCAGCATTTGGTTTGCTTCTACTGTGTCATGCAAACGCCTGGCTGACCGATTCTTGATGCAAGGTATGGTCTAGACAGGCACACTGCTTAAAGTCAAACAGGGCCATGTCGTGCCATGAAAGAAACAGGCAGGTTGCAGCATCACTCTGTCAGCAGACCTTGTGGGATGAAGAAGGTCTGGCCAGCAGATACAGTTGCATTGATGAACCTGCCTCCTGCGGTGTCGGCCCGATTTACATTCTCTTCAATGAACCCAAACAGCATGTCACCTGCAGCATGTACCCATCATACGTGACACATGAAACTGGATGGTGGCTCCTTGGCAATACTGATGCTCATGCAAATGAATGTGTGCTGAAGGCTTTTTGACATCAAAATGTCTTGGTATGGCAGGCCAGATGGAAATAGCTGCACCACATACAGAATTGATGTACTTCAAGGTAAGGCTTGGTGCAGCAAGCCAGTTGTGCTGAGAGGGCTGGTGAGCCACAAGGCTTGCCTTTTGTGATGTGGGAGATCTCTGTCCCTCTGGGGTGGACATGAGGCTGATTGATGGCACACGGTGCCAGAGTAATCAAGTAATCAACACCATCACCCGGAAGGGTAGCAAGCGCTTGGTTGTTGTTCACAAACTGCAGCAAGCACACTTTTTTGACCCATGTGTAAGTAATAAACGGACGAGCTGTAAAAGTTATAACGCATGAGACTCACCAGGCTGGATTGAGTACCGGCAGCAGTTTGAAAGTCATTCTCTTCGAAGCCGTATGCGAGTCGGTTGTTGGGAAGATCCGCCGTTGCTGTGCTTCGGAACGAAGCTGGCCGGTACGGGGGCTGGTTGACCAAACACAGTAGATCCTGAGCCAATACTCGGGCCGTATGTTGGGGGCGGTGCATACCGACAGTTGCAGCAAGTCAGGGCCAGGATGCAGACCAAAGCTGTAGGCCATCTTATAGCTGTTGTGGAGTTGCGATTCACTACAGCAACCTTTGCAACTGGTGGAGATAAGATCGATGGCGCAAAGACGGTGGTGTGAAACAGTTTGCAAGTGGTCAGCTTCGGCTAGCCTTGGAACAAGGAAACAAGTAAGCACTTGCTGGTCTGGCTGCTGCGGTGGTGTCATGACCACCTCATGGTGTCATGCTTGCTTGCTTGCTATATATTGCAGCGCTGCCGTGCCAACGCAACTTGTCGAATCGGCAAGCAGTCTCCGAAGCGGACCGAATGCTTAGAAGCGGGAGGAAAATCCTGCTGCAGGATTCCTGCAACCCTGCTTGAAGCGTAACAAGAAGCGTCATCGGTACCGTCGCTCAAATGGCAAAAGGGTTTCGCCAATTTTGAAACCGCTTGGACAGCTCGTTCTCCAAATCTCGCCTTTGTCTTCTCGACGATTGTAAGCTCGTCCCGCATTGGATACTCACGACGAAGAATGTGGCTGTTGAGCACAATCCCCACTGCATCTTCAACTGGAAGGGCCAGCAGTCTAAGCGCTGGTTCAGCTGCTTATCGCCCTCCTATTGAACCCTCTCCTGGTAGCCGCTCCAGTGCCCCTTACCGTGATTCATCCAGTCCCTCTTCCGGACCTTCTTCCACCTATCTCCCTTTGCTACATCTCCTAGAAGACAGCCCTCAAAATCCAGTGATGCGCCTTCCCAGGCTGGTCCTACTTTTCCTCCCTCAATTGCCTCAAATGCTCCTTTGACTGTCTCACAAGCCTCAACACCAGCAATTTCCCCTAGCAGCCATGTCACAACTTCCCTCCCTAGCAGCAACCCTGAAACCTGTGCGACTTCATCTTCCAGCAGCCACCCAAGCGCAATCACCCCTCTCCTTCCTAGCAATCACTCAACTTCTCCTGCTCCTTCTCCTTCTAGCAGCCATCCCATCACCTCTGCATCTGGCCCCCTTAGCAGCCTTTCATTCAGCCCTGTACCTAACTCCCAAAGCAGCCCTGCATCCAGCCCTGCATCCAGCACTACACCTGCCCCCCTTAGTATCAGCCCTTCCACCCCTGCATTTGCCCAACTTAGCAGCCCTCCAACCAGCCCTGTACCTACAGCCCCTAGCAGCCGCTCTTCTACCCCTGCATTTGCTCCACGGAGTAGCCCTCCAACTAGCCCTGTGCCCGCCCCCTCTAGCAGCCCTCCACCAGCAGTTCCTTGCAGCCACCCTATCACCCCTCAGTCTTCCCCATCAACTGTTCTTCTCAGTACTCCGCTCGCTGATCCTACCAGCGCCCCTGCCAATGCCCCACTAACAGCTCAGGGGATGGGGTCAGGCAGTCCAGCCAGCATTGTGTCGGTTTCTTCTGCTGCTGCCCCTCCTGCTGTTTCCCAGCCTCACCAGGAACTGCAGTTGGATCAACATCTGGCAGGACCACCTGAGCCCTTCGGTCCAGTTGCCACGGTACAGCTTCTTTGATTGCCAACGTTGTAATTTACATCATGCATGCATGATCTCGGCTTTCACGAAGGCTGATGCATGCTGCTGTTTCTGTGCGCCTGTACCATTACCATCCTGACTGTCGGCTGTGATGGCCATGCTGCTGAGTGATATCTGTTGGGTTTTCTGGATTAAGTGTATCTCAGGTCCTGGTGATGGTGCGGCGCTGCTCAGCAGATGCTGCGTGACATTTGCTAATGCAGCAACTGTGTGATGAGCATTGATCTTGCCTGCTGTCATCTGACCCTGCATTGACACAACAGCTGTGAGCCAATGCAGGGGTCTCCACAACTGCTTAGCCTAGCTTCACGTGCTGCAGAATGTACATACACCAGTGTTATCCTGACTCAAAAAGCACATTACTCTGCAAGTGCAATAAGCGAGACATGATGTTCATGCCTGGCATCTGTGGTTGTGGTGCAGCTGGCCAGCACATACTGGGATGAGATCCTGAGAGGCCGGTACCTTAGCCATTGTGTTGAGGCTGACATTGCATGGGATGGCCTGTGGCTCATGGGTCCCTCTGTCTGGCCTGGAATGCGCCAGCTGGCCATGCCTTGGGCTGATGCTGGCATCATTGGCAGCGGCGGCGCTGGAATAGTCAACTAGTGAGTCTCCACATGCTGCTTTGTCAGTATATAATGTTGCGTGGCCACCATGTGTCTATTTAACTCCGTCTGTCATCACTTTTGCCAAGGGCGTCGAGAAACATATTGGCAGCGCAGAAGTTCCTTGTGCCATGTGTGTACATCATGTTTGCTTTCTCAAGCACTTGTGTCTGACACTTGTGGTGTACATTTGCAGCTTTTGTTCAACTTGTGTGTTGCAGCAATCTAGCAGCCAGCTGTATTACTACACACTCTTTACGGGCTATTTCAAAGCCATCAAGCAGCTTTGCTGTCATGTTTAACATACCTCATTGCACAATTGTCTGAGATGCGTGTTGCACGGCGCAGCGCTGAGATGGTGACTCAGCAGGGCATAGTGCCAGTGGCTGTCAAGATCATACAGTGGAAGCAGGCCAAAACCGTTGCCGCAAGCAAAGCAGAGGTAGCACGCGAGGTGCAAGTGCTGAAGTTGATGTGGCACAAGCCTTACTGGGTGCAGCAAGTCAGCCCAGAGTTGCAATTTGTGGGCGAGCAATACGGTCTCACAGTCACACAGTAAGGGACACTTCCCCTTGGTTGTCATACAAACGTACAATATGCATGCTTAGCGTTTTCATTGCATAAAGTTGTTTACCCAGCTGATGAATGCATAAAGTTTGCGTCTCAGTCCATCTCTTCGTGTCAAGCTATTCACACTCATTTGAGCATTTAGTGCACGCTTGTGTCGTATGCGGCCATCATGAGTGTATTGCTTTGAAATGCATGATGCCAGAGCCACAGTTGCAACATGCCTTTGCTGCCTTCAGTGTCAAGCTGATATGTACTGCACAGCATACTAGCGGATGCATGTGTGCTCACTGTGCAGCAAATGCATTAGAAATGCCAGCCTGCTGGATTTATGACCAACCCCTGTGGAACCTTGCAATATTGATTGTCTCACGCTGACTTGCTGGCAGTGTACAAGGCAGCACTCACAGCTGACTGAGGAGATGTGTGTGCTTGCAGTCTGGTGGAGGGCCCCACTGTGCGCCAGGCCTTCAGGCAGTACCTGCTAAGGCCAGCTGATGAGCTTTTCAGGGCTGTTGAAATCTGCTTTGAGCAGATCCTGCTGGTGGGTGCCTCTACTATGCTTGTTGTGCCATTGGCTTGTTTTGACAACTGTGCTCGTTGTGACACCTGTACTCTATGAATGGCTGACAAAACAAAGCTGGACAGCCTGCTCAACTATCATGATATCCAGACAGCTTGAATGATGGTGTGTGTCATGTTGCCCATTTGCACTTCAGATCACTTGCTGTAGCTGCCACCACCACCTTGTATGTCTACTCAAGACGACAGCACTCTGCATTCTTGCCAAGATTTTTCTTATGCTATGCTGTTCTAAAGCTTTGATGCCTTGGCATGCAGGGAGTAGATGCACTGCATGACCAGGGCTTGGCCCATGTGGACTTGAAGGCTGAGAACATCCTGTGTGGGCTGGACACTCTGCACTGCACTGTGCTTGACCCCGGCAGTGCCAAACCTGATTCATGTAAGCTGCCCGTTGGTGCTGTATTTGGCATGTAGACATGACCTTGTTTTGACAACAAGCGAAATGTCAGCCTATCACCCATATTAGACATATGTCTATCAGCCTGGTGCTTCTTTGCACGCTGTCCTTATACTTCTTTGCATGCTGGGCTGGTTGCATGCTGATGCAACACAACACAGTCAGCGCCATCATGTGCTGCTGCCGACAGCGCTGAACCGCAACTTTTATGCACTTACTACTGCCAGATTGTGCATGTGCTGAAACCAGCATTGGTTATGCAACCAGTGGGATAGGTGTACAGTCGTAACGCTGTCCCTGTGGACTCACACCTTCTTCAGCAATAGAAGTCTGATTTGTGCACATACAAACAGGGGAGGGTTTAGCTAGTGGACCCCTCCAGGCAACTGCCCTGTACCTGAGCCCAGAGGTGCTCAGCAAACTGATGCGTAGAACAGACACGCTCATCAGCTTGAGGGCCTTGGACATGTGGTGCTGTGGCTGTCTGTTGGTGGTCATGTGCACAGGGCAGCACCCCTTCTGCATAGGTTCAGCAGAGGAGGACCATTTCAGGCAGCTTGAGCCGGTGAAGAAGGTTGGCTTTGTCATGCAGAAGCACCAGGCATGGGTAAGAGTACATGCAACGCTGAACCACCTTGTGCCTTGTGTTCACAGTGTATGTGGCGCCCACACTATGTCATGATCTGCTGAGATCGCCTGCCATCAAGTGTTACAATCCAGTGTCTGTCAGTCTCCCAACTTCATCGACTTGCACAAATGTCAGGCTGATGTGTGCTTGCCATGCACATGGGTGTTTCAATTGTCGTGCCACATGCTGCTGCAGGCTAATACATACAGGTATGACAACCAGCCGCCAGCTGCAGACTTTCGTGAGTTGGAGGTTTTCAAAATGCTGACACAGAGGTTCACAGACCATGTCCAAGCCCGCAAGATATGGCAGCTTGTGCGCGTCCTACTCAAACCGGAGGCATACAGAGCAAGTTGCAAGACGGCGCTCAGTAGCCCATTGGTGAAAGCGGCGATGTAGATACATGTGTGTTGATACGCACATGTCAGCAGCTGGGACCAAAGACCTCACATACGCATGGCCACATGACCATGCACCTTTGCTCTTTTAGCTATGACTGATAGCTAAGCCTTTTGTCCCTTGCCGATTTGAGTTAGACAATGTCACAGCTTTGTATTGCTGTGGTGCCAAACGGGCTTGTGCTGTAGCACAGCAGCTTCATCATGCCATCAAATCAAAGGCTGTGCTGTGATTTTCTTCTTTGCCAAGTTGACTTGAACAATGTCAGAACCAACCTTTACTGGTGCAAAAGAGGTCTGTGATGTAGTACTAAGCCAATATAACATCGGCCTTTCATGAACTTGTTACAAACAGTGCTGTGAGCTGGTGCAGTCTGTTTTGCAACATAGCAAATCAACAAATTTGTTGGTATGCTGGCTGCAGCAACAGGATGAAGTAAAAGGACCAACTGTATGCAGTACCTGACACTGTGGAAAGACATACGTTTTATCATGAATAAAGATGTGTCAGTTGAAACAGGGTGCAATGAGCCACGGAGCATTTAATGCGCAGTTTGAACTAACTCTAGAGTTGTAGATCTACAACATGTGGTTTTGGACAATATCCATATGTGTCAGACTTTTGGAGTTTCAAAGGAGCTACATCCAGCTCAATCATAATCTAGGTTAACGGCACAGCTATGACTATGCATGTGGCCTCGTTTTTCATGAGTTGGCCTATGCTTTTGTTGTTGGGGTCAACCCTGAACCGGGGGGGAGAGGGGGGGGGGGGGCTGTAGGGCCTTGGTACCTGGGTGTTCGCGAATTCATGTTCTTTGCTGCAAGCTAGTGCGCATGGCTGACGTTGACTTGTATTATTACTTGTCGAAAGTTAACTCCAACTTTCCGACGTTGAGCAGCGCTGAGCAGTCTAGAAAAGAGGTAGCTCAATTCATTACGTGTCTCGAGTCTCAGTATCGACAGCTCAAGCAGTATGCCGGGAAGGAAGCAAGACTTGTCTGTAATTTGTCCCAAAACAACCTGGCCTTCGAACACCTGCAATATTTCGCCGAAACATTACAAGCTAGCCCTGTACAACTGTACGCACTGGATCTTTCCTGCAGTCGCATTTTTGCACCTACCTGGCGTGAGGTGTTACCTTTGGTCAAGCAACTCTTGAATAAGGCGATGCACGTGGATCTTGCTGGCAACTACCTTCCAGCGGTGTTACCAGAACAGCTGGAGCTGCAAGATATGTTGAAGCAAAACGTCAGCCTCACTGCACCAAACCGGTACCTTGGCAGCACTGACTGGGAGCGACGATGGACTTCCAAAGCACATGACTTTCGCCGAATAGCCTACAGGTCTGTGTTTGTGACTCAACAGCATCTTGCGATCCCCGGAAAATTCCTTCAGCTGCCACTGGCTGCAGGGAGGAAGACAGTGACGTTGAGTGAGAGGGTAGAGCAAATTTGCAAACCTCATCAGGCTGCGCAAGCAGATCCACTGCGCAGCTGGCTCATGGGTGGGCTAACGGCAAAGGCTGTCGCAGCCACATGGCGGACCAAGCTAGTGTGTCTCTTACCCTTGAATTTATTGCAGGTCACTGCAGTGTCAGCTGCAATGCAAATTTGCATCAGCAGAGCTTGGCATACATCCTTGCAAACACATGCTTCAAGTAGTCGTCAATGTAGCAAATGGTCAGAACTTGGCTCACAAGTGTTTCCTGGATCAGCCTGTGTCACCTTATGCCGAATCTCTGTCTTACAAGTACTTTGGTCCTGGGCTTCATGACTAGGTCGAGTTGTAGTTCAAGCTTCACATATGATGCGTATGTGGTGCAAGCTGCAGTAGGTTTGCATGGATCTTTGACGTATTTCAAACTGCAGTAGGTTGCAACATGTATTGGGTCTCAATCGGTCATCACTGCCTGTGTCAGCAGTTGAATTAGTGTAAAACAGCGCTGGTATTTTTGCCACCTGTGCAAGGTCAAAGCAATGTCAAGGTTGTGTTCATCAGTCCTGGTCCAATTGCCACATCTGTGATTGAGGTGAGCACAAGGTTTTGCCTTACTTCACTGCTATGCAAGATAGCCGTGCTTGAACTTGCATGTTTAGATGAAGCTGTAACCTTAGTGACCAGGACACTGACTGATAGCATGCAGCATGCATGTGCACGCATGCCTTGCTGGTGTTGTAACTAACCTGTGCACCATTTTGACTATGTCCCAGCTGGGCAGGGTAGATGCACAGTTGTAACACTGTTCCTGTGGCCTCACACCTTCTTCAGCAATACAAGTCTGACTTGTGCACATACACACAGGGGAGGGTTTAGCCAGCGAGCCCCTCCAGGCAACTGCCCTGTACCTGAGCCCGGAGGTGCTCAGCAAACTGATGCATAGAACAGACACATGCATCACCTTGAGGGCCTTTGGCATGTGGTGCTGTGGCTGTCTGTTAGTGGTCATGTGCACAGGGCAGCACCCCTTCTGCATAGGTTCAGCAGAGGAGGACCATTTCAGGCAGCTTGAGCCGGTGAAGAAGGTTGGCTTTGTAATGCAGAAGCACCAGGCATGGGTAAGGGTAAAGGTACATGCAACGCTGAATCTCCTTGTGCTTTTTTGTCCACTGTATATGTGGCGCCAAAACTTTGTCATGATCTGCTGAAATCGCTTGCCACCAAGTGTTACATTCAAGTGTCTGTCAGTCTCTCGAGTCAAACCAAAGGTCGTTAGCCAAGAATTTAACAGACCGTCAAGTGTGACCAAGGCTGTTTTGTGCCTGTCCTCTGGGTCAAGGACAATCTGCCAGTACCCAGCCTTCAGATCCAGTTTGCTGAACCATTATTCCTTGCCTGAATCATACAGTACCTTGTCCTTCCTTGGCAAAAGGTAAGAGCTTTTATGTGTCACCTCATCCAAAGCCCTGAAGTCCATACTGAATATGGCAGACCCGTACAGGGTTTGCACCCCATTTGCTATTAGAAGGCTGTATCTGGCTTGCTGCCTGCACATGCTGTCAGAAGGCTGTATCTGGCATAATGCCTTCCTTTGCTCTATGTTTTCTGTAATTGCCTGATGAGCAGCTAGCAACTGCCTGTGACCCCGCTGCTTAACGGGGGAAGGGCGTCACCTGTTCCCTTGATGCAATGAGTGACCACGTCTGCTCTTCCTATGGGTCACCAGTGGCAAATTCATCTGCAAATGCTGTAAGCATCGTCAGCAGGCCTTCCTGTTGTGTGGTCACTAGGAATTTGCTGAGCATGTGCTTGACCATGTCTTCAGGGTCAAGTGCTTCTGGAGGTACATTTGCACTGGGAAGAGGTTGCAGCAAGCCAAGGCCCCCAAGGATTGCACACCCCAGCCACTGCGGGCTTGCCTAGCAGCAGCATGATGACAATCCATCTGGTGGGTCCCACTACTTTACACTGTCCTCTCCCTGTAGCTGGTGCTGTGAACAGCTGAGTGCCCGCAGGGTGGTATCTTACACATTGACAGATGCTGCTGTCACCTATGTTGGGCCACCATCTTGCATCTGGCCAGTCTGAAAACACAAGCAATGCCCTGGTGTCCTCTGGAGATTCATGGTAACAGCTTGTGGCTTGACATAGCATTCCTGCAACTTCTTCAGCTAGTGGCTTGCACCGGACATTTGAGCCTGCCCAAGGGTGGCTGGCATAATTGTTCTTTGAGCACCAAAAGGTCTGGGCCGCAGTTGTTAGTATATCCCAGCAATATTTTCCTCTGTACTGTCCCATTCCCCATCTTAGTCTGGCTCTGCATCTGACACGGCATCTGAGTCTGGTACCTTTTCTGACTCAGCATTTGAGTCTGAGTTTTGAGTTGAGCTTGAGTGTGACATTCCTCCTGTGTCATTCAGTATAGGGAATTGCACTAAGAATAGTTCTGCTTTGTGTCTTGCAGGCTGGCACATGTAGACCCTGAGCATGCCTCCGTCGGTGTGTATGAGAATGTCCTTCATACCGATCTGGGCCTGGTCTGGTACAAGTTTTGACATCCCTACTAACAGACTTGCTTACAGGACTCACAGTGCCTTTTGCCCAGCAAACCAATCAGCTTTCAAGCACTTTGGGGATTGACAGCCAGCACCACAGGCATCCCAGAACTCATCTGTAGCTCTATCTCAGGTCCAGGCCGACTGCTGTCTTACATTTGCAACGCTTGACCAGCAGTTCACAAAGCAAATGTTCACCTTGAAGCGGGACCTGTTTGCAAAGGTCAAGTTCCCTTCACAAAGATGTTGCAAAGGTAGAGTCATCTTCGTGAAGGCAACTCTGGCCTTGCAAACAGATCCCGCTTCAAGGTGATCGTTTGCTTTGTGAACTGCTGATCAAGCGCTGCAAATGTGAGACAGAAGTCGGCCTGAACCTGCAGGGGAGAGAGCTACAGATGTGTCCAAGGTTGCCAGTGGGTGGGGGTATGCAAATTACCTTGCATTACTGATTCAGAATAGGAACGTTTCTGTGATAACTGCTGATTTTCTGTTGGGCTTGCGAAATAAGGTGATTGGAGCAGCAAGTAAGTTTGCTTGCATGCTTGACGCAGTGAAAGCGATCCTGAAATCGTACTGCATGTCATAAAGCAGCTTAGTGCGGGTGAACGCGGATCACTTGAAGAAGAAGAAGAAGAAATATTTTACATGTTTGCAGGGAGCGCTCAGAGATGCAAAATTGATTGAGGGGGAAAACGTGAAAGAGCTGCAGCTGGTGTTTCTCGTTGTCGAAGACACTGAGCGTTGACCTGCCTGCTCAGGCAGGCTGCCTATGCCGTTCAATTTGGAGCCAGCCCTGCCAGCATAGGATACAACAATGTCAGAACCTGCTCAGCATCCCTCTGACCATCTGCAAAGGGAGGGAGGGCTCGGCAGTCGACGAGCGCAACGTGAAGGGAGGAGCAATAATGGTCCCAGGCATCGGAGACGACAGCTGCAGGAATTTCGTGCGCAGACAGCAAGGCATACGACACTGGAGTCACCAGATGGTTGGTCAATCACAGCAGCTGATAGTGCTGTACATAATAGCCTGTGGCACGGTGTGAAGACGGATGTCGAGCACTCGGAAGCATCCCTTGCTGTGACATCTGTCGATCATGACAAGTCGCAGTTGGATGGCATTGGAGCTATCAACGGCAGACAGCACAACTCTGAGGGCTGTAGCAACAGCAGCGCAAGCTCAGTTGCAACTGATGATCAATCATTGTGTCTCCTGTGCTGTGAGCCTATCAAGGTATATATGCATGACCCAGTCCAGCAGAGCTTCTTTCTAGCTGCTTGTATGTGTGCTGACTGGTCTGACGATATACAGGTGGTGGCTGTCGGCAAGTGCAACCACAAAGAAATCTGTTCTGAATGCATTTTGCAAATGGTCATGCTGTACAAGAACTCCCAATGCCCTCTGTGCAAGAGTGAACTTGATCAGGTACTTTGAGTTATCTGTGTTCTGGTGTTGCAGTATGCTTCAAATATCAGCTTCTGTTTCAGTTCCGCAGCAGGTCTGGTTCGTGCATCTTGCCTATACTACTCAACTCATGCAGATCTGCAGGCAGCTTTGAGTCTTCAAATCTGGCAGCACTTATGTCAGATAGCAGGCTGACCATGCTGAATGCTCTGTGCAGATTGTCATTACCCCCTGGGTAGACCCTGAGCCCCCTGACTGGTCCCACTGGGCCAGCATCCTCCACCAGCTGTGGCACAAGCCACAATGGTGTCCAAAATTCTTTGTGAGCCGTGACCTGTTTCCTGGCAGATATCAGCCCCTGCATGCCTACTTTCAGCGGCTTACAGCCCGGGCATGCAGCATATGTGACCCTGAGGCAGAGCACCTCTTCCGTACTGATGGAGCGCTGTGCAAGCACATGACACAGCATCATCACAGACACCTGTGCATGGTGTGCCTCAAGGTGGGACTGCGATCAACGGGCCCTGTCTTCAACAACACTTCTGTGCAAAAAAGTTCATGCAAGTCGTTGCCATGTGCAGCTGCTGGTGTAACTGCTTTTGTGCCGTCTTGTCAGTCCAAATCTGCTGCATGCAGTCGCCTCCCTGCCCCCAATGCGCAACAATGACAACACATTCTCCATTTCTTGCAACATTTCTTGCAACAATTCTGCCAGCCATTGCTGCATAGTTTTGTGCTGTTGATCTGAGCCTCAAGCCACAAAGCATGCCGTCCGCTAATTTATGTTTTCGCATGCAGGCTGGGGGGCGTGCTTTTCCCTTGAGGCTTCCCACCTACACTGCTCAGGAGCTGGATGCCCACATTGCTGGTGACCACCCCAAGTGCCAGTTCTGCGGCACGCACTTCTATGAGCGAGAGCAGTGGGAGATGCACATGATGGCCAATCACCCCTACTGCGAGCTGTGTGATGCTGACTTCAGGAATGCAGAGGAGTTCACTGAGCACCTCAGGTTGGTTGTGTAGCACCTGTCACTGCTGCAGCTTGTAAGTTTTTTAATCCATGGATTGAGATTGATTCTTTTGAAATCTGCTGTGAATCAAATTATCAGACCAAACTTCAACTGCACATGTATGCCTGAACGTATGTTCAGTTGCTTGCTGCTAGCGTAAACTTGCGTGCTGACACAATGGCGTTCGGTGTTTTCACTCATGCACAGTCTGTTGTCGCTCTGTCATGCTTTGGAGCATGCAGGATGCCTCAGTACCAACTATTCCTCTTCAGCAAGCTTGACTGATACATGTGCTGTCATGCTTGGAGGCAGTCAATCCTGAGCTCACTTCTTGTCCTGCTCAGATCAGATGAGTGATTGCTAGCCTATGCTGCATTCATAAGCATATGTGAGCACTTTGCACCATATGTCAGCTGCAGGTTGTCATACTATATGGTCAACCGTCAAGCGTCTTGTTGCAGGCGCTCGCACTGGCTATGCAGTGAGCCATCATGTGAGGGCTGCTTTGTTGCCTTTGAGAGCAAGCAGGAGCTGCAGGAGCACCACCGCCTGGTGCATGCGCCCCTGATGCCCCACTTGCCCAGGACCCAGGAGCAGCACCTGTCAGTGGAGGAGGTCTTGGGCATTGCTAGGTGTGTTTCTGCAAGCACGGCACCATGTTGACCTGCCTGCTTGCAGTGCATGTATGGACATCAGTGCAGACGCCATGCTGTCCTTTAGAAGGATAACATACACTGTGTCAAGCAGAATTATGGGCTTTTACATTGGACTGCAAGTCTCTTTTCAGGAGAATCAGTGCAAATGCTTGTCAAGTATAGGGGTATGGGCAAGGCCCACATGCACCTGGCCAAACTGTACTGCATGCTTCTCCTGGCCACACGGTGTTTGCCTGCGCCTGAGGCTCGTCAGTGTGTGCAGGCCACACAGACGGTCAAGGCAGGCTCATGGCAACGACCATACTGGTGGCGCCGGCGCTTCTGCTGCTGCTGGCCCAGCAACTGCAGCTGGGCAAGTAGCCCATTCTCCTGAAGATGTCTTGACACACCAGCTCATGCTGTTGCTGACATCAGCTCACCGTGGCTTCACATCACATGAGGCAATGACTCAGCTCACAGGCGATGTCATTGCAGCTGCTGTCAGAGCCGCAAACCAAGCCAATGCTGACGGGCATCCAGCCGGCAGTCAGCCTCCAGTGCCCAGACAGCCCGCCAGCTACTCCCCCTCAGATCCCATCCCAAGCCCACCAATATCTGTCTCAGTCCCTGAGCGTGACTTCCTCTTGTTGGAATCCGTTCTTCTGGGCGTCACAGCTGCACAGGCACCCAACACGCTCAGACCTCCATCAGATGTTTCAGGCTCGCAGGGTTCACGCTCTGTATCTGTATTGCCTGATGGTCCTGCTGCCCCAGTTGGGCCAGTTCCAAGCCTTGGCAGAGGCAGGGGTGAGGGTAGGAGTAGGGGCAGCTACAATGAGCCATCACAGATGGGGGCGGCAACAGCTGCAGCAGCAAGCCAGCCCCTTGATCTCTCTCTGGCTGCTTTCCCCCCCTTGGGTCATCAACCATCCAGAGGTGCTGCATGGAGCACTAGGCCTACTCCTCAGGGCTTCTCTGCACAGCCCCAGGCCAATCAGTTGAGCAGTGAGGCTTTTCCTGAGTTAGCTGCTGCAGCCAACGCTGCTCAGCCAGCGGCATCCAGACAGCGCAGGTAAGTCGCAACCAATTCTCATGTTCATCCATGTCGTCCAGCACTTATTGTGATGTTTCAGATGCTAAATCATGGAGCTGCCTATACAGCTGTTGTAATGTTTCTCATTCCACAGGGGCAAGAGATTGTTGCATAGGTCCTTGAGCCCTGCTCTGCTGATGCACACACAAACACTTCAGTACATGACAACAGTATTTTGCAGCATTACATACTGCCTAATGAGTTTTCTCCAGTTGCTGCCTGTCACATGAATGGGCAAGCAATCTCTAGTCAACATTCAATCGAAAGTCTTCTTGACGACCACTACAAAACCATTTGCACAATCTGCTTTGTTGCTGCCAAAGCCCATTGTGCCATGTGCCTGCTTGGCGCGCAATGATTGATAGCACATTGCAGGGGGGCGTAGCAGCTACAAGGAGGAGGGTTCAGCTGGCAATGAGATTGGGCGCTGCAGATAGTTGCAGTTCAGACACAAGGGCAACAGTACTCACATGTCAGCAGATTTCCCAAGGATAAGGATACCAGCTGTAGTCGAGCTGTACGTGGTGATTCATTGAGGCATCTTTATGACCGTAATTGATGAGTGAGTTACATTGTGCTGGCTAGTGTTACATTGAACTTTATACGGTATCGAAGTTGCAGTTGAGGCATGAAATAATGATACGTACAGATACAAGATTGCTTTAGCAAGCCAGCTTTTGAGGTTGTCAGCTGCCTGTAACCGATGTCTTCCATGCTGACCTTCTTGCGATTGGAAGCATGATTGTACGCACGTGCAGCTGCGTGATATTGCAGATTGATTGATTGATCGATTTTTTAGAAATTGCCGATGACGACAGTCTCTTTAGCTCTGAGCTGCACGTCGCCAATACGATTGTGACTTGGACATCGGCGCTGGAAAGCGCGTCCGCAGCAAAATGGAAGGCCTCAAAGGCGCCTTTGCCGGGCAGGCAATGTCATGCAGCAGATTGTCAGCAAGACCAACAAAATTGAAAGTGCAAACCTCTTGCGTGGCGACGCCGGTCAAGCCTCCCTCAACAAAGCTTGCAAAGCGAAGCAAAGTCGAAATTGTCAAGGAAAAGAGCGACTTTCTTCGACATCCCTTGATGGAAGAGTTAGTGAACGAGAACTCCTATATCAACGAGGATGCAGTGCAGCTTATGAAGTTTCACGGTAGTTATCAGCAAGATCACCGAGAAAAGCGAGCCTTTGGGCAAGGCAAGTTCTATCAATTCATGATGCGGACACGACAGCCTGGCGGCACTGTACCAAACCAGCTGTACTTGACTATGGACGACTTATCAGAGCAGGTATGCACTGTTTATTGCTCTTGTGGCTGGAGTCCCACATCGATCACGGTTGCATGTAACAACAGAAGCTAATCACTGCTTTCTGTTGACTTGTAATGCTTGCCTGCAGTATGGCAATGGCACATTGCGCCTAACAACCAGGCAAACGTACCAGTTGCATGGAGTGCTCAAGCAGGATCTCAAGACTGTGTTCTCATCTGTGATCAAGAACATGGGTTCCACATTGGCAGCCTGTGGTGATGTCAACAGGAATGTGCTTGCATCGCCAGCTCCGTACAAGAATCGACCAGAGTACCAGTATGCCACACAGTATGCAAATGACATAGCAGATCTGCTGGCGCCACAGTCAGGAGCTTACTATGATGTATGGCTTGACGGCGAGAAGTTCTTTTCCCATGAGATGGAGGTATAATTTGGCATCTTTCAACAACTTCACATGCTGTTCTTTGCTGACGAATCTGCAGCTGCATCTCAGCCATTTAGTCATTTGGCAAGGCTGCAGAGCAATTGGGTGTCTCTGGTGCTTATTGATGCTTTGCAAGGCTGCCATGCATTCACATGTCTGTAACGCATGCGAGAGTCTGGTTTGTACTTTTCTCTCAGTCCGAATCCAGCCTGTTCGCAGAGTCTGTCTGTGTGATTCCAGTTGGAATCCAGCCTAATCACTGAGCCTGTCTGTGTGATATGCAGAACCCCAAAGTGACTGCGGACAGAGCTTTCAACGGCTACGGCACCAACTTTGAGAACTCCCCAGAGCCCATCTATGGCAACCTGTTCCTGCCGCGCAAGTTCAAGGTTGCAGTCACAGTACCAGGCGACAACAGTGTGGACCTGTTCACCAATGATCTTGGCCTAGTGGTCATCACAAGCCCCAGCGGCGAGCTGGAGGGCTTTGACATTGTTGTTGGTGGTGGCATGGGCAGAACGCACAGAAATGAGAGCACCTTTGCACGCCTTGCTGATGCAATTGGGTACGTTCCCAAAGAGGACATTTTCCACGCTGTCAAGGCCATTGTAGCGACACAGCGCGACTATGGACGAAGGGATGACAGGAAGATGTCACGCCTCAAGTACCTGGTCAATGAGTGGGGTATTGACAAGTTCCGATCTGTGGTAGAGCAGTACTATGGCAAGCGCTTCCAGCCCTTCAGGTAGGCTGTGCCAATGATCTGTGACGTACAGATGCTGATGTTGATGTTGCACCCATTCTGGCAGGCTTTGCTGCTACACAGGGCCTGAAACTTGCATTCAAGCTGCTCCTGCCCCAGTCATAGTAAATGTTTGGATCATGCTGTCGGAAATTGCTTGCACTCTGCGTTTGTTGAGGCATCACACATGGTGACATCAGTCTTGCAAACCCCATCCTTGTGGCTTTTGTGGGCAGGAAGTGCTGCAGGTTTTGCCCTTCAGACCTGTATGCCCCCCTGTGTTGCCAGTTCACTCACATAGTCACTCAGCCTCTCCAGCATTTATCATCTATAGCTTTCAGCAGCTGGGATGTGTTGGCAAGCCACTGCAGCACCCAGATTCAGTGTCACTATGTATGTAGGCCGCTGCCCAAGTGGGAGTTCAAGGACTTCCTGGGGTGGATGGACCAGGGCGATGGCAAGCTGGCATACGGCATCTATGTCCAGAACGGCCGGCTGAAGGGCGACCTGAAGAAGGCCCTCAGGAGGGTGATTGAGCGATATGAGCTGCCAGTGCGGCTGACGCCCAACCAGAACATCATCCTGTGTGACATTGAGGAGACCTGGAAGGCCGACATCGTCTCCACCCTCTCTGGAGCTGGCATCAAGTAAGTTTGTCTGCTGTGTTGTTTAACCCCCCCTTGTCAGCTAGAATGCTGGTGCTGCTTGCTTGACTGATGTGTCTGTCTTGTGTTTCTGGCTTCACAGGCTTGGATCTCAGAACGGCTCTCTACTACTGCCAGTTGTGTCCTTCATGTGAGGCATGTTTTTGGTCTATAGGCTGCCTAGTACTGCCAGTGGGAGGCAGCTCCTTCTTTTGGACCCTCATCCAGTACATATGTCTCAACCAGCTATCAGCTCACTGGCTGACACTGTGTTGTTGTTCGGCAGGGACCCAGATGCCATTGACAGCCTAGATCGCTACTCCATGGCTTGCCCAGCGCTACCGCTGTGTGGTCTGGCCATTGGTGAAGCAGAGCGAGGCCTGCCAGACATCAACAACCGCATCCGCGCCCTCATGAACAAGCTGGGCTTCGGCCCAGATGAGCACTTCCACATCAGGATGACTGGCTGCCCCAATGGTTGCACCCGGCCCTACATGGCTGAGCTGGGGTTTGTGGGTGACGGCCCCAACAGCTACCAGCTGTGGCTTGGAGGCACAGCCGCACAGACACGCCTGGCTGAGCCTTTCATGGAGCGCATGAAAGTGCAGGTCGGTGTCTGACATATGCCATGACTGACCTTGCTGTGTCAGGTCCAGCCCTGCATTGCTGCATGTATTGTTCTGCCTCTGAAACATGCATCGCAAAGCGTCACAGCAGCTGCAATTTGGCTGTTGCACCTGTTGAGTCTGGCACACAGCTGATTTGCAGTGGGTCTTGTGGGTCAATCGACACATCAGAGCATGCATATTACATGGCGCAATTCTGGATGCCTATCAGTGTGGATGTGAGGCATCTTCTGCTGGACTGCAGAATCTGGAGTCCACGCTTGAGCCCATTCTGGTGCTCTTCCACCAGCAGCGGCGGCCTACAGAGACCCTAGGAGACTTCTGTGCAAGAGTAGGGTTTGAGGCCATCCGCAAGTACTCATATGGTTATGTCTCTGAAGCTGATGCCAGCAAGCTGCCACAAGTCGGTCTGCCAGCAGACCTGTACAAGTCACTGGAGGCAATTGCAGCAAAGCAGGGCAAGAGCCTAGCACATGTAGCCTGTGAAGCTGTCAGGCAGTATGTGCAGTAGATGTCAGGTGTGCAGATGTTAAGTAGAGTAGGATCATTTCATGTTGTGATGTTTTGGTTGTGTGACGTCAGTACAGACCAGTTTTCTGAGGCAAATGCTGCAAGTACAGCTTACACATGAAGCATTGCAGCTTAGTTTGCAAGCTTGATAATGGCTGGCTTTGAGTGTCAACTGAGTCTGCAAAACCAGCTCAGGCTTGTGAGGCTGCAGCTCTTTTTGATTTGACTTGATAATATCTACTGATGTATGAATGGATGGGAGGCATAGTTTTCTGTTCTGCAACACGATGTTGCGGAGGTATCTTTTGGTGCTGAGCTCGTAAGGCTGGTCTGCACATCTGTCAGCATTTCTGAGTTGCTGTGGACCCATGCTGTGCAAAAGCTCACAACATGAATGCTCGAATTTGCGGATAGTGTAAAGCACCTCTGAATTGCCTTTGTCCAGCTCCTTTGTTTCTGAGGATGCAGCAGCAAAGTCCAACATGGGGTTCATGCTGGCCAATCCTGACTCACAGCCACTCCTCAATCGTAGGCAGCAGAGAAGAGCCTTCAATCTCAAGCCCATTGCATGATTCCATGGTCATCAATTGCAAAGAAAACGCTGCTCACATTTTCCACTGATGTGTAACACCAATCCTTCTGCGAGAAATTACAGCGCTGACCATTTCTTTTGTTTCTCCCGCATACGGCTTTGTGCTGGCAACTGATCGTGCGCGCCTGTGCCTGTAGCACACGTCGGCCAGGCTGCAGAGCGCAGTCACCAGCTGCTGACCCTATCAGTCAGCACAGGTCAACGGTGAGCAACTGCAGTATCGGGCAAGCAGACTCAACGAGCGGGAAGAACCGGCAACAAAATTAAGTGTCTCCTGGAGCGGAGCCACTGTATCGTAAAGGGACCAAACCTGTTTCGCTTGCGTGCGATCGCAGTGATCAGGCATATTGTCCCTGCCACACGTGCCAGCAGCGCAGAAGCCAGCAGGTACGTATATGTGATGCAAAAACAGAGTGCACGCCTCATTGGATGTGACGTCACATCTGGCTGGTGTGCAATGCAGCTGGCTGACTCTGAAGCAACCACAGACTGCTGTGCTTGAGGTGAAGAAGAGCAAGTTCTTGACAACAGCATGGCCAATCACAGCTGTGTCACAGGTGACATGCATAATGCTGGGTAGGCCCCAGTTGTCACGCTTGAGGAGGAATGTTTGTGCGCAAGACTGTCAAAGTAACCTGCAGGCAGAGCAATACGTTGCGGAGTATAGAGACTTGTCAGCAAGCCATAATTGCTATGCATACAAGCTCAACCAAGAGCAGAGGGCCAATGATGATGGTGAGCCTTCAAGCACAGCTGGCCAACCTATTCTAAGTGCCATCAATGCTGAGCAGCTGAATGGTGTATGCGTCCTTGTCACCAGGTAGCTTTTGCACCTTTGCACATCCTGACTTATGACTTGATGAAAGCTCCAACAGCCTTTCTGAAGCACCACATATGTCTTTAACAATTGTAGCTTGCGTGCAAGCCATCGTCATGTGCAAGTCAGCAGTAAGTTGCTCACATCCGCGCTGTGCAACAATGGCTTATCCCTTTCCTGTACTCCTACTCTGGCTTGTGAGGGTGATGCACACTGGCGCATACAGAAAGAGACAGGCCAAAAGTCTGTTGGACCTTTTGTAGGTGCCTGTTTAGTAATGTTGATGCTGAGATGCAAGCATTTGGACAACGTTGATTGCCTAAACGCAGATGCCATGCGCATGTATAAAATGCAAGCTCCTGGGCAGCCCGGTGTAATACTTGGCTTCTCATTAAACTGACGCCGAATGGTGTAGTATGTTCTTTTCTTTTCTTTTTCTGAAATGCAAGCTACAAATGCAGGCACTTTGGTGGCACAAAGCTAGGCACTGGTGGCCTTGCAAGGGCCTATGGTGGCGCTGCAAGAGACTGTTTACGGCTTGCTGAAAAGGAGGTCTTTCAGCGTCAGGCTAGTGTGCAGATGCAGGTACAGGATGTAGCTGATTTTTGGCCTGACTCCGACCATGCAAGCACTGCAGGTTTAGCTTGCATGTCATCCATGTGCATGTCATCTGCCATTTTGGCAATTCAGTTTTGTCATGCCCTGTTTATGTTCCAGTAGTACTGCATTTTCCGCTGAGAATGTATGCAAGTTGGCTTGAGAGCGAACCAGCAACACTGCAGAGAACCATGTGTCCAACATAGGATGTCACCATACAACACTTTCCTCTCTAAAGTTTTCAACGTTATGAGTTGGGTGACACACACAGGTGCCTTTCAACAGTCTTGGGCCCGTGTATCAGGTTCTGAACAAGCATAATGCACAGCAGCGCACAGAGCAGTATTCTGAGGCTGGTGAGGTCACCATTGATGTGGAGATAGCGGTGAACAGCCTTGAGGAAATGAAACAAGACATGCTGGATGCCACTCATGGTGTTGTGAAGCCTGAGTTGCTGCAATAAGAAAACCTATGACGTAAAGACACCAGGTTTTGCCTTGCAAACAACATCAAAGCTTGTGTCCAGCCATTCTATGCTATGGAATATTTTAACATTTGTGCTCCCTGTGCCCCTGAACGCTGCACACTTGAACATGTGGCGCTTTTTGACAAGCATGTGCGGTTTGACATTGAGTCAATGTCATTGACAAACAACTCTGTTGGTGGTGAATTGCCCAGTATCTACGGTTACTGTACAGGGTCAGTCAAGTCAAGTCAGTAAGTAGATGTTGAGAGGCGCCTCAGGTTGCCTGGCACAATTCGTTTCGCCTGAAGTGAGTCTATTCTGTGTTCACAACTTTATCGCATGCATGCTGTGCCAGCATGGTCCTATGCATGCTTGATTCAGAATGGCAGGCAATAGTCATGCAAGATAGCCGCTCAGGCATGGCTCAGGCAAGCAGATGCCAACAGCAAAAGCATTGTTTCCTCAATTACACAAGAACCTCTTTAGCTACATCTCCTAAGATCTGGCAACACTTGTCAATGTCTTCATCAGAGACAACTAGAGGTGGCACCAGCCGTACAACATCACCCTTGCCTGCTGTGATGACTATCAGACCTGCATCTCTGGCCTTAGAGCATAGCTCACTGGCACCCTGCAAAGCAAGTAGATTAGTCAGCACAGTGTGTTTGTCATATATTAGCTAGTTGGGTTATGGACATTCAGTGAGCCTTGGCATGCAGCATCTGGCTGCGTCCAGATGATTTGCTGCATTGGCATCAGCAACAGCAAGGCAGCTGGATAGCACAGACAACTACATTGCCACTCACTGTATTTATGTTAGGGATGATGTGTGCATGCCTCCAAGCATGATCTTCTGAACATTGCCAGGACTTGCAGTTGATGTGAAAATCAGCAGCCATGCATCTAGTTTATAGGGTGCGATGAGCATAATAAGTTTTCATCATGCCCTAGATTAGATGTATGGCACACAGCGTAATTCAACAGATATGCTAGGCCTCCAATGTACAGACAAAGCCCGCATCAGGTCTCCTTACCACATCAAGCTGGACGCCGACAATGAGCCCCAAGCCTCGCACTTGCTTCACATGGGGGTTGCTGCCCAGGGCCTTTTCCAGTCCTGCCCTCAGCTTCTCACCCTTCCTTGTCACATCCTCCAAGAAGCCCTCCTCTGTGATGATGTCAACAACTGCCTCAGCAGCGTGGCAGACCAAAGGGTTGCCGGCAAAGGTTGAGCCGTGGTCACCCACATTCATGACCTCTGCTATAGCTTGAGTCACCATCACTGCTCCAATGGGCAGCCCGCCTGCAAGAAGCTACTCAGTCTTGGCTTTGCAGGTTGACCAAGTTTTGCAGCTTTGCAGATCGACCAAGTTTTGCAGCTTTGCAGCTCTGCGAGTTTTTCAGGTTTGCAGGTTGACCAAGTTTCGCAGCTCTGGAGGTTGACCAATTTTTGCAGCTTTGCAGGTTAATCAAGTTTTGCAGCTTTGCAGATTGAGCAGCTTTGCAGGTTGACCAGACAGATAAGATGTGCCTTGATAACCTTGACTGACCAATCAGTGCGTGAAGCAACTGACAGAGGGTCTGCATGACTGACTGAGCAACTGGTCGGTCAATTTGCCAGCTAATTGCTTGGCTGGTACGTTAAAGTGGTACATGAAATGGTGAGTCAAGCAACAAATGTTTGCGCTTACCCTTCCAGCTAAAGACAGGCACACATGTAAGTATGCTGCAGCATCACACTTGCCCTGATTTTGCAAACTGCGCCCAAGTACACTGAGTGCATATGGCATGTTGATGCTGTATATATGCACTAGCAGAAGTTCCAAGTGAGGAAGCAGCTGCTGCCATGCTAGCACTGTGCAAGGCAGCATTGGTGAGCAACAAGGCACTAGGGATGAGAAACAAAAATCAGGTAAACAGATTCATGAAACAGTTTCATGATATTTGCTTCTGCCCAGGTGCTCTGTCCTTCTCAACTGTGTGAGGTTCAGTCAGGAAAGACAAAGCACCTGGTCAGAAGCAATAACACTGGCATTGCGCCTGTTGCTTGAGTCATATTCTGCGTTTCAACCTGACAGCCAGTTTCACCCAGCCCTAGCAGTGCGCCAGCAGCGGTATACTGGTCGCAGCTGGTCCTAGCAAAGGTTTCTGTAGCACTAGCTCACCTGCCAGGGGCTTAGCCAGTGTCATCATGTCAGGCTGCACACCAAAGTGTTCCCAGGCCCAAAGCTTGCCAGTACGACCCAGCCCACATTGCACCTCATCATAGACCAGCAGGGCGCCCGCCTCATCACAAAGGTCTCTCAAGCCCTGTAGGAACTCGCTGTGGGCGGTGTTGATGCCCCCCTCCCCTTGCAGGGGCTCCACAAAGACTGCACACGTCTCACCCTGAACCAGCCAGAACATTGCATGAGCTTACGCAAGCACCAATTTGGACCCAGGATGCTAAAGAGGCAGTTCGAGCATGTGCAGCTGATTTGCAAGCAAGTCATTGCAGTGTCGCTTGAACAGCTGCGACAGAAAGTGTATGGTCATCCAGTCTGAACCCTGTCTGATAATGGAAATGGCTGCAGATCCAAGGATGACAGCACAAACATTGGTAACCATGTACATTACCACGATGTGCACTTTGCCTTCCTCCGGCCTCAACATTTTGATGCAGTTGCGCCCTCACCACAGCAGCTGCTAGACAGGGCAGGGCAGCGTATCACACTGTGAGTCAAGCACGGACCTTCTTGATGACTTTGGCAGCAGAGTCAAGGTCTTGGTAGGTGGCCAGCTTGGCACCAGGCATGACAGGGGCAAAGGGCGTCTTGTACTGTTCCTTGTATGTGAGGGCTAGAGCTCCCATGGTTCGGCCATGGAAGCTGGCAGAGAAGCAGACAATCTCACTGGGAGCAGTGGCGCCGGCATCATATGGGTCGATTCCAGCTGCAAGAACACACACATGCACACACATCAGCCAGTGTGCAAGTCAGCAAAGGGAGACTTCTCAGGGAGAGAGACGCACCCCCATTGGATTTACGCATTGCGCAGCGTGTTAGGAGCTGTGATGTTTTGATAGATCGAGTGCCATTTGCAAAAACATTAGAGCAGGATGCGGTGTGCATGGTGAGAAGCAGCACATAAGATATGAAAACCGAGTGAATTTGGTGTCTTGTTGTGCAGGGGGCGGATACACTGCATCTGGCAGTGTGATGAACAAGGGCAACATAGATCCAGGACGACATGCTCATGCAAGGATTCCGTGTCCAGATTGCAAATAACGTACTCACCTTTGACTCTTGCATACTTGCGTGCAAATTTGATGGCAGCCTCGTTGGCTTCAGTCCCTGAGTTGGTGAAGAAAGCCTTGTCAGCAAACGAGCAATTGTTCACCAGCTTCTCAGCTAAATTCACCTGCAACGTCGCACGTGGTCAAGGTTGCATAGGCGGTGTCTTGACTTGCCTGTGAATGGTCACGAGCTGCGAGTTGGTGAGGAGTTGCAGACTTGCTGCTAGCTGCGTGCATGTGCTGCGTTGCAAAGACTACTAAAAGTATGCAGCTGATTGATTACACGCATGCATGATGCTGTGCATGTATTGACTGGATGAGCGCACCCCTGCTTCTGTGTGAAAAAGATTTGAGGTGTGTGTCAGGACAGCTGCCTGTTCATTGACTGCTGCCAACCACCTTGGATGACTGTGACCTGCAAATGCACAGCTACCATTTGGTAAGTACCAGGAACCAGGTCATTGAAGATTTTTCAGAAATTGGGCACATGATATGATGTTCTTGCTTACAGACTCACCTACAGAGTTCACAGCAATTCCCGCTGCAAAATCCAAGTATTCCTTGCCATGTGCGTCCCACATCCTGACACCCTCAGCATGGGTGAACACTATGTCTGGTCTTACATAGGTCTGCAGCACGTACCTGCAGAGCAAGGTATAGCCTTGCAGAAATAGACAAGGAAGCACGCACTTTTGCAACAAGCATTGTTTTCCTTACTTTTTCTCTCTTTCAATGATGTCTTTCGTGAAAGCAGCCGGGTCCTTGACATCCAGATTGGTTCTGACAGCATTGGCAGCTGGTTGATCAGTAGGTTCCTCAACTTCCTGACCTCTGACAGGTGCTTCAACAGCCCTTGCTGTCACCTGTGGGTGTATAAACGTATGCTGACAACCAAATATATACTGTCGCCAGCTTCAAGCAAGCGTTTGCACACCTGATGTTTTCGCTGAGCCGAGCATCGGACTACGCTTTGCCCGACATGCTGCGTCCTCACAAGCCGCAGCTGATGCCTGCCGGGCAAAGCTACCACCATAACTGAACAGGCTGACACCAGCACCCTTGACTACTTCCTGAAAGTGAGTACTTTGTCCACGAGCACAGCGCTACTCATCAGCAGCCCGTTTCAGAAGCAATTGGGTGCAAAATGTCGTGGTTCACATGCAGCACATGGGGGGTTCAGTCACCTCACGGCATCAATCCGGTTTGCATCCGGTCATGCAGTCGCAGCGCATTTGCTGTTGTAACGACTAGTGTTGGCTTGTGGCAAAGGGAGTCTGGCCATTCCGATATGCAGCTGTGATCAGAGAGACATGAACAGTCGCAGTGGCCAGTAATCTGCGCGTAATAGCGCCTGACTGATCACAAACAAAGCCATGGCTGGACCTCTGTCCTCATCTCTGAAGTCAGGAGGCAAAGATCTTGTGAAGGAGCTTAACAGGCGTCTAGCCCCGGCAGTCGGCAAGTATTCGGTATGCTTGACCAGCTGTACCTGACTGCTTGGGGATGCATGCCATACTCCAAGCGCACACGGTACAACCCGAAAGCCAAATTGATGCAGGACTTCATTGCTGAGAGGGCTGAAGGCACTTACGTATGGACCACAGACGGCCAGAAGCACCTTGACATGGCTTGTGGTGAGCTTCGTTGTGACTGCTTCCAAGACGTGTTGCTGTGTGTCCAGCAGTTACTAATATTGTATGCAACACAGGTATTGGAGTGGCTTCCACTGGCCATTGCCATCCCAAAGTGGTGAAAGCCATCCAAGATCAGACACAGCAGTTCATCATTGCTCAGCAGAATATTTTCACAGCCTCTCCTGCAATGGTAAGTCTAGTACTCTGGTGCTGGTCATGGTGCATACTGTCTCTGCTGATGGTTTCATGATGGCAAACAACAAGCTGCAATCATCGCACATTCAGTTCTGGCCCCAAGCACCTTAGAAGCTACCAGATGCTGTACAGGTGGGGTTGCTGGACAGGCTTGGCAGGATTGTACCAAAGGGACTAGATACTCACATCTTTGCCAACAGTGGCTCAGAAGTGGTGGAGAATGCCATCAAGATGGCGCGCGCTCACACCAAAAAGACTAACATCATCTGCTTTGATGTGAGATTTCTATTGTCCAACTTCCAAAGCATGCTGTTCGTCAATAGACACATTGCTTTCTGAACTAAGAAAAGGCTACAGATATGCCCTAATGCATGCAAACCAATCCGCTGCCTGGGAATCACTGGTACTTGTCTGATGCTCCTGCTTGTTAGTCAGCTTTCTCAGTAGTTGTACTGCAACCTGTAGCCTCTGTTGTCCTGAGCATGGATTGTTGCTCTGAGCATGCACATTTGGTATGCAGGGTGCCTTCCATGGGCGTACAATGGGAGCCATGGCCCTGACCTCCTCCAAGACCTTCTACAAAACTGGCTTTGCCCCCCTCATGCCCGGGGCCTTCATTGCCCCCTTCCCCTACTGCCTGCACTGCAAGGTCCGCCAGACTGCCTCGGATGGCAAGGACTGGTACAAGGTCTGCACTCCTCTTGCTCTTCCTGTGCAAGCTCTGTGAATGCCCTTGCTGGTGAATGCAAGCCATCCTTGTTGTCAGTCAGACTTGACAGTACGCCTGTGCTGCATGCTACCATCCAGCTCCCTGGGATCAATCATTCAACTCTGGTTGCGCAAAGTCTGCAGCCTGTTCGATCCCAGAGTCCTGTCGTGGTGGCTTTGAAAGTCTGCAGTCCAACAGTGTTTTTGTCACAGTCATAGTCAGATCCAATGCTGTTCATGTCACAATGAACAGTCTCTCACGTGAACCTGTGGCGCAGATGTCACCCAGCATTCCTCCCTTTGATGAATACGAGGCCCGGCGCTGCTGTCGAGGCCCCCATGACGCCTTCAAGTGGATGCTCAAGATGCAGACAGCCCCAGAGGACACAGCAGCCATCATCATAGAGCCCATCCTTGGGGAGGGGGGCTTTGTGGCCCCACCCCCTGACTTCCTGTCTACCCTCAGGAAGCACTGTGATGAGCACAACATTGTCATGATCATTGATGAGGTGACACAACTGCTGCCTTTGCATACTGTCGTGTGCAGTACAATGAACAACTGGTACCTGTGAAGGCTGTCAGTATACATGGCATCCATGCTGATACATCTGGCATCCTGAATTGCTGTATCTTGCAGTATCATTGAGTACATGTCCGCCTGTTACATGAATGGCAAGATTGAGACAGACATTGTGTTGCCCAGCACAAAGCTCCTGATGAGCATGATGCTGGCGCTTTACATCATTGATCTGGTGGCAGGTACAATCGGGTGTGGCCAGAACAGGCAAGTGGTGGGCGCACCAGCACTTCAAGGGCGTGGTGCCTGACATCATGCTCTTTGCCAAGGGCATTGCCAGCGGCTTCCCCTTTGCTGGCATTGCTGCCAAGCCAGAGATGTACCAAGGCCTGCCCACAGGATCACTGGTAGGCTTTGCATCCCCCTCTCATGTTCACTTGCCACTGTTGCTCCCCCTCCACACAGTAAGGCCTGTCACGCCTGCAATACTGTGACGCGGCAGGCCGCCCGCCTCACTTGCCGTGCTCCTGTGTGCTACTCGTCTGATATGCTGTCAGAGAGAGGGCATAAACCACAAAACTGCGGTATCCTGGTTCCAGCAGTTCCTGGTCCCTATCTGTTCAAAAACAGCAAGTGTGTGACCTACTTGGGAATTGCAAGTGCTTTCCACAGGCTGATGGGTGTTACCTGCGGTCACAAGCATCAAACTCAGTCAAGGAAGCTGCTTTGTGTCAGCCACCTCTTCACATTCTGTTAAGCAAGTGATATCATCAGATGCTGCCAGAAAGCTGTCGTAAAAGTACCCTCAGCATCAAACATTGGGGTCTGATTGTTGTGACATGCCTTCTACATATTTTGGTGATTCAACGTGCTGCATGCTTTGACAGGGTGGCACGTACGGAGGCAGCATCATTGGTTGTGCTGCAGTAAATGCTACCATTGATGCCATAGAGGAGGATGGCATGCTTGACAATGCTAGGGAAAGAGGCTTGCAACTCATTCAGGTAGAATTGCTGTCTCACACGTAATACTTGCCAGCACCATTATCATCTACTACACTTCCATGCTGTCAGCTAGCTCCAGCTTGACCTCTGAATCAAGAAGCATTGAAGTGCGTAAGGTGTCAAGTCGGTGACATACTTCTTGACAGAATTTGCAAAAACCTGCAGTCAAGATGCATGCATGTTAAGGTTATGTGTGACAACACCCCTCTGTTTGTAGACTACCTGGAAGTGTGAGGCCAACCAACACAATCAATATACCTGATCATGGTGCAACTCATTTCACCCATAGTGCTTTCAAAATCAGCCTTGTGGCTCCAAGATGGTGAGTGAGAAGTGCAGGGTCTGTTGGAGCTGAGCAAGAAGTACCCCATCATTGACATCAGAGGTCGCGGCCTCATGGTGGCAGTTGAGTTTGGAGAGCAGAGAAGCGTAGATGGCAGCTACACTGCCAAGGCTGGCTGTGCTGCTGAGGTCACCAAGGCTGCTCAGAAGCGCAACATGATTCTGCTCACAGCCGGTCAGCTTCCTCTCTCGTTGATTGTCATGTCAGATGTATTTGCTGAGTATTCTAGTGCCTGTCTTGGCTGCGCAGTACCTTTGGATTGCTGATGTATGCACATATGCATGTCAATGTCTTGTTTACAACACAAGGCTTATTGAAAACATCACTTCAACACGTTTTTACCCTCACAGTTTGGTACAAACTTTGAGGTGCGTTGGTTTCAAGCAATGCGAGTTTTGACTGTCAAGTCATGTTGGGCCCCTGTGTCCAAGTGTGCCAATCCAGGTGCAGATTCAGTCACAATTACATGTATTTGAGTTGTAAAAGCAACAACTAAGCAAAGCTTGCTGATGCGCCTGCAGGTGCACGGGAGTGTGTCAGGTTCCTTCCACCTCTGAATGTGAAGGCAGCCGAAATTGATGAAGCATTGGAGAAGCTGGATGGCTCCCTGCAGGAAGTGTTCAAGAGTGACAGCAAGACTGGTTGACCCCAGTAACCTAAGCTTTTCCTGATTCCTGCTGCAAACCTTTTTCTGCCCGTATAGTTTGAACAGCAGACATGCATCTGCTCGGTCATTCTAGTGAATGGGAATTCAGCAAAGCTGTTCCAGCAAGCAAAGAGTCTTGCGCTGTATTGCGTTTGAGCTGCAACAATAGATGACATCACTGCAATAAGCTGCAATATAGATAATAAACTATATTGTGTTGTGGCCATGCTGTGCAGCACGTGTGAACTGTATTGCTCAGGTGCAGTAGAGGTCCATGATGACATGCAGTACCAATTGAGACTTATTTTCACTGCAACTGCGTCAAGCATGTATGCAAAGTTAAGAAAGAAAAGCTTGGATCAATCATTGCTGTATCCACAGACACATGTTGCAATGCTGCTGCTGCAATGCACATAAGCACAGAGCACCTGAAAAAGCTTTAAAGCCTTCTTTGGCATTTTGTGGTTTGTCAAAAAGAATTGTACTTACAAGGGTGTTCTCAGTGTCAAACAGTCTTGGACACCACCTCTTGAGCTCCCAATGTGAGGTCTGGTGGTCCATTGCAATAAAGCAAACATCAGATGCAGTACATTACACAAAAGGACATTATGATTAGGTTTCTAAACACATACATGAGCTTCGACAGCAGACTATCAATAAAAGCAGTGTGAGGCGCTCAACCAGGCTGGAAGCATGTCCTGTCACTTGTCGCACAAGACGTAGCAAGTGTCTAGAGGTGCTGTGTATGCGTTGTAGCCATAAGTGTAGGTGGCATAGTCACGGTGAGCTTGGCATGCGCCTGGGATATAGTGATGGGGCCTTGGCGCCCGGATGCCGTGGTCACTGCACAAACAGGTCAAATCGAATTGTCAGCGCATCTAATCACTTGAGGGGTGCCAAGCAATTGACTACTGGGGAACTGCACCGAAACTGCTAGTCCACACCAAATAGGTGCATCAACCAATACATCCTATATAGGCAGGCAAGATGCATCAAGGCTCGCTGAAACACATGCTGCCAGACACACGTTGCATATAACCAGCAAACTGAGTGGCTGAGGTGAGGCAGCCGCCAGGCCTTAAGGGACATACGTCTTGCACATGGTGGCATAGATAGGTTTGCCATCACTACCAAGCCCCAGCTCCATTGCACCTGGGGGAAGCCTGTGTGGACCAGCCAGGGCCTGCTTCCATGCAAAGTCATGCAAGTTTGCGACCACCTGCATGTCAGCCTCAACCTCAACATGCACACATGGTGTGTGCAGATGCGCATCTTCATCTTGGGCTATTTGCTGTCCCACATGCTACAATATTTGCTGTATGATGCCTACATGATGCTGTCGCAAACAGGTTCATGCAGATACAGGCAACCATCGAAACTTCTGCTGCATTGAGCGCAGATGGTCTCATCTTCTGCAAAGATTTGGCAGGTATGCTGTGCATGCTAAGCATTTGCATGCAGAAAATTGCAATAAGGTCATGTCGTACCTCAAACTCAGTAAAGGCGCAGTGTGTGCTCCTGTATGCAAAATGAGCATACACCCATTTATGCACACTTCTGCCATAATAGTACCCTCCCCCTATCTTGGGTGCGCGTGCAAGCCCGTAAAACCACCCCGTCTCATCAGTGCCAAACAGGTCGTCATGCTGAAGACGAATGCAGTGTCCTGGCTCACGCAGCTCTCTGTCTGACTGAATGTGCAACCACTTCAGGCGCTGGTCCCCTCGGCTGCAACAATCATGCATGTTCACAGTCAGCCTACTGTTTGTGTCATGCACTGCTCAACGTGTAGCCTTGCTGTTGCAATATTGCATGAGATTACAGAGCGGTGCCCGCAGCAGCTGGCTGTTACAATGCTGCAAAGCATGCACAGACGTTGCCACCAAAGACAATGCTTTAGCTTAGCACATTTTGCTCACAAATGCCATCATGCACAGCATGTGAAGTCACCTCATGAAGCTGTTGAACACGTCTTGTACTGAATGCAGCAGCAGAGACATGTCAAAGCTGTTATGCATGACAGCCCCAGAGGCCGCCTCCAAAGCAGCCTGCACAAAACATATGCATTTGAAATGCATACCATGTCAACATCAGCTCAGCTACTGTACATGCCACATGGGCCATGACAAGGCTTGACATGCAGTGCAGCATTTGTTTTAGATGAAGCTCTGTGTCTGCAGTGTTCACAATGGGGTTTTCTCCCTCAGCTTGTGCCTGTGACGGGAGTTATTGCAGCCAGCCCTCCTCTGATTGCTCTTAATGATTGGTATACATGCAAGCTGTATAACCCGCAGACTTGCCTGGCTGCAATGCAACACCATGCCAGTGCCTGACTGGAACTCAGATTCAGATGCAGAAACTGTGTTGGAGCTTGCAGCCAGAAGTTGGCTGAAGCTGGAATGTATATGCGGGAAGAGCCTGTGAAGAAAAACTCCACCTGCACAGCTCGAACAGTTTCTTGCACATGGTCCTGAGACAATTGTGACGTTGCAGATGCCAACTCGACACCATGATTGGCTGCAGCACCAGTGCTAAGCTGTAAGCTGTCCTGGAGAGATTGCCTGCTGCTGATTTCATTGTCCTCTCCAGACTGTGCTGTCAGCAACTGGACAGACTGTAGGGGCTGTTGATAGGGCAACATTTGACTGTGGCCGCTAATGGATGGGGCACTGTGATGGCCTCTGTCACTAATCTCCTCTTCTTCCTCTACTGTTGCATCTGCTTCTGCATCTGCTTGTGCATCTGCTTCTGTTTCTGCAGCTGCTTCTGCTTCTGCAGCTGCTTCTGTAGCTGTCTGGCTGGCATCCATGCTAGTACTGTCAGCTTCCATGCAGCCTGCAAAGTAAACTTGGTCCCTTTGTGGGTCATGCACCACACTGTAAATCCACGCTACTTGGCAGAGCATGTAGTTATGCATGGTTTATGCTGCAAGCTCCAACAGATAGCTACCCTGGCTGCATGGGCAGCTGCAGCAAAAGCTAATCCCAGCCAGGACAGCAGAATGAAATAGCCAATACCACAAGAGAGATGACACCAAAGTGACACTCGAACGCAATCCGAAGACAGACCACAAGAGGTGCGATGACCGTGTGCATGTGATTGACATATGCAGGTGCTTACCATGTGTATCTGCATCCTCTTCACGGACCATGCTCTCTACTCGTCTGAAGAAGCCCAGGTCCTGCAGCCCACCTTGTACCCTACTCTCTTCTCTCACTCCATCAACATTCCTTCCATGTGGAGCTGAGGGAGTCCACATAGTAGCTGAGGGAGCAGTTGCAAGCTGCAACCTGGCACTGTCGTGTAGTTGTGCCTGCAAGTGGACTTGAAACGGCAATGTGGCTGGCGGGCTTGATGTCCAAATGGCATGCTGGGTTTGGGGCCAAGGCACCATGAGAGAGGGCGCTTGCTGCCTTGGACGCTTGGGGACTGCAAGCAAGTACTGCAATTTGCGGGCTGAAATCAACCGAGCGGCCTGGTGTGACAGCACACGCAGTAACTGCTGGCTCACATTGACAAGCAGCAATGTAAACGAGATGCAGTCAAGCAGTGGTTGGACGTGTGTGCAGGTGTTACAGGCATGCAGTGTATCAAGCAGTCACAAACAGCAGCTTGGTGACAAGCATGCTCACACCACAATGTTATGCAGCCAGACAAACACATCCTGATGGGACAGATAACATATAAGCATGTGGTATCACAAAGGCACGAGCAACCTGAACCTATAGATCACCTGCATGTCAATACATGCTGAAAGCGGTGCTGAAATTACCTGGCAAGTATGCCCTGTCTGCATGCATCTGACGTGTGGGTGATGTCCAAGGGCCTGGTAACCAAGTGGAACCAGCAGGCGTCTGAGCATGCATAGCATTGGAAAGTGTCATGCCAGTAGATGCTGTGGGCGCAGGCAAGCCAGTATGCAATGGCACAGCCTGTGCTGAGGTCTCTGAGCCAATTGGCCCCTGGGGGGTGCCCTGAGCAGCATCTAGTACATAGGCCTGTGAAGGAAAGTGTTGAGAAAAACTGGGAGGTGTAGCCCAAAAAGCTGCTGATGCAGTGGGGCTTGTCAGACGCTGCTGCATGAAGCTCTGAGGAGCGCCAGATGGCTGCGTGGAGCTGCCTGGGTTCTGTCCAGTCGCATTTGAACCAAAGCTGCCACCTGGGGGATCTGCTACAAACTGTCTGAGCTCAGAGGCCGGATCAGAGTAAGCTGGCTGAGGCATACATGACTCAGGGAGGCATGGTGCTGAATCTGCCGGCTGGTCGTCGCTGATGATGCGTGAGTGCTGGCGTGAGGCAGCCTCAAAAGTCTGTGCGATAGCATGCTGACCAAAACCAGAACCATACTCTACAGGGGACCAGCCAGGGCCAAGCTGCAGCTGGTGTTTTGTTGCAGGTGCAGCCTGGCTGGGAACATCCTGCTGAAAATATGGAAGTTGGATGGAGCCGGGTCCAGGAGCACTCGGGTGACATGCAGTTTCTACTTTACCTCTGAGCAGAGCGTGCAAAGCACTCTGGGACAGAAGCCATTCCCCTGGGCGTGCCTGCAGATGCAGGTCATGTTCCAAGGTCAAAATCATGCTACACTTCTATGAATTGGGACCTGGCAATATGCATAGCGTTGCGTGAAGACAAGAGCCAAGCAAGCAAGCAAGCAAGCATGGCAGCGCAGTGTCTGGAGCTGTAGAAAGCGCAGATAGTTCATGCAAGGACCTCAAGTCATGCTTTTTCCACCTGTGGCTTGCTATGCAGGTGTGTCAGCAAGCCTTTCTCCAGTTTGCCATTCAGTGGATCCTGCATGTCTTCCAATGGAAGCCGTCCTGTGGTCCACTGTTCAACATGGCTCTCAACGCCCTCCCAGGACTGCTTTGCCAGGCAGCCTAGTCTGTTGAGCTCATCCATCTGATCACCCATGGCTGAGGCCTCGCACACTCTCACCTGTGAGTCCTGATGGAACACCACCACTGCAAGCAACATACAGCTCATTGTGCATTTGCCACGTTTGCTGCACACTTTCCCACTGAAACGGGTACAAGGATATACACAGTACAACATACAATCCATGCATGGCTCTGCAACTGTGCCGGTACCTGCAGGGTTTGGACAGCTGTCCCAATCCATGTGGCAGTCTTGACATGGGTAGATCAGGTCCATCAGCTGACCATCCACGAGCAGCTGGCAGATGCGGACCCAACTGTCCGGATGCACAACCTGATGCGCATGCTGCAGCGTGACCTTTGACACCAGACCCGTCCTTGCTCCAACAATAGTTTCAGCCCACAGCTTCTGATACTCTGGGCTGCCTGAGTCCTGGGCCAGAGACTCTGCCACTAGCAAGTCTTGCACTGCAGTACAAAGTTCATCAGGAACGTCATCACTAATGCTGCTGCCAGGACACCATGTTGTTGAGTGCGTGCAGCCCATTAAATAGGAGTTTGTATACGTGAGCTGTTGAATGGTATCATTGCATGCACAGATTGCTTGCAGGTGGAGCAGATTGCCCAGTGCAATGTGTACCTGCTTATATACTGCGCATGTGTGCAGGCACATGAGTCATGATGAAATTTAATATGATGACCGGCGAGTCTATGTATGCCTACTGCAAGTATGCAAAGCCTGCATGACACTTTTTCAAAGCACACAAATTTACAGCCACTTGAGATGAGGAAGGCTAAATTCAGGCTCTGTGTGAAGGCCAAAAAGAGGACTCCAGAGGGGAAAGCACAGTGGCTTTTGCACCTGTATCTATGCTTGCAGGGCAAGTGCTGGGTACTGCAGCTACTCCAATGCTATTTGTTACATTGCTGCGGTAGTTTCGCAGGAACTCTTGCTTTTTGGTTGGTGGACTGGAGGTTGACATATCACGCAAGCGCGTGATGGGGTCCCAGGGGCAGGGTCGCCACACTTTGGCAAAGTCCTTCATGAAGCGCTCACCATACACCTGCAGCCAAACAGAAAAATTGACCAAAATTGACATGGCTGGGACTGGCACAGCTTCAGTGAAAGTCCTTCACCGCGTTGCTTTGCTAAGTGCGTAGCAAATCTGTCACAAACCCACCACATTACGCACAATCTCACCACATTACGCACGATCCCACCACATTACGGACGACATAGGCCATTGCCGCTCTTCTGGCTATCTGTATCTTGCCCTATCACCACCAGTGTACTCTCATCACCTCCAATTGTGCTAATCACGCTCTTACTTGCTATGCGCTACGCTTGCACTCGCATTACTCCCGCTGGTCTGTTACACAGCGCAATGCATACTGTGCAGTACTGTCAGCAACCATGCAGTGAATAATATATAGTGGGCTAATTAGTTATAATATCTGGCAAGGCAACATCCCAGATCAGGTGAGGCAATGTGTCTTCATGCACAATATGACTAATATCAGAGCGTCCAGCCTGTAATGCTCTGGGAACTGGGCATGAAATGGGCAACAACAGTAACTAGCCATTATAATGGCTACAGCTGCTGATGCATAAGATCAGCACACCAATACTGTAATGGTGCTATGCTTCAGCAAAACGTACTGTACTCACATGAAACTCGGGTGAAAGATATCTCAGGTGCTTCATTTCCTTGGCTTCCTCGTCCAAGAAGCACACCAGTAACTTAAACGCTGTTTTGGGGTAGTGCCACTTGCCTGGCTCTCCTGGCAGCGGCACTCTGAACTGCATTCTTGACAACTCTGCACGCAACACATGTGTCATTGTATGTGTCATTGTACATGACTTGCTTCTCACGTAACATGCACTCACTAACCGGTACATGCTCTAGCAAGCAGAGCACTCAAACAGTCTCAGTTCAAACAAAATTGTAAACCCAGGTCAATGATTGCAAACAACTAAGCTCAGGGATCTATGAAATCAAGCAAGAGCAGACAGCGTCAGCTGAGAGTCATGCTTCCAAAATGGCAGAGGCCGAACAGCAAGACTGTGAGGCATCTGACATGGGATCGGTCAGGCACTCATTGATTGTGTCTTCAGAAAACACTTGCAAAACAGCAGCAGCCTCTTTTCACACAGTTAGCTTTGACTGGGAAGCTGCCAACCCTGCACTTGAAGCCACAACTCCATTTCATCTTTGTACTCCAAGCGAATCCTGCCGTCTACAGCAGTGACTCCAGAAACTGGCCCAGACCAGCGCAGCAGTGGTGTCTGCAAGGGCGCAAACACACCAACTCAGCAACTACGTAATTTGCAGCGTGACATTTGCTACAGCTACATGGCAATTGGTAGCTGATAGCGTGTGTTGACATCAGATACATGAGAGATCAAGTCAGAGGTCTGCGTGACCAGTAAATGCAAGCCAGAGCGAGTCACCTATGTGCATGCAACTGCAGATCAAGGCTGCTGTTGGTGCGTCATGAGTGTCCTGCAAATGCATGCCCAACACCAAGAACCATGAGTTAGATATGATGGTGCATGCAACTACCTCAGAGAGTTTGTCATCATTGCAGAACCTCCTTTCATACTCCTTGGCGTTCTCGCAGCTCAGGTGATTGTTGGACCCCACTAAAGATATCTGTAAATAGAGTCACGTTTTGCAACAAATAGGTGCAAATCAGAAAGTGCCATGCCGAGACACGCGTGAACTGAGTGCAAAAGCGATACCGCCCTGATCTGCATGCGAAAGGGATACCTCAACATAGGTCGGAGGCCTGCAGAACTGGGACTCGCGGATGTCTCCTGCGGGGCTCGTAGGAGGTCTTTCCAACTTCAGGGGTCCTTGGCACTTAGCCACAAGGTCGCAGCCCACTGTTTGTGAGTATGCCAAACACTCACGAGGCGGACAAGCTTGTTTTGGACTCGCGAAGCAGCGGACAGGGCAGCCAGAACGCCCACAGGCGAGATACCTGCACAACGCAAGCGTCCACCGCAGCTTCTCAGGAGCCGTGCAAGATATCGCGGCCCGTCTGACCAGCAGAAGCAATTGCAGACGCATTTGCGTTGTGCTGACACATTACCTGCAACACCTCAGGTGAGCGATGGTACAACCGGTTGTATACATGTCGTTAATGTGCAGCGGTCGACTCAACGATGTGTGCTGCAAAAGAGCGACGATCAGATACGAAGTGATCTTTGTTCGACGATGCAGACAGGTTAACGTTGCCAGGGATTGCCAGATGTCCTAGGCACAACCACAGTGTCTTTCACTTCGCTTCGGAAGATAAATGACACCGGTCTGGTTCGAAATGCACACGTGGACAGGGCATCATAGGTATCGCGGATATCCACTTAGATAGGTTTCAAGTATGACTAAGTCCGAAACCTATATCTGCTAAAACACGCGATCGTCTGCACAGCTCCTCGGGCCTTGCATTTTGACGGCAACTCAGGTCCTCTTCTAAGCATAGGTGTCAACAAATGCGGTCGGCCTGATTGCAAAACCAGTATCGTTGCCAAACATATGAGACCAACCAGACTCCGTGCATGTTGAACACTCTTCTCTGTTTACACTCAAACTTGCATGCCTTTCAGCGGCTGCCTCCAAGCAGGCACTGCTTTACTCGAGACGTGTTTGATGAACCCACTGGGTTTTGACCCATGGCTGTCCTCCTGCTCTGCAGTCAGCCTCTGTTGAGCTGCTGCTGTTGCCTGCAGAGGCAGCATCTTGTTCACAAGGCTGGATTCAACTGGCTATTGTTGTAAGACACACAAATGAAGACACTGCTACAATGCATGCAATGAGTCTGTGTGTTAGAAAGGCTTTACAACGTTTTAGGCTGAAGGCTGCTATGGAATGCTGGGACAGCATCTTATGTCGATGGCACAGCAACCAATAGTGAGCTGCTTGATGTGAGCGTGCAGAATGTGAAAGAGTTGCAATGCTGCATGCTCACCTTGAGAATGCGCCGAGGGTCCTTCTGCACCTTGGCATTGACTTTAGCGCTGACCTGCATCACACTCTTGCTATTTCAGCCCTGTTGAACATGCTGACACACTTGTTGTCTAGTGAGCAGAGGTTGCAGCATTGCTGAAACAGGAAGGGACGATCTTTGCATGTAGAATGCAATGCATGCTGCTTGCGCATCTTGTGATGCCATGCATCACCGCGAGTGTCGAATCATGCAAACTATTTGCCGACAAAAGCATAGAAGCTAAAACCGACAAAAGCATAGAAGCTAAATCCCAAAATCGACAATAAGCAATGGAGGAGCAGGGCATCGATCCCTGTACCTCTGACATGCAAAGTCAGCGCTCTACCATATGAGCTACACCCCCTGATCTGATGGCAATCCAGCTTTCTCAACTGAATATATACATACTTTCAAACGGTTTGTACACAAACTAAAAGCATTCTTGATTTTCCTTTGATGCACACCTGATCTTGCAATGCCTCAAGCCTGACTGCATGCTCTTCCTGTTCCCTCTGCTTGGCAAAGACAGCTTCGGTCCGACGCTGCATAAACATGTGGTTGCGCTCCTTGAGACGTTGCAGCTGCCCAACAGACAGCTTGACAGTAGAGTCTCTGTCAGCAGCGGCGGCCTCTGCTGCTGCTTCTGCATCCTGCTGGGCCTGCTTGCAGAATAACGTACACAAGGCAATGCTTGGATGTACAAGCTATCTTGTAATTCACTTGGCATTGTGCAAGAGCAATATCAGAAGCTAATCATACGTTGAGGGCATGTAGCACTGCTGCACGATGGTCCATGAAGATATGTTGTGTGACATGCGCTGTTGTTTAGAATTCATGTCAGTGCAGCCTTCTCATACTGTGTGTCCCTGTTGTGCAAGAGTACAAAGCCTTGTGATGCAAAATAGGCACGCATGCATTTAGCATGAATCACCTTGAGCTGGTGGTACTCCTCCAGCTTGAGCTTGTTGGCCGTCTGCCTCTCTGCAAAAGCAGCTAGCTCTGCCTGCACTCACCACCAGCGCTGGATCATACAAAAGGCTCACACAAGAATCAGAACTACATCATAACATTCTCTTCATGTACTTGCCATCTTTCATGGCATTCTTGGCCGTGTTGTGTGCAAGTTTTGATGCATAATGCCGTCACGACAGTGCTTCTCGGTCCACATGTTTTGACATGCATGCTGCAGGTATTATAGCATTCAGGCAAACTGACATAGGCTTTGTCTCTGTCACTGCTGGGACCATGCGACACTTACACGAGTGGCAGTAGCCTAAGTTTGCTGGAAAAGGCGCTGATTTGTAGGCAAGAGCTGACCTGTCTCTGCAGCTCTTGCTGTTCAGCGCGCCACTCTGCAGCCTCCAGCTCCTCCTGATCTTTTACTGCTTTCCAGTCTGCCAGGCTTTTCTGCCTCATGTCCCTGTAGCAGCAAGCCATCAGCAAGAGTATACAAATGCTGCTGCAAGAAGCCTTTGCAGAACTGCACAGTGCACAGCAACTAAGGGGCACTGCTGAGTCTAGCTTCAGCAGGCAGCACCCTTGCCAGCCAATGATGCAGCATTCCCATAACTGAAGCCAAGACATAGACCACCATTGAATAATCATCATGACTCCAAACCAGCATGGTCTTGTGTCTGTCAATGGTCTACATGAACCATTAAACAAATAAACCCAGGTCCATGCAAAATCAGTCTGGTGTGCTTACCTTGAGATGCGGTGCTGTTCCTGGTGCAACTGGCGATGCTGGTGAGCTTGACGTGCACTTGGAACCTCAAAGGAGGCCTGCACAGCCAAGGCTGCCTTTTGAGCCTCCTTCTGGTTCCTCCACTCTGCCAGGGCAATCCTCTTCCTTACATACAGCTCCTGATGCTCTGCATGCCATCTGCACCATATGCAAAGCAGTTGCCCAGAAGCTCACAATAACAGCAACAGTCGGTCACATGCAGGGTCCTGATGTTCAAAGTGCCATCTGTGCAACGCTGGACCATTCATTACATGAGCTGTGAGCCAAATCACGGTTGCCATGGGGACTGTTATACAAGAGATGACTATAGATGTCACACAAGCAGCTTCTGCAGCTCAGCATGCTGCTCACGCAATTAGTTGAGCCAAGGCCCTTGATCCCTTCAAAGCACACTGTGAGAACAGCAGCAGTAATTATGCACACATAGATGAGGTCTGGTCAAAGTTTGGAACTTTCGTGTCTGTATCAGAAGTTTCTGCTGAATACTGTTCATCTTTATTTGCTCATGTTGCATGCCATTGGCTGTGACATACAAGCAGAAAGACCATGCAACTCAGCCTCAGCGCAGAACATGATAAAATCAGGACTGTCACAGACCTAGCATGGGATATGATGTCAGCCCGCTTGAAACCGATCATCTGATCGTAGCACATCAGCGTGGCATGACTGTAGTCCCCCTTGCAGGCTTTCAGAATGCGCTCAAACTCAGAGTGGTCGTCGGGGTGCCACCCCCCTGTGGGCCCATGCTGCTCATGGAAATCTTCAAAGGCTTCTACCTCAGGCAGCAGGCCCCCTCCATGCTGCAATTCACAATAGACCAGTCTCTTGTCAGATAAACAAGCCTAGTCTTCAGCAGATCTGACCAGAGTTCCATCTGCAAGCAGTAGCTGCCCTCCTTGCTGTCAAAGGGGGCAGATCTGGGTAACAGCAAGCTCTTGGGGTGTTTACCTTTGGCTGATATGCTGCGGGTACTCTGGCAGCTGCAGCATGTATGGCATGGGGCTGGTCAGCTTGGGGCGCCAAGCTCCAAGCAGGGGACTCCATGCGCTCAAGCATCAGCTCTAGCTCTCTCGTCAAATGATGCTCCTGCGTGCATCCATGCGTGCACTCATTGGATCTAGCTTTGCATGGTTGTTTGCCTAAGCCTGCCCATTTTAAATCCGCGGCGGAGTAAAGAAAAGACGACCTCTATTTCTTGCAGGTCATTTACAATGCCAACCACTACTTGTCAATTTGCTCATGTGCTGCACCATGTAGTGGCAACTGTGGCACACATCTATACATATGCATGTTTCACATAGCCAGCAAGGCAGTTTTGGCTTCTGCAGCATGGCATCATTTGTCACAGTGGCAACCCAGGATACCTCCTTGGTCAGAGCATCGTACTTCTGACGCTGTTCTGCCTTCAGCTCTGTGATCTGGATCTCTCCAGCATCCAGGCCTGCTGCAATAGACTCCACAAAGTGTGAGCCTGGCTGTGGGTCATCCAGCTTGTTCACAATAGACTCGACTGTCTGCTTGATTCTATCAGTGTGCGCTGAAAGTGCAGATGCTAACAAGCGCCTTTCAGAAGCCTGCTGATTGATGTCCAGTTGAGTCTGCCTGCCATCCCTGTAATCACAGCTGTACTCAGACGGCAGACTATGATGGCAGAATCATAGTGACGCTGGAAGCCAGTTGTGTATAGTCAGGATGTGGAGCACAGACAATTGTCAGAGGTATGTGTCAGTGAATCTGCAGATGCAACTGCAGACATTGCAGTGATGTTGGGGTTCACTCACCTGAGTGACTCCACAGGAAGCTTCAGGGTGTTCTCCACAGCATGCTGTTGGTTTCGGAGCATGTGAGCTGTGTTGCACCATTCCCTACGCTGCGTCAGGTGAGTGTGATGGCCTGAAGTGGAAGCATGGCCCCTTTGCCGTGCTTCTGCTGACATCACAGGGTGGGTGTGGGTCACCTATGACAGTCAGATGACTTCCTGGTTTGTTCACAAGCATTTTAGGCTAAGTCTGCTTGAAGCTCTCACCTCAGCAGGCTTCAGGTCCTGTGTCACCCACAGCACCCCCGCAGATGGGCTTTTGACATCCATTGATGTGTCAGCGAGACGTGCCGCTGAACTGAACAGCTTCTACGAATGTACGATTTCGCTGTCACGCAACCCTTCAGGTTCCTGCCCATCAAACTTCAGCCATGAACCCTGCAGCAGCTAATGCGGGCACGGACCAAAGTATGCAACAGGTGCGGTGATTGTTTGCACACTCAATGGACGATTGTTTGACCGAAAGTCAGCAAGAACGACGTGACCTGAATTCAAATTCCACAAACGCCAGATAGCAATTCGCTGTTGTGCTACTCAAGATGCCCACGCTCATACTTTACCCCGAGAAGGGTGTCGAAACGTTCTTTATGGTTGCTCGACCGGAGTCGATATAGGCAGCCTGCGCCGAAGAAAATGACGACAGCTTCGGAGGAAGGTAAGCCGTGAAGTGATAATCTGCGTATAAGCGATCTATCGCTGCATACTGTTGCCGCTACTGATGTTGACGGCTTGCACTGCAGAGTGGATGGACAGCTCAGCACTGACTGATGATATGATCAGATCTAGCTGGTCTCCCGCTGCCAAGGTCTGCGTGTTCAAAACAACGTGGCATGCTTGGATACTCACCGAGCTGCAGACTGTACTCACACGTCTGGTGCGGTCTTTTCAGCAGGCCGAGAGAGCTAGGAGAAAGTCCGTTGCAAACTTGCAGAGCAAGCTGAGCTCGAAGGCAGAAATGCAGGAGCTGGACACACAGTCACACGCAGGTTTGCTACAGCTGCAACAAGCTTACCATTGCAATGAGATGTGACATGAACGGATTCATGTTCAGCAGTTCATGCATTTCCCTGCAGGTGTGCCTCAGCAACCGCAGCAAGAGGCAAAGAAAAGCAGATTCAGTCTTAGTTTCCTCAGGGGATCCCTGCTGTCCCCAAAGGGAGGTGGGAGTGGCAGCATATTCAGCTCAACAGAGCGCAAAGCTTCGTTTCAGTCAGCTGTTACAGCTGATGCTCCATCATTACCAACAGATAGTCCAAACAGGAGAGGCTCTGTCAGTGACTCTGCTGCCAGCGCTCAGCATTGGAGTCCATTGGGTCATGGGGCGTCAGCTTTCAGCAGTGCACAAGCTGATGCACCTGCTGATGATGAAGCAGATGCAGTCAGCCTCCCACTAGATGAGTCTCATGACAACTCACAAGAGCAGCATGGTGCACGATCACCCTTGCGGGCACTGTCATCCAACAGCCCAACCAGGCTGCGCCCTGCAAACTCTGGTAGCCTCAGCGAAGCTGCCAGCAGCAAACGCAGGCAGCCCTTGTCACATGCTTCACATCCGCCTCCAGACAGAGGTCAAGCCCTCAGTGACATTCCTGATGACAATGATGACAGTTTTGCCCCTACTATGGTTTTGGGCCCAGCAGCCTCAGCGCGCCACTCCCCTCTGCCTGCCAATGCTCTGGTCACCTACAGCAGCGATGAGGACGACTGGCACAATGCAGTCGACGCTACAGAACGTAAGCCCTCCTCACCAAGTGCCAAACCAGAGCCTTAAACACTGATTCTGGGCATTGCACCAATAATGTGCAGCTAAGCCTGCAGAGAAGTCTCTCTGCATGTTGTGAGTCATCTGGTCATGCAAGAGACTGTATCAGTCATAGCATTAGACCCTGGCATTTCACAAAACACTGCATGTGCTCAATGTGCCATTTTCTGCAGGGGTGGACCTGAGACAAGCCAACTTGCTAGCATCACAGACTGACAACACAGATGCTGCCAGCTTTGCTTCCGGCTTCTCAGATGCCAGCACAGCAGATGCTGCAGGGTCAGTCTATGACCTTGGCCAGCGCTCGCCGGCAGCTCTCTTCATGTCACCCTCAGCTTCATTTGGAGACACTGACGCAGCAGGCGGCTATGAGCCCACCATGTCGCCAGGCGCCTTTCAAGCTGCTATGGCTGCTTGCATCCTGGCAGCACAAGGGCCAGCACCCAACAGCAATCAACAGGCTGCATATGCATCTTTGGACACGCCACAGAACAGTGGCACTGCAGCTGCTGCTTTGGTCTTGGCTACAGAGCCGGTGGCTGACTCTAGGATGGGACCTGTGGAGGCTCGGGAGGGAGGCACACCCTCGTCAATAGCCAGCAACTCAGTGGCTTCCAGCAAGCCTAACTTGGCTGCCGGCTTTGACTCAGCAGCTGTAAGCAGACAACATGCTGTGGACCCTGTTACTCCTGTCAGCAAGGCCACACTCATAGCAGACTCTGCTGTCAGCAAGACACACGCAGATGCAGGGTCACCTGCTGCAGAGTCAACAAATGCTGTCGATGACAGCATCAGTCAAAGTCCAGAAGCTGCCTCAAAGGTGAGCGCTGAGGCCGAGGCGGACATTGTGCCACAGTCAGAACAGAAGACACTGAGAGACGACGTCACACTGCAGTCACAGCTCTCTGCTGCTGCAGCACCTTCAGATGCAGACAGTACTAGCACAACTGCAGCAGATGTTGCGAGTGCCGCAAATGGCGAGCCTGCCTCAACTCAGATGGCTGAGATTGCTGAGGTGTCTGATCAAGCTCAAACCTCTGCAATGGGTACAGAGCTGACCAGTGCTGAGCAGCCTGTTGGTGCTCAGCTCTCCAGTGCAACATCTGTAGGTTCTGCAGTAACAACTGCAGTCACTTCAACAGAGCTAAGTGCATCCCTAGCAAATGAAAGACCTGGCAAAAGCTTGTTTTCGGCTGTCTCAAAACGGCCTGCTGAGGTAAGCTGTATGTGCTCTTCATAATTGTCAATGCTGCATGCTAAATTCTTCGTCACATATTCACTGGGTCCGCGTTTAGCACCATGTGTTGTTGCAGAGGTGCATCTCTTATGTACCAGATGCATCAATGATGGTGCATACAGTTATGTCATAGACTTGACTCTTCAAGATTGCCTCTGGTGTATGCATCATCAGCCTGGCACAACTGGCCACCATCTCCCACAAGTATATGCCATTGTTTAAGTGAGTCTTACAGCACCAGAATTCCTAGTTTCTGCCCGCAAAGCCCAATGAGGCATGCTGTTTGCATTCATATATGTTTTGCCTCTCCTAAAAGATATTTGGCCTACAGGCGGGTTTGGAGGGGGAGCCAACCTCCAAAACCCCCCGGGTACCCCCAGCGCAGTCACCCGGCATGACATGCCTTCTTCAGGCAGCACAGCCAGAAGCAACTGCAGCCCAGCCAGCTGCTGCATCTGCACTGCAATTGGAAGCCTTTGTCAATGACTTTGTTGAGAACCTTGTCTCTGAGGTCAAGTCAGAGCTAACGGCAGAAGCACAGAGCACAGCAGGCCAGAGTGGCATCACCCACAAGGAAGCACCCTTGCCTTTCACAGAGGGCAGCTCAGCAGTCAGCCCATCGCCTCAGAAGGCTCATTCAGCTGCTGCTAAGAGGACACCCAACAGGAACCAGTCCAGTGCAAAGCGCTCACTGCACAAGCCAGCCTTGTCTCTAGCTTTGGCAGCTCAGCTCCAGGCCTCAGATGAGCAGAGGAGCTCTTCAGTGTTGAGTACAGCCAGACAGCCTGAGACAGCAGGCGATGCATCCCAATCCCAGGCGAATGTGCTTGAGTCCCAGGCTGAGTCATCTCAGCCTCAGACTGAGCTGAGTCAAGCACAGGCTGCATCTCAGGCTTCCAGTGCTGTGCCTGGCAAGCAGACACAAACAGCCAGCTCAGCTGAGACAGCTGCTATAAGTGGCCAAGCAAATGAGAGTCGTGCATCTGCAGAAGGTAGTCAAATAGCTGAGACCCTTTCAGCTGCGGTGTATAGTCAAGCAGCTAGGAGTGGTTCAGCTGCAGAAGATAATCAGGCAAGTCAGGCAGCCACAGCAATTGAGTATGAGACAGAGCATGCGGACACTGTGCGGTCTGAGAAAGAGCATGTAGACACTGTGGAGGTGGTGCATGATTTGGTGCAGGAGCTGTTGGAAGCTGTAGCCAGGCATGGCACACCTCACAAGGTGAATTCTGCTACTGAGATAACACTGCTGACCGTTTCTGACATGACAGGCCATGTTTCATTGAAAACTAGTCCTCCCTCTGGCAAGTATACCAAACGAGCACATATGATCTGTGTATTTGCTGCCACATCTCTGCTTATGCTGCACGTAAGAAAGTTCTGCCTGATACCTCAGGCAATGGTGGCTCACCAGATTTTGCCAGGCAGCCATAGTTTCAGCAACAACAGAACAAACTCTGGTTTCACAGACATGCTCTTTATGAGAGCCAGAAACGTAACATAAGACGCCTCTGCATCTGCGCAAGATGCTCGCCGCTATGGCCTTATTGACCTCAATTTGATCCATGTCAATTTGAGGCAGCAGAAGCCACCACCAGGGTTGCCACTGTGTCATCATTGAGCCATTCCTGTGCAGTTTGCCGACTCCAGGGCTGACATTGCTTGCATGCAGGTGGACGCAGCACGCACACTCAGCCAGGCCTTCTCAGGGGGCCTCCCAAGCCCCGCCTGCGCCATCAGCATCTCAGCAGCACCAGCAGCCATCAGCCAGATGGACCTCTCAGCATCCTCTGCCACGCTGACTCAACCAGCTGCCTCATCAGCTTCTGCAGGGGCTGTGCTGCCTGCAATCGCAGCACAGCATGCACACCTGGGCAGTGATGCAGACAGTCACCCAGAGCCCAGCCCCAACTACAGGATGGACCACATCCTTGCAGACAACCTGCACAGCCGCATGCACGCCTCGCATGACTTTGGGCCCATGTCGCTGGTCAGTGCCATGAGCAATGATGAGAACCTCACGCCGGCTGCCAGCACTGACTTCAGTCAGGCTGCAAGGCTGGTTGATGAGAGAGAAGGCGGAGTGCAGGCAGCTGAACAGGAGGTAATTGCCCTTTGCCATTTGGAAACTGACATCTTATGGTGGTGGTCACACACTGAGTACACAAAGTTGCTAGGAAGTGAACAGCACCACATTGCAAACTGCCAGCATGTCTAGCTGGTATTGAACTTAAAGCACATCCAGCTGTACAGACAGCATTTGCAAGCAAGTCCTGCTCCTCATAACGCATCTTATTGACTTCAGGAAGAAGCTGCACCAGCAGTTGACACAGGCAGCCACAGGACCCAGCACAGCACCCCGCCCCGCCTGCCCTTCTGGGAGACCCAGATGACCCCCCACGGTCACCACTCAGCCTCCAGGCTCGACCCCCCCTCCACCCAACACTCCTCAGCCGTGCCCACTGCCACCCCCTCCACCGAGGTCAATGCTGTAGGTCAGCCAGTCATTGCACAAGACGCAACCGCAGTGGCTGTTGTTCATGATGTGGCACAGCGCTTGGCAACGGCACAGGCTACCCCAGCAGCAGCAGATGGGGCTGCAGTCCAGGGTAGTGCCCCGGAGTCAGGCGGTGGTGCGTCTGATGCTGACATTGTGACCCCTCCTGGCGGTTTCCAGACAGGGCAGGTCTGGGAGAACAATGTGTTCAGTCCTGAAATGCCTGCCGAGAGACCCAGGTACTGAGTGTATGCATATGCTGCTGTCCATTGCGCTGTCTTTGATGCATCAATGCATGCTGCATTGCACAGGCTGTGCTTGTCGGCCAGCCATTTGCATTGCCAGCTTGCACCACAAAAACGTCACCTGTGAAGCAAAAGCAGAACTTGCTTGCTGGCCAGACAAAGGTTTGAGAGCATGCCAATTGCTGGTCTCACAGAATTTGCTACTCTTGTGCACGTCTGTACAGAAGGCAAACCAAGCTTGGCTATCATGACAGTGAGATGACTATGGTTATCCACTGAGAAAACTCCACCCACAAACTCAAATGGCCCAGCTGAGGCATGGACTCAAAGCATTTGTCATGAATCAACAGGTCTGCCATTGCAATGGGAAGCTTCCAGAGGCTGAGCAACAGCCCTAACATGGGCCAGTCTCAGTCAGCAGCCCCAGGGCTTCGGCCTGGCCCTAGCCGCACTGTCAGCCTTCGCATCCAGGTATGCAGTGTTGCCAAACTGGTCACTAAATTTCTCTTTCAGACACTGTATACTGCCTTCTGTATATTCAAGCTAGCAGCAAATCAGTAGCAGTCAGGCAATAACTGTCTAGTGATATGTCGTTTGTGATGCTTTTGATGCATATGGAAAGGCACAAGCCAATATTTTACTTGACTTTTATCAGCAATACTTGCTGTTCATTAGTCATCACTTACGCCTTTCTTTCAGGTTCCCAATGACCCTTCAAGGCCCGACGGTCAGTCCCGGGGTGCCCACCCCTATTCAGTCTCAGGCAGCGTAACAAGCCAAAGCCAGCCGCAAAGCTCAGTGGCTACTACTGTACTGCTGGCTGACACCCGGGGCCTCTCAGTAGAGCAGAACAATGTGAGTGCTTCCGGCATAACAGTGTGCCCGACCATTCAGGTACAATCCCTTCTCTTCTGCATGCTGTCTCTGCTACAGCGCTGCAATGAGAATGGCAAACTGAGGCTTGCCCACATCAGACCATCAAACTATTGCATCGGCAGGGCTGGCTATGAGCTGCAGAGCCACCCTGCTGCTGCTGCTGCTGCTGCTGCTGCTGCCTCAGGGGTAGACCTGAGACAGACAGGACAAAGCATGAGCACAGTGTGCATCAGGCATTCACAGCATTGCATCACACATTCACAACATTGCGTCAGGGATTCACAACACTGCGTCAGGGACTCTCAACATTGCGGATTCACAACACTGCGTCAGGGACTCTCAATCTTGCATCAGAGACACATGACAGTGTATCAAGGAATCACAGCTTTGCATATTCTGCTTGAGGATGCAGCACAAGCAGAGCCTGCAGTGACAAGCCTCAGGCAGCAAATGAGCAGATGCCTCAAACAGACGCATCACATCAGCAACTCCCCACATCCTGTTGTGTGACAGCAGGTAAACCCTGCTGGAACGTCAAGTCCAGAGTTTGATGCTGCCTTTGCCAATGAAGCTGAGGCCATGTTTGGCTTTGGGGTCCCTTCGGGGCATGCTGACAGCACCTGTCAGCTTCAGAGGAGGCTGAGGCTGAGTGATGTAGGACTGCAGCACTCGCCAGCTGCTCAGATGCTTCTGGAAGATGCAAGCACTATCAAGGTAACCACTCTCACCATATCTCACAACGCCAGCATGTGTTGGCATGTATGTGATCAGTCGTCTGTGCCTTATGGAATAAGATTGCAGAAGCGTATGCTTTACCTGTAGGAGCCGCAAATGCGTTGGCTTGTACTATCATTGTGCAGAACAGCTCATGACACAAGTCATGGACTGAAAAAAACTGCACAAAGCATTGCTGTCTGTCTGTCAGTGCAATGCAAGTGCAGTGCCAGCATGCCTGCCCCGGAACAAACGCAGCATGGAAGGATGGATGTCAAGCTGCAGCCTGTCGTGCATCACCAATACATTTATGTATGCATATGTAAGCATTTGTTGCAGACTTTTCTGTTGGAAGAAAACTCGCATGCCTGTACAGAAGCTGGAGGATGAAGTGGCACGCCTGCAAGCAATCAACTCTGAACTGCTGAAGGACAAAGAGGAAGCACTTCCCTTGCTTGATGCCTACAGGTCAGCATGCGGTTTTGTTGTTCTGTTATACCTATTCTGCTTTGCCTCCTGCATTTCAATGTGCGCAAGTCAACGGCTGTATCAACAAAAGAATTTGCTTTGTCCAGAAGTTCGACTTGCTGCTCATCTGACACTGCATGGTGGCTTGACAGGCTGAGCATCAGTCAGCTACAAGAGAGGCAGAGTTTGGATTCTGTCCAATCCAAGACCACCATCCAACGACTAGAGACACAGGCAGCAAAGGTATACATTCTCACAGCCTGTGTGACGGCATATGTTATTTGAGCCTGAAAATCGGCAACACAATTAAGACAAGCTCAGGCATGCTGTCTGATGACTAGTTCAAACGCAGTTGCAGCTGATAGTTGGTTTGTATCTGTGATGTGACTGAAGGCAGCCAACTGCTTAGCAGCTGTTTGTCTCGTGCTGATCTGTGACAGACGTTAAGCTCTAAACGCAAACAGAAGTTCGATTTTTGACCGCTGTAAGGCAAAAAGTCTGAATCTTCTCCTGCTGTTGCTGCAGCTGCAGGCTGAGCGCGACAGCGTGCAGCATCAGTTCAAGCAGCTGTACCACGACAAGTACCAACCTCTGAAAGCACATCATCAGGCAGCTCTTGACAGCAAGCAGCAGGTGCAGGAGCAGCAGCAGCAGACTGTGGAGAAGCTGCGCACGCAGCTGGCTACTGCTGACCTCAAAGTGCGCAAGGCTGGGATGGATGTCCAGTCCCTCACACAGCAGCTGCAGCAGAGTCAAGAAGATATCCAGGTCAGTAAACTTGCTGGCAGTGTTGCAGTGGAAAATGATTTCAGCTGGATGACATGCTTTGCAGTGTGCGTCATGGCGAAGCTGAAAGGAACGCCATGGCTGGGCTTGGTACCATGCCTGTGGTTCATCTGCACTGCCAGAAATGAACGGTATACATGATGAGTGAATGGCATGTTGTGTTCCATGGCATGCCAATGCTATTTCACAGCGCAACTGCTATGCCATAGATGATCTTAGTATGCTTTTGCACTGCATGCAGAATGTCTGTGCGAACTTGCTCTTTCTGTGTTGCTCTTACTTGCTGGCAAGCAAGCTGTGGCTGTGATACTAATCAGCATTAACCCTTCAACAGCACTCCATGCTGGATGATGCAAAATGCATGACTCTTGCAGGCACAGAGAGAGGTGATTGCAGAGAAGGAAGCTGCTGTGGAAGCTGCTGAGGCAGCTGAGCAGCAGGTGCGCAAGCGGCTGACCTCAACCTCAACCTCTGGTGAAGCACTCAAAGATGCTCAGGCTGAGGCTGATTCTTTGAGGCAGCAGCTTGAGGAGTCTGTGCGCAAGTATAGCACTGTGAAGCAAGCACGAGAGAGGGCCATGACAGAGGTGAGTCTGTGTGCTCTTGTTGCAACAGACCACCAGCAACTGCAAGATGCGACGCGACATTGATCCTATCCATCGCATCCCGTGATGCAGTGTTTGGGAGGATCTTAGCATGTCTTGCTGAGCCACAAACATTGCTTGTTCAGGCAAGTATCTTTGACTTTTGCTTTGAGTGAAAATGTTTGTAGGGAAAAACAGGGTGCCTTGATCATGCATACGATACAATCTGATGTAGTCTGAGGTGCAAGGTTCTCGGGCAGCCTGAGACTTCATCTTGTGCCAACAGGCATCTAACTCAATCTGGTGTGGTCCAGACGTACCAGAGGTTCTAGGGCGAGCCTGGGACTTCAGCTTGTGCCATTGTCTGACTCCTGAGAGTGTTGCAGGTCTCATCATGAGCTGGAAATTGTTATTATTATCATTATTGGTATTATTTGCAGGTGTATGCTAAGGAGGAGGAGCTGTGTGAGCTTCAGGTGAAGCTGGGAGAGCGAGACACTGCTCTCAAAGCGTACAAGACTGAGAACAGCCGCTTTGCAGACATGAAGGACAACTACAAGGCAGATATTGCTGCGCTGCAGCAGCAGGTAACACCATACTGTGTGTAGCCACACATGCATGATTACTGTTGGTACATGGCATACGTGGATTGTTAATATCCATTCACTGCAGCTCATGTCCCTTTTCTCAGTGCAACTTGAGTGTACACATCAAGTGTGTTCACATCATTTGCAGGTCCATTCGTCAGGAAGTCTCAGTATGACCTTGTTGCACTTGACGCTGCTGCAGGTGAGCGAGAAGGAAGAAGAGAAGGCCACTCTTCTGACAATGTGCAATGAGCTGATGAACAAGCTTGAGCGGGAGGGCATCAGTCTATGAGGAGGCTGCGTGCCGCGCAGTGCATGGAAGGCTTGTATGCGTATTCAGGATTGACTCACATCATCTGTCATCAGAATGTTTTTGGGTTGTGGTGGATCAAGTGCTGGTGTAACGGAAATTGCAATCTGTCACAGGGCTGCGCCACCAAGACTGTAAAACAGCATAGAAAAGATGCAATGCTTATGCATAGCTCCACGACCGCATGCTGAGCATCTTGGTTGATGAAGACCTGATGTGCATCAAGCATATCACACCAGCCAGGAGTCACTTGTAGGCATTATAACAGCAGGGCTTTCTCGTGTAATGCTTTAGAACAAAGCTCTTTCTATGCTTGCTTCCAGGATCAGGAAAATAACGCAGCTGACGATAAACAGTCTGTCTAAAACAGACAGCGTTGGTTTTGGTCTGTGAAGAACAACAAAAACATGCCAAATGCGCAATGAAGCAGGGGTCAAAAAAAGTACAAAGAAACAAGCACAACACATCACATTCACAACCTGTTGGTCCAGCATTCATGTTCAGAGTTTCATCTGTTCAGCCATGCTTCTGAATCCGTGCATAACACAGACACAGCTGACAAAATTATAGCAACGTCTGTCAGCAAACAGTACCCATTGTCAAGTATCAAGACACATGGAGTAGCAGATGGGGGGAAGTCACAGGACTCCACAACGAGTTGATTAAAAAATCTCCTGCTGATGCTGTCAATCTCAGTGCTGCCCATTCGTGTCATTCAGCAAGCTGCTGATAGCATCCTTCACTTGAGGCTTCTCTCGGAGGACCTGCTGCAGGCCCTGAAGAATACCTTGCTGGCCTGTCGCAGATGTGAATAAAGCTTGTACCAGATGGGAGGTGGCCTTGACCTGTAATGCCTGCAAGCAGAGCAGACTGCATGTCAGTCAGAGCTGAGGCATCATTTGAGGCATCATGTGGACATGACATAACTCACACATTCATTCATCATGTCTTTCTGGGTTGTACGCCATACAACAGAAGTAGCAGCTGCAATTACTGGCACGAAATGATAAGCTGCAACACCAGGCTGCACAAGCAAGTCAGCAAGCTGCGCAAAAAAGTCAGCAGCTGCACGACAAAGTCAGCAAGCTCACATCAACATTCGCCTGAAAGAGGTTGCCTTCAGGTCCGCCCCCTGTGAACTGCAGAACCCATTGCACGACAGCATCATCATCAGCCCACATCTCAGCTTCTGAGGCACTCATCTCCTCCACTTGTGTATCTAAAGTCACACTCTCAAAGTGCCGCCTGGCCAGGCCTTCAACTGCTACATTGTTGCGCAAGCTGATGTAGAACCATCTCTGGAGCAGCTTGGTCGCGTGGGCTCGAGTGATAGTCATGCTGGTGTTCATGATGGCCTTGATTAGCGGTTCCTCTGCAACCCTGCAGCATCAACAATCAATCAATCAATCAATCAATCAATCAATCAATCAATCTATCAATCAATCAATCAATCAACCAATCAATCAGTCAGTCAGTCATTCAGTCAATCAATCAACCAATCAACCAAACAATTAATCAACATTTCTTCAACAGAGTGCTGTACTGAAGCGTCACATGTCATTGTCAACCGGCATCTGTACCCAAGCTTGCAATTATGCCAAACAGCACATACAAAGTGCCTCCTTTCAACTCTTGCATCAATCTTTTGCATTGATCATTGGGGTGCCTGGCGGACTATGCCGGCATGCACTGCAAGGATCAAACAGTCAACGCAAGCAACAGAGTCACCATGTGGTTCATGGACAGAACACGCTCGCTGGAGCAAGCTTCTTGCCAACTTTTTGCTGACTTGCGCAGCAATCAAGATGAGAACAATAAGAACAAGTACAGCTTGGTACACACCTTCTACGCAGACGGGCTGTGAGGAAGGGGCGGGCTTGGTGCCAGGGCACAATGCCCCTCAGCACTCCCTTGGCCACCATCCTCACTGGGCTGTCATGCATCTGGGCAAAGGCAGTAGCCATCTGGCGGTACACCGGCAGCAGCGCTTGTTCCCTGGCCCTCACCGCCATCTCCATGCCTTCTGCCTAAACAACAGTTCAAGACAAAGTCAGGATGTGATGTGATGCTGGCTTGACAAGTACATTTCCGTGCCTTTCGGCTGAATGTCAGTCCAAGACAAAGTCAGGATCTGATGTGGTGCTTGCTTGACAAGTACAGTTCCGTGCCTTCTGCCTAAACAACAGTTCAAGGCAAAGTCAGGATCTGATGTGATGCTTGCTTGACAAGAACAGCAGAGGGTGATGGCAGCTGTCTGATGCTGCCAATCAGAGGCAGTTGTTGACAGTATCTCATAAGGGGTTTATGCCGTGTCACTGACTTTAAAGTATGCATGGATCATGGTAAACATGTGGGATCAGCGCTGAATGTGTACTGGCATCCAAAGTTGCCATCATGCGCGCAGCATCATGTCAACATGGCTTGCAAAAGAGTGACAAGCAGGCGCCTTGAAAACAGCAGCAGCAGCCGCAGCAGCAGCGGCGGCGGAAATGCTGGTAAGGCAGTACCTTGAGCTGGTGTATGCGGGGGTCAAGGCGATGCATGGTTGCAATCAGGTCTGGGGTTCGGTACTTGATCTCCACAATGCCTTCTGGCTCCAGCACCCCGCCTGCTGCACCAGGGTCGGCATACATCTCCACCTGCACTCATGCCATGTGCAGTCACACATCATTCATGCCATGCGCTGTTACACATTGTGATTCAATGTATAATAGTATCATCATTCATGCTTTATGGCATGCATGATGACATGCATGATGCAATGTCGCCCTTCTGACATCTGGAGGCGCACTGCACCTGCTGGTTAATGGAGATGAGCTCAGAGGCAAGACTGTTGAACACAACATTGGACTGAGGAGGGCAGAACCGGATGGACACAAAGGAGACCGGACTGATGAAAAGCACACCACACTGACAGAAAATAAAGAACGGACTGATGAGAAAAAACACTAGGCTAATGACAAAAGGGACGAGACTGGTGAGAAGGAAACCCAACTGCCACAGAAGTACTAGAGTGGTTACCTGTGCTGGGTTGATCTGGCCATCAATGACCACCCAGGCCCCACCCCTGAGCTCAGTCCCCGGGGGCAGGTACACTATGACAGGCTGCCCGTATGTGCGCAAGTTGTCCACGATCAACGAGCCAGCCTGCATCAACAAATTGGCTTGGGCACCACTGGGATATTGCATGTCCTGACAACACAGTGGTGTGAAGTATCTTGGGCAAGAAGTCTGACAGCATTAGCTTGATGCGTGCGAGCTTTCAAAGCCTTGACAACTGCTGTTTGACACGTGCCTTGTTGATAATGATTGACGTGCTTTGTAGGATTCCCTGTTTGGTTGCAGCGCAGTGAACACACACTGTGAGGCTTTGTTTGTTGTGTGGGGTGCGAGGAGATGCCAGCAAGTGTCTGATGCGTTCAGCATGCATGCAGGCGAAGCATCATCATGCGTCAGGTCAGCAAATGCTGCTGTGTCCAGAAAGCATGGAAAGGCAGGACCAAGGTAACAGCCAAAAGGCAGAGCAGACCTGCAAGACCCCTTCAAAGAGGTCTCTTTGGCCCCCTGAGAAGCCACGCCAGTTGGCCATGATGACCAGGGGTAGCTGCTCTCGGTCATATTCCTCAATGGCTTGAGCTGTCTTCAAGGCTGAGTCTGGGAACCACACCTGGCCAGCCTGCAATGCATGGCTCCACATCTTGAGCTCTTCTCATCTGGACATTACTTGTTTCTACTCACACAAATGTATATTCCCACAACTTGAAAAACCCCCATAACATACTCTGTTCTGGTTGCCACCAAAAGCAATGCACAGGCAGTGTGAGCCTGCATTGCAGACTGCTAGACAGTGCAGAGCAACAGCATCACAATGGCATGGCCAACAAGCAGAGCAACCAGAAGCCAAGGTGGAACACCACTGGCAAGGCCAACAAGCAAAGCCAACAGGTAAACAGTCACAGATCTTTATGCCCAACATATCTTCTCGACAAACCCCTGGTACTGATTCTCAGGCGCTGTCCAGGTCAGAACTACACATTTGAAAGGGCCTTTCTCTAGATACAAATGAGGCTGCTGTGTCCCATGGAGCTTTTGATGCTTGATGGGCTCCTCAGGAGATGTATGCAAACAGACTTCAACATGAGTCAAGAGCAGGGTGTGCCACCTGTGGAATGGTGCGCTCCATAGAATCTGGCATGCCAGGGTCTGCTGGGATATTCAACATGACAGTCTGGGTCTCCACCCCAATCACGCCTTCACAACACCATGTATGACAGTGTCACAGAGGCCTATCTGGTGTCAGTTGCAATCACTCTGGGCAATCACACTACATGGTATCCAATTCCACAGTATGGACGGAGGTCATGTGTATCTGTGTCTATATGTGTAGCAATTACCATGTGAAGGAGAGTACACCTACATTGTATTGGTCACAACAGTGTCTGGGGTGTAAACTGTAATTGGTTTCATGCAAAACAATTTCCAGAAATGGTGACTGGAATCAGTTGATCATGCTAAGACAGCCGGACTGTCTGCTCAGCAGCCTGATGTCAAGGTCTGAGCATGGAATCCATGTTGGTGTTGAGAACGGTGCATGTTCAGGGACCAGATGTCAGGGATTGTCACGTACTCTCAGCATCTGCAGCTACAGATAGCTGGCATGCCCTGGACGCTGCTGCGGCCATCATTACTTTCGGACAACTGAGTGGTACATTTTGCCAATCTTGGCTTCCTTCTGCAGTTTATGGTGGTGCATACAAACCAAACCCAAATGTTCATGTCACAGGGCAGATAGAGCATGGCATCTTGAACAGGGCGGATTGAAAAGGGTAGATTGATCAGGGCAGATGGAACACTGCAGGCTGGGTGTTATGTCCCCCTCACCGCAAGGCATTCCGCCCAAGCGTGCTCTGCCAGTGACCACGCTTTTGGCCCAGCTGGGGTGGGTCTCAATCCAGGAGTCCTTGTCAAACAGGCCACTCTCCCAATACATCTGCTGCTGCTGCTGCTGCTGGGGGTGGTGGTTTGATGTGGTAGTTGAGTCTCTGCCACTGGTGCTGGCTGTGGCATCTGTGTTTGGCTCCTCTAGAGAGATGTACCTGCCGGCAATGGCTGCTCTGGCGTCCAGTTTCTCACCTGCAAGGCATGAATGGCACCACAGCTTGAAAACAGGCAGATTGCAAGAGTGCAGGAGGCACTGGAAAGGCACAGTGTGGCACATCACATGGGATGGCGAAGCACAGCACAGCACAGCACAGCACAGCACAGCACAGCACAGCACAGCACAGCACAGCACAGCACAGCACAGCACAGCACAGCACAGCATGGCACAGCTCAGCATGCCATGCATTCAATTAGTTCTGACACACCTCATGCATGTTTGCCACTGACCTTTGTCTGGCTCATACTCAATCTCTCTGCCGATGGGGTCCGTGCTTCTGAGGACGGGCAGGGTGCCTGGCAGGGTGGGGGGCACAAAGGCTAGCCACTTGAGCATGGCCTCCACACCAGCCAAGTCATCCTCAACAATATGGTGGCTCACACCGTTGGCAGCCATGACCTGTGTCCATCAGCCGTCTTACAGAAGGATAACTTCTTTGATTCACAAAACTTTTGTGAAGACGTTCTGACCCAACAAAGATGATACTTGCATGTAGCAACAACACAACACAGCACGTGCTGCATTTGTGGCGCTGCATGATACACAGGTGCAGGCTGGATTTCCAACTCGCTGTCGCCGCCAGCTTTCACAACCCTGTCAACATAGGACAAAACGAGCACAACAGTTTGATTGGATGAGCAAGCAATTCAGCCCCCAATTGAGTAGGGGTCATCAGGTCAAACAAACAATACAAGGGGACAGGGCACCGTGCAAGGGAAACTGGATGAATACTGATAATAGTAATAAAAGTAAGAATAAAAATACAGTAATATGAACAATGATTTGTTTACAATGTACGAAGATTTGAGATCTTTTGATCACCTTTGGACCTCCCAGCTGCATCTGTGAGCTGTAAACTTCCCGCCCCAGCAGCTTGTTGAGAGCCGAGAAGCCTGTGAGGATGATGGGCTGGTCTGCCCTCTGTATGCACCTGCACCACACCCAAGCCAAGCCTGTCTTCAATACCACACCCAGCACAAGCACATGCGCTTGGCATTCACGTATGGTATAGCGCACATGGTATACATGGTGTGTGTACATGTATGGCGCATGTGCTTGACATGACAGGCAGGCTCTGCTGAGACAAGTTGGCATCAACAGACGTGGCTGCAGTCACAGGCGTGGCCTTCAGCTGTGTTCCTTGTGTGCTGTTTTCTCAGCATGGTGTCTTCCAAGCTGAGCAACACATGGCAGTGAACAGCAGAGAGAAAACAGATGCCTGAGGAAGCAGGACACAGCAGTGCACAGGGAACAGCAGAGAAGAATCAGATGTGACAGATAGCAACACCCTGCAGTGCGCAAGGGACAGCAGAGAGGAACCAGGTGTGACAGGTAGCAACTGATGCACTGCTTGAGAGGAATCAGATGTGACAGATAACACACTGCACAGACAGGACAAAGGAAAATGAGATGTAAAAGGTAAAGAGGGTTCGCCTGCGGCCTAAGCGTGCCAAGTATGCTCCGATGCCTACTGTCCTGCCGCTGACCAGAGTCACTGTGAAGCCCTCTCGAAAGGCTCGGGCATACACACTGCATGCACGTATGTACGTGAGTGCGTCACTCTACAAGTGTGAGCATATAACCAGGTTCTGGTTAAGACGCAGCACTTGGCCCAGCAGGGATGTCCAATGCAGAGGCAGCAGCGCGTATGTGAACAGCACGCAAGAAGCAGCATGCATGCTTATGTCACTTGAGCCTGTTGCAGCATGTGACTGGAAGGAACATCTAGACATGTAATGTAGCTGTTCCCTGTAGCTAACAGAGTGTATGTTGCACAGCAAGACTGCTCTCATTGGTCCCCAAGGGTGCCATGCACCTTTCATTAGCAGTGCGTGTTGGCAACAGTCTATGCACTAGTAAGTCCCCTATGAAATTTAATTTTGACATGATATATTGACATTGAGACACGGGCATCTTTCCAGACTATGTGGAATGTTGAGCCCAGCCGACACATCACAGGAGGCTTGGTGACAGCTCACCTTGCAATAGCACCGCTGCCACTCAGGCACTCGATGCCCAGCCCATCCTCTTCGCCAACCACGTCAATCAGCTTCCATCTCCTGGCCCCATCCACTTGCATCTCCTCACACTTGACAACCAAAGCATCTGATCGGTCTGCACAAGCACAATGGCACCACTCATCAAGGTGAGGCTTACAAGAGCTAAAAAAAGTTCATTGCTTTACTCTATTGCGGATTTAAAATGAGCCCATTTTGTATCTGTGACGGAGTAATGGAATTTGAGTGTTGTGCAGCAACTTGCATGAGTTAACAGAGTATGCAGGTAGATAGCACTGCTGTTGGCATGACAGTATATTGCAGCAGCAAGATGTGGTATTCTTGGGCTCCAGGCTAAGGGCTTGCTGATGCGGACACCAAAAGATGCTTGTGGTGTGACAGCATTGAGGAAGCTCAACCGGCATGGGCGCACACACAGACACAAACCCGGGACACATGGGTTGTCAGTCACAGACACACAAACACAGACATATACACAGACACAGTGTGTATCAGCCCAAATGAACAGACACAAATGAAATACGTGACATCGCATGACACGATGTCACTTTCCATACCTGTGATGCTATGATAGTCATCGTCAGAGACGTATAAGTACTTGAAGCCTTTCTGAGGTTCCCCAGGGTTGTGCCACTCCACCTTCAAACACTGCTTCACCTCATTTGCAAGGCCAACGCGAGCCCCTGAGTTGGCGGCCAGGTAGAACACCGGGATGTGGTGCTGTAGGGCATACTCGGTGGCTGCTCGGAACATGGCATCTTCCTTCGGTCCGAATGCGCCCGAGTTGTAGGTGATGTCATTGGCAATCGCCACAACCTGTGGGAGGAGCTTGTTGACTCACTGGCTCAAGCTCAGACTTCAAGCAATACATCTCAGTGGCTCAAGCTCAGACCTCAAGCAATAGATCTCAGTGGCTCAAGCACAGACCTCAAACCATACATTTCAGTGGCCCAAGCTCAGAACTCAAGCAATACATCTCAGTGGCTCAAGCTCAGACCTCAAGCAATACATCTTACCTTGGCAGAACACAACAGCTGCATCTACTTTGGTGAAGGCACAAATCACAGCCGTATCACTTCAGCAACAAACAAAAAGCAGAGGCGTTGACGTTGTGAAGACTGCTTTTGGCCAGACCTGTCTGCCATCTGGGCACTCAGGCGTCCTGAGTAGCATGAGCCAGGCGACCACACCCACAGTGTTGCAGCCTATAGGTCGCTGTGTGAGCTGAAGGCTGCCTGCCTGCCTGAAGTTGGGCTCCCCAATCATGACCAGCTCTTGAACCTCCACACACCGAGCTGGCAGCACCAGTCACACATGTCACGACCCAGCTGGCATGAGAGGCAGAGAGAGATTTGATTGATAGCTCTGTCAAGCAGCTAAAGCATTGTGCTGCCTTTGTTTGGACCGGATATAGTCCATATCATGCACCTTCAGAACAAAGCATCAGCAATATGCAGCTTAGCCAGCCAGCCTGGATATACAATCATCACCATGCTCCATCAAGCAAATGCATTCTGCTCGATCAAGCAAATGCATTCTGGCAGCCAGACACCAATACTTGCTACAAGGCAACGCAGCACTCAGCAGTTGGGGTGAATGATGGCACTCACAACAATCACGCAATCAGTCCACAACACAACTGCTTGACTAATTAGATAATTGGAAGAGGTCATATTCAGTCTGTCAATCAGCTAAGCCACTCATTCATCACAACTTGCCCAACCAAATTGTGTGAGATAACAGGACAGAGCCTCGAGTAACACACCTGGTAGGGGCCCGTCAGATTCTCCACTAGCGTCCCTGTCCAGCCACACCTTACGCAGGGCGTTCCCAAACACATTGGGGAAGTCATAGGCAAAGGTGGTTTTGTGCCTTCTGGCAGCCAGGCGTTTCTGCTGGAGCTGTTCCAGGGGTGGGTAGGGGGCCAGGATGGGGGTGCCATCAAAGGCACCTGCTGGGCCTTGTGTGTGCTTGGACAGGTACACGCTGTTGCCTGCCTGCAGAGCTTCCTGGTACACCTGTACGTCTTCTTCACCACCCTCATGCCCTGCACATCAATCAATCAATCAATCAATCAATCAATCAATCAATCAATCAATCAATCAATCAATCAATCAATCAATCAATCAGTCAATCGATCAATCAACCAGTCAGTCAATCAGTCAATTTACATGTTCTGTTTTGAGGACTCACCAAGGGGGTCAACAGGCAAATGGGAAATCAGCATACACTGAGCACTACATACACAGTTGCCATCGGCACATGGCAGGCGCTATAGAGCAGGAGCTGAATTGCCAATGATGCTGCATGACAAGGCACCAATTCACCCACATGGGTCTGACTGTTTTCAGGAATGCTGTGTCAACATGGCACAAAATCAATGCTGCAGCAAACGCTGCGGTGCCTTGCAGAATTGTAGCTACACAGTCATTGGCACAGCTTGGCAGCTGTAATGCATCAAGTCATGGTGTTATACGAAGACTTTCAAAGTGGATTCATGAGCTTGAAGCTCCGGGCTGCCGCCTTAGGAGGCTCCCTTTACGATCGCTCAAAAGCGTTGACTTTTCTTTCCTTTCTTTTCATGGGCTTGAATGCACCTGTTGGGGAGGAGACAACAACCCTCCAGGCTGGTAAGCCTTGTGGCATACGCAGGCGGACCTCCCACTGAACCACGCCTGCTCTTCTCAGCCTGCTGCTGTGCTTAGACATCAGCCCAGCGCACGCGGCCCTGAGGGCAGATGCGGTCTGGCCCTCTTGCTGGGGCTGGTGTAGGGCCAGGGGCTGTATGACAGTCAGGAAGACGTGAGCCCAGTCTGGCTTAGTAAGGCTGTCCTTGACTGCACCTGCAACAGCGTGCTGCTTGCTTGCTGTGCATGTCCACCATTGTTGTGGCAGGCTGCACAGTGGAAAAATGCAGACGATAGCTGAGTCATAGCTGAATGATGTAGACACTAGCTGCACAGGCTGTGAGCTGCAAGTAAGTGATGCAGTGCAGGCACAGAATAGGCAAGATCCCAAAGAACTGCTTGTGATTGGATGTAGATGGACATGTGGGAGGACTGAAACATGCAGCAGGCCACTTGGCAGTTTTTCCAAGATTCCCAAAAGGCCCTGGTGCCTTGTGAAATGCAACAAATCAGGATTGTTGTATGGAGCCACCAGTCAGGAGCGTTCTGTACGCACAGTAAGTCAGGAGCAAATGTGTAGTGCGCAGAAGTGCAATCTAGCAGCAAACGAATTCAGGCACAAAGGTCTGAGGTTGATACCATTGGCTCCTGCACGTTCCAGCTCCACAAGATTGGATACAAGGTACTCCTCCACATCCTCCAGCACAGCTGCCACAGCTGCACCCACATCGTCTTTGCCTTCACCACTTGTCTTGGCAGTCTTGCCTAGTTTGTGCACTGTTCCCCTGTCACCCAGTTCAAGCTGTCAGAAGTGCTATATTTCCCACATCGCATCATGGTTGGCACAAAGGCTGCAGCTTCAGACAATCGCTGGGTACACACACAGCACATACTACCTTTGCATGATGCAGCACAACAATACAAGCTTCAATGATCAGCACAAGTCAGGTGACTGAAACACAGTGACCATTGCAGCTCTTGCTGTTCCAAACACAGCATTGCATGCATGAATGCATGAAGTTGGGCAGGATGACCTTTGCTGTTGATGGCACTCCCGGTTTGTGCTGGCTTTACAGGGCAGGGCGTACCTCAGGAACACTCTCTTGAGAGGTGCGCTGCGTGCGTTGGGTCTCTCGGTGATGGTGTACATGTGGCACTGCCTGTTTCTGGTTGGAGAGTACCCAATCCTGCCTCTGAATCCATCCAACTTCTGCAGTTCAAGCACCTCAGCTCCAAAAGGCTCAACAGCTGCCAGCAGAACATCAGGGCCAAAGGTGAGCGTCCCAGAGGAGGTGCTAGATGGAGGTAAGGGGGCAGGGCGATGCTTGGGAGGCTTCCCATCTGAGCCCCCTCTGTGGAGACCAAAGCTGCCTTCTGTCTTTTCCCTGGAAAGGCTCATCTTGCCTTCTGAGACTTCCCTTGAAAGGCTCGAGTTGCCTTCTGAGTTGTTCCTGGGTGACCCCAGAGGGCTGACAGACACAGAGTTGGGCTGCATCTGAGCCTCAGCGTGAGTCTGAGAGCTAGTGGGGGGTTGGGGATGCTTGAGGGGCTGACCCTGGGGCTGTTGCTCAAGGCTGCCTGTAGCTGCCCTCCAGAAACCGCAGCGTACTGGTGGCATATGAGGGCGCTGTACCAACACACTGACAGATTCAAACCCTGCAGCAAAGCATTCATTTTGCTGAATATACAACACCTACACTATGGCAATGCTATTGAGAAGCATCAGACACTGTGCAGCATGTAGCTGGTCTGATGCCATGCTGCCAGCTTTACCTGGCGCACTACTTGGGCTCATTGGGCTTTAGAGATGGAGATGCACATGCCGCAGAATCATACTGTCAAGCAATCAGTTGTTAGTTGAATGTTTGGCAGTGCTGTTTCCACCAAATCGCTTTTTCCAGCATTATTGTTAGGGCTTCAGATACATCTTTTCGTCATGGAGCAAACAAACCTTTCTCTTATCTTACATTTACCTATTACAACATTGAATAGAGCTCCGCAGGAAGAATTGGAAGTGATGCCTTAGATGCTCTCACACAGCTGAAGGCATACTGCCATCACACTCTGGCATGTGAGAAATGCATGGGACACACAATCAAACCAAGGCAAATCCATGTCCTGCAAAAAAGACCTCACACACGGAGCTGCTCAGGACTGTATGTGCCTTAGCCTAGGAGAAGACACAAGTTCAGTGGATATATGCATGAGGTGTAACAGCCTAGCCCAGCTAATTGGACGCTTCATGCAGGCAAATACAAAAACATCTAGCAAGCCTGCTGTGGGTTGTCTTGTGGGGTGTCACCTGAGTGAGCCAATGTGTCATCCATTGCTGCCAGCTGTGCAATGACTGCAGCAGTGACAGCCCTGCGGTTGCCTGCCCCGGCATTCACTTCATCCATGAGGTCTGACACCTGAGACTGTGGGGCGATGACAGCTGTGGCTTCAGGCAGGTGGTGCTGAGCTGAGGCACTCAGCACCAGAGCTGACTCATGGTCCTCTGTCAAGATGACGTGTAGAGTCCCACGCTGCAAGCCTGTCAGCTCTGCATGCACACAGGCAGGTTGCCTTGGACTCTGTGCCCAGATGGCGCACTACGTATGTTGCCCAAAGCTGGCATGATTCTTGTGAATCATGCAAGATTGACTTGGCCAAGAACGAGGCTGAACACAAGGCTGAACAGCTTGTAGATCTCAGGACAGTACAGCAGCACAGACAGCTGTGATGTCAATGCACTATTGCCATGGTACACAACACATGCAGTGGCCAGCAGGTTTTCAAGAAGGATTTTTGCCTCGACAGAGCTGTTCCCACCCTCCAATGAGCCCAGGAGCTTGTCAGACACAGATACACACATGGGCTTGCATTGCGCTGCATACCTTGCTGTGCCACAATGCTCTGAATGGCTGTTGCTGCTTCGACAAGATTGGCCAAAGCAGGTATAACAATAGCAGCCGCCAGCACTGCAGCCTCTGCGCCAGCATCCAAGATGGCAGGCTGAGTGTGAGTCCACAACATGATAAGGCCGCTGGGCAGTGAGTGCAGGCTTGGCTGCTGCTGCAGAAACGGGTAGTAGATGCGCTTGATGTAGGTCAGAAGCGCCCGCCTCTGCACAGACACAGCACAGACCAGGTGTGGATGTATTCAATTCCATGCTAGCTAGGAGCAGCACTGCACTTCTGCAGACTATCAAAAGAGAGCAAACACAAACAGCCCCAAAGCGCCTTGAATGACGTGACCTGTTTGCAGAAGAGTGTGGCTAGTGGTCGCTGTTGCACTTGGTGTATGCTGTACAAGGTGTGCAGTGTACGAGGTATATGTTGCATGCAGCCACTCTGAAGCAAACAGTGAGCGCACATCTCCAGCCTCAAATAATGACGTGTCACAAGCCTCCCTCAAAACTTGCTGTGTGTTGCCAGCAGTCTTAAGCAGACGCCACTGCATTCTCAAGCAGACAGCTGCAGGCACATTTTGACAATTGCATCAAGACCCCTGTCTTGGATAATAAGCAGATCTGCAAACACCTATGGTACTGCCTAGACTGCGTACTTCTTCTGTTGGGAATGCAGGGAGACCAGCAAAGCTTGAATGTATCCAGGTTCAGCAGTCGTGGAGCAATACAACACATGAGGGTGAGATAGTGCAAGGCAAGATGCGCTTCCAGGTACTAGGCTGTGCGAGTGGTGCATACCTGAACACCAGGGTCAGCATGATTGAGTAAGGAGGCCAGAGCATCTTCCACTGCAGCAGGCGCCTCCACCAATAGCTTCAGCTTGGCTTCCATCAGGTCAGGCGACACAGGCTGCTGGCTGCCGCGATTTGCAAAGGGGCTGTCTGGGGCCTGCCCTGGGTCAGGACTGGCAGTGAAGGGGCTGGTTACCAGGCCTGAGTACAGGCCTTCCACAAAGGTGGACCGCCTCGCGACAAGTTTCTCTGGCGCATTCACCTGCACAAAACAATGAGGAAGACTGCTTGCAAGTGCAGGTCAAGGTTGCATAGCGACGTTTTCCATCTGATCAATTTCCATGTTGCACATGGCTGTTGTGCACTTGGAAGCATGCAAGAAGCAGACGCATGTGCAGTTGGCAAAACAGCTGGGCGGCACTAAAACGCAGCACCGTAGCTTCTCAAGGCAATAGGGTTGCATCACAGCTGTGGACCTGAAGACAGTTTCACTGAACCATGCAGCCCACAATGCATCACCACGCAAGCACCACCAGCGCTTAGGGGGCTCATGTGAAGGACCCACCTTCGAAGCCGGCAGCGCAGCATCAGTGTGTGAGGCATGGAGGGTGTGTGTATGACCCAGAATGCCAGCAAGCTGCTGCTGGCTGAACATGTCCACTCCTTGCAGCGTTCTGGCCACCACGCCTTGCAGCTCAGTCAGCAGGCTGTGCTCCAGCAACTGCTGTGCACATGAGGCCACCTTGGCACTGCCCTGCCCTGTGTCATCACAAACACAAGTCTTAGAGAGCCTTTCCTCAACACAGGTCTTCAATGTTGTGTTTTGCAGAACCGTGACAAGCAGATGCTGCAGCTTCTGCAGTGCCTGTCATGCTGCTCCTGCGTTGCCCTCCAGCAGCAACAGCTGAACCCTGAGATGTCAGGCTATCAGCCTCGACCTTTCAAACACCAACAGCATGCTTCAGAAGGCCAAACAGCTTGCCCAAAGACTGAGGGTCAGCAGCTTGCTTCAGCAGGCCAATCAGCTTGCCCACAGAGTGTGCAGCTTCAACACTGCCAGGCTGAATGCCCAACATGACAAGCAGCTGTTACATGACAAGAGCTTGCTAGAGGACCAGGTTTTGGTTTCCCAGAGATGCCCACCAGAGTCTGGCGAACATCCGTGCTTTCAACAAGTGCTTACCTACAAGCCGCTACATGGCAAGAGCTTGCTAGAGGACCAGGTTTTAGATTCCCAGAGATGCCCGCCCAAGACTCTGGCGCACAGGCGTGCCGTCAAACACATCAGGTATTATGCAGTCATGATTGTGCTTACCTACAAGGGCAGCTAGCCTGCGCAGCAGAGGGCGGAAGTGCTCTGGTCTAGGAGTCACCAGAGCGTACAGCAGCCTGATCACCAGGCCGCACTTGAGCTGCAGTGCCTGATGACTCACCACAATGTCCAGAACCTGCTGCAGCTCCTTGCTGTGCGTCTGCATTCAACACGACAAAGTGACTGGAAACAGGTGACAGCTGTTGGCAGCTGCAATGGCAGACAAATGGACACACACGCTCCTAGACATCCATTGTTGATGCTACGGACACAGCTCAATGGTGCAAGTGCAGGAAGTCAATCTTGTGTCAAAATACATGCGCTACTGGCATACTCTGGTACGCCAGGTGATGAACTACTGTGATGAACTTTTACATCTGCAAGTAGGCGGTCTGCAGCTTGCTGCAAGAACCTTGGTTGCAGTAGTTGGGCACAATGAATGGTAGACTGAATGGTAGACGGAATGGAAGACTGAATGGCATGACATAGCAGTGATGGTCGTACGCAGTGCTCCATGCGCAGTGCTCCATACGCTGCTGCAGATTGCACAATCTATCGCTCAGCAAACGCCTTTGGCTTACCAGATGCCTCAGCAAGCAAAATACAGCAAATCAGCAAGCAGAACCAATCCCAAGCAGTCAAGCTTACTCACCTGGCGCAGCTCATCAATGATCTCCTGTTCGGTGGCCTCAGTGCCTCGCTGGAACCGTTCTTCTACATCCAGGAAGGCCTCAAAGAGGCTCATGCCAATCTGGCGAGCATATGCTATGCCCCCGTCCAGGTGGCAGGTGGTGATGTCCATCAGGGCCTTCAGGTGACCAGCCAATGCTGCCCTGTCTGCTTCTTTCACGCCCTGCATCATCCCCCCCTGTCAGACTCTGTTTTTATCAAGGCAGCGCTGACATCACGCACCTGGAAGTGACGACTTTGCGACAGACAGACAGACAGACGGACAGACCGACCACCTGACAATAGAACATTTGCAGCGTCGAATATGGCACTGAGGCTGCATCATGGTATGCACAGCACTGAGGGCTGATGGGGGAAGCCTTACTGTACGCCCTGTAACATGTAAACACAGATGCCTGTTACCAAGTATTTGATCAAAGCAGCATGCTGCCATGATTACGAACTCTAGCACATGATTTTGGTGAGCCAATCATCACTGACACGGAGGCAGACGTGCACATACCTGGATGCCATCATTCATGATGTCAAGCAGGGCGCGAGCAGGGAAGCAGGGCCCCTCCTCCCCGGGCCGGGGGGATCTCTGTTGATTCAGCTCCAGCTCAGCCTCATGCTCCCCCAACACGCCTTCCACCTCACTCACAAACTCAGATGACATCCGGTTCTGCACCCAGAAGGGTTATCATTTCAATAAGGGACTTGTTGAAGCCTAGCACAACGTTCCAAGCTTATGTTTGGCACCTGGGACTGTTTGGTATGTGAGAGAGCAGACACTTGTGCAGAAAGGACATGTGCAAAAGCTTTCAGCCGCAATTGAGTGCTCTTTTGCACCATTTGTAGACAGCAAAAAGTGTCGAAGGTGCCTTATGTGGTGGTGATCACACAAACATAGCAGAGTCACCAGTGTTCCAAGAACCAAACACAAAATAGACACCTTGATTCATGTTGGTGTGATGATGGACACAGCTTGCAGTGGTATGTGACGACAACTGATGCTGCAGACTGTGCCTAGCTTACAGTCTACTGCCTGCTGTCATGATAACAGCTCCAGCCTTGTACAGGATGGACACTGGATCTCACAGCAAGCTGTACGATGCAAAGGGGAACTGAGTCCTGAAGATGAACCAGCTTTCAAGAGCCGATGCCCCCTCACGGGGTAGGGCCTTAGTCTTAGCAGGAGCTGCTGGCAACCATCAAGTTATGCCTTGTACACTAGGCCTATCACGACTACATATAAGATGAACCAGCTGTGCATGAGCAGCAGGAAACACCATGTGTGATTGTCTTACCTGCACAACTGCAAAGGCCTCTGTGAACTGCATGAGAGGCAGGGCAGAGTCTTCCAGGCAGGCCGTCAGGTCTGTCACAACCTCATCCACAGGATGCTCATACCCTGCAAAGCAGATATTACAGGTTATATGGGCTGACCTGTTCTCTGGCCATCATTTCTGAGTTTAAGATGCTCACACTCCATCAGTACTGACAATGCACTTGCGACAGACAGACAGAGAAAGTTTGACATGCAATCCGAGGGTAGGATGCTCCATCAAGCAGCTTGACCTCATGTCCTTGTGCTTTCTAGCTGCCAGCTGTCTTTGCAGTCTGCAGCATTCATCACAATAAGACGCTCCCAAGGCAGCCTGCAGTAAAGTAGTACACCAGGGAGCATGCCTTTGCATTACAGTAATGCATTACAGAGTGAGAAGACTGCTCAGACTGATGATGTTTGACGTGCATTGACTTCTTGTTTGCATACCTGCCAGGATCATTTTGGCATCCTCAAAACTCCTCTTGAATCTGTGGTCGACACCACTGCTGTACACCAGGGGGGGACCCAGATCAGGGAACCCCCCAGCATATGGCTCAGCCTTGGTCACAGCCTCAGGATCATCCAAATCTAGGGTTGCAATTAGGTCACCAGGGTTGAGGATGGATGCCTCTGATTGATGGAAATGTAAATCACCTGCTGCTGAGCTCAAGAGAGGCATCATCATCTTCATTACCTGCAAATAAACATGTCAAAATCTAATTGCTGTTAGGTTGATTTGGTTGCAGCAGCTCACCTCAACCTCAGCACATGACTGATCGCTTGCTGACAAAGGGATAAAGTCTAAATATGAGATGGTCTCAGCATGCACAGCATGGGTTTGCCAGCAGCTCACCTCAACCTCAGCACATGACTGATTGCTTGCTGACAAGGGTTACACTCTAAATATGACCTCATCTCAGCATGCACAGCATGTGTTTGCCAGCAGCTCACCTCCACCTCAGCGTATGGCTGGTCAGTCTTGACATGAGAGCCATCCGGCAGCAGGTACCGGATCAGTTTGCCTGGGGAGCTTGCAATGAGGCGAGAAGGGTCTGACTCATTGGCCAGCAAGCAGGTAAGACTGTCAATTGTGATCCTTGTCCCCAATGCTTCTTCTTCACTGTGCACCACATGCGACAGCCCATCAACCTGCGTGGCCACACATACAGCTGGGAATGCAGCCGCAGAGGGTAGGATCAGTGTCACATGCATTGCAAATAACACATGTGAGTTTGTCAATGTTGACACAGATGTCTGCAATTCATTCTGGGCTGTGCATCACATGCAATAACCTGTAAATCTAACAGCACCTGCGTCGTGTGAAGTAGGCCGCCTATACAATTTGGAGGCATCTGACTTAACATCAATCAGCAAAGCATGTCAGGCAGCATCTGACTTGAGTTTGTCCTTCCGTTTCAAGCTGTTAAAAGGCATGAATGTAAAGTGTGCGTTATGTATGAGGGGGAAGGGGGGGGGGTTGGGGGGGGGGGCATGGCAAGACTGGAGGAAGGGCTTGCCTGCACGAGCAAGCCTCCATCATTCAGGGTCCTGATGACAGCGTCAACAGAGCTGCTGCCCAAGGACAAGCTGAAAGTGTCACTTGCTCGCCTGTGAACCCTCACTGTGTACTTTATGCCTGCATGCCAACCAAGGCCTGACATCCTCTGTAGTGCTGGATCAAAGCTGTGCTTGCTAGCAACAAGGCTGGTCAACTAGCATGGATTCTGCATGGATAAGGTGCGGACTGTGGGGCAGGGCAGGGCAGGTTAGTGGCAGGGCAGGGCAGGGAGGGGCAGGGCAATGGCAGGACGTTGGCAGTGGCCCAGGGCAGGGCAGATCTGCATGCTGTCTCTCGGCTTTGCCAAGTGACAATGGTTTGTGCAGTCAGCAGCCCGATGTGGCAACACAAACAGGCTCACCTTCCAGAACCAGCTGTTGCTCAAAAGATGTAAGGGTGAGCCTGGCAGGCGGCAGCTGCCCTTTCTCCAGGAAACCCAGGTAGTCAGCTGAGCGCAGGTTCACCTGTTCTATCACTCGCAGCAGGGCTCCGCAGATGACTGACAAGTACCAGACAGGCCGCTCAGCCTTCACCTGAATCACCGCACTCAACTTATTACAATTGGTCGCCATGCATCCACTATAGGCTTATCAGTCAAAGACAGCAAGTCTGAACTTGATGGCAACATCTGTGAAAATTTGGGCATCTCCGAAGTTAGTGGAAGAGCTCTATGGGTCAACAACTCTGGTGGCAGTTGGGTTTCAAAAGAAGTTACACTGACAAATGGCTCAGCATGTGTGATGAGTCTGGGATAGTGTGTGACACTGCCACAGAGCAGCCAGAGTCTTCAGAAGGCAGCTGCACGGACTCTGAAAGGACAGTTCTGTAGATACGCCCGTTTCTTCATTTGTCCATCTACTCACACATTCATTCAACCTGTCATTACTTCCTCTCTTGCCTCCTTCCTTCATTCATGCATGCATGAATGCATGTATCCATTTGGTCATTGAACCCTCCGATTCAGCATGTGTACAGTCCTGCAGATGTGCCCCTTATGTGTCATCAAATGACAGGCCAGCCTGGAGCGCCTCCTTCAGCCGCAGCTGTGTTGTGCACACATGTGCTGGCTGTGGTGACCCGCCTGCTGACTGGAGTCATGTCCTCTGCAAGGCGTGTATATGCCTTACAGAGGACATGATACCAGTGAGCAGGCGGCTCACACAGCCAGCATCCACAGGGCCGCTGGCAGCACCCAGCCCTCCCCTAGCCCTGTCAGGGCAGTTGCAGGCAGCCCTGCTGTAGAGCCCAGCAGTGCACAAGCGATCAGGCGCACTAGCAGCAATGCTGCAGCTGCTGGCTTGATGAGCAGGCCCAAGACTGGAGTCAGCACCAGGACTGATGCTCAGCCTGGTGGTGTCAGACCCACAGCGGCACAGCCCAATGCTGGCAGGGCAGGGCAGCTGTGCAGGGCAACTTCAGGGCTGCTACAGCAGCAACAGAGGGCTGCAGCAATCAGAGCCACAGCACACAGCAGCAAGGCTGCAGCATCCACACCTGCTGAGCAGTCTGTGGCAGAGCACAAGGAAGCATCTTCCCAGACGATGCTTGTCCTTTTGCACAAGCATTGAGAGGCACAGCCCAAGGGCAGGCAGCAGGATCAGACAGATACCCAACAGACAGACTCACATGGGCAGCAGAGTCAGACAGACACCCAACAGACAGACTCAAGTGGGCAGCAGGATCAGACAGACACCCAGCAGACAGACTCACATGGGCAGCTATGCGGGAGTCCAGCCAGCCGGTGTGGTGGTTGTTGCCAGTGAAGGCCTCATGCTGGATCATGTCGGTGGTGTAATCCACGCTGGTGCGGATCTCGCCCCTGATCTTGACCTGCTTCAGAGCCACCACCATAGCCCTGATAGCACTCTCACGCCTGTCCCCCTTTGCAAACAGGTGCCCAAACTGCACTCACACACATGCCTGAAGACCGTAACAACATCAATGATAATGATGTACTGATGACAAGAAACAACTGTGTTGAATAGTAATACCAAATGTAATAATAGACAACAAGAACTACAATGTATCTAGCCCACAGGCATCAGGCGCGTGCACAAGTCAGCTCTCTTCACACAGGCTTGTTCAGAGCATCTGCTTCGTATGATGACTGTGCAAAGTCTGGTCGCCAGGGGCTGTGAAGCAAAGAGAATGCACAGCATAGCTGTGGAGGACCCAACATGTGCACAGCTTTGTCGACCACCAGCACTCGGATGAATGAACTACACAGTACACTTAGACATGGAGCAGAGACAGTAGGAGATGGAGCACAGCATAGCACATCACGACTGCAAGATCTGCAGGTAGAGGGTCAAAATTCTTTTTTCTGTTTTAAATATGTATATAATATATAATATATTATATGTAAATGTATAAACATTTTTTTTTGTTGTGAAAAATACCTGGGAGTCAGAGAACTCGTGGATGCCGCCGCCACTCTTGACAGAGAAGTAGCCCCACACGTCTGGGGAGTTTCGGAAGTTCAGCTCATCAACAACACCACAAGTGGGCTTGAACCCATCATTTGCGTCTTCTGATGTGACCCGCACTGCTACCACTGCTCCCATTGGCTGCATCTGAGGGTCTCCCTCAAAGTCTGCATCACGATTGTGGAATTTGCTCCCATCCCAAGTACTGTGAAACTCAGCAGAATGGGCTGCATGTCTGTGTTCTTCGAGGTGACCTGGTATGCTGATGTACCTAAAAGCTACGTGTGCGACATGTACCAGGCATCATCAAAGCAATGTTGCAAGTCGGCTCGGACATGAGCTAACATGCATGTGTAATACATAGTGGACATGTTGCTTTGTTGTAGCTGTGAGGGTGCCAAAATTGGTTTATGCTGTCAGCGCAGTATCAATGCATAGCGTTGGATTTGACAAGCTGGGCCAGGTTGAGACACCTGTGGCATTCAGAAAACCATGCGACATCATGGTCACATTACCTGTGACACAAAGCAGGTCATGCTGTAGCCGAGGACATATCTGATCATGCTGTGTCAGAAGCATTGAGCAGCATCTAGCCACACATGCATGTCGACCACTCATGTGCATGTACATTCACAGTGGGTCTGCATATCATGTGGTACATGCTAGTCATGTGCATAGCATGCAGTATATGCACACTGAGATTGCCTATGACATGAGTCACAGCAAGGGACCTACCAATGGCACTACACCCCTCAGGATCTTGACCAAACAGTCGGCGGATGTCTGCCATCCTCTCCAGTCGGATGCCCATACCAATCATCAGCTGGCAAGAGGGTATGTTCACACCAGAAATCCACTCCGTCACTGGGTGCTCTACCTAAAGTACACTATACTTCAGGCTGTACGCAAAGTAAACTTGAAGCTAAACAGGAATGTCTAGACGCTAGGCCCTACAGACAGGGATAGGGGCAGATCAACAAACACATCTCAAAGTTCACAAGCCTGTATTGGCTGCAAACAGCTTCGTGTTCAGGCAAGATCTAGGATGAGAAAGCCCATGGCAGGACCACATCAAGTGGTCACAACCACAATGCCATTACTACTGTCAAGCTTGCCTGACCAGGTGATGTAACACCACCTTTCAGGGTAAAAGCTTGTGCTGTAACAGCTTCACTGATGGCAGTTAGGCTGCTGCAGCACCAGCTTTCACCATGAAAGGGGGCATCACCAAATCAGGCAAGCTTGACAGTAGTATGACATCAGTCCAGCTGCTCTTGGCAGCAGTGTGTTTACAGTATGTGTAGACAGTTGCAACAGGGAAGGGGGTTGTGAGATGGCTGTACCTGAAGGCGAGGGTTCAGCTCTAGGAAGTAGTACTGCTTGCTCTCTAGGCCATACAGGAACTCCACTGTGGCTGCTCCCACATAGCCCACACTGCGTGCCAGTTCTCGTGCACAAGCCTCCATCTTCCGTAGCAGATCTGGGGATGCCTGAAAGGAACGAAAAAGCTATGCAACTGGGCAATGATGTATGAAAAACCAGAGGTGGCGTGTGTTGGGCTTCTTTGTGGGGTACTGAGCATGCCAGCATTGTGCTTGTGCAGCAAGTGCGTCTTTGCTGTTGGGCAGCCTGTGCAGTGAGACGCGCCCTTTCGCAGTTTGGGGCGCCCTGAACTTGCAGGAGCGCTGTGAGCTGATGCATAAAGGTAATGCATAAATACAGATCTGCACATCGGCATGCATCAGCCATACAGTTCAGACAGTCTGGGCAATGAGTTCTGCACATGTGCAACAGCAGGGAAAGGGCTGGACAAACATATGTGTGTTGCAATCAGTGCGTATCCCCTTACATTAGCTGCTGCCAGTAATGCATGGATCAACAATATACGCTGAAGAACAGCAATGAAACACATTGCTGGTATGTCAGTCCTGTCGACACAAAAGCACAAACAGACAGCTGCGGCAAAGACAGGGGTAATGCACAGCATGCACCTTTGTGACAGGTCCTTCTTCTACAATCTTTTGATGGCGCCTTTGCACACTGCAGTCTCTGGAAAACAAGGACACCACATTCCCATACCTGCAAGTCGGCTCAACAATTTGTCAATGCAGGCATTTAACACAAGCAGAACCAATGCCCAGGTGCTGTTCTGGACCATATGCAAAAGCGCATGCCGTGTCCCACACACACAAAGCTTTGAGACAGAGAAGTGGGGGCAAGTGACATATCACTGTCGATTAATAATGATTGAATGCACATTTGAAACATTGGAGATATCATGTGGGCGCTGTGGCTAGCCTAGCTGCATGCAGCTGCCACCAAGCAAGCTTTTGACTCTGTTGAGAAGATGCTCAGCTGGTTCAAAAGGTGCCTTGCATGCCATGAGTCAGCATGCGACTCACTGGTCACAGAGCAGCTGCACTTCCAGGTGGCGGCTTTGGGGCGCCAGCTTCATGGCAAAGATGGGGGACCCTGGCACCTCCCCCTGCACCTGCTTGAAGGCCATGCGCACCTCCTCATCATTGCCCACCTACAGCACCGCCATAGAGCCACCTCTCAGAGGACCTTCAGCAGATGATGCGCATAAAGCCTGTCTGGTACCAAGCCATGCACTCCTTATGGCATACACAAGGCAAGCAGGGTTTGCCAGACTGCAGCTCTGAGCTCAGTCCATTGAGAGAGAGGTACAAAACAAGCCACCTAGCATGTGTGGGAAGGAGTTGTACACCGTGTCTCAGACCATAGCCCAGGAGAGCCCTGTTGTGGGCGGCTGTGTTTCAGCAAATGCTGTGCAGATCACAACATGGGTGTCAGGGTTAACAAGGCAGGTGTCAATAATAGATGTAAACCCTGGCTGTCAACCTAGGTGTCAGGGTCAATAATGTCAGGCTTAAGCAAATGTGAACCCATAGGTGTCAGGGTGAACAAAGCAGGTGTGCAGCATTGGTTGTGGCTACAGGGGTGCACCTTCCTGATGCCTTTGCCTCCGCCTCCCCAAGATGCCTTCAGCATGCAAGGGTACTGAATGCGGTTGCAGCACTCCAAAGTCTCCTCCACACTGTGAACACAGGCTCGCTTGTACACATCCACAGGGATGATACCTCTGCAGTCTTTGTAAGACACACTGACGTCGGAGCCACTCCAAGGAAGGGTGGGCACCCCAGCAGCTTGGGCCAAGATGGTGGACCCCACCTGAAGGTGCAGAACAATATAAAATGGCGCGACGCATTGAAGGATAATGTCCTGTTGTCATCAATGAGCATGCAGAAAGCCACATGATGTTGTGGCAATCTATGTTGGTGTCCTTGATCTTACAATTGTTACTTGCCATGATTTGACGGACTATGTCCCTGCAGACTGATAATCAAGGCGCATTGCATCTAGCATGTGATTGCATCTAGCGCGTGATTGCGTCTAGCGTTTGATGACAATGTATCTGCAATGGATTACTGCAGGTATCACCTTATCCCCAAGAGCAGCCATGGCCTCAGCAGAAGGGCCCAGGAATTGGATCTTGGTGGGTGTCTGTGCCAAGGCAGCAGGCAGCTCGGGCTTTTCTGAGGCATGACCCCTGTCACAATTGAAGCAAGACTGGCTTCACTAGTGAGAAGCACTTCAAAGTGAGCAGCATCTCTGCCAAACACGTTTCAACAATGTAGTACAACGAAGCAATTCAAGGTTGGCACCGATGCATTATTTCAAGAGAAACATGCCAAAGCAGCCCATTGGCATTGTCATTTGCAGTTTACTCGCAGCAACATGGTCTGTCTTAAGCACAAATTAGGCCGAACAGTAGGCGTTCACAGCACAGACAGACACAGCAGCACTGCAGTTGGGCACTGACCATCCTGGCCAGACAGCATCAACATTTGCCTTCTCAGCTGTCTGCACAATGAGGCGGACGTTGGCATAGTTATTGTTGTTGCTGCCTCCAGGGACCTCCACAAACTGATCTGCCATCTTGATGTGTTCGGCATCCACTCGCATGTCTTCAGGAGTGGCCATAGCCACAATTGCAACAGCGTGCTCATGCCCAAAGAACTTAAAAGCCCAGTCTTGAACACTACGGATGAACTTGACGGCCGCCATACCATTGTTGGCAACTAGCACACTGCAGCATCATGGCTGGTGCATTTCAACACGACAAAGGCATGAGCTTTTGAAGTTATCATGGATGCCATTGTGATGTGAAGCTGAACAGCATCTGAATTCAGGCTATGTCTGCACCTGTATATGGGTTTGGTGCCACCAAGGTCAAACACTTTGGACTCAAGCTGACCACTCAAACTTGGTATTCTCTTTGGAACACCCATCTTGAGTGGGTTACTGCAGCAGCAAGAGAACTGTCAATCTCCTGACCCAAGAAGGTATGCATATCTCTAAGTTCTGTGACCGTCTATTGAAGAACAACAGCAGGGCTTGGAGTAGTGCACAAGACAGGCTGCCCACTCACCTCCCCAGCTCTCCAAACGACCCACTTCTGCTGACCTTCATGCTGCGTTTGCGTCCTCCTATCGTATTGGCTTGTAGCTCTTTAACTTGTTCGGTGACCATCGCGGTTGCTGCACGAGTCCTTCCCCAACTTGACCCGAGCTTTTGTTGTACAGAGCGGCTGTCAGTTCCGTAACATTTTAGCTGGCCTCAAGTAAAATACTGAGACAGATTGCTAAATAAAACAGCCGCAGCGTTGCCGAACTGGATCTGGCAGGCACCAGATTCGGCTATACGAGCCCATGCAGCCGTTCATGCTGGTTATACAGGAACTTTTGATTTGCACGCTGGTCCCAGTGCAGATGGTAGATGCGTGCGACCATTGTAGAGACCGCTGGCGAAGGTCAAACATGAAGCATAGAAAGCACAGACTTGACTAAACGAGGCGGTTCGCTACTGAACCGATACGCGTGTTGCGTGTTCCGTACATAACTTGCCAAATTGTCAAATTGCCAAAACTTGCCCTATTGCCAAAAATTACTCATGATCTTCACCCGCCCTGGCAAGGCGCCCTGAATGGTTACGAGTTTGCTTGCTACAATGATCAGTGCAAGGAGCAAGCCCGGCCCGTGTGGAAGTCAACCTACTTCATTGCAAAATTTTAACCCTCCATATAGGTGCGTCACCCTGATGCATCCGTGCGCATTGCCTCGTAGGCGTAGACGAAGTTTGCTGTCTAAACTGAGATTGTTGGATATGCCCTACCTGCCGACCCTGCGCAAACGGTCACTGCCAGCCTCAGCTCAGCGTCGTTGTGGTTCTTGCAGGATCACTTACTGTGTGTGTGTACTGTCCTTCCCTGATGCAAGAGGCTCAACAGCAGACACTTCTTCTACCTTTGCAACCCGTCCACGTGCCAATGTCAGAGAGTCAGAACGCTAGCACAACGCCAACGGCGCCTATCACTGTGCGCGGAGTGGCGTGTTTTGTGGTGCAATTAGCTTTCTACATGTCGATGTCCAGCGTTACGGCTTTCGCCTGCCTGTTGTGGTGTGTACCAGGCAGCCTGTTGCTGGGAATATATGCCTCTGTGGAGGCGACGATAGATCGTACAGTAGGCAAGAGAGCCCGAACATGCGTGCAGCAGAATCCTGCTGTTTCGCACACTACAGCTGACACAGGCTACTTTGTTACAGCCTTTGGGCAGGTCAGCTGTGCTTCACAAATCTATGGACTTGGAGCACCTGCAGCCTGAATTGTGTATTGCTTCAGCCATCGTGATGGCTGCACAATGCACTTTGTACTGAGTGAGGAGAGATGAGAGACATTGAGAGAATTGGGCTGTTTTGTGCGGCTTTTACTTTTAAGCTGCAGCCTGTTGTATGATGGTCCAACTCCGTTACGCTGGACAATTTTGACAAGTGTCACCAGCTCTGCAGCTTTGCGAGAGCTGTGTTGATCTCCCCATGCTACCAGGGCTACCTCTATTTTTGTATACCCAGTTTACAATAGAAGTTCAGCAGTGCCTACCAGGCATCAATGCAGTGACACCTGAATCTTGAGCACAATTTTGACCTCTTTTGAAGCCAGGTTTGGCATCAACGCAGAGTTTGTGTTCCTGGCTATGCATGCAGCTTGTGTTGCCCTTTTTGGCAATACCTGTGCCCAATTTTTGTTCAATCAAGAGCTTCACAAATACTTGCTCTGTTCCATGTGATGATAAGCCTGCAAGTGACAGCGTGTGTATGCAGATTTTGATTGAATAGTGCTATGTCAGCATATCAGACACCTTTATGAAACGCCAGTAAAAAGTCTCAAGGTTGCTTGCTTGTATCATCCAAAAGGCACACATGTAACAGTGGCATCCATGCCAACTGTCAATGACATGATGCTTTTTGGCAACAGACAATACCAAGTGCTATATGTGCCGTCATGTTCAACATCAGACCGTTGCTCACCTGTAGCATCTGCACATACTCTCGCATGCCGCTGCTGCTGCCACCATGCTGCCAACATGCAATGCATGTGTAACATTGTGCATTCACATCATATGCATACACTTTGACCTGGTCAACACAGTGAGCATTCGCCATTTTCAAAGGCTCTGTGTCACACCGTGCCTTCATAAACACAGTCAAGCATGGTCGACCCACAGTACGCTACATTGGAAGCGTACGATGGGGTGAGGTTTGCCTGGAATGTCTGGCCATTGAGCAGGATCGAGGCAAATCGAATGGTCATTCCGCTTGGGTTGATGGTGACCCCGCTCAAGCATACAGAAAGCTTGACAAGCTTGCAGTATGAGCCGGTTAGATGTAGAGGATGTCAAGGCATACTGAACCCATACAGCCAGGTGGACTTCGCCAGTATGATCTGGCTGTGCCCATTTTGGTAAGTTGCTCAAGGACATGTACCAGCAGACATACTTTCTGGAGGCATCATGTATGTATTGCGATGCAGTTACAACCGCAACTCTTTTCCTCCTCACTATCAAGGCATCACCGAAGTACAGTTGCCTGGAGAGCTTTTTCAGGAAGCCGTTTCTGTTGAATATGCGCTGCAACAGCCTGTCCGAGCACCGCCATCATTCATTCTTGTCCTTGATCTCAGTCAGAGCTTGGAGGCACTGACGGTGCGTTTGAGCAGCTTGCCATGCTTTGACGGTCTCAATGTGCAGCTCATCACTGAGTGTCATCCTTGCACAGAGCATATTTGTGCAATAGTTGCCAACCCTCAGGTTTTGCCCAAACATACTTGCCTCTGCTTAGGGTCGACTACCCTGACGTGGTTCTTGACTGCTTATCATCAAGCCAAAACCTGCATGCAGGAGATGAAGCAAAGTGTGAAGCAGATGTTGCAAATGCTGCCAGAGTACTGCCTAGTAGGCCTGATCACCTTTGGAGCCATGGTCACAGGTGCGCATTCACATAGTTCTAATCTGCTGATGCTGATGCAAACCCCAATGCATTTTGTGCCATAGCATGTCATGACATGCAGACTCTGCACTGTGCAAAGATGGTTATGACTGCAACATGTGCATTGTGCATTGACAATCAGCCCTCTTGATGATACCACATTGCTGCACAGCACATCCATCAGCAGCCTTCACGACCATGCCAAGACACAAGCATGCCTAGGACAACATCTGGTGATTTGCACGGTGCAGTCCATGAGCTCGCAGCTTCAGAAATACCCAGGGCATACCTATTCAGAGGCACCAGAGAGACAACTGCACAGGAGGTTGCAAAGTTGCTTGGACTTGGATTGGTACAATACAAGCGGCAGGCAGGCATGCCTGGTCCCTCAGGCACTCCTGGTATAGGGCGTTTCCTGCTGCCCTACAGCGAGTGTGAGTATACACTGGAACGCATCATCGATGACCTGCAGGTAAGGCTTGTCAAGTGTAAGCTGCTTACCACCAGCTCTGATGCACACGCCTGATGATCGCATTCCCTGTGTATGTGCACAGTCTCAATCAGCAATCTGCAAATACCAAGATCCCTACAAGCAGCAATCGCATGGTTCTCTGGCTACTGCTCACAGAGTATATGGGTCGTTTGTGTGGATCACATTAAGGATCAGCAGGAGTCGGGTGCTATCCTCACCTGTGTCTGTATGTCTGTCTGTGACTGTACTTGTTGGTGTGCAGCCAGACCGCCAGCCCAGAAGTAGGCAGCAGCGGCTGGTAAGGGCCACAGGGGCTGCTGTTGGGGTTGGGGTGGGCCTCATGGAGAACTGCATACCTGGCACAGGAGGCCGCCTCATGGTCTTCACAGGGGGCCCTTGCACCACCGGCCCTGGGGCTGTTGTTGGGTTAGCCCTGGAAGACAGCATACGTACCCACCGGGTGACACACTGCTCATGGCAAACCATTAGAAGAGAATGGTCCTTGGACCATAGCTGCATGCAGTCATGCTTGATACATGTTCGTGTGTTTCTTAGCATGGCGTACGTCTTTGGAAAGCCTTGTGTCGTGCTGTCATCTGAAGCCTTACCTAATTCCCGCCCACTATGAAACAGTGCATGCCAAGCTTTTGATGTACGCTGCAAAGCTGATCATGTCACATTACAAGTATCTGAAGTCCAAATTCGGACAACAGTCGTCAAGAAATGCGTGCATGGCCTGCAGGACTTTGAAAAGAGCGCTGGGGTGAAACAGTTCAAGAAGGCGTGTCAATGGTATGAGAGCCTAGGGCGGCGTATGGCGGGCTCTGGACACTGTCTGGATGTCTTTGCATGCAGCCTTGACCAAGTGGGCATTGCAGAAATGCATGATGCGGTCTCAGTCACAGGTCTGCCAGCAGCACATGCTTGTGCTTCATCTCATGTTGCTGTGCCCTTCACTGAAGGTCTTGGAATGCACGTCACGGCATGCAACTCTTGAGATGCGAAACAACTCATGTGGTTTGTGTGTACTTTGTTCATACAGTGCAAGTTACAATGTTTCCATGCATGCATTTCTTCATTTTGCTTGCACAAGCTGTGAAACATGGCAATTCCTATTGACTTGATACTGTGTACAGTGCATGATGAGACTCTTGTTGCAATGTGCTTTGTGGCTGATTGCAGGCGGTGTTGTTGTGCTGGCAGAGACCTTCTCCCATGAGATATACAGGAAGTCACTGGCAAGGCTGTTTGAGCTCGATGAGAACGGGTATCTGCAGATGTACTTCAATGCCACTTTTGATGTGATCATGAGCAAGGTGCGCCTTGCCAGTCAGCCACAATGGATTGGGCTGTGTGCGCTTGTGGCCTTGCACTTGCTGTCAAGTTGCTCAAGATTATCCTGTTCTGGGCATGGCTTCGATGCATGCTGACTTCAAGAACTGCCTACCTAGACTCTCAGCTGACACAACAAATGCATTCCAACACAGTCTGCTACATGCTTTAACATTGGGGGATCTCTGCATCATGTCTTTTCGTGTGATGATGCATGCCGCTCATCATCTTTTCTGCATGCTGGCATCTTTCACCATTCCAGATCTGTGTTCCCCTTTCAAGGCTAGCCTCTGCGCTTGCTTTGTGCAGAAGCTGTTCAATGCTTTGCCTCTAATCTGCATCACCCTTTCACTGTTCACAAGGCATGTCTTGTATTCCATGTTGTCTCTCTAGCATAGCCAGCCCTGCAGGACATCAGAGTGTCTGGCACAACTGGCCCAGTCACATCAGCCAACAACAAGTCGCCCTTAGCCAGCGAGGTAGAGCTAGGAGTTGGGGGCACAACCAGTTGGAGGGTGTGTGCCATGAGCCAAGCCACATCACTGGGCATGTTCTTTGAGGTTGCAGCCAGTCATGGGACTGTCCTAGAGCCTGGACAGATCCTTTGTCTCCAGTTCCAGACGCAGTATCAGCATCCTAGCGGGCAGCATAGGTTGCGAGTCACTACTGTTGCACGACCGTGGGCAGAGCCAAATGCCCCTGAGGTACTAGGACCTTTTGTGATGGCTGCATGCCTTGTGAGCCAGCTGATCTGCTGGGAGTTTTGCTCCCATTGAACTATGTTAGCCGCTTCAGGTTTGCACACTGCTGGTTCCAGCTCTGCTTTCTGACACACTAGGCAATGAATGAGGAACAAGTTGTAAATTCTGCTGCATTGCAGATTGCATCCAGCTTTGACCAAGAGGCAGCTGCAGCTCTTCTAGCGCGGCAGGTACTCTTCAGGTAACCCTTCAAGTCATGGTCATGTTCCCAATCCCATGTTGCACCCCTGTGCACACCTACCAGACATGGTCACTCCTTCCCTTGCTGCGGTTGATCTGCACTTATGCACAGCTTGTATTGGTCAAGCATAGCTTGCAGTCTTGCATAGGTGCTGCATTTGCTGCCCGTGCATCAATGCCAGTTTTCAGTCTTGCTGCCGTGCCCTGCAGAGCCATTTCTCTTGAAGTCTGACTGGTCCACTCAGGGATATGGTAGACTGATGATCACATGCCGATGAAGTTGTCATCATCATAATCATGATCATGCTTATGATCAGCATGATTCTGATTATGTTGATGACAACTTTCACATCATGTCACCATCATTGTGTCATATCCCTGAGTGAACCGGTCAAAGTCTGAGAAAAATGCCTCTGATCATGATTATGGTGATGACAAAGTGATGACAGAACAAATGATGCGCGTGCAGGTGTAGTCAAGAGGATGTGTTTGATGTGCTGCGATGGATAGACAGGATACTGATCCGAGTGGCCTCCAAGTTTGGGGACTTCACAAAGGACAACCCAGCCAGCTTCCGGTGGCCCCCCAGCTTCACCTACCTGCCAGACTTCCTCTTCCACCTGCGACGCTCCCAGTTCCTGCAGGTCTGTGCCACTGTCTCTGCATAAGTGCTCCTGCAGCATGTTGCTGCTTCTAGTTCAAGGTCCCTACCATACTACTGAAAGGTACTTACCAAGCTACTTAGCAGTGCTTACAAAACTTCTCAGCAGTGCCTACCAAACCTCTCAGCAGTGGCATGCCAAACTACTTAATGGTGCCTACCAAAAGCTGAGCGATGCTCATCACACTATTCAGCGCCTAGTAGAATGCTCAGCAGTGCTTTGATTGCTGTGGCAATGACCTGCTTGCACATCTGCCTTGTGTACATGAAGTTAGCGTGATGCCCTACCTGATGCCTGTGATGCAGAGGGTTCAAGGTTTGCCTCACCTCTAGCTAGGTGCAGGTCAAGGAGCTGGACTGTTACTTGAATGTTCAATAGCACGTTTTGTTTTCTCCTTCCTGCATTTGTTGGATGTGTGTTCATGTGGGCACTCACACAAGCAATATGTGGTCAATAAGTTGCAGTCTGTAATCTGCAAGGTACAGGTTTTGATGCTTAGACATCAGCACATCATCACTGCTTTTGCGCGTGAATCACTCTGACTGTACAGCAGGTGTCACTTGCAGACACTCACGCTGTTGCACAATATAGAATTTGTGGGCAGCATCTCATGCGGCTTAGCACGCCATTCGTAGTCACCCAGCAACTGTTCTGCTGCAGCATTTGCTGCTCATATAGTTGCAGTCGACCTGCACTGATCTGCCCATTGTAGGCACTGAATCATGCATGAAATATCGACAGCTGTTTTTCAGCACTGACCCTGAAGCAGCACATGTAGGCCTTTACTCCCTGAATACAGCCAGCATACACAGTCTCTTCTGCATTTCTGACACCTTCCAAAAGCCCTCATCAGACACATCAAGAAGTGGATGCCTGAAAGCCCTTGGATGCTTACGCCCGTGTAACATAGCTGCTCTTACAGTGTCTGGCTTACAGGTGTTCAACAACACTCCGGATGAGACGGCCTTCTACAGGCTGACCCTGGAGCGAGAGGGGGTGCAGGCCTCCATGCTCATGATCCAGCCCACCCTCACCAGCTTCACCTTTGAGGGGCCCCCACAGCCTGTCCTCCTAGATGTTGCTT
>JAABUK010000321.1_pt1 | contig 106104 bp, 12 predicted proteins | sample 5559141 | NCBI WGS metagenome assembly JAABUK01 (sample SAMN10711869, study PRJNA513367) | rock metagenome | isolation source: Antarctica rocks | place: Antarctica: Victoria Land, Pudding Butte nord | collected 2016-01-03
GGTAGCTATAGAGGCTCCAAATACTCATCCTCCTGCTCGTTTTGCCATCCTTTCTTCATCATTCCGTTTTACTATTAACTCGTCTCCTCGGACACAAGAAGACCAGGAACTGTAGGCCTGGAAATGGAGTCCCCTACGAGCAATCTTCGCAACCGTCCAAAGATAAAGTTTGTGCGAGAATCGAAGCCTGCCAATGGAAGTAAGTAAAAGAGGCTCCATTCAATCGCTTAGAATTTGTAGTCAACGTTGAAAGGTACCATATCTCTATGACTAACTCATGCTGACTCGCTTTTCCTCTAGTATCCTCATTTACCCCAGCGCTGCAAACTGCAGCCAAAGACGAAATTCAACCTCCACAACCCAACAGATTGAGATGGACCTGCACAATTTGCTCGACCACCATGACACCGAAGAATGTCACAGCACATACGCAAGGGAGGCGACATATCGCGGCTTCAGCAAAAATTGGTGAGGCGCTCGGAGTGGAAGGGGAATCAGACTGTTTCAAAGCAGAAGCCTCGGCCGCCAAAGAAACTAGTGTCAGGGGTGGCAATGCTCAGGTTGTAGCCGCGGCTACATCTTCGCAGACTAGTACGAGGAAACTTAAGTCTAGCGCGCCTCCTGGCTCCAGCGCTATGGGACCGAAGGAGTGTAAAACGTCTTCTAAACCATTCAGGGGAGCGCAAAAAGGGAAAGGAAAGACTACACTGGAGCCAAAAAGCACGATTAAGAAGATTGTTCCGCCCCCTATAGCGGCCAATCTTGTTGATGCGCAGCTTGACACAGAGTACACTGGGTGGTTCATGGACTCTTTCCCAAGTGATACATACATCGACAATCCCGACTATTCTATCTGCGATAAGGACTGCGGATGGTGTGGAAGGTGCATTAATGATATGGCACTTGAGTAGGTTCTATGTCCTCTACCTTAATATTATGCAACTTCTCAAGTATAGTAAAAGGAAAGAAAATGGAGCATTGAATAACGTTCGATCAGCTTCGCTTCCATGGAACCCTTCCCAGCTGCCCGCTATCAACCAATTCACTGTCTTGGCAGTATGGACGTCTATGATGACGATCCTTTGGCGGCCTTTTTTGCCCTTTATAACCCTTTCAGATACAATCGCAACAGCCGCTCGCACGATGAGTACAGACGTCTATGCACTTTTTTCGGCTGGCCGACCCGCAGACAGCAATACCACCACGCTGAGCGCGACGAATCCTGGGAGGGTTTCCGTATCGCAATGGTGAAAGCGTTTAACAAGAGCTTTGGTGACGACGAGAATGATATCGAGGCTTGGGGCAGGATGTGCGTGCTTGTTGGTATGGAATATGTTCCTGATATCTTAGAAGCACGAAGAGAGGTGCGTAAGCTCTTCCCTTTCAGACCTCGTTGAGGGACGACCCTTCTATTGTTCTCGTGATTTCTCTTTGCTCTGTGGCTCTTGCGTCACAAAATATAACGTATGAAAAGGCCATGATTCAAACCCACGTGAACCTATGCGATCTCCTTGACACCACGAGACAATGCAGTAAGGTTCAAATCTTCGCATCCGAAGAAGATCTAAGAGAGTATACTCTGGAGACGGGGTTGGTCTTTCCACGTGTGGAGGCTTATGCGGGAGGCTTGCTGAAATATTTATTGAGAGAAATTACTGGGAAGTATCATGGAAACAGGAAGGCGGGCCGAGGCCGAAAAGGAAAGACAAGGACAACCAAAGAAACCGAGGGTCAACAATCAAGGTAAACCGCTGGCACCGGCTCATCCTTGTCACATTTAACCCTAGAAGAGGTCTAGGCTAGTACGACGCAACTGAAGGCTTAAAGTCGAGCAGCGAATTTGGAGGCCCGTAGACCCTAAGTCGACCACCGAGATCTTACCAAGTATGTGTACGTTTGAAAAGTAGTTAGTAAGTACACAAAGGTCGACTCAAAGGGTATCAATGAACGGTTTTGTCTAACCTTTCGAGTAAGGAATAGGATTCTACACCATATGGAATCATATTCTAGATCATACTCTGCGATATACGGTGTTGGTGAGACGTTCCTATGTCTGATATGGGATGATGTCAAACCCACAGTATTTAGCCTGACAGGAGAACAATAGCTGGTCATTTTACGTGCAATAACGTAAATGACCCGGAATCAATCCAAAACACAAAAGAATAGGCTGAAAACTGGACAGAGTAATATCGTTACAGTGGAGCTTGCTGGGAGACTTGGAATAATCATATTTATTCAACGGATAGAAAGTAACGGGCTGGAATTTACTCTTGGTAATGAGATACTGTACGAATTAGAGAGCTGCGACATTGCTCATATATAGATCTCTCGTCATTTCATTCATGATCCCATGAATTCGTCCTCGTCCTCCTAGCTTTCCGATTCTATCCCAAGACTTGTGTCCAAATGCACCGCAATATCGAACTTCGTGCCTTGCGGGTCAACCCCGCTGTCAACTAAATAAGACACGATATCTTCTGGGAGATCAGGACTCCTCGCAAGAATGTTACGGCCATTATCGTCTACTTCGTGGACATTGGCGCGCGCTTCTTCGACCAGTATGTTAACAAGTGTCAGTGTTTGTCCTTTAGCCGCCAGGTAAAACGGACTATACCCACTGTTGTTCGTGTCTTGGACATTGGCGCCATTTTTAAGAAGCACTCGTATTCTAGCTTCGATAGTCGCTCTAGAACTATAGTACAAATGTGGACCTTCCGCAAAGCTTCTAATAATGGCGTATCGCCTTCATTACCCGTTGCATGTATGTCTGCACCATGCTCCAATAGTACACCTATCACCTTAGGAGAACCTGCTCTAGCTGCTCTATGCAGAGGAGTACAGCGCCAACAGTCCAGACAATTGAAGTCTGCGCGCGCTTCAGCTAGCAGGTGAATCGCTGAGATTAGAATATCCTCGTCGTCTTGACCTTCTAGGAGTATATGCAGCGCCGTTTGTTCAGACTCGTCGCAACTATTTGTATTGGCGTCATTATCCAGCAAGTACTTCATGGACTCCAGGTCTTTCCACCGTGCCGCACTAAGCCATACCGAATCGCCGTGAGAGCTTTGTGGGTTCAGGTCAACGCCATACTCTTCCAACAGCACCAAGAATGACATTGCCGACTTGGATCCAGAGAAGGGTATCGCATGAAAAATGGACGACCTATTCGAAGTTTCAGCATTCATGTCTGCCCCAGCCTCCATTAAAAGCCGTACGATGTCCACCTCATGCCAGGCAATAGCTTCATAGAGGTTGGTGGAACGTAGATTGCCAATATTGGGATTTGCTCCACTGCGCAACAACAGACGTACTATAGCTTCGTGGCCATCAGGGCTCAATGCCACTCCTCGTGGCGTATCTCCATGTACATTACTTGCGTTAACATTAACATCGCCTCGTCTCGACAGCCATAAAACAATGTCTTCATGGCCCTCCTTAGCCGCAAGGAGTAAAGCTGTGCAACCCAGACTGTCACGAGCATCTGCAATAGCGCCATTCTCAATTAATCGTCTTGCTGCATTATCCAATCCAATCAAGGCAGCTACGAGTAGGGCTGTATAATCTTCGGTTGCTTCCCAGTAATAAAATGTCTGCGGAAGGCGTACTGCCTGCCTGCTCTCCCAACAGCGCCGCGAGCGGCGTCTATGCGTGGCTTGGAGAGCGCTAGAAGCAAGATTCAGCTGTCCTAGAAATGTCAGACTTGATTCATTGACCGCGGAAATAGGCGCTTCGCGTGCATGAAACGCCCAACAACGCACAGCATACTCAAGGAAGGGATATCGAGATTTTCGCTCTTTCAGATCATCCTTGGCCATCTTTCCTTCAGAGGACATACAAGGCCCAGCCGCGAACGCATCGAAGCTTAGATATCTTATACAAGTCATTACCATTCGTGCGCTCGCATTGCCGAAAAGAATGTCACTCTTACTGTCGAAATATTCTTGTGTGGTATAATCTTAAATACGTAATTAGCAAAGTACCCAACTTGATCTGCCTTGGGTTGTTCAGTGTCTGAGAACAGAATGCTTTTGTAACTAAAACATCAAATTGATGTAAACAGAGGATTTGCCAAAGCTTCTCAAACCGAAGTGCATAGCACCCAGATATGGGTAGCAATGGCGACCAAGGTGGAGGGACTTACGGACAAACCGGAGCGTATTAGATTCTCCGTCTCGCATTATTAGTCCGGCGTAACAGGTGATCAAAGCATCTTCGTCATCCATGTCTTCATCATCGATGTCCTGCATCTTAGGTTCCACCGCGATTGCATGTCGAATCTCCAGCATAGACATTGGTCGCAATGACTGACTAACCCAGAGCAGTACTCGCTTGGCGAGCTCTTCATATTCCATGGCCTGACCTTCGATTCGCTTCATAGTCTCGTTGTAGCTTTCATTCAGTCGTGCCGGAAATTCCTCCAGTGCCGTCCTAACGTCCTTGCGCTTGGGTTTAGTCACAAGAGAATCCACATGAAAACGAGCTAGTAGGAACCTATTAACTGTCAGTCCGCGGGTATGGTATTTCAGAACTGACCGCGGCCTGGGTCTTTAAGGATATGTCTTTGCGTTGAAGAAAATTTAATGCGGGTGGAACAGAGTCATCAATATGTGGAACAATAAACCATAGAGGATCGCATGGTGTGCCTATAAAGCGAAATTGGATAAATGGTGTACTCACATTCCTCGACATTTTTCGACAACTTTATCAACGATGTCCTCCTGCAGATCTATATCGCCTGGGATGTGTCGCATTAACAATGGCTCAGAACGAATACGTGCTTTCACGTATTTTCGTACGTCGTCTGCTGTAGCTTCTATGTCAATACGAGCAGCGTCTTCAAACTTCCGCTCAAGGCTTGTATCATAACGTGACGTGACCAGGAGCTTGATTGGAAGAGACTCGAGTTCCGACAGTAGCGTTGTTCGTATGCCTTGATCATCTGCAGTCTCATCCAACGCATCAATGACAAGAAATACTGAGGAGAATCTGGCAATTTCAGTACTCAAAGCTTGGACTGTGTTTCCAAGTTGCGGTGTTTTCGGGTGATGTTGTTGATAAAAAGCCCTGACATTCTCAGATAAGGTGGGAGCTCATCGTACCACTTGCTTTAACATATTTGCCGTGAAAGTCTCAGCGTTTTGCTCCACGCGATGTTTGTAGTTGCAGAACAGACAAGCTACTGCAACGTTATTGGCAGTAAACAAGGACCGGAGATGTTCAACTATGATATATGCAGTGACCGTCTTCCCAGCGCCTGGAATTCCTGGACACCAGAGGGTCCCATGAGTCTCTTGGACTCATGTTCTGAATTCATCCGAATCGAGTAGCCAGCGGCGGGTGCCTTTTCCCGCACCTCTGAGGATTTCTTGCTACCTCGACACGAAGTCAACGGGAGATAGCCAGGTCGTAATCTGTTCAAGCTCTTCTTCTTGTTACGGCTAACACCAGTAAGCTTATTTTTGATGGCTTGTGAAAGGACTAAACAGGTCATTGGCCAGTGCTACACTGACGAGTAGTTTCACACGCTCGATTTTTGACAAAAGGGCGTCTATCCCGCGCTTCTCAAGCTTCCATGTCAGTGTCTTTCCCAACTTTTTGATACCACTGGTTGGCTCGATCTGGACGACTATTTCTTCCAAAGCTGCCTTGGGCTGGTCCAAAGGTCCACGTTCGATCCTCAGAGCTCGAACTGCATCGAACCAGGGGTGTTCAGCGCTGGCTTGTTCCACTCGGTATCTGAGCGAAATCAGAAGATTGTAGATGTTTGAAGCCTCAATTGCTAATTTGACTTGATCCTTCGAAGCCTTGCGGACGGCGTTGAGGTAATCAAGTATAGTTCCAGGCAGCTGAATGACTGCAATGATGCTGGTGGTGACACTAAGAGGATCCATCGCCTCGCAGTACTATTTCCAAAAGTGAGGTACCTTGCGGGGTTCCCAGAAACAGAGGTTAAGCTATCCCGCAGCAATGGCTCTAAGAAACGGCTATGCCGCTGAAACAGACAGAATTCTTGTTAGTACACTCACGGCAGGACTGTGGAGTTGGTGGATTAGATACAGAGGAAGAGAGTGGTGAAGGAAGGAAGTACGAGCAAGCTTAATCTTGGCAAATGCGGGGTGAATTAGCGTATGCAGAAAGCTGTGCAATCCTTGGCACTTTTTTTTGCGCTCCCTCATATATATAAACCTTAGTCTACGAAAAACGCTTCAAATATATTAGCCTTATATAAGTAGGGTAGTCTACGAGATTATTATAACCCGCCTACTCGGGTTAGTTAACTCCCGCCGCTCTATTTATTTACTATATAACTTCGCGTTAATTATTATTTATCTATATTTATTTCTACGTATTTACTATTTAAGTACTACTCTTTTATACTCTTTAATATTTCTATTTTCGTAACTTTTAATATATCCTACTAGCTCGATTTCGTTAAATTTAGATAACGAACTTTAATAAAATCTAAAAGAGTTTTAATTAATTTCTCTAGTTTTTAAAACTAGATATAAAATCTATATTATACTCTTCTCTTTATTAATTTATATAAAGTCTCGTTTATTATCTTTACTCTTTTAAATTCTTTCTCTTTTCTTATTTACTATACTCTCGTTATTATATTAATTATTTAATAATATACTTTATTTACTTTTATTAAAATATAGTTTTACTAAATTCGTATTTTTTCTCTTTATATTTATTTTTCTTCTTTTCTTTTATATTATTCTATATATTCCTCTTTTTACTATTTTTAATATCGAAGAAAAAATCTTAAAGAATTTCTTTTAACGAGTTTATAAAAAAGATTTTAAAATTAATAAGAAAATTATTTATAATATTAAAATCAAGAAATAATTTTAATCTAAAACTACGAATAATTATACGTATATTTTAGATTTATAAAATAAATAGATTTACTACTCTAGATTTTTATATATTTTCGAATAAATTTATTTAATTAATATTTATCCTACGTTAAAATAAATATATATAGAATTTATCTAGGAATATAGTTTTAAGAGAAAAACTAGTAGATTTATAATAAATTACGAATATAAATAAATATATAAATAAATATCTAACTCTACGTATTTACTTTAGTAAAAATAGAGGAATATATAGAATTTATTTATCGCGCTAGTTTCGGTCGTAGCCTTTATTATTATATAAATATATTTTATAGAGCGAGGTAATTTTTAAATAAAAGAGATTATAAATTAAAATCGCTTTATATTAAAATATAATCTTTAATCTTTCGAGATAAATATAGAAAAACCGAGTTCGTTATTTAAATTATATAAGATATTAAAAATATAATTTCGATACTAGAGAAAAGATTCGCCTATAATTATATAAAAAATAGTATTTATTTTTATATATTTACTAAGTCGATAAATAGGTTAAAATACTCTATATATAAGGATTTAAAATCTCGACTACTCTTTTATAATCTAATACTATATCTATAAAAGTATAAAGTAAACTCTAAATATTTTAAATATATATAAATTAATTAAATTACGTTAAATAAAGTAATATTATATTTTAATTTTTAAATATTACTAATGTTAGTAAATATAACTAAATATTATTAAGAATATTTTTAACTCGTAGGAATCTCTAGGTTTAAATTATACTATTAATATAATTTTTGTATATAATTTTATTTATTATTATAACTCTATTTTTATTTATAATTATAACTTTTATAAAGGAAATTTTAGATATATTTTATTACTTTTAAGGCCCGATTAATTAATAACTATATATAAAATTTATAGAAATTATAAATATAACTATTTAATTTTAGAGTATCTTTCGAAAGAAAATAATTATTAAATCGATTTCGTTTACGATTTATAATTAAATAATTAATAAAGATAGAATTTAGTCGATAATAAATTCATAATAATAAATTCGTATAACGAAATACTCGTATATTAATAAATTTGAAAAACTCTTACTAAAACTCTAGTTATCGACCGGGTAGATAAAGTAACTAGTATTTTATTAATAAACTTATATTACGAATAAAACTATTAATATTTTATTAATAAATTTAATAAATTTAATTTATCGATATTATATTTCTAATATAGTTAGTATTTATTCTTTATAGATATTCTATTACGCTACGGAATAGGGAAGAGAAGAGAAGGGAATAACCCTCGCTCTCTTCCCTTCTAATAAAGAAGAGAGCGGAAGGGAAGGAGTAGAGATTACTAAAAAAAGAAAGAAATTATTTATTATTCTTTTCCTCCCTTCCCGGGTAGGGCTAATAATATAAATAAATATAAATATTTACTTAATATATTTACTAGTTATATTAATCTTTATTTATATCGCGATTAATAGTAGATATTAATATATTTTAAGTCTCTAAAATACGTTTTAAATTAATAGAAAAAGAGTTTATTTTAATACTACCGTAATAAAACGAGCGCTTTATAAAGAAGGATATATATTTATATATTTAATTAATACTAGTTAATATACGTTAAATTTTTCGAATAAAAGTATACTACTTAATTAAAGTAGATTATAGAATTTAATATAGAATTTACTATATACTAGTTACGTAGTATTTATATATAAAAATCGTTAAGGTTATTTATATTTAATAATATTATTACCCGTTAAATTTATTACTAGCGCCGCGTTAATAACGGCTCTTTAAAACGCCTTTACTTTTCCTTTATTTCTAAATTTAATAAACTATTTATTTTATAAATAACTTCGTTAAATCGTTTAACTTCTTTATTATTTAATTATTTAATTATCGGTTCTTATATTATCGTATTTAAATTAGTAGTAAATCTTATTTATTTATTACTAGATTATATAACTCTTATTACTAATAATTTTTAAATAAGATTTTAGATCGACGTCCTAATTTAAATAATATAAAGATTAATATAAATAACTAGACTAGTATTTACGGCCTTTCTTTATTATAAAGCTCTTTATAATAATAATTAATATATTATAAAAAAGAATAATCTAAAGCTTAAATAAATAATAAATTATAATTAAAGAAAAAGAAGAAACGCGAGACTAATTAATATCTAGATACGACTTCGGTTTAATATTAAATTATAAATCGTTAGAAACGTTAATTTTATATACTTAATATAAATAACTAATATTAATAGTTAATAGAATAAATCCTTTTAGAAATTCTATATTACGAAGAGGCTAGAGAGGGTATATACTAGGTTTATAACCGAAGAGAAAAATTAAAGAATAGTTTTCTAGGAACCCTAATATAATAAAATTAAGAAAATATCTTTTATTATTATTAAAGGTAGACGCCGCTATTAAATATACGAAAATTATAAATACGAAAATAATTTAGCGAGCCTAAAAGAAAGTAAAAAATTAATAAAAATAGGATATTCTTTTAGAATAAAAATAATAAAGATTATTAAAGTAGGTTAAAATCTAAACGATTAATAGAAAGTTTATATTAATCTTTATATTAATATATCCTATTTAAAGCGGATATCGCTAATATATAATAGGATTATTAATAATAAATATAAATAGATTATTACCTAAATAAACGGGGTTTCGTTAATTAAATAAATAATAATTAATAATAATAAGAATATAAATTAAATCGATAAATAATTATTAAAGGATATTAATAATTCTTTAGATATTAATAATTATATTTTTAAAATATATTAATAATTAAATTAAAACGAAATTTATAATATTTAAAGCGAAAGTAAAAAGTAAACCGAGGCTCGTAATATTTAGGTCTTATTTAATTTATAAATAAAATCTAGAGATTAGTCGACCTATAATATTATTAAAAAATACTAGATTATAATATTAAAGTTACTCCGCGCTAAAATTAATTACTATAATAAATACCGTCTTCGCGTATATATATATAAAGGGTTTTTATATTATAAAAGATATAATCTTAAAGTATATTATTTATACTAATTTTTATCTAGTTATATATACGCTATAGAACAAGGAAGGGAATTTCGAGTTTTTCGAAAATCGGGTAGGGAATTAATAAAAAAAGAGGGAAAAATAAGCGTAAAATAAATTCCCTGCCCGGAGTAGAGAAGGGAATAAACTAAAAAAAGTAAATTCCCTTCCCTATTCCGTAACGTAGTTATATATTAATTATAAACTAATATAAATAATAAATTTATTAAAGAGGGATTTATAAATTTATTATATCTTTACTTTTACCGAATATATTATTTAAAAGAATATAGCCGCCTAGCTTAATATGAATTTAAAAAAATATAAATAATATAACCCTAATTAATAAAATCGGCGTTATAGAATAAATATAGGTCTCGTATTTACTTAAGTTAATAAAGAGTAAATTATAATATTAAGACTATATTATCTTTACCCCGATAATTATAAATACGAAAAGTATAACTAGAGACTAAATAAAAATATAAAAGAAACGCGGAAAGTATTTAAAATAATACTAAGACCGGAGTATACCTAAACTATAAAAAAAGCGAAGGATATTATTCGTTTTAAAGATCGGGAGAAGATTTCGAAGGGGATAATATAAATTATTAAATTAAAAATATTTTTAAAACCCCCTCTAAATTAGGAGGAAGTTGTATTATCGAATAAGATTCTAAATATAAACGTAAAGAGTATATTTAATTATAAATTTAAATATTTAATATAGTTAGTTTATAAAATTTCTAGTCGGAATTATATTAATCTTTATACTAACCTTATTCGATTTATATTATATATCTCTACTCTTTATATCTCCTCTAATTCCTCCTATACTTCGAAGTTTTACTCGTTTTTTTATAATTCTTTAAAGATTGTAAAATAAAACTAGGTTCTATTATAGGACGGGATTAATATCTAGATATTTATTAAATTAACGGCTAGGTTTATTAAACTATAACCTAGTTATAATATAAGAGTAGGCTAAAATAAAAGATAAAGGACGAAAATTAAGGTAGGGCTAACTACTATCTAAATAAAAACTAACGCACGGAGTATTTATTTATTTCCTATCCCGACTATATTAAGATAGAAATAGGGAAATTAATTTAAATTTAAATTAGATTTAAAATAAATTAAGTTAGGTTAAAATAATTTAGACCTAAATTAGATCTAAAATAAATAAAGTTATATTATAATAATAACCCCCTCTTTAAGGTCGAGCTCCTATAAGATAAATAAATAATTAATTCGATTAATTAGATTTCGTAACCTTAAATCTTATTTAGGGTTACGAAATAATTAAGATACAAACGCGTCGAAGTATTCGAGTTATCGATAATAATAGATAAGGGATAAGACGGGGAATAAACGGCGGTATATAGATAAAACTAGGCGTTAGCGTTATTATCTATAAATAATAACGGCGGGGCTAGGCTATAGGGTACTATCTATTTATATAATAATACGAAATATCGGTCGAAGCCGATACGGAATAATAACCGAGGGGATAATAACGGATAGGGAATAAACTATAATATAAATAGGGGTTAATTTCTTAAAAATCGGATTAAGATAAAAATAATAAAGATTCCTTATATTAATATCTCTAAATAATATATAGTAATTTATAAAGGCTAACGGCGCTAAGATTCGAGATATAATATTTATTAATAAATTATTAATAACGGGTAAAGTACTAGAAGGGTTCCTATATAATAATATAACTTTTTTAATTAATATAGTACTTTAATAAAAGTAGACTATAGCGGCGATTATATTTAAAATTTAAAATACCGTTAATATACTATTTACGTTAATTATTTTCGGTAATTATAAATTCTCGGATAGACTGGATTTATCTAGGTAGAGGGTTATTAACTATTAATTATAATAGGCTAGCGTAGAAAACGGGGTAAACTTTTATAAAATACGGAAAATCTAGTTAAACTATAAAAGAATTATCGAAAACCTTAAAAACTCGGAAGGGACCGATATTATAATCGTCGAGTTTAACTAAAAGGCGTATAATATTCAGATTTTTAGTATTTAACTATACTTAGTCGTTTATTAAATATATTGGATATAGGCGCCTTCGTTAGTTAACCGAGGATTTAAAAATAACTTAAATAATAAATATCTTATTATAGAGGTAATCGTTTAAGGCTTCTATTTATATTACGAATTTATCGGTAGTAATTAAATAAATACGGGCTTAGGTAGTAAAATCTTAAAATAAAAATTTAATAAACTCGAAACCGATATATAAATACTAATTATAATTAATTAAAAAAGGCGAGGCTAAAGTACTAGAAGAATTAGTATTATTATTAGAAAACTCCGCTCTAGGGAGCCATTTCACCTAATTATCCTATATATAATTAATATATATACGGAGGTAGTATTTTATTATAGTATTAAACTACTCGGTTTAATTATCCGTCTAAGGATAGTACCCGGTAGATATATATTAATCGATTTTAAAATATTTATATAAGGCCTCCTAGAACTCCGATATAAACTAAGATCCTCGATCCGAAATAAAGATATTTAATAGTTTATAGAGTTTCTATATATTCTAATAAAAAGCGTTATAGGCTTTATCTACTTTTATCGATATAATTAATACTAGGTACCGTATCTTAATCAAGCGGTCTATAAAAATTAGGATATACCGATAAATAATTCTCATAAAGGTATAAGGCGGTAGGGGATTTATATAATTTATCGAGATATCTCTCTAATATCGTTATAAGGGTAGTAATAAGCGTAGCTATCTTTAAATATATTAACGGGAAGATTTAATTCTTTAGTATATATAGTAATTCCTAACGAATTACTAGATAATAGTATAAATATTAAACTATTAATAAGCCCGACTAATTAATTCGTAATATTTAATACGACCTAGGTAACTACCTACGATATTATTATAAACTAACTAGATTAGACGAAGGCGTAGTTTACTAGAATTCAAAATATATCTTTTTTTTTAAAAATAGAGAACTCTATCCTTATCTTTATATTTAGCGAGGGGAATTCCGCTATAATAATATATTCTAGAATATAATATTTCTAGGACTTTAGAGGCGAATTAATCGGCTTAATTAATTATATCCTATAACTAATAGGTCGAGGTATCGTATAGGTCTTTATTTAAATTAATAAATTAATCTCTATCTAGTTTAGATTTATAAAACGTAGGTAGGGTTTAGAGTTCTAGATCAATATTTATATCGATCTCTATCGGGGTCGTATAGATTAGTACGAGGTATAACTAAAAAGACTAGATAAAAATCTTTAGATTTATTATTAATATAGCTAAAATAACTAGGACTAAAACTAAGGTCGTTATATTTAACGATATATTATAAATATAATCCTTAAGGATTTCTAGGGCTAGGTTTTTTCTTTTTAATATAATTTAATATTAATATTAATATTTAGGGTTTAATTTATCCCCCTCTTTAAAGAGGTCTCTTAACCGATATATTAATATATTAGATTTACTACCTTCTTTACCGGGTTAATAAATAATCTTATAATTAAAACGGGATAAAAACTCGCTCTATCTCGCTTAATAATAAAATAGTATTTTAGATAAAATAAAATATTTAAGAGCCTTATAATTAGATATTACCTCGATAAAGAGAGTAGATCCCTCTAGTTTAAGGCGCTATTCCTCGAATATACGAATAATTACTATAAACTCTTTATTATAGATCTTATAATTATACTCGGTAAAGTTATACTTCTTTAAAAAGTAAATAATAGGACGAAGAATATTTTAATTATTATACTAGGATAAGACCCCTCTAGATATATAATTAGATATATCTATTTCTACTATAGTCTTACGGTCGGGGTCGAAATAAATTAGGATAATATTAAAAATAAAAGTCTTCTTTGAGGTATTAAAAGTTATTTAATATCGAGTACTTTATTTAAAGATAGTACCTTTTTTAATTAAGGCTATAAATAGTATAACGAGTTTATTAAACCTATAAATAAAGCGCCGATAAAAGTTAACGAACCCTAGGAAATTTTGAATATCCTTAATATTAACTAACTATAATTAATTTAAGATTATATCGATTTTCTTTAAATTTATTTTAATCTCTTAGGTAGTAATAATTAATCCTAGATATATAACTTCCTTAATATAGAAATTATATTTAATAATATTTATTTAGAGCCCCGCCTCACGGAGTTTCTAAAGGATATATTTAATATAGATTTTATACTCTTCCTCGATATCGCTATAGATTAGAATATCGTCGAGATATATAATATAAATCTTATCGAGAAATTCACGAAAAGTATCGTTAATATAATACTAGAATAAAATAGGGTTATTATATAATTTAAATAATATAATAAGATATTCGAATAAACCGAATCGGGTACGGAATATAATAAATTCTTCGTCGCCCTCTCTAACGCGGAGGCGATTAAAAGTAGATATAATATTTAATTTAAAAAATACCTTAATACGATTTAATCGATTTAAGGTTTTTAATATTAAGGGTAAAGAGTATTTATTCTTTATAATAATAATATTTAACCCTCGGTAATTAATATAGAAATATAAACCTCCGTTAAGTTTCTTTATAAATAGGATAAAGAACGCGGTATAAAACTAATTAACTCGAATAAAATCTTTATTAAGATTCTTATCTAAGTAACGGCGGAGCTTTAAGATCTTATTATAATTCATATTATATAAACTAGATAACGGAGGTTATAGCCCTTCTTTAAATTTAATAATATAATTATATAACCGATACAGGAGTAAGGTATCAGCGTCTTTTCTTAAAAAAATATTTAGGAATTTATAATACCGCGTAGGTAAAATTATAATTAAGTTAATATTCTTATTATCTCGGTAAATTTAAAACTCTTTTTAAATAACGGCGGAGGCGAGGTAAAACTCTTTATTTATATTAAATATAATTTAATATTAGGTTTAATCGTAAATATTTAGTTTAAGGTTTTAATTAAAGCGGGGTTTAGGTTTATAATATCTAGATTCTTAATAAAACTAGGTATTTAGGGTCGAGATTTCTTTTAAAATACCTAAAAATTAATCGATTTCTATAAATAATAAATTAAACGTAGTTTACTCGTTAAACCTAACGAGCTAGATAAATAGTCGAGATTTTATCTCGTATATATTAAGAGTAACTAGGTACTAGGTTCGTTATTCTTAATATTAAAACTTAAAACAAAACGAGGCTAGGTTATAATATTTAATTTTAAACGTCTTTCCTTATTTAACGATAGTAATAATATAATTATACTCGTTATTATAATTAGTTCCTATAGGAATAAATAACTAGGACTAGAGCGGGGAAGACTCCTCTTAAATTTAAATTTACTATTAATAAACCTAGAACTAAAGTAACTTCTTTTAAATTCTAGGTTATTCTATATAAATACTAGGCTAGGCTAGGGACTAGGTTTATATTTAATAAACCTAGGACTAAATTACCTTTTTTTAAATCGAGGTTTACTTTTTATAAACCTAGGACTAGAGGTATTATTAATAAACCTAAAATTAAAATAACTTCTTTTAAATCGGAATTAGTAATTTACTAAGTAATAACGTTATCGTCTATAAATAATAACGGCTCTTTATATACTAGCGACTCTTTTTAAATCGAGGTTTACCCTATACGGGTATTAAATAAAACTAAAGATTAAGATTCTTAGATTTAAAAACTTTTTTAAGGTATAAAAAAGAGTTTATTTTCCGCGAAGATTTTTATAAAACTAGGGGTATAGTTTCTTAAATAAAAATATAAAGCGAAGGTTAAGGAATTATCTAAAAAATCGATAGTAACTTTATAATAATAGAGGTATAATAGGCCGATTACGACGGGGTATTAATTAAGTTTAATAATAAAGAAAACTATTCGTTCCTAATAATTATAAATATTCAAAATCGTTTCTACGATATAAATAATACGTCCTATAGCGGTAGGTACGCTATTAAAGAGTCGGACGATATAAAGATAACGAAGAAAGCGAAGGGGTAGATACTAAATATATATAAAATTATAATCGATAAAAAAATAGCCGGATATATTAATATTAATTAAGGCTTTAATTCGAATTCGGGATTAACTATTCCGTAGTTAATAAGAAATAACTATATACTTATTATGAAAAATAGGGTCGGTTTTAAAAAGCTATATAATAGACTTAAACGAAAACTTAATTAATAACGAAAGTAAATTAAATAATATAACCGATAAATAAGAAGGTATATATAGGGTTCTAGGTACCTATAATCCTAATACGCGACTTTATACTCGGATTATTCTTTTCCCGCGTTTAAAATAACTCCTCCTATAACGCTCTCGTCGTCGTTAATAATATTTATAATATTAGATCGGAGGCTGGCTAATTTAATTAAATAGGCTTTTATACTATACCCAAATAATTTATAATAGAAGTAAAGCCTCTATTTCTTATAAATAACTTTAATAACCGGGGTTCTCGTTAATTTATCTTTAATAATAACTTGGGTAGAATCGAGGTCTATTAACTCCCTAAATAGGAGGGTTAAAACTACGATAATAAGGATAGAAATATTCATTATAATAAAGCGGGCTATAGAGGTAGAAGTTAGTAAAGATATAATAAACTTCTTTAAAATTTATCCTAATCTAGTAGGAGCGGTACTTTAGCGAGATAAATAATACTTAATTTATTAAAGTTCTTAGTCGATTTCGGAGTATATATAGACGTATTTATCGAAGGTATATAACCGTTAGTTATTAATTTTCCTTTAAGAGATAAAGACCTATTAAATAATATAATTAATATTATATTTTATAGTATTAATTAAGGATTCGTCCTTTATTCGAGAATATTCCTTCTTTTAAATAACGAGGTTAAAGTATTTATTAAAAAGTATAAAACCTTATTTAAATTCCTAGATATAGTTCCGAGTATCCTTTTATTTAAACGGGTTATTATATACTTCCCGTAGTTTCTTTCGTTAATCGGTAAAGTTAATTAAAGTATAAAAACCCTCTTTTTAATAACGGTTTATTAAATTAGAGACTTTTTTACTAATAAATAATTTAAACTCTATATAAACGATCTTATCGTTATCGGTAGGGTAATAGTTATAATTAATATATATCCGCTATATTAATATTTACTCCTAAATATCTAATTTATTTTAGTCCCCTTTATATTCCGAGATATTTAAGAGCTTTTCGGATCTAGGAGGCGTTCGAGATCGTAAAAGAATAAATTATTAAATATTTAAAAAGAAAGACGAGCGTAGGCCTATAATAATAATATTATTAAAAATATTCTTATCGAATACCTAAGGCGGGGGCTAAAATATTATTTAAATTATAATAAATACGGCCTAGGCTATTACCTAAACGATAATATAAACTAAAGATTACGTATTCAACGTAGGAGGAGGAGGAGGTATAAACGAGGATAAAATATTAAATAAAGAATTACTCTCGACCTAAATATATAAATAATCGAAGGTATTTAAGAAACTAGTAGGGTTATTCTAAACTTCGGCGAGGAATTATTATATACGGTCTTCGGGGTTAAAGGGTAGATCCTTTATAATAATTATCCTAATATTAAAGAGTACTAACTAGGTAGTTAGTCTTTTATAATATTATAAAACGGGATTAATATCTAGATATTTATTAAATTAACGGCTAGGTTTATTAAACTATAGCCTAGTTATAATATAAGAGTAGATTAAAATAAAAAATAAAGGATAAAAGTTAAGGTAGGGCCAGTTACTATCTAAATAAAAACTAATATATAAAGTACTTATTTATTTCCTATCCCGACTATATTAGGATAGAAATAGGGAAACTAATTTAAATCTAAATTAGATTTAAGATAAATTAGGCTAGGTTAAAATAACTTAGACCTAAATTGGATCTAAAGTAAATAAGGCCATACTATAATAGGTTCCTTATATAGTTTTAATAGAATTTTTTAATTTTTTAATTTATTTTTTAATTCTCTAAACTTATTAATTACCTCCGGTTTAAAGAATAATTTTATATTTAATTTCTTCCTTTATATTAAATAACTAGACGTAGAGTCTCGAGTAGAATATATATATTTTGAATTACTCCCGTTTATTTAATACCTAGAAACTTTAGTTTTTAAATTACTTTCCCGAGCCTTTTTATTATTAATATAGTTTTTACGCGTATTTATATTATTTTATAAACTTTTATTTAAGGACTAGATTCTTTAACTCTTTTTTAATTATAAATTAAATTAATAATTAAAGTTAGAGGTTCTTTATTTTCTTTATCTTTATTATTAAGTTTTAAGATAGTAGTTTCGTCTACGAGATTATTATACTTACTTTCGTCTTCGTTATTTATAAAGTTATTATTACTCTTTATTATAGCCTCGTCCCGTCTTTATACCTCTACTTCGTATTTTTTAAAGATTATTATTTCTTTATAATTTAAATCTTATTAAAATATTATTATTTTATTTTCTTTAAATTAAAAGCGATTAAGGATTATAAGAATTAAGAATATCTTAAGACTATAAGATTTTTAGACTATATATAATTAGGTAGTTATATTAAATACTCGCTCGTATTTAATATTTATATAAAGTACGGCTAGGATATTACGGGCCGTATAAAAGAAATAATTAAATATTAGCGAGAAGTCCTTCTATTTATTAAATATAAATTTACCGTCGTTATTACTAAATACTATATATAATTAATAAGTATATTTATCGATATAAAGATTAATATAAATAAAAGATTTACTCGCTTCCCGGTATTTTCGAAATTCTTTACTCCGACTTTTTAGGTTCGATAGTATCTTATTTTTACTTTTAATTAAACGTTTAAAACTATCTACCTCGATATCTCTCTTAATATAGATTTTCTTTTATTAGATAATTTATAGGCGCCGGTCGAATTACTTTTTAAATTATTTTTAATAGAAATCCTCCTACTTTTACTTAGTCTCTTTATTCTATCTTTAGTCTTTAAATATAATCGTTTTTCGAATTCATTTTAAAAGAGTTATTATACTATATAACCCGTCTAAAGTTAACTAGGTTTAAGAATAATATTAATTAAATTTATCTTATACCTTTTTTAGACTCTTTAATATAGATTTTTTTTAAAATATAATTTTCTTTATAAGTTTTTTTTATTTACTTTTAAGATAATTAAATAACGCGTTATAGACCAAAGAAGTTATATAAATAGTCGGTATATATAATATACCTATCGTTTATATATATTAATAGAACGGTTTATAAAATTCGATAAAGTATTTTACCTAAATTTATTTATTCTTATTTAACTATAGTTATTCTATTTATTTATAGAAAAATTCCTCTAACGCCGGCCTTAGCTTTAGGGCGTGGATTAATATATAATAAATTAAATTTTATTTAATCGCTACGTCTTAGAAGAGCTTTAACGTTATAAATTTATTTCGATATTTCTTATTATATATCTCTTATACCTGATTCGGCCCGGCTAATTAATATTTTTCGTTATTTAATTATTTTTAAATATCCTGAAAGCGCTCGCGCCGTTAATTATTTTTATTAAAGTAGGTAGAGGCTTTACGAATTTATATCCCCTAATATTAATAAAGAAATAAATATCGGTATAATAATTAATATATTATTTAAGATACGGAAATACTTTTATTAAAATAAACGGGATCCTAGGTTCTTTCTTTATTTTAAAAAGTTTTTATTTATTTATTTTATTATCTTAATTCTTCTAAAAGTCTTTATTTATTAATAAGATTTTAATTATTCTAAGAAGTTTCTTTAAGCCTAGTTAAATAATATATAAAAAATAAAAAATATAGTAAATTCCGGTATTCGTAAAAGTATTTTAATTATTATAAAAATCGCGGATTTTATTTTTTAATTCTTTTTTTATAATTAAAAACTAAGTTTTTTCCTTTAGTAATATAGTTTCGAGGGCTTAATATATATTATTATTATTAAAGACGTTATCCGTAGTAATTAATATTATCCGATCCTTTAATTTATAACGATAAATAATAGTATTTAGGTACGAGGTTAAATTAATATTATTATACTTTTCCTTTATATATTTAAAAACTAGGAGTACCTTATAGTATTATTATCGCTAGTTAATAAAGTATATATTTATAATTATATAACTCTATCGGTTCTTAGAAGATTATAAATCTAGTATTATAGTAACTTTCGTAACGTTATTAAGTAAATTCCGAAGGAGTTAATTTTAAATATCGTTATACTTCTTTATAATATAATTTTTGATTATAAATATAGAAGAGAGAGTAATTAACGAATTCGCGTATTTAAATACTCGTTATATATTAATATTATTAATAAATCGTAAGGAGAGCCTAAGCCCGATAATTATTTATATAAATAATTTAAAGAAGTCTTTAAATATTATTTCTCGGCCGTTAAATTATAATATATTAACCTTTCTTTTACTTCTCTATAATTAGGATTATAAATATTTATACTAATCTTTATACCTATATATTAAGCGGGTTAGAATATATTTAGTCTTTAAAGAATAATATAATCTAAATCGATTTTATACCTAAATATAAAGTTTTCCTCTTATATTAATTTAATATAAAATACGTTTTTATATTATTCTAGGTATTAATCCTCGTAATTATTTAATTATATCTTTTATAGATATTTCTCGGCTCTTCTATATTTATTATAGTATTATTATAGAAAAACTCTTATTCCGGAGCCGGTTTAGGCGACGTTTAAGAGAAATTAAATATATAATCTTTATATTTCTAATTCTTTTACTTAATTTTTTGGGTACGATACTACTCTTATTTATAAAATTATTCGAGAAAGACGGTAGTTATTTTTATTATATATATATAATAGTATTTATCGGAATCTTTAGTCGTTAAGTTTTTTATAAAAGAATTATTTTAAATAACTAAACTAAAAGTAGAAGAATATTGATTATTAGATTTAGAATTATTAATAGTAAAGCTACTACTTTAAGATATTCTAAATACGTATTTTAGAAGCTAGTAAAGAAAATAAGAAAATAAAAGAAATTATTAACTCTTTTATAATTATATAGTTTATAGAGGTACGTTATATATAGTAGTTATAACTTAATTATATTAATACCGGATAGGAAGATTATAGAGATAGATTTATATTTATTTTATATATTTTAGGTTAGTATCCCGCTAAAAAGTAATTTTAAATATATAATAAATTAATATTCTAACCCTTCTTTAGAAATTCCTTTTAAGATTTAATTAAATCTTTATTAATTTAAATTAGTAGTTATATCTTTAGCCGTTAATAAAAGTATAACCAATATTAATTTTAAATTACTCGATAGTTTTAATAATAATACGAGAGTAAATTAGAGCCCTCGATTATTAAAATTATAACGGAATTTAAAAATAGTAAAGAAAGTATTTAATATATAAAAAGTATATATAAAGAAACCCCGGGTAAAGAAAGTCGCGGTATAAAATAAAAGATTAAAGAGTAGTAGTTAATAGGACTTTTATAATTAAATTACTATCTAATTTAGTTTTTTAGTTATTATTCTACGAGAAATTAGGTTTTTTTAGAAGATTATTAATCTTTTAATCCCGAAACTACTCTTTACGCGCCTTATATACGAAATTATATATACTTTTTATAGACGTTATTTTCGTATATAGTCTATAGGTTTAAATACGTTATAAGAGGCCTTAGAGGCGATATTAATTAAAAAACTCGCGAGTAAATAACCTAATATTATCTCTATAAATATATAATATTAATCTTAATTATAGTAACTAATCTTTACGCGATTTATAATAAACGGATTATTATAGCCCCGAAGGATATATAGTTTATACGGCGATTAAAGGCTATATATATTAAGTAAAAATATATTATAATTAATATCCGAAGGTCGACGCTTTATTATATTTATCCTAATCTTTATATTAATTAAACTAGTACCGTTACTTTTACTACGAAATTTAGATTTAATTATAAACTTTTAGACTTTCGATTCTATTTTAGAATAATTTATTAATCGTTTATAACTACTATAATTAATACTATAGTTTATTAATACGAGATAGGATAAGAGATTATTTTAATATAAAAGTCGTTATTAAAGGAGTATAACTTTTCATTATAAAATTAAAGTGAATAATAATTAGGGATCCCGCTTTTAGCGCTATAGATCCAATTATTCTATTTATTTATGATTTCGCTTTCCTTTATACCGAAGCTATATTAACTACGCTATTAAAAAAGTATTTATCTTGATTTAAAATACTATATAATATATTTATATATATAAGGCCGGTATATTCAGTTATTAATAAATTAATAAATTATAATTTTCTCTATATTTATCCGTACTTTAGTCTTTATAAATAAGGTGAAATTAAATAAAAATAAATTATAAATTAATAAGATATTAAGTTATTATAATCGTATAATCGTTAATATTTAAAATACTAAGTAAGTATATTAGGATAAAGATTAGGATAATTAATATTAATTTAATTTATAGAAAATAACTCCTCAGCCCCAAAATTATAGAGTAATTAATTTATTATATAGAGGGGTAAGATTACTAGGATATAAATTAAAATAAATAATATTAATAAAGTCTATAATAGTCGCCTAAATACTAGGGCTTTAGAATAAAAGATATATAAAATAACTTTAACCTTCTAGTAAATCTTACGGTATAAATATTAAAATAAATAGTTTTAATAAAATATACGAACCGTAGTTATTCGGTCCTATATAAAAATAAATCGACTTCGACGATATCGTTAATACGAATTAATTAAATATATTAGATTAATTCTCTTAGCCTATCTACCCTAAATTAAAGAATATAATTTAACTAATATTTATTTAATTATATAAACTACTTATACCTAAAAATAGAATAAAAGATAATAAATATAACTTAAGTAAAGATATTAAAATTAAAGACAACGATAATACTAGCGATAATAATAAGGCGACTATCGATAATAGTAATAATATAATAGGGTTAGAAAGCTATATAAACTATATAAATAATAATAATATATATAAATAAACTAAGGATAATCCTAAATATTAACGGCCATATTGAAAATACTAATATAATAATTACGAATACATTATTAAAAGGTAGGATTATAAAATAAGGAATATATATTTTTATTATTTTTATCCGGCTAATTCCTCGAATAATATCTAGATTTAATTAATAATACCCGAAGACTATTGAAAGAATAACGATTAAGATAAAGATTAAAATGATTCGGCCTTAAATAATTAAAATAAACTTAAATTCGATAATATTAAATCTTATATAAATTATATAGAAGAGTATATCTTATATTTTTACCTAAAAGAAATTAATCCTATTTTCCGAGAGTATAAAAACTACCGGTAGAATAATTTAAATTACTTTATACTTAATTATTCCTATAATAATTAAGATATAGAAGATATAATAATAGAAAAGGATATTTAAGACTCTTTCGATTAAGATAAAGATCGGGATAAAACTCGTAATAGTAAATAACTAAAATAAATTTCTTATATTAATAAAAATAATCTATTAAGACCTAATACGGGTAAAATATCTCTCGATTATTTAGAGGGTATTATTAAGGAAATATATATTATTTACTAGGTAATCTTTAGGAATTTAAAAATAAATTAGAAAATAATAAAAGAAAAAAAAAAGGCGAGTAAAGTATAAAAGATTAAAATTATAACTAAAAATAAAAGTTTATTATTTTATTATATATCCTAACTTTATTGTAATCTTTATATTAATCCGCTATTATAGAGGCTCCTTCGAGACGCGGATATCCTCTAGGAAAAATTAAAGTAAAATAGAATAATAAATAATTCACCTTAATTTTAGCTTTATCGTAATAATTATATTAATATTATATAATTTATTAGGGTCTTAAAGTATAGAACTCTATATATAAAAGCGCTAGGAGTATCTAAATTTATAAGTTTTTTCCTTATACTAAATATATTATAAATCCTATATTAATTTCTAGATATTAGTACTAGCTACGTCTTTATTTTAAAACTCTTTATTTATTAATTAGAGATTTACGGGAATACGGGCGGTTAAAGTTTTATTTAAATTTTTATTTAAAGACCGCGCTTAAGCTCTAAAAAGGAGGAGGAGAAAAGTAAATTAAATTTTTATATCTACCCGACGATATATAAAGCCCGGTAGTAAGTTTTATACTATTTTTAACTACCTTTATCCTAATTAAGATACTAATTCTTATTAACGAAAATACTTTAGCAAATTAAAAGATATTAAAAGACTTTCGATTTATGAATTCTAAAAGTATTTTTTTTATATTTAATCCGCGAAATCTATTACTAAAACTTTTTTAAAGATATATAATTTTAAAGTAATATATTTAGCGCTTTATAAGAGATTATAAAAAGTTATTTAATATATATATTTTTTAATAAATTTATTTTTTATATTATCTCTAGATAAGTTGAAATCTAATTTATTTAATAACTAATTTATATATTATATATAATAAGCGTGTCACTCTTTAGCTAAAGGATATTAAATTATTAAAAATTTTAACGAAAATATTAAGCGGGTAAATAAATATTAATAATTAAAGCGAGAAGGGGTTTCGTTAAAAGATAGGGTCTTTATTAAGAATTAATATAAAGATTAGTATAAAGTATTAAAATAGTAGATTCCGAGAGAGATTAATTAATAAATAAATATTTACGATTTTATCGTAAAATAATCTAATTAATTATTTAATAATAGTACGAATAATTAGTTTACGTATTAATATATTACGATACTAGAGCTCGTAGAAAAATAAAGGTTTTTAACGAAAATATATAACTTTATATATAACTTCGAAGAATGAACTAAAATGAATAATAGTTAAGAATCCCGCTTTTAACGCTATAAATCCGATTATTTTTATTATTTTTTACTTTACTTTCCCCTATATTTAAACTATATTAACTACGATATTAAAAAAGTATTAATCTTGATTCGAAATTACGTTCAATATATTATATATATAAAAATCGATATAATTAGTTATTAATAACCTAACTAGTTATAGTTATCTTTATATTTATCTCTATATTTATCTCTTTAGATAAATTCGACTTAAACTAAATTTTACTACTACCTAATAATATATCTAACTATCGTAGTTATAATATTATAAATTTAATTATTATTTAGTATAACTATTAGGATAAAGATTAAAATAAATAATATTAACTCGATTAATAAAAAATACCTCCTATATTTCCTCTCGAAGTTAAATAAATAAAGTCGTTACTCTTAATAATATTACTAATAATATTAATTATATATATTTAATATAATAAATACCTCCTTTTAAAAGCGATGAATTTTAAAACTAATTTAATAAAAAAATAATATCGCCGAGACAGGTTTTAGGATAATAAATATTAATTATATATTTTAAATTTAATAATCTCGGAGTTATAAATCGCCTAAACTAGGATCCAAAAAAATAGTTTTTATAATATCGGATATATTTAATATAAACGTAAAATTATTAGGATAAAGATTAAAATAAATTATATTAATCGAATTTATTAAATATAGTTATTTAAATTATAAACCTTTTATTCGGGATTAAACTTTATAATAAATCTTTAATTATAAATAAAATTATTAATATAAATTTTAAAGTAAATTATATTTACGAAATATATAAAATATAGTAGACCGTACTTTAATTACTAGGAGTCGGAGGAATAGAATATAATATCTTTAATTTCGTTTATAAAAATCGTCTTTAAATATTTTTTATAGATTAATAAAATAAAGAACCTCTTAATTCGCTACTTATACTATATACTCTATTAATATCCCGCGAAATAGCGTAAAATAATAATTAGTATAATCGTAAAAACTAGCTTAATAATAATAATAATTTAGAATTAAATTAATCTTATATAGAATACGAGTATTTATTTATTTATTATTTATACCTATATAATGACCCTAATTTAATTAATATATATTAATACTATTAATAGAATAAGCTCTTTTATATTCTCGAAGATAAAAATAAAGAGGAGGGGCGTACGAAGAGTAAAGAAATATTAATACTATTAAGAAATCTAAATAAAAAAGGAAAATCGGTATTATAAAAAAAACTAAACGGATTAAATCGAACTAGTCTCATAATACTAGAAGTAAATTAGGATAAAGATAGGGATAATCTTAATAATTAAAGTAATTTAGATTTAGGGTCGTATATATTATATTTAAATCGGAATTTAATATACGTCTTTAAATACTTTAACGGAGTATATAGAAATTATCTAGATAATAGATTCTAATATCTTTTCTAAAAGTCGGAAATTGATTCGGATATAAATAAAAATCCGTTAAAGCCGAATATAGTATTAAATATTAATATAATATTTTTTAATACTCGTCGATAATTTAAAAGTAATATTAAGTTAAAATTTAATACCCCGACTACTCGTTAAATAGAAAGTTAGTAGGTAGTAAAAAATAAAGAGTCTATAAAAGAAAAAAATATTAACAATATAATTAAAGGTAAATATTTATTATTTTATTATATATCCTAGTTTTATCCTAATTTTTATATTAATTTATAAATTTAGATATAGTTATTAATAGACGCGACCGGCCCTAGAGGAATCTAGAGATTTTATAAAATAATAAATATATTACCTCTTTTCCGGCTTTATAGTAATCTTTATATTAATCTCTAATTATTTATAAAGTCTTTAAAGTATAGAAATGTAAATTTAAAAGTAAATTTAAAAATAAATTTGAAGATAAATTTAAAGATAAAATTAAATTAAATTTTTATATCTACCCGACGATATATAAAGCCCGGTAGTAAATATTATATATTATTTTTAATTACCTTTATCCTAATTAAAGTACTAATTCCTATTAGCGAAAATACTCTAGGAAATTAAAAAATATTAAAAGACTTTCGATTTATTAATTCTAAAAATACTTTTTTTATATCTAGTCCGCGAAATCTATTACTAAAACCTTTTTAAAGATATATAATTTTAAAGTAACGCGATTAACACTTTATAAAAAAATATAGAAAGTTATTTAATATATATATTCTTTAGTAAATCTATTTCCTATATTATCCCTAGATAGACTATGATTTATATTATTTAATAATTAATTTATATATTATATATAATAAGCGTATTACTCTATAGGCGAAGGATATTAAATTTTTAAAAACTTTAACGAAAATATTAGGCGGGTAAATAAATATTAATAATTAAAACGAGAAAGAGTTTCGTTAGGGGATAGAATTTTAATAAAGACTTAATATAAAGATTAGTATAATTTTATACGCGGAGGATACTAATTAAAGATTAGTATATAAATAACTACGATTCGTTATTTTAAAATACTATAGTATATACTAGTTATTTAAATCGAGGGTAGTATAGAGGTTAATTTATTTAATCGCGCTATTAAATCTTAATATACTTTATTTATATTATCGTTACTATAATAGCCCTAAAGATACGCGTAGATATAATTTATTAATAATTAATATAATTAATAAAACGCTGTTAGCGACCCTAAAGATATTTATTATTTATATTAATTATTATCCTAATCAATAAGGTATATATATATATATATATATATAAACTATATAAAGCTAGCCCTATTAGGAAGGGAGGAAGAGAATAATAGAAAATCTCTTCCCTTCTTTAAATTAGGGAAGGGAATAATATTAAATCTATCTCTTCTCTTCCCTTCTCCTTCCTCTAAGGAAGGGAAGAGAAGAGAAAGTAATCTCTACTCTATTCCGTAATATATATTCTATTATTAACTCTAATAATATATCTAATTTATTAATAATATACTTTAAATATATTTAGTAAATTAATTATACGTTAATCTCTACTAGTATAATATATATATTTTTAAATTTCAAACTTTAAATTTAATTATTATTTAATATTTAATATTTACTACTAATATTTATTATAGATTCTATTATTATAATTACTATTTCCTCTATATCCGTTAAAGTTATTATTATTTATATTTATATTTTAACCTCTACCGCCTCTACTAGTATTTAATTCAAAGTATTTACGCGAGATATATCTAACTTTTATATAATATTAATAAAATATCTCTTTTTAATTACTTTACTTTTATTATTATTAATAATATTAATTTTAATTATAATAATACTATTAATAATAAAGATAATAACTATAAAAATATTAATAATCTAGATAATATAACTAGTAGATTAAATAGCGATAAATAATTCAACTTTATAAATAAAAAATTTATAACGATTAAAATATAACCCGATATTCTCGTTAATAATAATATTTTAAACTTTTATATCTTTATTTTTAGATTATTTTATAAGTTATCTAGAATATTATAATATAATAGAAAGTTATAGGATTTCTTATTATAAAGTATTTTCGTATACTTTTTATTCGATTTAAATAATTATTATATCTAATTTAAATAATTATTATATCCTACTCGGATAATTATTTTATTTAACTCGAAAAGTTATTTTATTTAACTCGAATAATAGTAAAATATCCTAGAGTAAATATTTATAAATATTATAAATATTTAGTTTTTTATCGCTTTTAATATAGTAAATAATTATGAAAATAAAGAATTTATAAAGTAAATAATATTTTATTTTTATAGTTTTAAACCCGTAAATATAATCTTTATTATGAATATATTATTATTATTTACTATAATATTAATTCGGTAATCCTTTATTAAATAGGATTTTAATCGGTTTTTTTTTTTTATATTATAATACTATTAATATAAACCTCGTCGATAAATATCTTAAAAGTAAATAATTTAATTACGAAAATCAAAACCTTTAATTTATAATATTTAATAATAAATTTCGCTCTAATCTTTACTTCGATATATTTTATAATAAATTTAAAGTTATTTTATTATACTTTTATGATTAATATTCTTTAGGTATAATATTTTTAAAAACTCGAATTTATTTTCGATATATAATATGACTTTTTTTTTCTTATTTCTTCGTAGATTATAAACGATCGTAAATTAGTATTTTATTTAATAATTATTAATAGAGATTTATCTAAAGAAGCGATTAATATATCTCGTATATTTAACTTTTAATAAGCGAATAGATTTAATAATAACTAGCCTCTTTTCTTTATACAAAATATAAGACGTTCTAGTATATTTATAAAATATTAATTATACCGATACTATTTTTATACTTAGTTAAGAGTTAGTTAAAGAGAATATATAAAATATAAATTATAATTATTTAGAAGGTAATTAACGAGTTTTTTATAATAAATTAATAATATCCAATAATATCGATTAGATTTTAATTAAATTTATAAAGTAAATATAAAAAAGATTTTTACTCGTATTAAAAGTCTTTAGTTATATTTAATAAATCTTTACTTTTATATTTATAAACTCGTTAAGTAAATTCTAGAATATTTAAATTAATTTCTAATTACTAGTAGTATTCTAGGGAGTATCCTATAGTATATATTATAATTTAATTATATTTTCGAGGAGTTATAGAGCCGATAGGTCCGGGTAGATAATTTTTAAAATTAAAATATAAGAGTAACGATAAAGATAAGAATATAAAGAGGTAGGAAATTTAAAAATAATAAATAAAAAATAATAAAATATATAAAATAGAATAAAGAGAGTAATTAAATTTAATAACTAGTCCTAAAGTTATTATAAAGAGATCGATTATATATTTATTATTTAAAAAAAAATAAAAGATTTTATAGTATAATTTTATAATAAAAGTACCGAGTTAAATAATATATTATTTAATAATCGCGTTAATATAAAAACGGGGAGTAGAATTATAAAAAGTAGCTATAAAATATAGAGAGAGTATAGAAAATATAAAAAAAGAGAAAAGGAAAATTTTAAAATAATAAATACCCTCGGCGATTATCTAGTAAAAAAGATATTAAATATAATATTCAAACTTATTAAAAGAGAGAGCCCTTGGACCGTCCCCTCGTTAAAAATGAAAATTATATATTCGAAGAATAGCGCTTTAAATTAAAAGATTTTACTATTTTTAACCAAATAATATTAAATTATAAAACTCTTGAATATTTTACTTTATTTAAAGAATTATCTCGTTATTAAATAAAGTAAAGTAAATTCCTATCCCGTTTCGATTATAAAACTATTTATCGATTTTATAAAGATAATAAGAAATTAAATATATTAACTCGTTAATTAAGAGACTTCTTTAAAGAGATTAATAAATTAGATTTTTTAAATATTAATCTTAATATTAAATTAGATTTAAATAGAGAAATTTAATTTTAGAAATCTTTACGAACTTTATTTATAATATATTATTAAAAGTAGCGACTCTTACTTCGGTCCTAGTTATCTTAACTAAGTTAATAACGAATTAAGATATTTTTATTTAATTTTTCTAATAATACTTTACCCCGATTAATTTAATTTTAATAAACCTCGATTTAAATATTAATTTAAAATTATAGACTTTATTTACCTCCTACGAATCTAAATTAGATAAAGACTAATTTATTAATTTAAACGAAGATTTACGAGATACCCCGATTTATTAATTATAAAATATAATTAATTAAGTCGATTTATTTATATTTAGAATACTTAAAATACTACGCTTTAAAGAATATTATTATAATAGAATTCTCTTTACTAAATATAAAGATAAGAACGAAGTTTTATATTTCCGAGGAAAATAATATATTCCGAATTTTAATAAATTATACCTTCGCCTAATTTAATTAATTTATAAAAATATCGTAGATAATTACTCTAGTTATATAAAATATTACGAATTAATTAACCGAGCCTATTAGTAATTAAATATCTATATTATTATTTAGTTTTATATACGGAATTATTATATATATTAAAGATCGAAGCCTTCCCGGTAATATATTCAAAAATAACTACGTTTACTATCGCTTCTATAACGGTATTAAAGAGATATTTTAATAGATTATATAGGTCCTTTACTACTTTATATCTTTATAAAAATTAGTTATTAATTAATTTTAATCTTTATTAATTATCTAATTAGAATACGATATTTAGTATTAATAATTTTAATAAAAAATAATAAAGTTTATAATATCTTTTATTAAAATATATAGAAGTATTATAAATCACTTAATATTATCGCCTCTAATCGAGGATTTTAAATTATATTCGAGTTTCAAAAAACTTGATATAAACGCTTTAAAATAAATTAATAAATATTTATTAATTATTACCCGTATATAAATAGTTAGATCGAATAATTTAATATTATAATGAATTATTACCTCCGTATATATAATTATAATATAAATAATATAACTACTTTATATACTTCTTTTATAAAATTTATATATTATTTAATACTTATTTAAAAGTAGGTTTTAATATATTATAATAATAAATTAAAATAGAAGATATTTTAATAAGATTATATTCTATAAAGTAGTAATAATTAATTAATTCTCTTCTTTTAGAGCGAATTATTAATATAGATAGACTTCGGTACTAAGGAATTAACTATAAATAAATAAATCGGTATAACTATATTAATTACTACTTTATAAATAAAGTTATCGCCCCGATAATATATATTTATAATAGAGTTTAAAGTATAGTAAAGATATTTCTATTAAATAGATAATATAGTAATAATAGAGTATTTTTAATAAACCGAAAAACTTTCTTTAAAACCGAAAGATTAGTAGGTTATCCTAGCGAATTAATTATAAATTTATTTAAACTCGTCTATTAGTATTAAAATATACTATAATTATTTAATAAATATTTATTTATTATCTTTAGGCCTATATCTCTTCTAACGAATAAGATATTATATAATTATATTTTTAACTTTCTTAACTCAACGTTATTACTTCCGTAGTAATCTATTTATTTCTTATTCGTCCTCGTTATTAACGATAATCGGTAGCGGTACTATAGTATATCTACCGTAGAGATCCGCGTTAAATATTATTACTAATTCGAAGTAAATTATTAAGACTATATTATAAATAACTATAGTAGAGGGTAACTTTAGGCGGTATATAAACCTTCTAATTTATTTAATAATCTCAAATAAATTTACGAATTATTATTTTATTTTCTTCGAGAGTATACTAGTTATTTAATATCCGCGGTATAAATATAAATATACTAAATCACCGATCTTAAAGAATATTAACTTATAGTAGATATTATATTACTCTTTTATACGGATTAAATTAAAAATAATAACGTTTTAAGTATCGATATATTTAAGGCGGTAGACGGTAGTAGAGAAAGTATTTTCTTAATATTTAATATCCCGAAAGACTTCCGTAGGAGTAGTTAGAATATTAATTACTTTAAAATTATTAAAGTTTAATTTATTAATTCGTAATAAATCTAGTAGTTCCTTAATTTTAAATTTATATAGGACCTCTATCGGTACTAGGTATATACTATTATATTTAATAAAATTATTTAGCGCCGCGGATAACTACGGTAGTACTATTAATTATTTATTATAGTTAACTATTAAAAGGAAGTAGTATAATACGATCTCGATAATTTTATTTAACTTTTTAGACTACCCGTTAATCTAAGAGTAATAAATAATTAAATATAATATATTAATTTGAAGTTTATTTATGATTTACTTCTATAGTTAACCGATAAACCGACGGTCTCGATTAGAGATAATAACGGCTAGTAAATCTTAATTTAATAGGAGTAGTTGAGTTAATAACTAGTAAATTTATTAAGGCCCGCTCTAGTCTATTTAACCCGTAATTAACATTACTATTTTACTAAATTTATATATAATAGATATAATATAATCTTTTTTTATAGAAGTCTTTAGTAATACTAGAATAAAGTTAATAATTATTATATAGAAAGGCCTAGTAAATAAATAAATTAATTATAGAGATCTACAAGGTTAATATTTTAATATTTAATATAATTAATAATAGAGGTAGTATTTAAGGTATTTATATAATTTAATTAATATATTGAATATATAAATACTATTTATAAGTTTCTTATAGGTCCTAGTATAATTAGGGTATTTTATATTATTATAAACTTTCTAAAATACTTTATATTCTAGAGTAGTCGGTAAATATAGGCGAAGTCTATACTTATATTCAATATCGTCGAAATAAAATAGATTATTAATAAATTTATATAATAATCTAATTATATTTCTACCGAGTATAGTATTTTTTACTATCGTAGTTATAATTTTAATTTAATATATTTCTATTTAATAACTACTACGGACACGGTCTTTAAACTCCTCGTTAACTATAATAATAATAACTAGGAAAATTAAAAGTATATTAAAAATTAACTAGTTTATTTTGGGGTGGTATAATCGACTAGTAAAATATAATAGAGTATTTAGAATAATATTCGCTTTATTAGGTTTATATTTTAATTTAATTCGAAACCTCTATAAATATTCGGATATATAAATTAACCTAAGATTTAATTTCTTAATAGAGGTAGTATTTATAGAAGTTTACTATATTATATTTATAATAGAAGTATAGTTAATATAGATAATTATAATATTATTAATTATTTCGATAAAATAACGAATCTTCTTTATAACCTAAATAATATTAATTATTTCTAATTTAATCAACTAGTACTTTATCTTAATAGAAATTAGTTACCTTAATAGGAAAAGAATAAATTATAATAATTTCTACTTCGGCGCTTTAGTAGTATCGTTATATTTTATATAATATATATATATACCAAATCTCTACTCTTTATTAGTATCTAGATTAATAAATAATAATCTCTTTAAATTAATATAATATAGTATAATAAAACTAGCGAAGAGCTCCTATAAATACTTATAGGTATTAAACTCCGTTAATATAAATATATCGATAAAAAATCTCTTTATAATAAATTTACAAATATTACCCTATATACTTTCTTTTTATATATTCCGATAGTATTAATTTAATAATATTTTATAATTCTATAAAGATTTAATTATTACCGCGTAATATAAAATATATTATTTTAAATAGTTCTTTATTCTAAAGTACTACTCTAGCGCTTAAAGTATTCGGGGAAACTAAAAATTCTATATAATTATTAATTTATCTTTAAATATAATAAAGCCTAGAGTTTTAATATATTAATTTAAAAACTAGGCGGATAGATAGTTAGAGAAGAATTTTTTAATAGAAATATAGATATTTATACCTAATAATATTTAGAATATTAATATTAAATACTCGATATATTCTATTAAAAATTTAGAGAAAATAATAATATTATTTATATATACTCGATAGAATTTTCGGTATAAACGAAATATACGGTCGATTATTTATTAAATATAAATAAGCGAGTTCCGGTAGTTTATAACGGGGATATTAAATATCTCTTAATTTTTATAAATAATTATTATTAAACGGTATCGATAATATTATTTAACCTACTATTAATAGAAGAATACAACGGCGTCGATTATTAAGATATATATAGTATTTATTAAAAATACTAGGATTTCCGTTTATAAAAGAACTAGATAAATATTAAATATAATAATTTTATTTAATATTTTAATCTTTATAACTACGCGTTCTTTAGGCCCGGATAGTATATTTTTTTAGATTATAAAATATAAAAAGGAGAAAGATATTATTATAGTAATTTATTTTATTTTTCTCTATTAGTATAATTTATCGAAGGCTTTATTAATTACCTTTTTATTATATTTTCCTAATAAATATATACGAGTTTAACCGGTTTTATAAAGTTCTTTCTAGTTATTAATAAAAAGAATCTCTATTTATTTAAATTCCGGGATATTCGCTATATTTCTAGTATCTTTCTATAAATCTAGAAACGAATCGACGACGTCGGAAATTATAAAGGCGGAAGTATCGTTCCCGTAAATCGTAGTATTTATAAAATATAATATCTCTAGTTAAAATAAAACGTTCGGCGCTACGGAAGCCTTTTATAAAATATATTTTAATAATATATTTTAAAAGAGGTTTACCGAAGATAAATTTAATAGAGTAAATATTAAACTAGAAATTATAAAACCTAATAATACACCTACTAGTACGACGTACGTCGTATTAACTCGAGAGAGGGCGAGAGCGCTAAAAACTAGATATTATATTAATTCTAGTTAAACCTACTAGTACCCCGCTATAAAGTATTATAAATAAAAAAACTTTTTATATATAAAGTATAGCCCTAATTTAGGGCTTCCTAACGCCCCTAGAAGTAGTAAACTCTTTTTACTATATATAGCTATATTAATTAATACTTAAAAGAGAATTTTAGGCCTAAAACCTTAATAGAGGGGCCTCTATAGGGTAGGAATATAGTAGGTACTCGCGAGACTTAGAAATTTTCCGACGAAAAATTAAAAAAAAAACTTAATTTAATTCCTTAACTTTTTATATAAAATCTATACGTATTCTCGTCACGATTCCAGAACTACTCTTAGAACTAGATTATACTTAGTATTAATAAAGTTATTAATAGTTTACTAATAAAAAATATTAATATTCCTATTTAATAAAGCTAAGTCACGGGCTATTAGTATTTAAACTTTATTAATAAATTAAATTTAGAATAAAATAGTAAACGCCCGTTATTAATAACTAGACCGATATTAACCCCTAGTAACGGGCGTTTACCGTTTTATTCTAAATCTAATTAGTCGAATAAATATCGGCAAATCTCAAAAGTAAATATTAATATACTTTAAATACTATTAGCCCTATTAGAAAGCCGTTTATAAATTTATATTAAAACTCTATATTAATTACCGACCCGAGGTTTAGTAAGATTAATAAATCGGGGGTCTAAATAGGGTCTTATTAATAAATAATACTCGTTATTAATAAGTTTAATAACTTTAGTTTATTATATATATATATTAATAACTTTTATAATATAGGTTTATTATTCTTTATAAACTCTATTAATTATTTAAATTACTAGTCGTTATGTCCTTAAATATTTTACGAGTATTTAATATTATTTAGATTTTATAACTCTTTTAGGCCTTTTCTAACTCTAAATTTATCCGATTCGGACGACTTTAATAATTCACTTATATACGTAGTATCGTCCGAGTCGGATAATTTTAGAATATAAAAGGATTCTTATAACCCGGCGGATTTTTAGTAGATATATATACTTGTATTTATATAAATAAATAGTTTAAATCTCTTCTTTAAATACTACTATATAATAAATATAGATTTATTTATTATTATTTATATTAATTATTTAATCGTTATTTAGGATCCTCTTTATATATAGTATTAACGGATTAATATATTATTTACTCGTCTTTTAACTACCTTTATTTTATCTTTTTATACTTCGCTTTATCGTTTATAAGTTAATTATTTTTATTTTATAAATATTCTTTATTTTATAGCCCCGCGATAAGATAGATCTAGTCTAAAAGAGTATAAAGATATTATAATTATTATACTTCAATCTCGAAATCGTTTTTATCGTTATTAATATTAATAATTTTCGCGTTAAATATATCCTCTTCCTCTTCCCCCGATTAATATTCTTTAACGACTAGGTTACTAGGTATATCTTCGGCCTATTTATTTAAATTAACCGGTAATATTTATAAACTATCTTTTTTATATATACCGAAGTTATATCGCCCGCGATTTACCTTTATTCTTCGGTTATATTATTATTTTTATTAATTAAATTAGTAGTATCCCCGTCGTATAACGAGTTAATATTATTATCGTCGAGTAACGAGCTAATAATATCTTTTATTTATATTTCTATAATTATTTTTACGAAGTCTAGTTTACTCTTTAAGTCCTTTAGAGATTCTTTAAATAAATTAATTACTAACTATCGATAATTCTTACTATATATATTTTTATTATAAATATCTATTATACGACCGTATAATATTTTTATAACGATATATACCTTCGTTTCTTTTTACTCGAGCTACGCTTTTATAATTTATTCGAATATAACTCGAAGATTTATTAATATAAATATAGATATTTATATCTTAAAAGGCTATCTTACCTTTAATTTTATTATCGTCTTATTTTTTAATAATATAGTATTTTATTTTATATTCTTTAAACCTATAATAAAGCGCCGTTATTATAAGAATAATAATATTAATAAATAATGAGTTTTATATATTTTCGTAATATTATTTAAATTTAATACCGTTTACCTTATTATAGAAAAATATATAATATATTATTATTATAATAAACGGTGTTAGGAAGCGACCTTTATATTAAACCCGTAAATAATAAACCTTTATTCGGATATAAGAGGAAATAATATTTATATTATTTTATAAATCCGGAAGGGTAAACCGTAGGTCGAATATATAGTCCGAGATATTATTCTTAATCTACTTTATTATTAGGCCTAGGTATTCTATTATTATCTAAATCTAACTTCGTATCTTCTTTATTATTTAATTTCTAAAGTCGGTTAAACTATCTAGGAGTTACGTTATTATTAATTATTATTTAATATATAACCGGTAATATATAAAAGTAGAGATTATAACTTTCTATATTTTTTTAAGAGTAGAGATATCGCCTAAATTATATAACCGGCCTAGAATTTATAATTTATATATATATCGAAGTAAAGCTTTTTATTCCTTCTATATCCTAGTTATAAAGTTATTTACTTTTATACGATAATATTCCGGCTACGGCGTTAGGTTATTAATATCGTTATTATTTATAATCTTTAAAAGAAATATAGGCGTAGTAGTATTTATAATATACTAGTAAATCTTAAAACTTTCGTATTCTACTTTATAACGGCGGTGTTTCTTATTTTAAAGAATCGAAATTAAAGCCTATATAGTATTTTTATTACTTTTATCTCTATATTTAATATTAAATATAATTATAAATATAGGATATAAAAGGGGCGGATATCTAGGCGTAATATATTTAGATTTTAAAATATAACGATTAAAAAAGAATAATAATATTTATTTTATTTTACCCTATTATTACCGCCTATATTACGGACGCGGTTTATTATTTCCTTACCGCCGTTACTCGCCTGGTATAAATTATAGAGATTAATTACTATTAAATTAATTGTTTAGGAGAAATTTATTAATAATATATCCCCTTTCTTAAGATTCAGCCTCTTTATTAATTTTTATTTATATTCGGTTATAGGTTTAATCTCGGTAGCCGCTTTTTATTCGGATATTTATACCGGTCGCCTTTTAGGTTAGAAAGAGTAACCTTTATATAATAATATTTAACTACTTCGTTACTATATTACTAGGTATATTAATTATATTTAAATATAATACGTTTTTATTATATTATTTACCGAATTTAAAAAATACTTCTTTATATCGAAGCCCTTTTAGGGGGTTCCTTTTATAATCGGAATCTATTCTCTATATATTAATATACCCGATATATATTCGATAAAGGTCGACGATTTATATCTTTTTTCCGAGGTTACGACTATTTATTAAGGCCGTAAATATCTAATAATAATAACCGAGACTACTTCTATTAAATATAATATTAACTTTTATTTATAAAAGGGAGTTAATATAATTATAGTTATAATATAATTCTTATTTCGAAAGTCTATTTATTTCGTTTCTTATATAAGAGTTATTAACTATATATATTTCGTATAATTAAGAAGATATACTTTAGTAATAATTATAAATAAACGGTTCTTTTTAGGGTTAAGGTTATCGGGAGAAAAATATTTATTAATATTAATATTAATTATTATCTTAGAAAGGACTATTTAGTCGTCGGCGGATATATTAATAATATCTTTAAAATTATAATTACTCTTTTTTACGCGTTTTCTTTATTGTTTTATACTACCTCCTTCGTCGTTATTATTTTATATATTATTAATATTATCTCCTTAAAGGGACTTAATATATTATTATATTAATAATCGTTTTATTTAATTATATATTTAGATATATTTTTCGTTTCTTTATCTTTTTCGTAATTTAACTCTTTATAATAATAGCTTTCGTAGTAACTTTCGTAATAACTTTCGATTTTTAATCTTTAGCTATTATTAAGATTTACCCGTTATTTATTTATTATATCGAATCGACTCCGTTAGAAATTTATAGCGTAAAGTTATTATTTAATAATAATATATAAAAATTAATAAGAGGATTACTCGGAATCCGGGATAAAAAAGGAGCGAAGATATTAAAAAGAGGTAAATTTTCTTTAGCGCGTCGTTATTATATTATTTTAATTATCTTTATTAATTTAATTTAGAGATTCTTAACCGAGTTAAATAAAGATTTACCGAGTCGGTTAGGGTCTCGCTAGTACTAAACTCGAAATTTTATCTAAATCGAATTATTATATCTTTAACTCCTCCTACCTCTCTCTTATATTATAAAATAATTTATTTATAATATAATATCTTTAAATTATTTTTATTTATATCTTCTTAATTACTAAAATCCTTTATTCTTTTATTATTTCGACGAATATATATTAGGCCTATTAAGGAGATTGATTTAAATTATATTTTAAATATTACCTACTAAAACGAATATCGACGATTATATCCGGTAACGAATTTATTATATACGATATAATATATTAATATTATATACTATACCGCGGGCTTTCGAGTTATATCGATAAGATATAAAACTACGTTATTAAATCTAACGATTAAATTATATCTTTATATTATTCGATAATAATTAATATTCTTATTTTATCTACGATTATTTATATAAAGAGAACTTTTACTAGCGAATATATTACGAATTAACGGAACCCTATTTTATACGGCGCCGGGAGCGATTTAATAATTTAAAGGAGAGGAATCCGGGTTAAAATAAATAGCGCGAGGTATTAACTAAATCCGATCCTCGTAATTTATTAATATAAATATAATAATAAATAAGGGTAGTATCGGGGTAATTATTATAATAAATCTAGAAACTAAAATATAATAATATTAAATATATATAAGAATAGATAGTCTAAGGAAATCTTTCTTTAACTATACCCGTTATTTCTTTTTTATCTCTTCTAATTTAAGATATAACTATATTACTAAAAAAGTAGGTTAATATATATAAAAGGGTTTATAAAGAATTTATATTTAGATAATAAGGTATTTAGCGTCTTATATTTTTAATAAAATATAATATAATATAAATAAAGTAGAAGTTAAAAAGAATAAAATAATTATAATATAATATTAATCGAATAATATGTTTCTCTTTCGGGTTTAACTCGGATAATCTTTTTATTTAATATTTTATCCGAGTCGGATACTCTATATACTATAAAATATATAAATAAACTATATTCGTTATATTACGACGCCTTCTACCGAGAGTTATTTACTAGCGAGGACGAGGTTATAAAGAATATAATTATTTACTCCTTTATTAATATCTATATCGTTAATAATTATAATATTATATATCGTTTATATTTAGAAGAAATAACGTTTAATAAACCCGGTTAATAGATTATAAATAATTACTAAATATAATAATTAAGTATATAATAAAAGAACGTAGGTATTCTCGAAATAACTATTAGTAATAAGTATTAAATTATAGAAACTATACTACCTAAATTAATATCTAGACCGAATTTAGCCTTTACGTTAATTTAATACTATATATAGTATATATTCTTAAAGGTAATTATTATATATTAATATTAAAGTACCTTATATATTAAATAAATATAGAAGTAAATACGATTTAAAAGCCTTTTATCTATATCGTTAATTTTAATCTATTATCTTATTTAATTATCGGTAGTCGTTATCGGCCTATAATATTATATTTATATTAAATATAAGGGGCGGAGTTATAAACCTTATAAAGAAAATAGGTATTAAGCCTATAAATCGTAAATTACTCGGTTTATAATTTAAGATTTATTAAAGAAAGACATTAACTTTAAGAAAGAGAAGTTTCGTTTATAATTTTTAATTTAAATAACTCTTATCGTCTAGAATAAAATAGTAGTTATACGTTGTAAAATTCTTTTAAAATAAGCGCGTAACCCGCCTATCGTCCTAGATATCGAAGGATTATATCTAGTTTATATCGAGATTAATACTACGGAAAGTATAAATTAAAGTTACTCTAGTCCTAAGAATATATTTAGTAAATAAAAGAAAATAATTTTATTCTCTTTTATAAATAATTAGATATAATCTTCGTCCCTTTTAATTTAATATATAGATAAATTATATTATAAAGACTCGCTAGGGTAGTATTTCTCTAACCCTTATATAAATATTATTACGAGTTTTAATTAAGGCCGAAGGGGATATATAATTAAAATATTAATCTATATATCTAAAACCCTAGTATAACGACGATATAGCGAATTAATTACTAGAAGTAAGATTTTAAATAAATTAAGGCCGGTATTTATTTATAGACTATAACTTTATATATACCTACGACCTTACGGTTTATAACTCGGCGATAATAAACTCGTCGAGATAATAAATATAAATATTATTTTTTAAATATTTATTTTACTTTATTTCTTTCCCTTTAATTTAAGGGATATTATATAATCTTTATTATTATTATACCGAGAATTTACGGAGAGCTCGTTATCTATTATTATTAAGTCGTAGGTTCGAGTATATATTAAAGAATTTAATATAATACTAATTATACGAAGTTTATAAACTTTATTAAAATAGTTATTAATAATCGATATAAACGGTAGTCTACTAGTCTTTCTAGTAGTTAATATAACTTCGCGATACTCCTTTTATATTTCTTTATAGATTCGTAACTACTTTTAATAACGTTTTTTTTATCGAGTATCTATAATACGCTTCGGATTGGCGTAGGGTAGGGTGGGGATCGAGGTATAATCCCTACCCTAGCCTAGCGTAGGGATCTATTAGCGTGGGGCTTAGGGTAAAGTAGAGTAAGGTAGAGATCCCTTAGGGATCCTCACTGCGCCAAGGCGGATTTCTAATAATTATTCTAACAACGCTGTTACCCCTATAGATATACGCACTCTTGGCTGTTGCTGCCCTTATAGATATACGTACTCATGGCTACTGCTGCCCCTATAGATATACGTACTCATAGCTACTGCTGCCCCCATAGATATACGCACTCATGACTACTGCTGCCCTCATAGATATACGTACTTATGGCCACTACTGCCCCCATAGATATACGTACTCATGGCTACTACTACCCCCATAGATATGCGCACTTATGGCCCCTATAGATATGCGTACTCATGACTACTACTGCCCCTATAGATGCGCGCACTTATAGAATAAACACTCGGACCTATAATTATTCAAGTTAATATTAAAATTAAGACTATTATTAGCCTAAAGTTAAATATAACCGAAGGTTTTATTATAGACGTAGTTTAATTCGTTTATTTTAAAATTAAGGGGATATTAAAATAATAGTTTAGTTTTAAATTTAAAACTAACCCTTTTTAAATATTTACTAATACGTTTTAATATTAGTATTTTCCCTTAAACTTATTATTTTATTCCGAAGAATATTTCGATTTAAAATCGGTGAGTAAAGAATAATAGTAGATATTAATTATAATAATCATTATAATAATCGTCTCTCTATAGTATAATCTATAATATATCTTATTATTAATCTATAATAGGAGTAGTAGTAGTCATGAGTACGTATATCTATGGGGGCAGTAGTAGCCATGAGTACGCATATCTATGGGGGCCATAAGTGCGCATATCTATAGAGGCAGTAGTAGCCATGAGTGCGCATATCTATGGGGGTAGTAGTGGCCATGAGTGCGCATATCTATGGGGGCAGTAGTAGCCATGAGTGCGCATATCTATAGGGGCAGTAGTAGCCATGAGTGCGCATATCTATGGGGGTAGTAGTGGCCATGAGTGCGCATATCTATGGGGGCAGTAGTAGCCATGGGTGCGCATATCTATGGGGGCCATGAGTGCGCATATCTATGGGGGCAGTAGTAGCCATGAGTGCGCATATCTATGGGGGCAGTAGTAGCCATGAGTGCGCGCATATCTATGGGGGCAGCAGTAGCCATGAGTGCGCATATCTATGGGGGCAGTAGTGGCCATGAGTGCGTATATCTATAGGGGCAGTAGCAGCCATGAGTACGTATATCTATGGGGGTAGTAGTAGCCATGAGTGCGCATATCTATGGGGGTAGTTACCTCAGTCCCTTAGACCTACCGAGCCACCGCTAAGCCCCTTCGGGTTAGCTCCCGTTTACTAAGCCTCTTCGGGTTAGAAATACTAACTTCGTAGTTAAACGGCGGTAGGTCTGAGCGTAAAACCCTATATTTTTATCAGGTTCGTATTATTTTCGCGGGCCGCTTATATAAATTTTTCCGTTAATTTTTTTCTTTATTAATAACTAACTTTACGACGCGATCGTTATCTAATTATTTTAGAATAAGATTTAAATTAATCGCGCGTTAATACTTCTATATATACTCTTTCGAATATAATTATCTATAATACTATCTATCGTATATATAACGAAATAAATATAGGTTATCTAAAAATCCTTAATTATAACTCGAGTTTCGATTATTATTATAACGATAATTATTTATTATTAGTTTTTATTCTTTATTATCGGTAGGTCCCCTTCGTTATAGAACCCTCCGCGAAATATATTTAAGGTTAAAATTAATATTTATTATAGTAGTACTATATATAGTAGGCGATTTCGCGTCTACGCCTATTATAATAAAGATAAATAATTTATATAAAACTCTAGATCGAGAGTATATAAAAGGCGCTGTAATATATTACTTCGGAGTCGAGTTTAAAAAGAAATAGTATAATACTTTAAATATATTATTAAACTAGAGAACGGATTTAATCTTAATTACGAAAACTAGATTTAATAAAAGTATTATCTTTTAAGTTTTATTATTAATATTTTTATTTATTAAAGCGATATTAATTATTATATTTTTAAATACTTTATTAGAAGAGTAATACAAGAAATTAAATCGTATATTTAATTACCGACCCTTCGTTCTAAACGGCGATAATAATAAACCCGTTAATATTATAGTAATACGCTCCGGCTATTTTACCTACGGTATAATAACTAAACGCGATTTATAGATAAATAATTAATAATAATAATCTTTATAAGTCCTAAGATTACTAGTTCGAGTAATTTTAATACCGACGTACTACGGTATACTAGCTTTATATTACGGTTATATTTATTAATAATCGACGAGCTTTATCTAATAACCGAGTAGAAGGAGTTTCGACTAGTATACTTTAATCTAGGTATCCTCCGAAAATAATTACCGCCTAACGTCCCTCTTTTAGGGGTTTTTATAACACTCGATATCGAAATATTTAAGATTATATAAAAGCGATATATTTTCTCGGAAGATACTATTATTATAAAGACTCCGTTTAATCGGTTAAAGATATATATTTAAATTAATACTACCTATAATCCTATTAACGGTATATTTAACTTATAATATATTTTACCGTCGTAAATTACTACCGCCTAGGATATTCCGAAGACGATTATTTTTATAGATTCCGTAACCTAGATTAAGAATATATACTAATTAATACGTATATAAATAAGACGATTATTATATCCGATCGAGGGTACGAAGTTAATCGTACTTTTTTTCGCGGTAATAACTACTCGAGATAAATAAGATATCGTAATATATTTCGGTCTATTATCTACCTAAGGCTTATCTCTATATATTATTATTATAACCGATATTTATAGGCTAGGGGTTAATAATCTAGATATAAAAAGGGTTATTTAATAATTACTCCCTTCGTTTATTTAGAAGGTATATTAATATATAGGTCGCGCGATATATTATAATCGGGGGTAGGCGTATTTTATTTTATTATATCTACCCTAGTATATAGGCCCTAGAAGCGGGGCGTCTCTAACGGAGCCGGCTTCGCTCGATAATATAGTAATAAAATCTTTATCGGGGCCGAGAAAAGTTTATATAAATTATATAAATATTAACCGACGAGCTCGAATAGTACCTAGTTTATACGATCTCCTTAATATACCCAGGAGCGGTTATATTCGCGATATCGGCCTCGCCTTTTTTAATAATATAGAATATAATATACCGAATTATACGAAGTTATTCCTCTATTACTCGGTTTATAATTTAGAATTATAAACGCTTATTATTATTTACGCGGAGTTAAATAAATCGGTAGACGAGAATTTATTTAAATATTTATAATATATATTTAAGCTTCGAGTTTAGCGATATTAAAAATTAAATAAGAAATTCGTCGATTTATATTAATATTTCTCTACGTCTTTAATAATACCTAGTAAAATCTTAAGAGATTAAGCGACGTAGGTAGAGAATATTCGCGATAAGCGAATTATATATTAATAGATTAATAGCGCGTAGTCTAGCCTTTACCTATATTATATTAAAATATTAAATATCTTAAAATAGGGACGATAAAAAGAGTTAAATCGGGGTAAGGTATTCGATATATAAATAATATATAACGATATTAAAAGAAAGCGGCGGCTAGATCCGTTATTTAATAAAGAGTAAACTAAATTTAAAGAGCGAAGAGATAACTAGTTAATTAAAGTAAAATATAAACTAATAGTTAAAAAAACGTATATTAAGAGTAAAACCGTAATTAATAGGGTAGGAGCTAAGCGACTAAATATATTTATTACGAAGAATAAATCTTATATTAAAATTAACGCGGCGGAGAGTTAATTTAATAAATCTTAGAATACGGAGCCGAAGACGACCTAGTATAAGAGTAATAAATATTATATTATTAAAGAGTAATATAATAATAAAAATTACGCCTTATAACCTAGCCCTCGTAATAAAGCGAGTAAATTAAAGGGGGAATTAACGATATTATAATAATTACACTAGTTATTATAAAAGATATTAATAAATAAATTAGTAAAATTAACCCCCTTTCGATCTCGTTAATATAAATAACGCCCTACGCGATTTTAAGACTACTTAATAAACCCGCGCCGCGCGGATTTATTATTAGGTTAATTAATAAATATAGTACTCGAAGACTTTAGAGTAAAAGTTAAAATTATAAGACTCTCTAATATAAAGTTATATTTAACCTCTAACCTAGCCGCTAAAATATTTTTATACTCGTCGTCCGCTAATAATATATACTCCTAGGTATACCGCTCGTTATATTTTAATATATTCTTATTAAACCGCTTAAACCTAGTATTAAAAAAGTTAATAATTAAGTTTAAAGAGAATTTATCCTACTCGGTATAACGAATAAACGACCTATAAACGAGGTTAAGGGCTATACTCTAAATATCCTCGGTAATACTTTTAACCGGATATATAGCCGAGGAGGGTTTTCTAAATATAAACTTTATTATCCTCTTTAACTTTAGAAAATATAGGTTATTAAGGGCCTAATTTTTAAATAATATATTATTATATTTAAAATAGTAGGACCGGTCGTATTAAAATACTTTAAGATTATTATTAAATAATTTAAAAAAGTAGTCGAGTTTGAAATTTATATCCGCTATTCCCCGTAGGTTCATAAAACTATTCGTTAATATATATTTTTATAATTTTATCATTACTACTAGTAAATTTATTATATAAAGTATATAGAGTAGGGCCTATATATATTTTAGGGTACCGGTAGCGTCGGCCTAAAAGAGAATTATAATATAGTGTAAAGCGTAGCGGAGTAGGCTAATATTAATATATTTAATAATATATCGTAGGGTCAAATAAATTTCGACGTATATATAGAAATTTTAATAATTTTAAAATTATTAATCGTAAATAAATAAAGGTTAGGCGTATATAGTTTTAGAAATCTTTTTTAATACGCGAGGCTAGGTATTAATATTTAAAGTACTTTACGCCGCGAGTTAGGATACGATATTCTTTATATATTAAAGATCTATAAATTATTATTTTAGGATTCTAATTTACGTTTTTACTATACGTATTTAATAATTATAAATAATTAGGTCCTTTACTACCTAAAAGTTTATTAATTAAATAACCCTAAAGCGATCCTAGTAATCGGTCGTATATTATAATATAAATAAATCTATAAAGTTACTAGGGCCCTAATAAATCTTATAAAATAATTATAATATATTAAAGCGAAGGTACTAAAGACTTAAGCCCGGTAGTAACTAGTTAAAAGTATTAAATAGGAGCTCGGAAATATCGTTATATAAAGCCTTAATAAATTATATACGTAATTATATCTTAAGGTTACCGTATATTAATCGAAAATTAATATTAAAAATAAGGCTTTTACCGTCTAATCTAAATTAACGTTTAAATATATTCTTTAATATATAGATATTATTAGCCGTCGTACTTTTATCTTTAAATACTAGTACTATCGAGAAATATTTTATCGTTACTAGGTCTAATTTCTTTAAGACCGGTATCGCTTTTATTTATAAAAACTTTATATTACCTAAATAAAGTATATATACCGCCGAGATTACCGACTCGATATAATATAGCCGAATCTAGAACTTTAGTTCGTTAATATATCTTTATTAATATTAAGGTGTAAAAGGAAAAGTAATAAAATTAAAAATAAAGAACGTACCTTTATATTTATATTAATAGGTATTAACTAACGAGCGATTATCTCGGTTAATAATAACGTAGTTATTAGGTATTATATATTTTACCGAAGGGCCCCTTTATCGAAGAGATACCCTTTTAAAATTAATATAGTAGTAATTAATCGGAATTCTCGGTAATCGCCTATTCTTTCTCTACGCCTTTTTTCTATATATTTAAAATTATCGTAGATTAAAATAATACTCGCGGCCTACCTTATTATTTAAATCTTTACTTCGGCGTCTTTTCTTAAGGTTATTATACGTCGCTATAATATTAAATATAAAATAATTAAACTAAACTAGTATAGAGTATCGAGAACTCGTCGTCGTACCCCCCCTTAATATAAATAAAACCTTAAAATTATTTAAAATTTAATCGACCTATAAGGTCGTATTAAATAATAGAGTATTAATAATATAAGAACGGCGGGTTATTAAGTAATAGGATTTATTAATAATAATAATAAATTACTTAATTTATTCTCGTAGTAAACTCGGTAGAAGATATTAAGCTATTATAGGGCTAGCCGTAATATAACCGGAATAATATTTTTAAATAGTTATAAGGTACCGCCTTTAAGCCCTTTTACGAGTAAATAAAAAGTATTAAATACTTCGTACTCCCCTAGGACTTTAATTTCTCGTTAAAGTATATTAATAATTAACTGGCCTTATCTCCTAATTAACGAGTCGCGCCGTTTAAATATTAATTATTTTTCGAATCGGGAATCGCTAGGTAACTCGTTATAGGCGAAATTAAAAAATTACTTTTACGTTAAATAAAAAGTATAAATCTTACGTAATTTATAAAGCGCTCTTAAAAATCTCTTTATATCCTATTATATATCGGTTATTATTATTAATATACTAGTAATCTTTTCGCCCTCCGTTTACTGTCGACGACGTTTTTTATTACCCGCTACCGTCTCTTCTAATAAATTATTACTACCGATAAAGGTAGGGGTAGAGGCGGAGGAAGAATTTAAAAGAGAGAAGATAAAGATTAACCTACTTAAGGCTATATAAGGGCGGAGGTTTAGAATAAAAGTACGGCGCGCTCGCTTAAACGGGCGGCTTACGGTCTTTATATATAATAAAGATAAACGGGGAGGCGATATTAAAGAGCTAGATAATAAACTAGTAAATAATAACGTAGTTTCTATTTTAATATAATTTATAATACGGATTATTAATATTAAGGATTAATATTAATAACTAGTATAGAATTATTATAATTAAGATTAAAATAATAGATTTAAACGAAACCGCGCCGCGCGGTTTTACCCTATAGTTAATAATATCCTACGTTATTTATATAACTTAATACTAGCGCCCTTTAATCTTATTATCCGTTTACCGAAAAAAATTACTCTCGTTATAAAACTTCTTCTCCGCCTATTTTACCCTATTTTATATTACTCTAAATAATCTTAATACCTCTAAACGGTATCTTTAAATAACTTTCTATATATATACTCGGTTAGCCTTTAATAATAAATTAATATAACCCTAGATAACTAGGTCCTCCTAAATTACTTTATATATTAATATTTAATTAACGGGTAATATTAGAACGAGCTAGGTACCGGCCGGAAATCGATAAAGAATTAAACTAAATTTATTCGGTAACCCCGATAGTATAAAATTTACCGCCGTTTACTTTAAATAAGTAAAGGCGAGGTCTAATTATTTATCGGACTTTTTATTATTTAGGGTCTCGTTATCTTTCTTTACCCCTATAAATTATAAAAAGATAATTCTTTAGAGAGTAATATCTAGGCGGCCTAATATTAAGTTATATAATATTTTAGGCCGAGTAATCCTTATATCTCTACGCGTATATAGTACCGGAACGAATTAATTATAATTAATTATATTTATTAGCTCCTAGATCTTATTTATCCCGTATATATAATTATTTATTATCTTTCCCCGCCTCTTTACCCTTTTTTATTATTCGGCTATATTCTTATAAAAACCTAGAATAATCTCCGTATAATTATTAATAGTTTTATCGTTAAGAGATATTAATCCCTATATAATATTAACTCTATACCTATAGGCGAGATATTTAAGTATATTTATATCGATATATTAGAAAAAGGTCGAGTCTTTAGGCCGAGTATATTTAATATAATAAAGATATAAAACTAGTCGGTAATTACGATTAAGTCGTAGGTATATATATAGAGCCTAGTATATCGGATTTTACTAGATAATTTACTATATTAATAAATAAAATATTATCCGTAGCTACCTCTTATTAGGTTATTTATTCCGCTCTATTTAATAGTAAAGATATATATCGAACTCCTCCGTTATAATATCTCTAACTTTAACCTCGGAGTTACTCTCTAAATTTACCCCCGTTTATAATTAATTAAATATATCTTTAATAGTAACGTTACCCGTCTCTTTCTAAGTATTCTATATTTCTAGCCCTCCTATTTTACGAATAATAAACCGCGATATTTAATTAATTAGGAATACTTTAATACTCGCTTTAATTATTCGGTATCTATAAACCCTATATTTATTATCGTCTATTTATAATCGGGTTATTATCCGTTATTAATTCTTAGTAGCTACGTTAATTTTAAAAGTATTTATATTATTTCGATAACGCTAGTACTTAATTAATCGTAAGCGGATACTTTCTTCGTTTAATAACTTAGTTTATAGGCCGAAATATCTAGTTATAACGTATAAATATATATAATAAATATATCGTAAATCGGACCCAGCTTTTATAAATACTCGGAGGGTACCGATTTAACTAGCCTCGTTATCTATATTAATAGCTTTTAGATTTTTCTTTATTACCCGTTTAAAGGAATTAACCGATAAGCCCGTATAATTATAACCGAAATATTTAACCCGATTATTTATTCCTTAATTTTTATCGCCGTTATCGTCGTCGTTATTATCGTCCTTATTAAAGTTACCGCTCGAAGATACTATATCTTTATTCTCCGAGGTACCGCTTAAATTATTATTATTAACTTTATAATTCACTAATTCGGGTTTAATCTCTTTATTATTAACGACTCGACGGTTATATCTCCTATATTTTCCTCGTAATAAAGGTCCTTTATTATTATCTATCTTTAACTTTACTAGATACTTTTAATTAATCTTTAGTCTTATTAATTATTTATCCGTTAGGCCCGACTTAATTAAAAGAGTATAAATATTAGTTTTATTTAAGTTACTTAACGTTTATTAATTTTTCGGGATACTTTTACGCGTAGATCCTCGTCTATAGTCGTTCCGTTCTAAGTAGTTAACCGTTAACTAAATAATTATAGAATAAACGTCGTTATAGATAAATTTCTTGGCGATTTAATTTAGGTGGCCGAGGTAATTTTTCCCTATAGTATCGAATTATTAATTTTATACTACGGTCCCCTATATATTTCGTATACCTTTAATATATTTCTTCTTTCGTCTACGATTAATTATCGCCCGTTTTTATATATCCTATAAAATCGTCGAGTCTAGCGCTTTATATACCTTTTATTTACTCGCGAATCTTATTATTTAAAGTTTATCGTCTATTAATATACCTTATACCTCGGTAATAATTTTATTAACGATCTCCGTACTATTAACGAACTTTTTTAATATATTTTAGATTAAATCGATTTATACCCTTAATTCTCCGGCCTAACGTATCGTTTCGTTAATCTTCTAGCGTATATCTACGAGTAATCTATTCGTCGCTTTAATTATAAATACAAGGATTAAGGCTTTAACGACCGTTAAGGAAAGAGAATCTTTACGAGATATTAATAAGGATAATATAATAAATAATTAAATAATAAGTCGATAAAAAATAAAGAGAGGTAAGGAGCTTTAACGAATAAAGGTAATAAAGATTTAAATAAAATTAATAGGTAAAGTAAATTATTATACTACTAACGATAATAATAATAGGGTTAATACGGTAAATATTAATAATAATACTAGTAATAATAATCGTTAGTAAACCTTACGTATTAAATCTTAATATACAAAGTTATTATTTTAGAAGATTATTTTGAAATTTAAATATTTTTGGCTAGGAGGTAAAGCTTAAATAAATATTTAATATTGATTAATATACGAAGTTAATACTCTAGAAGATTATTTTAAAATTTAAATAATTTTGGCTAGGAGGTAAAATTTAAATAAATATTTAATACTAGTTAATATACGAAGTCATTACTCTAAAAGATTATTTTAAAATTTAAATATTTTTAGCTAGGAGGTAAAGCTTAAATAAGTATTTAATACTAGATAGTAACGTTTTAATCTAATCTCTTTATTTAATATTAGTAACGGCTGAATCTTAGATATCCTTAAATTAAATAAGAATTTAAAGTTTACTTTCGAATAATAAAAATTTACTTTTAAGTAATATAATTATTAATAATAATATTTAGGCGCCCCTAGCCCCGCCTAAAAATCTTTAAACTTTAAAATTATTTCTTAAACTAGCTCTTATTTTAATTTTTACTTCTTTTTTCTCCTCTTTAAATTAATTTTCTTAATCTCTTTATTTAATCTTTATACTTTAATATTAATTATAATAAAGGATAATAATATTTATAATTTAATATTAATTACGGAGATTAACGATCTCTTAAATAATATAGTTTACTTTAACGATAATAATAACGAAGGGGATCTATTAAATAAACCGTCCTCCGATAATATAAATATAGGGATAACTTTAGGCGAGATATTTAAAGACGGAACCTTAATAAATCCTACTCGTTAACCTCTACCGTCTATTATATTAATATTATAGTTAGAATTACTTTATAAAGGATTATAAACTAGTTTTCGAAGATAATAATATTAAACCGAAGTATAAAGGGCCTGCCCCGAAGCTAGGTATAAAACGTAAATTAAATAAGAGTAACGCGTTAGTCCCGAAAACTAAACCGGTAGTATCTAAGGCTTAAAAAGTTAAGAAGAAATAATCGATTTATAATAAAAAGGAGAAGGAAAAAGTAGATAAAAGCGATAATAATAATATATTAATCGATAATAACGCTATACTAATCGATAACGATATTAATTATAATTATAAGAATATAAAGGACTAATTTAATAACGAGGAGACGCTTATTAAACGTAAATAAAAAATACCTATTAAATCTAGAAAGGATAAAGTTATAGGGTTTATTAAAGGAACGTTTATAAAGTAGAGGAAGAAGAGAATAAACCCTAGAATTAAGAGAGACGAGGACTCTAGTAGATCTATAAAAAAGAAGCGCGATATTAAAGCCGCTAAGCCTCTAATCTAGGGAATAACGATATATAATACTATTTATTACGATCTTTATAACCTAGCTAGAAAGAATGTTAATAGACCCGCCGAGCGCCTATATATAACTTTCGTAGCCTATAACTACTTTACTTTATTTATAAATCTAGGAATTTTAAGAGTCGACTAGATCCCTAAATCTAGTATCCGTTTAAATAATTAGACTATTTTATTTATAATTAACTAGTACCCGGCTAGAATCTTTATAAACTAATTAAGCGAATTCGATTTAGCCGGAATAATATATAGCCTAAAATACTTTCTCGGTTATACCGCTAAGTAATAAAAAGCGGTAGGGGATATAAATATCGACGGGAATATATTAATAATAAGGGAGGAGGGATAATACTATATATAAACGAAGGGCCTATATATATTAGGTAGATAAAAGACGCTTAATATTAATTTATATCTTAAGTATCCGGTTAGGGAGAAGATCCGCTATTAAAAACTAGTATAAAAACGATTTTATAAAGTGTACGTTTAGTTTTTACCTAGATACCTTAAAGACCCGACCTTCCTAACTCTACTATTATATATTAAATTATTATTATTTATAGAGGGGGCCGTCTAAGAAACCTCCTCTTTAATCGCGAATAATATTATATAAACCGAGATTAATAAGGTAATAGTAGTAATCTAATAAAGTATTTTTAAATATAATTACGATAATCTTTAATAACGGTTAGAAAGCTAGTAAATCCGCGCGGCGTAGTTTTACCGCGTCGCTTATAATAGTCCTCTAGATAGTAATACTAAGCCTACGAATAATTATAATAAAACTGAAATTTCGAATTTATTATTAGAGTTTAAGACTATAAATATATTAACTCTATCTTCTATAACTACGAGTATACTAGTATTAATATCCTAGATTTCTAGATAATAATAATAATAAAAGTTTACGTATAATAACGATAAGGCCACGATTATAATAATAATAAATCCGAAACTTTAATATTAAATAATTAAAGTTTTAATTTTAGATAATTAAACCTTTAGGTTTAAATAACCTTAGGCTCGACCCTAAGGTATATTTATTATTAATTATTCTTAAGAGCTTAATATTAGAAGGCTAGCCCCCCGCCTAAAATTTTTAAAATTTTAAAATTATTTCCTAGACTAAAGCTTAGTTCTAATAAAATTTTAAATAATCTTTTTTAATCTTTAATCCCTTTTCGATTATTAATCCCCTTTCAATTATTAATTTATAATATCGGAACTATTATTTAAATTATTAATACCCTCTCTTCCTAATACTTACTATAATATAATATATATATTAATTAATTCACCTTATATTTAAAACCTATCGGATTATTACTATATTATAATAATATTCGAAACGCTTCTAAAAGAGACCCGTAACTAGATCTACGGGTATTATTTTATTTACGCCGAAGAAATTATTCTTTACCTAATAAAGGATAAGAGGTTAATACTTAAAGGAGGCTTTTATAAACTAATAAAGTATAGTATAAATAAAGATTACGATATCTTAATCGGAGACCCCGAAACGCTCGGGGGGGTTATTTACGTAACGGATTAATTATATATTACTTTATTCGGCGTTAATAAAGTTATTCGTAAAGATATAGCGAGTATTCTTTTTAGGTATAACGTCTAGCGTTTAAGTTATCCTAATTACTCGATTAATAACGAGTATAATAAAGATCCCGGATCTATAGATATATAGTTCTATTTTAATTATTATTTCCGTTATATTAAAGTTTATTTAATAATAAATAATAGTCCTAATCGTCTTCTTATTATAATAGATACTCGAGCGGAGTAGCGAAATATAGGATTTAACGTAGGAGATAGAGTTTACGGAGCTTTAATAACGAATTTAATAGACTTTTTTAAATAAAAAAACGAGTGTCTAATACGAATAACTTAGTTACGATCTCTAACTTTTAATATAGAGAATTTATTTTATCTAAATAATTACTATCGTAGAGAGGCTTTATATAACTTATATTATTATATAATTTAAAAGGGCTCTTAATATAGAAAGGAGTTTAAACCGGCGAAACTTTATAACTATATTAGAATTAATAATATAATCTTTAATAATAAGGATATACTAGATATTAAGGTAAAATCTAAAACGGACGTAAAAATAGTCGGCCTCGATATAAATTAGGATAAACCGACGGAAGGGGAAAAGGGAGAAAACGGGGTAATAAATAATAACGGGGATAATAAAGACGCGATCTTTATAAAGTTTTAGGGTTTAAACGCGTTATATTTTATCGGGGGGGCTAGGTAAAGAATAATTTTTAATCTCTAACGATAAATATATACTCTTTAATACTTAATAAATAGCGATAATTATTTAATTAATAAATACTTTTAGTAGGATTTTTATTACGTCGGTATTATAATTTTATAAATAATAATAAGAAAATCTATAAATAGTCGTTTATAACTTAAATTCCATTAATATTAAAATAATTATTAATTATAATATTTCTATACGCGGCTATATTAATATATAATGAATTTAAATTTTATCGCTAAGATTACGGTATTAATCTAAAAGTAGAATAGTACGGGTATTTTAATAATCGATAATTAAAATAAAGCGAACTAGATATAATATTCGGATTTTACGCTTAGACGTACTACTTAAAGATTCTATAGTAAATAGAAGGCGCTAACCCGAAGGGGTTTAACGAGCGGAAACTAACCCGAAGGGGTTTAACGGAGCTTAGTATATTTAAAGAACTGAGGCAATAGGGGTAGTAGCGTTATTATAATAATTATTAGAAATCCGCCTTGGCGTAGTAGGGATCCCTTAGTAAATCTCTACTCTACCCTACCCTAGCTTGGGGTAGAGATCGAACCGCGATCCCTACCCTACGCCCTACCCTACTTTACCCTATATTAGTATTCCCTTTAGGGATCCCTACGCTAATCCGAAGCGTAATCTATAATAAGGTAATAAACTTATCTTATTTAATAAAAAGAAAGTTTAATAAAGTTAATTATACCCTCGAAATTCTTAATATAAAGTATTAATTTAATTTCGATAAAATTAAGAATTACTTTTATATTATTTATAACCGTCTTTTTTATATCTTTATCTAGATATATATAAACGAGTAGATTCATTATTTTTTAACCGGTATTATCGACTTTATAAAGTATTATATACTTAATAAACGGATTTTAATACTACTACGGTTATTTAATTAACCCGATTATAGTTATATATTTCTTTAAAATACGAGTCTATAAAGTCGTAGAGAAATTATATATAAAAAATAAATCTTAACGGCATATTAATTTACGCCTTTAATATAATACGGATTTTTTAAGGCTACCCTTCGGTAATATTTTTAAAACCCGCTCTTCAATTTTTTATTTAATTTTTCGGATAAATTCGGCGGCTTTACCCTCTTTAATTTTAATTTTATAAAACTCGTTTATAAAGATTTATTCTATATAAAAGTTATATTTAAGGTTAATACTCTCGCTATATAATTATTTTAACTTATATTTTATATAAATAAAAGTTATTAATAATTATTATATTCTCTTAATCGAGCTTTATACCTTTATTAAAACTATAATATAATAACTCTACGTTTTTATAAATAAGTCGTTTAGTAGTAATATAATAATATATTTTATTAGAATAAATATAGAAGTATTTAAATTTTAGAGTCTTATTATTCGTATCGATTTATTTAATTTATTATTTTAGTTAATTACTTATAATTTTTATTTATATAATAATAAGAGTAATATTTATTTTAGGAAGGAGAAGAGCGTCCTTATCTTTATATATATTAAAGTAATTAACGATTAATAGGTCTATAAAAAAACGGATCTCTTAATTTATTTATAACTTTATCTCGTATAAAGAGTATCTACCGTAATAAAGAGAGTCTTTAAAATCCTCGAGAGTTTTAAACTCTTTAATAAAGGGAGAATTATATTTATATACCGCGCTTTAATATTCGAGAATAAGGGAGTAGGAAATTATAAACGTCTAGATTAACTCGGACGTTAATATCGTCCGAATTAATAATAATATTAGAAAAGATTTAAAGTTAAATACGAACCTTATTAAAAATTAATAACTCCTCCGTAATAAGAAGCCCACCGCCTTCTCTAAAAAACGTTATATAATTAATAAATATTTAGTTTAGAGGCCAGTATCTTATTATATATTATTTTTTACGACTTTAATAATTATATAATATATATATTTATTTATAAACTTATTATCGCTTTTTAATTAGAATAATTTATTTATAAATATTTATATTATATTCTTTTATTAAGGCCGGTCCTCTTCGTTAATTATAGTAAAGTTACGGAGTAAATAAATTACGGTCGAATCGAAAAATAAAGAGTAAAAAACTTACCGAGTTTCTTACTCGTCTTAATTTATTAATATTATATTTATATCTACGACCCTCGCCGTAGTTATTTTCCTTATATTAATATTATATAAGAACGGGTCCCTAATTTAATACGATTTATTAATAATTAAATTTTACGTTATTTCTTCCTCCTCTTTATCGCTTAATTTATAATTTAAAAGGTATCTCGATAAAAGTTTAAAATCGCTTAATTAAAGAAAGTAAAAACGGATTTAATTAATAACGTTTTTAGACGGTAGGAAGTAATATAAAAAACTTTTTTAACTTTTTAATAAAGAGGTATAAACGCTTTTAATTTAAATATTTTCTCTTCGCGCGAGAAGAGTATAGGTTTTTATAATATATTAGCCGATTATCGTCCTAGTATCTTTTATTAACATTAATAATTTAGTTAATTAATACCTTAATTATTAAATAAGGTAATTTAATTAACGGAGAGATTTATATATAATATAAAGATAGTATAAAAGACTACCGCCTTAATATATACTAGCTAGTATATCTTATAGGCCCTCGTTATATTAAATATTTATATATTTACGATAAATAAAATACTAGAGTTTATTATAATATAAATTATTTTACTCGTCCTAAAAGCGCTTCGATATTAAAACGTCGATTAATTAACTATAATTAACCCGGAATTATACCGGTTTATTATAGTTTATTATATTATCTTTTACGATATAATTAAGTCGAATAAATCGGATCTAATTATTACGGCTATATAAGATTTTAAGGAGAATCGATTTAGGATCTATAAATATTCGAGGGGGTAAAAGGCGATTTCTTATATAAAGTATATTTTTTAAATAATTATCTTCGGTCCTTTAAACTTTAGAACGCGAGGATTTAAAAAAAAAAAATTTTAATAAAAGAAATAGTATATAAGGTTTTATAATAAAAAGATATATTTTAAAACGAAATATTAAATATAAAAGCGACTCCTCGGATTCTCGTTTAAGGCTTTAACGGGTTATAGATTTTAATAACTATTTTATTAAATCTTTATATAAATTATTATATTACTTTATTTTTAAATAGGGGAGTATAATCAAATAAATTAAAATTAATAATAATATCGTCGATAATTTAACGAAGAGTAAGATTAATTTTAATATTATATAGATTTCTACTCTAAATACCTACTTCTCGTATTCTTTTCTCTAGTTCTAATTTAACTACGGGGAAAAGTTTCGGTATATAATATAAACTAAACTCGATATTTTTAAGATTTTATCGGAGGTTATTTATACCGATTTTAATATAAAAATAAAGATCCGCTAACGTTATAATAAATAATTTATCTACGATAAAAAACGAGGTAGAAATAAATATAATTAATTAAAATAGAATTAAAGAGGGTTAAGAAATAAGAAGTATAAAATATAATTCGTAAATAAAGAAGATAAAATATAATTAATAAATTATAAAAGTATAAATTAACTCGAGTACCTAGAAAAAATATTAATAATTTTATAAATTAAGATTCGTTATAATTCGGGCTAGAGTCTCGGCCGAAGTATAATCGAATAAAACTAGATACGTTATTGAATTTATAGCCGTCGAATAAGGCGGTAGTATAATTAATATTTTATTATTAATAAAAAGAACCCCCTTCCTATCTTTCTAAAATAATAACGAGCGCGGATTATAACTTATATTTATTATATAATAACTAATTAAACCGAGCTAGATATATAACTAGAGTACGATTTATTAATAAGGATAATAATATAACTAACGGTTTAATTTAAAAGGGTAGGTAGGGAGTTATAACCGATTAATATATACTAAATAGAATAAATATTAACTTTAAATATATAATATACTTAATATTTAACGTTTTATACGAGTACGCCGATTTATTATATCACGATTAATCTAGGCGGGTTTAATATTTAAAATAAAGTATTATATACCTTATATACGCGCCTTAATAGTAAATAAAATAGGATTTTCGCCTCTTTTATATATTTATAATATAACCGCTTTAAATTTACGAGTATAATTAACCTCGATATTATTATTACCGATATAATATATAATTTTATCAGTCGAGTTATTATAAACCTTATTTTCGCGGAGGACCTTTTTAAATATTTTAAATTCGATTTTATTTAATATAATATTTATTAATTATAATATTTATTAATTATAATATTTATTAAAGATTTCTTCTCTTTTAGGAGTTTAAACGCGAAGAAAAGTATATCGGTCGTTATTTAGGTCGACTGTATATAAAAGCCCGTTTCATTAAAAATAAAGAGGCGCGCTATATAAAAAAAGTTATCGGTAGAAAAAGATAATATAATATACCGTCTACGGTTACGATAGTAATTATATATATTATTAATCTTTTTAGTCATCCTTAACTTATAGTTCTTAAACTAGAGTTAAGGTATTTTAAATATAAAAACGGAGGGAAAGATTCTATCTAACTATTTTAATATTTTATTAAATTTAACTTAATTCTCGAGGCTCCTTAAAGACGTATTTATTATATATTTATTTTATCTCTTTCTTTAATACCGTCCGTATTTCCTTATAATATAATTACTTAATTATAAGGCTACGCGAAATAATCGAGAATATTCAATTCCTAGAGTTAATACTAATATAGAATTTAATAAAAAGTAGGGAGGGTAGGGAGGAGGTAATAATAACGGGGTCGCGAAGGTCTTTTATAATATAAATAAAAATATAGGTTATTAAGTATTAATAGGTATATTAATAATAATAAAGAGAATATTATAAATAAGAATATCGATATTAATATATAAGAAATAATAATAATATCTAGATAGATATTATTTTAAATACTCTACTAAACCTATTAAATAATATTAATATAAACGTAGTTAACGAAGGTCGAGTCGGACGTTAAACTATATCCGACTCGGATAACTAAATAATATTAATATATTATCGACTCGTCCGAATCGGATAAGTATTTTTAATTTATAGAAAATACGAAAAGATACTAATAAATATTTATTGTATATACTAGTTACTTAATAAGGACTATTAATAAAAGCTCTTTACCGACGATAAATATAAATATAATATAACTTTATATTTTATCGATTTGGATCTCGTCGTTAAAAGAGTATTAAGATATTAATTATATTAGAACGGTCTATTATTTAATATATTAGGGTAGTATATAATATAAACGCTTTATCTAAAGATTTAATATTATATTAAATAACGGAGGTATTATAAGGATAATATCTCTACCGGATATTAATCGGTATAGATTAAAGTATCTAATTAAAATAATATAAAAAAAAAGGTAATATTATTAATTATATCGTTTATTTTAATTTAAACCTAGGTGAAGCTCGTTAAGCCTATAATTATAAAAGAGTAATAAAGAATTTCTATTTATAGTTTAAAGAAAAATTATATAAAGTCTTTAACTCGCCGATAATAAAAAAAAGCCCCCGTAGTAATACCTCTTTATTCGATTATTAGTATTAATCGAATTTTCCTATCGTTTTTCCCGTTATTAAATATACTTATTTCCTCGTTTTATTATCCCTTATTTATTTATTTAATATTATCTAGTTTAAGTAATTCTTATCCTCTAAAATAAAATAATAGTTATATATTTTCTTATTCTTTTAAGATAAGCGCGTAATCCGCCCGTTATATTAAATATCGAAGAATTATATTTAATCCGTATCGAGATTAATATTACGGAAGGTATAAATTAAAGTTATTTTAATCCCGAGGATATATTTAATAAATAAAAGAAAACGAATTTTATCCTCTTTTATAAATAACTAGATATATTCTTTATCCCGTTTAGTTTAATCTACGGATAAACTATATTATAAAGATTTATAGAGGTAGTACTTCTCTAGCTATTATATAAATATTAATATAAATTTTATACTAGATATTATCCGATAAATCTAAACTTATATATAATACGACGTAAATAACGACGGGTAAATTAATAAAGATAATTAACTTTTTTAATTTATCGTAAATATCCTAGCCGAGTAAATTAATTAGTTTTTTTAATATTAATAACTTAGGCGTATTCTTAATAAAGTAATCAAAATAATAAATATAAATACTATTTTATAAATATTTATTCTAGTCCTTTTATTTTCCCTCTAACTCTAGGAACTTTATACGGGGTCTATTATTATTATATTTAAAATTTATAAAAAACTCCTTATCCGTTAATATTAGGTTTTTAATTCGAGTAAATACTAGAAGGTTTAATATAACTCCCGCGATATGAAACTTATAGGCCTTTTTAAAATAACTATTAATAATCGTTATAAATATTTCTTTACCCGCCGTTATAACGCCCGCTGTAAATCTTTAATATTTTTTTTATATTTTTTTATTAATTCGTAACTCCTCCTTATAAAGTTTTTCTCGTTAAACTTCCGTAATAAAGTAATAGACCTATTTTATTTTATAGAGGGGAAGTTTAATAAACTCGGCCGTACCCTTAAAATTCTTAATAAAAAGTATTCGTTTAATTTCGATAGAATTAAGAATTATCTTTATTTTATTTATAACTATCTTTTTTATATCTTTATTTAAGTATATATAAACGAGTAAATTTATTATCTTTTAACCGATATCTTTAACTTTATAAAATATTATATATTTAATAAACGAATTTTAAGGTTATTACGGTTATTTAATTAATTTAATTATAGTCGCGTAGTTCTTTAAGATACGAGTTTATAAAGTTATTAAAAAACCTTATATAAAAGATAAACTCTATTAATATTTATATTTATATATTTTATTTAATTCGGCTTTTTTAAAATTATTTTTAAGGAATTTCGTTAGAACCCGCTCTTTAATATCTTATTTAATCTTTCGAATAAATCTAACGACGATACCCGTTTTAGTCTTTACTTTATGAAATTCGTTTATAAAGATTTATTTTATATAAAAATCATATTTAAAATTAATATTTAGTCGATTTAAAATCTTTTTAACCTATATATTATATAAGGCGAGGTTATATATAAATAGGATTCTTTCCTAGCTAGACTTTATAATTCCGTCCGATTTATAATATAATAACTTAATATTTTCGGGAGTAAATCGCTAAATATTAATATTAAAATATTTTTTTTAGTCTAGGTACATCTATAAAAGTGTAGGGCAGGCTCTGAGCGCTATGAGCGCACATGAGCCGGTTGAGCTGGGTTGAGCGGGGTGATACTATGTCCTGACTCTCGAGCGCTATTAGTCCCCATGAGCGCTCCTGAGAATGTTTTTGGCTGGTGAGAATACCTAAATTTAGAATGCGCCACCAACATGGCCCCCATGCATGGCCATGGCGCATTCCATTCATGGCACCCATTCAATTCATGGCCAAGTCCCTCATTCATGGCCAAGGCTCTGTCGCTGGCGCACCATATAACTGCACCTGGCAAAACGTCGCCATATATCCGGAGTCGCATAGCCCGGGCGTCACCCCCGCGTAGATTTCGCGCGAATCGATTGAATCCGGGAATCAAAAGTTACTGGCGTTGGGGGTGGTTCCGGGGGGTCGCTGCCGTCGATAAGGGCGATCATGGAACATCATATATACGCATATGTATAGGCCATAAATGGGGGTATGCGCGCATCTATGGGGGTAAGAATGGCCATATATGCGCGTATCTATGGGCCATGAATGCGCATATCTATGGGCCATGTATGCGCATATCTATGGAAGCAGCAATGGCCATGTATGCGCATATCTATGGGAGCAGCAATGGCCATGAATGCGCATATCTATGGGCCATGAATGCGCATATCTATGGGAGCAGCAATGGCCATGAATGCGCATATCTATGGGCCATGTATGCGCATATCTATGGGCCATGTATGCGCATATCTATGGGCCATGTATGCGCATATCTATGGGCCATGAATGCGCATATCTATGGGCCATGTATGCGCATATCTATAGGCCATGTATGCGCATATCTATGGGCCATGTATGCGCATATCTATGGGCCATGAATGCGCATATCTATAGGCCATGTATGCGCGTATCTATGGCAGCAGTAATGGCCATGTAAATAAATAATCCTGAGCGACCCTGAGCGGCCTTAAGCGGCCCTGAGAATCCTAAATAATCCTGAGCGAGCCTGAGCGAGCCTGAGCGAGCCTGAGAATTCTTAGTTAGCTCTAAGCTATTTTAGCGCTCGCGAGCGGGCCTGAGCGCTCCGAGCAAATTAAGATTCTCAGAGTCGCTTGCACTTTTGTAGATGTATAAAAATACTAAAATTTTAGACTCTTATCGTCTATATCGATCTATTTAATTTATTCTCTTAATTTATTCTTTATTACTTTCGTTAGGATAACGATTAAAGTAATATTTTATATAGAATAAATAATAGTATCCTTATATTTATATATATAAGGGTAACGGATATCTAATCGACCCGTAAAGAGATAAATATCGTCGTCGGTTTACAATTATAATTTATATAAAGAGATATTTACTATAATAAACGGATTCTTTAAATTCTTCGAGATCCCGAAATTTCTTCTAAACGCTAGAGTAATAGTAATATAAATTAAATTAATATTCGGTAATAAAATTAAGGAAAATATTAAGCGTCTAGGTCGAATCGGATATTAATATAATTTAATTTAATAATATTATTAGAAGAGACCTAGAGTTAAAAACGAACTTTATTAAATTCTAGATTATTATTATTAATAACCCCTCCGTAATAACTAGCCCGCCGCTTTCTTTAAATAATATTATAGAATTAATAAATATATAGTTTAAAAGGTATTATTTTATTACTTATTATTTTCTACGGCTTTAACCCTCGTATAATATATATATTATAAATAGATTTATTACCGGGTTTTAGCTAGAATAACTACTTTATAAATATTTATATTCTATTATCTTATTAAGGTCGGTCCTCCTTATTAATTATAATAAAACTACGGAGTAAATAAATTACGGGCGAATTAAAAAATAAAGAGTAAAGAATTTATAAAGTTTCCCGCTCGTTTATATTTATAAATATTATATCTACCTCGGCGACCCTCGCCGAGATTATTTTCTTTATATTAATATTATATAAGGACGGGTCCCTTATTTAATATAATTAATTAATAATTAAATCTTTCGGCGCCTTTTCTTCCTTTTTATTATTATCGGATAATATCTCGATAAAGATTTTAATTCGCTTAATAAAAGAGGGCGGGGGCGGATTCGTTTAATAAAGTTATTAAATAATAGGAGGTAATATAGGAGGCTTCTTTAAATATTCGATAAAAACGGAAAACCTCTTTAATTAAGTCTTTTCTCTTCGCGGGAGAGGATTATAATATTTTTAAATATACTAACTAATTATAAACCCGGTACCTTTTATTAATACTAGTAATTCTAATAACTAGTATCTTAATTATTATATAAAATAGTTTAATTTACGGAGAGGCCTATATATAATATAAAGGAATTATTTAAAACTACCGCCTTACTACGTACTAACTAGTATATCCTATAGGTCCTTATTATAATTAATATTTATATATTCGCTAGGAGTAGAATACTAAAGTTTATTATAATATAAATTATTTTACTCGTCCTAAAAGCGCTTTATTATTAAGATATCGATTAATTTAATATAATTAACCCGGAATTATACCGGTCTATTATTATTCTTTATATTATTTTTTAAGATAATATTTAATCGAATAAATCGGATTTAATTATTACGGTTATATAAGACTTTAAAGAGAATCGTCGTAGGATCTTTAAATATTCGAGGGGGCGAGGTATAATTTCTTATATAAAATTTACTTTTAAAGCAATCGTCTTCGGTCTTTTTAATTTTAGAATACGGAGATTTATATAACTCCTCGGATTTTTATTTAAATTAACGGTTTATAGCTTTAATAATATTTTCGTTAATTAGGCGTAAAAACTACCGTATCCATTTATCTTTAAATAAAAGAGAATAATTAAATAAATTAAAATTAATAATAATAATATCGATAATCTAACGACGAGTAATTTTAATTTTATTATTACGGAAGGTTCTACCTAATATTCCTACGTCTCGTATTCTCCTCTCTAACTCTATTCTAACTACGACGAAGAATTTCGGCGTATATCGTAAACCGAGTTTAATATTCTTAATATTCTATCGGAGATTATTTAAACCGATATTAATATAAAAGTTAAGAATTAATAATACTATAATAGGTAGTTTATCTATATTAAAAAACGAGGTAGAAATAAATATTATCAATAAAAATTTAAAATACAGAGGGTAAAGTATAGTTAATAAATAAAAACGATAAGATATAATTAATAAATAAAAGGGGCGAAAGAATAAATAAAGGGTACGAATCGATTTTCGATAAATAAAATAAATAAATACGTTATTTATTTTATAACTAGTAGCGCTAAAATAATAATATTAAACTCGTCGAAACTTAATACTAATATTTATAAAATCCTATTTATTATAATATTAGAATATAATAAAATAGAAGATCCTAGGTTTAAATAAAAGTAAAGAGAATAAAAAATAATAAAATAATAATAACTAGAAACGGATATTAAAATAATATTAAGTTCGCGTATTAAATACGAATTAATAGTATATATAATAAATACTTATTAAAATAGAACTATATTCGATCGGGTAGTTAATAAAGTTATTACTATATTTAGACTATTATAGAATTATTATTAAGAGTTAATACTTTTATTTCTATAAATTCTTGAATCTTAAAAGTAGTAGGATAATAAAAAACGTCCGAGTCGGTTAAAGTTACGCTTAGTATACTATAAAGAGAGGTATAGCGGGAGAAATAAATAAAATAAATAATACGAAAGACTATTTACTTTTAACTAAATATTATATTATCGGAATACTTATATAGGTCTATACTCTAATACTATTAACAATTTATAATTACTATTAAATATAGTAATAAGTTTAGGCTATAATTATTTCTTAATTAATATCGTATTATACTTTAAATTAGAAGCGGTAGAGTTTACCTATAATTAAGAATATTATAATTATTAAATATAATCGCTAGGGATATAATAAATTAGTATATTATATCTTTATTAAACGGAGGAATCCTTATATTAACGGGTAATTATCTTATTTTAACGGTAAATACGTTTTATAAAAGATCCGATAAAGGGGTAAAGGGATAATATAAAGGCCTTTACGAACTTAATATTAAAAAGTAACTCTCGTATATTTATTAATTAATATATATAAACTCTTAAAAAGATCCTCTTCCCTAACTCTAGTATTTAATATATAAATTTAATCTAGCCTCTTTCTCGTTTAAATAGATAGAATAATATATACGACTTCTTTTTATACTCTTTTATATATTAAACTAGATAATATTTTTATAATATTAATATTTTATTACTACGGTTATACTAATTAATTATTTTATTTAATATTAAGAATTTATCTCTAAAATCTTACGAGGCTTCCTCGATATTCTAAAGATTAAATTTTACCTTCGAAGTCTAGTATACCTAATATACGAATAACTTAATATATTATATAGTTCGTATATATCTCGGATAATTAACGAGTAGTACTAGAATTATTTAGATTTTGATTATATAAGGGCTTTAAGTTAATCGATATTTTACTTTATCGATAAATTTACTAGGAAAAGAGAATTTAAATTATATTATTATTAAGACGAATAAATCGATAGTATCGATATTATAAAAAATAATATCTTAATAGTAACGGTCTTTCTAGGTATTTATTATAATATAAAGGCCGATTTAATAACCTTAATTAAACGCGTAGGAAATAGACGCGTCTTTATAAGAATTTTATAGAGCCTTTAACTTATATAAACGAAAAGAATAAAGACGATATTAATAATAAGAGTCGCTTTTAAGTCAAAGGTATAAATATTTTTTAGAAAAACGATACGTATTAAATAATTATATAAATAATAATATTTTAGAATAAGTATTCTAAAACGCGGAGAATTATAAGATATATTATCTTTAGGACGTATTAATTTAAATAACGGAATAAACGATCTTTATAACGGCTTCGGGCGGTATTAATATAATATTATTTTTAATAATTATATCGGTAGAATAATACCTACCGGAGCGAGGTACGGGGAGGTTAATAATAAAAAAAAAATATTAGATTTAAAGTCTCTATCCGAGTAATTATCCGAATCGGGTACGAATTATTATCTCTTCGGATTAAAAGTAGACCACGTAATAACCGAGTAAATATACGTCGCGCGACTCTTTAATAGTTTTATAAATAAGTTCTTTAAAGACTATTAATTAAGATCCTTTTACGAATACTATAATTTCGATAATATTCTATTATTAAAAGCTAAATTATCTAGTATAAAATATAATAATACCGATAGGGACTAGGTCCGGTAAACTTTATAAATTTATATAGATAAATCTAGTAACGAGCCTAGAATATATTTTATCCTTTACTTCGATATAATATCTATTATAAAAGTATTACTAGGATATATACTATTTAATTCGAGCCTTAATTATATATTAATACGCTAGCGAAATCTTAATAAAGACTTTATTATTAATAAAATATATATAACTAGCTAGTAATAAGAGATATAAAATAAACTATTTAATAACTCGACCGTTATATTAATAATAATAAAATCGGATAAGATTTATTTATCTCGAATATACGGAGGCTAGTAGGCCTAGCCGGTTTATATTATTATCGGTAACCTCGAACGAAGTATATAGCGAGTAGGGACTCGGCTAGAGATAATACTATTAAATTTAATATTAATAATCTATAATAAAGCGAAAGCCGAAGTATATTATTATACTTTAAGATTTATAATAGAGGGTAAATTAATCGTAATTACGATTATTATTTATTTATATTAACGGCGTAATTTTAAAATATTTAAAGAGTATACTCGGAAGGGGATTTATATTATATATACGGACGGATTAATTTAACGATATTATTCGATTTTAATTTCTATATCTAGCGATTATAAAGAATAAATTTTAATTACCTTTATTAAGAGTAGTAAATATTATCCGGTATATTTAATACTATCGAATAAATACGAGCGATTACGCCTTAAGGTCCTATATTCTTTAAGGATACCGGAGTAATATATAGAATAATTACGCGTTTAAAGAATCTACGATAAGGATATACCTAAATAATTATCGGATATAATAATATATAACCGCCGTAATTTCGCGGAAGATTATTTCGCGGTTAATATCTTCGGGATCTAAATATTTAATATATTATATAATTTAATAATAAAGGGGCTAATAAACTACTTTTTAAACTAATAAATTTAATATATTAAAGAGGGTAGAATAAAAAAAGAAATAAAAACTTTATTTAATAATCGATTTCGAGTCGTATCTAAATATATTAATTTAAAGCGTTTCTTAAACTTTAATAAAATTAATTAATAAACGGGGGAGGAGAGTAAATAATTTTTATAAATAATTATACTTATATTTACCCCTCTATTATTAAAAAAGATACCCGAAATATTATATATAGGACGAGCGATTATTAACTTTATTATATTTATAAAATATCGTTCGTATAATAAAGAAACGCTTAAGTATATAAATATAATATTAAATAGGATTAATCTATTAAAAGAAATCTTTAAAAAGTATAAACCGATTAATAAAAAAACGGGCGAGCTATATTTTAATTTCCCTAAATTCTATATTCTTATTTACGTAGTACCTATAATTAAATAATACGGTCCACCGGACTTTTATAGTATTTAAATAATAAAGAGGATATATTTAATATTATTAAAAAACTACTACGAGCGAATAAATAAATATAATGATTACTAGGAGTAAATAATAAAATATAATACTCGTTATATTAAAATGATTATTATAAAGGATAATTTAGAGTATCGGGAGATAAAGATTATATTATTTAACTAAAAGAGAAGGTAAAAAGAAGAGAAGGTTATAAAGACCGGGGTTCTTTTAAACCTCGATAAATTAAATTAATAAACGGACGTAGACGAGGATATTACTTTATAGTAAATTTATAAATACGATACTCGTTATTAATATATAGTATTAAATATAACGAAGATATTTAACCTAAAGGGCTTTCTCGAAGGTTTAGTTACGTTTATTAAAGCGAATTAAATAAAGGCGTTTATATAGGGCTTAATAATACCGAATACCGAAATTAATAAACGGGAGGTAGATTATAATTAGGTTAATAACTACCTAGTTTATATCCTTAAGAATATAATATATTAGAAAACGTTAAGGAAGAACTCTTTTAATCCGAGTTATTTTTATAAAAATATAATAGTCTATAAACTAAATATAAAGTTATATTATTATAATTAACGTAGAGATAGTATATAAATACGCGAATAAGAGTTGTTCGAAACGAATCCTATTATTATATAAGAAGGAAGGTTAATAGGTAAAGTATAAATTATCGTAGAAATAAAAAATTTAAGTTAGAGGGACTAGAAATAATAATCTATTTATTTATAAGATACCTTTATAAAAGTCTTTAATTATCGATATTTAAGGTAGGTTTAAGAGTTTTATAAAATAATAAAAATAGAAAGAGCGTATTTATTATATATTTTTAACCCTAGAATATTAAGTAATCGGCGGTTCTACGGACTACCGAATATCGAGCGAAATATTTATCTTATACCTATAATAATAAAGAGAAGGGACTTCTTTTATATTAATTTATTTATCGATTAAAATTAATATAATATTATTTATAACTCTAAATTTCTTATAAAGAGTTAGAGGGTAACCGAGGAAATCTATACCTAAATTATAAATAAAGGGCGTATATATAAATTAAATATAAAGCGACGAAAGAGTTATAAATATTAATATTATAAGGAAAAGGGATTTTTATTAATCGCTATAATAAGAAATATATAAGGATAAAGGCTTAATAAAGTAGTTTAAAAAATAAAATCCGAGTTAAATTATATTACTATCCGATTTAAATACTAAATCGCCTATATTATTATTTAATTTAAATACTAAATCGTTTATATTATTATCCGATTTAGATAACGAATCGCCCGAATTAAATTCGGGGATAAAATCGAAGAAGCGAATTAAGAGTATTATTATTTTATTATAATCGAAGATATTAAATCCTAAATAACCGAGGTAATAATATAAATACGAGTACTACCTCCTAGGCTAGTAATATATTAAGACCGGGTATTTTAAAGACTACGGATATAAGTTTTATAAAGAAGAGAAAGTATAGAAAATTTATATTTAAGAATACTATAAGTAAAAGCGAGATCGCTATATAAATTAATATAACTAACTCGTTATTAAGAAAGAATAGTACGTAGGGAGATAAAGATAATAACGAATAACGGAGTATAAATATAAATATATAAAATAAAAATAATATTATATAAAGGATTAAAAGGGAGGAGTTTATTATAACGACCGAATTTAAAGAGTTAAAGAGTAAAAGGGATATTATAAAATAAATATATTATTTAAAGCGTAGGAGATAATATTAATAATTATTTATAACTCTAACTATAATTTAATTATATTTATTTATATCGGCCTAGAAGTTAAAAGTTTCGGTATATATAAAGAATTGTTATTTAAAGCCTCGATATTCTTTAGAAGTATTTTTTCTAGTAAATATAAACCCGAAGTAAAAACTAAATCCGAAAACATTATTAAAATTATATTATACGATAATAGCTCGAAGGTAATTACTCTTTTTAACGAAAACCTATTAATTTTTAAGCGGTTTAACGACTAGGAATAAATACTTTTATTATATTTCTCCCTCCCGCAGAGGTACTCCGATAAAAAGGTCTTCCCCCGAATAAAGTTTTAAATAAATAAACGATGAAGAAGGGGGATAATTATATAAATAAAAGATTATTTATTTATCTCTTATTTTTTTACCTTTACCCTTTTACGTTATTATATTATTTTTTACTCGATTAATTACGATATAATTAAAATTTATATATTATTATATACCTTTATTAAAGTTATAGTGAATATTATTTAATAAATTAAATTAGTTTCTAACCCTCCTCCTACGCTTTTAATTAATTATAATTATTATAATTTTATTAACTCTAAATTAGAAGTTACCTTTAAGAAATATATTTATACTGAATAAAACGAATAAGGAATCGAAGAAATTCGAATACTTTAAACCTAACTTCGTTATTTAATAACGAATATAGTATTATTATTTATTTACGGTAGGGTTAAACTCTAAGTCGCCGAATTCTATTATATTCCTATTAATATCTTATTATATACCGTCTACGCTATACTCTTCGACGTAATTATTTATAGCGTTTATACCGTTAGAGGTTAATATTAATAAATTAATAACTTCCTAAATATCTAGTATTAATACGTTTATAATATCTTCTAATAAGTAGAAAATAAATAGGTCCTTTTAATCTTCGTTATTTATAAAATTATAAATAGGAAGGGAGACTATATTAAAGGGGTCGCCTCTTTTAGAAATTATTATAATCGAGGCGCCTTAAAATTCGGGTAATCTACTTACTTTATAACAATAATAAATTTTATATTATTAAATATATATTACTTCTACCCCGAATATTCTTTTATCGATTTTTACTTTATTTCTTTTAATACTTTTATTTATTTATATTTATTATACCGGAGGCCTTAATTTATATATACTCATATTTTTTTAGATCTTTAAATTATTTATAATTATTTTATCTTAATATAACAATCTCTTTATAATAACTCTTATCCTCGAGATATTTCTTAACGTTTAGAACTTTACTTCTAAACTAAATATTCTTTTATTCTTCGATATTTATAACCCCCCCGTTAGGGTAAATAACCTTAAATTAAAATATTAATAATAATCGTATATTCTCTCTATTATTTATAATAGCGTTAATAATCTCTTTTTTAATCTTTTATATCTCGATAAATTTAATATCTACGGGTTTATTTAACTATAAATTATATAATATACGTCTCCTCCGTCTAGTTAATACGAAAGATATAGTAGAAAGTTAAGGCTATTAATATAAATCTAAAGTTAAATACTAAAAGAGTATTAATATATATAATTAAATTATTATTAAATTATTATATCTTTTAGGAGTCTTTAATAAAAATAATCTTAAAAGAATATAATAACGCCGGGAGTTAATAAAGGACCTCGTATAACCGAGCGACGAGTATTAAAAAGGAATATAATTATTTAAATAAAAAATAGTTTATATACCTTTTATTTTTCTCCCTTTATTTATTTATATTATAATACTACTCGCTATATCTAATTATAATATAACTAGATTATTTATACTACTACCTATATTTATAATACGATAATATCCTCGTTATTTAATAACGAATATAGGGCGCCTCGGAGATCTAGTTAAGTTATTTACTCTATAGTAATAACGAGCCTTATTTTATTAAATATATAATACTCTAGTACTAAATTTTTTCTTATTAATCTTTATTTTATTTATTTTAATTTATTTATTTTAATTTATTTATTTCCTCGGATTCGTTTTTTTTAAAACCTTTACTTTTTTACTTCTTTATAAATTATATATTATACTAATTATTATCTCGTACCTTCTAATAATTATTAAGTTATATTTATCCGTATACGTCTTTAAATAAAAGAAATTAATTTATAGTTTTAAATTTAATTAAGCTCCCTAAATTTAGATAAAATAAAGATAATTAATTTATATTTATAATAATTAAAGGCCTTAAAGGCCGGCTCGTACTTTTAAAAATAAGTTAAAGATTCTAACGGAAACCTATTTAATTAATCTTATACGAAATCTTATAAAAGAATATATTTAAATAAAGGATTATATTAACCTCTTTACTTTTATATTAATTAACGATTTTATTAATTCGAGCGCCTTTAATTTAATAAAGAAGGTTAAAGTAAAGAGAAGAATAATCGGCGGTTTAATAAAACCCGATTAAATATAAAAGGGCGAGTCTCTTTAGTAATAAATTTAGATATTTAATAACGAATATTAAGTTTATAACTTCGCGTATTATTTTATTAAAAATAATCTAGATACCTAAATTAACTACGTTATAATAAAGAGAAAGGAAGATACCTTTTTTAATTTAAACGAGCTTTATACTACTACGCTCGGTATTTATAATAAATACTTTAGTACTCTTTTATTATAATCGGCGCTCTTTAAATATTTAATTATTTATATTCGGAAAAGATAAACGAGCCCCGTTTATTATTATTTAAGGATATTTATTAACATCCGTCTAGTCTCCTATATATTATTAACGAGATTTAATAAAAAGCGGATAATATCGATACTAGATTAAAGGAGTTACTAAAGCCGTTAAATAAAAACTTTCTAATAATTATTATACGAGAAATAATAAGATTTAAATAATAAATTAAAAAGTAAATTAAGAGAGGCGCTTAAGTTAATACTTTTTTAAAAAGAAAAAAATAAATAGGTTTTTTAATTTCGTAAGATTTTAACCGACTCGCGATTAATTTTTAAATTACTAAATCCGTTAACACCTAGTTAATCTTATAGTATATTAATTAATAAGTTTATAATTACGCCTAGTCCCTTAAACTAGAAGAATATTATTATTTTTAAATTTAATTCCGAATTTAATATTAATATTAATAATAAATTAAGCCCTATATTATCTAGGAGGAAAAGACTATACGAATCGATATAACTTATACTAAATAAGTTTTTAAGAATCGTCCTTTATTCGAATAATTATATTATATCCTTTAGACGCTTTAATTTTAACGAGGTACGTAATATTATTTAAAATATATATATTAAACTTCTAAGGCGAATTTATCCTAATATTATAAAGAGAATCAGGTCTTTTAATAAATATAAAAAGTTTCTAGAAATTATTAAAACCTAGACTAAATATAAAAAGGAAAATCCGTTAATTAATTTAAGATATATTTATATCTAGACTTCGTTATTTAAATCCGTTTAATACTAGAAGGCTTTAAAGATTTTATATATAAAAAAATAATCGAATATTAAACCGGGATTCTTATTAAAGCGACTCTAAAAAATAAAATTATAAAGGTATATACCTAGGGTAAAGATAATATTATAAAGAAAATTAAAACTAAATTTAAAATAATATTATAAAGAAAATTAAGACCGAGGAGGGTAAGATTACTACCGAGTTTAAAATCATATTATAAAGAAAATTAAAACCGAGGAGGGTAAGATTACTACCGAGCCTAAAATAATATTATAAAGAAAATTAAAATTAAAGAGGGTAAAATTATTACCGAGCTTAAAATAATATTATAAAGAAGATTAAAATTAAAGAGAGTAAAATTATTAGCGAGCCCTAAAATTTAAAATATAAGAAAGAAGTCGTAGAGTAACTATCCTATTATACCGTTAAAGCCAAGACCTTAAATAAAGAGGAAGTTAATAATAAAACTATATTCTCTCCTAAAAAGAAAGATATTACTAGTAAATCTAAAGATATTCTAACTACCGAAATTATATTTACCGATACCGTTATTTCTTTCTCTCCGATAATAATCTTAGAGTTATATTTGTTCTATTTAATAAATATAAAAGCCCGAAGATATTCTAAATAGCGAAGTTATATCTACCGATAATATTATTTTTTTCTCTTCGACGATAATCTTAAAGTCGTACCCGTTCTATTTAATTAATATAATAATATTAATAGTTTCTTTAATTAGGCTCTAAAGATTTAGAGATTTTTAAATAACTCGGATAATATTAATAACCTAACGGGTATCCCGGTTATAATAAATAGTATTTAATAACCGATTATTATAACGTAGAGATTAATAGATATATTCGGTTATATACTAGACGAAATTATAAAAGCGAAGAGTAGTAAAATTAATAATTTAATAAAAGTTAAAAATCCGGTTCTAAATAAAGCGAATATAATTTTAATTTAATTATATAAAGTAATGTCTTCGCCTAATTATATATTTACCGCCTAAATAAAAGTTTAAATTTATAAATATAAATCGACGTTATTTCCTTATTACTAGATTATAGTTACGAAGATAATAATTATTATTAATATTATTAAAATAGGAGTTAAATCTAAAGGATATCAATTATAAAAGTATAATATAAATAGTAATAACTCTAAATTTATTATAAAGTATATCGAAGAGAAGATTAGCGCGGTATTTATTATTAAATATTATAAGTTAAAGGTCTTAACTTTCGTAATTAAATTATTTACTTTTAAGGTATTTATTAACGGGGTCTACGTTAATAATATTTTAATATAAAAAAAAGAAAACCGACTAGAATCTTATTTAAGAAGGGATTACCGAATAAATATCGCGGTATATAATAACGATATATCTTTAATAAAGGTTATATCTACGGGCTTAATATTATAAAAATAAAATATTACTCACTTTACGAGTTCTTTAATTTAATATTTATTTACTTTATTAATAACGTTAATAAACTAAATATTTATAGCGCCTATAAATAGAAATTCTAGGATATCCTATCGTTATTCGAGTTAGATAAAATAACTTTTCGAGTTAGACGAAATAATTATCCGAATCGGATATAATAATTATCTAAGTCGGATATAGTAAATATTCGAATTAAATAAAAATTATACGAAAATACCTTATAACGAAAAATCTTATAATCTTCTATAATTATTATCCGCTCCTAGGGCGTTCTAGATAACTTATAAAATAATTTAAAAATAAAGATATAAAAGTTTTAAGTATTATTATTAACGAGAATACCGAGTTATATTTAGGCCGCTATAAACTTTTTATTTATAAAGTTAAATTATTTATCGCCGTCTAACCTATTAATTATATTATCGACGTCGTCGACGTTTTCTTCGCTACTATCTTTATTATTAATAATACTACTATAGCTAGAATAAATATTATTAATAATAATAGAGGTAAGATAATTAAAAGGAGAAATCTTATTAATAATACGCGAAGGTTAAATATATCTCGTATAAATACCTTAAACTAGGTACTAGTAGAGGCGGTAGAGGTTAAGATATAAATATAAACGATAATAACTCTAGTAGATATAAAGGAAAAAGTAGTTATAATAATATAATCTATAGTTAATATTAATAGTAAATATTAAATATTAAATAATAATTAAACTTAAAACTTAATAATAGATATATTATACTAGTAGAAGTTAGTATATAGTTAATTTATTAAGCGTACTTCGAGTATATTATTAATAAATTAAATATACTATCGGGGCTAGTAGTATACTATCTATAAATAATAGATACTAACTATACTAGGAGTATAGTATCGGTAAATAAAAGTTACTAAACTTGTTAATAAGTTATTAATAATAACCTCGAGTTATTAAATTTATTAATAGGACGCTACCCGGACTCTTAATTTACTAAACTTATTGTTAGGACGCTACTAGCTCTATCCGTTACTTAGGGTTATTAGTAGGACACTACTAGCCCTATCCGCGCGGTCGGTAACTAGAGTTTTAATAGGAGTTTTTAAGATTTATTAATAAAATCGAATAATTTTATTATAGTTAAATCTCTATATAAAAAGAAACTTTATAAATATAAAATATTTTAATTTTAATACTAGTTTCGAATTTTTAAAAAATATCTAAATCGAGTTAATAATTATAAATATATAAAGGTATTTAGTTTAAAAATCTAAATTATTATTTATATTTATATAAATTAATATAATAGATTTAAAGATAGAGTATATATAGATATATAAAATATTAAATTAATTAATAAATTTTTAATATTATTTTAAATACCTAGTTTAGATTAATAATAATAAAGATATATATTTATTAAAGAGTAAAGCGAGGATTTAGAAATCCTCGGATAAAAATTAAAATTAAAACTTCGTCCGATCTTTTTATTTTCTATACGTAATTTATATATACTTCTACTACGACTCCGAATCTACTTTTAGAATTAAATTCTATTTAGTATTAATAAAGTTATTAATAGTTTACTATTTAAAAATATTAATATCTTTATTTAGTAAAGTTAAGTTACGGGCCGTTAGTATTTAAACTCTATTAACTAGTTAGATTTAAAATAAAATAGTAAACGGTCACCGCTAGAGACTAGTATAAGTCTAGATATTAGTGGCGGGCGCTTACCGGTTTATTATAAATTCTATTAACTATAAGTTTTAGTATCTTTCTCCTCCTATTATTAGAGATTACCTTTATTACTACTCTCGTTACTATCTTTATTACTACCCTCGTTACTACCCTCGTTACTACTCTCGTTATTATTCTTATTACTACCCTTATTATACTTTATTACGTACTACCTCCTACGCGCCTTACTACCCTCTTCTATTATTATTTTAAGGTTATTTTTATAACTACTTTTAAATACTTACTTTATTACGCCTACTTTAAATCTTAAGAACGGGTATTTAATAATATAATCTATATCCTATTAATTAAACTACTTAGTATAATAGAATATTCGAAGACACTTACCGTTTTATTCTAAATTTAATTAATTAAAACTACGGGACTAGCTACTATCTCGACGGCGTTAGAAATTAAATTAATTTCGTATTTTCTCCTTAAAGTTTACGTATTCTTTTACTATTATAATCGTTATTATTTACTTTATAGTACTATAACTATATTTTAAATTTATTTATTTTAATTTCGTATCTATCTTAGAAGTTTTTATAACTCGTCGAGTAGTCTCTACTATTAAAAAAAAGGCTAAGAATACCGACCGGTAACGTTAATAGCGCTAGTATAGGAAGTAGATTTAATAGGAATAGTAAACGGAGCTAAAGAAATTACACTAAATACTCCGTAATAAATACTTTAATTTAAATACAATTATACCGTAGTAAATATTAACTTTATTATTATTACTACCGCCGTTAGTCCCGGTAGAAGAGTAGAGGACTATATATAATCTTTTAACCTAAATATTAAAGTCGTAATTATTACCCGCGAAATTATTTATTTCTAAATCCGCCTATTATTATTAGAAGAGCTCCGATTATAGTTATCTTTTTATATATTATATTCCGACCGATTCGCTACCTTATTATATAAATATAATTATCGATAGTTTATATTCGATATATTCGAAATTTTAGGTTAATCCTAGTCTAATACCTTAATTAAATTATTATATAGTACCCTAGCTTTTTCCTATATTATTTAATTTCGCTATAATTATATTAAGAAAGATATTACGTAATATTTATTTTATTATATAAATAATATATTCCTATAAACCTAATTAACGTTATAATAAGAGAATTATAATTTAATTTAAATATAAGTCTCTTTATAAATATTTTATAATTCCTTACCTCTTCTCTTTCTTTATCATTTCCTCGGTAGGCCTAGATTTATTATAGTAATAATATTACTTTAGGCGTAAAATTATTATAATAAATCGAAAAGTAATTTCTAAAGAAGTAGCGAAAATTAAGAAATATAATTAGTAGTATATATATATAGAGAGAGTTATCGATACTATATAAACGGTATTTTTTAATATTAACCGCGTATTACCTCCTATAGACGAGGTATTAAATATATTTTTTATATAATCTCGTTATTTATCTACGGTATTAAGTACTAACTTTTATCCGATTTAAATTATAAGACTATTTACTACTAGTATAAATTCGATTCGTAAAGATAATACGACTTTCGAGGAAAATTTATTCGTAGTAGGCTTTAATAGAAATCGTTAATCTACTCTTTTTTTATAAATTATTTATTTACGTTTATACTCCCTAGTTTTATTAAGGCCGAATATTACGAAACCCGCTTTATTATCGATAAGGATATCTTTATACTTTTAGAATATAAATTTATCCGAGATAATTAATATATTAAAGATAATTTTATTTATATTATTTTTATATTTATTAATCTCGTTAGCCTCTATTTATATAACGACCCCTCTCGATCTCGCGTAGTTTTTAGACGAGATTATTTCTAGTTTAATAACCGCGGTTAAAGTCGTTTAAATTAGTTATTTTATAAAACTACTAGTTAACTCGCCCGTAACCTCTATATATATAGCGGAGGCTATTTTATTAGTAGAGTTTACTATTAACCCGATAAAAGCGTATACTTTAACCGCGATAATAATATTATCGGAAATAAATAATAATCCTTCTCTTAAAGTAAATACGTTATTTATAAATAATAATTATACCGTTTACCCCGAAAACTAATTTCTTAATTATAGGAGTAAATCGTATTTATAATTTATAGCCGATAACCGCTAGAACCCCTCTAAAGATTTATAATCTACGATTTTAACCTCGATCCCTAAAACCGGTTTTAGGACTTTCGAATTTTATAGATTTATTATTTATTATACCCGAAACCGATTCGCTATTATTTATAATAAAATTTATATTAAATTCCCCCGGTTCTTATATTCTAGATACGGCGCTATTAGAAGAGGTTTTAATTAATAATAATAACGGGCCCTTTTTCCCGTAGGCTCGGGTTATTTTATTATAAAGTCTTTAAATATAGTAGTTATCCCGCGGCGGAACCGTCTAAATAATTATTATTATTATAATATTAATATTAGCCCCGACTTCGTTACTAGTCGATTATTTATCCTCTATCGTTACTACTCGTTTATCCTCTCCTACGATCTCCGTTATAGACGTAGAAGATAATATCTATTAATTAAATATAAACGAGTCGAGTCCTAGCCGGTTTAATACGCCTATCTAGCCCTTTTTTATTATATTACGTAATATCGATAAGTCCCTCTATAGGAGCCCTCTAGCCTATATATATACCGATCCGATTATCGTAGAGGAAGATATAGTATTAGACGCGGCTAAAGTTATATTTAATACCGCCTAGAATCTATTCTATTATTATAGTCGGTAATATACTATCTTCGTTTTATAGGATACTTCGATAACGGTAATATAACTATAGAGCCTAAACCTGAATTTTCTTCGAATACCCGTTATTCTTTTACCGACCTAACTAGTTATTAAAACTATTACTTTTCTTTTATAAATAATTTTAATTAAATTTTATTTAATTCTCTTTACTGTTTTATTATCCTCCCTCGCGATAACCTTTATAACGATTATATTAATATCTTATAGAAATCGCTTTTAGTAGGTTTAGAAGAACCTTTTTATTTTAATTTCGCCTAGTCGGAATCGTACTTTTAAGAGAAGATAGTTACTATAATAGTTAAGATTTAATATATTTAGGATATCGATAACTTTCTAGCCCGTATTATTATTTTAATTATATATCGAAGTTTATTTCGATTCTTTTATAATCCTCCTTTTTTATAACGAATTATATAATTAATTAGAATTAAATTTACGGACCAAGCGCCCGATAAAGTAATATAACTACGAATCGGATATAGTATTACTAACGGCGGATATAGTTTTAGTATATATATATTCTTTTTATATATAAAAATTTATAGTAGTATTTACCCCGGTTAGGTTAGGCGAGTTATATAAATTAATATTATTATTCGTCCGGCTCTAAAAACTAGTTATTCTATTAATATATTATAATATTATCTACGAAACTTTAGCGACGCCCTCTATAAAGCGACTATAAGGAATAAAATTAATACGGCTCGCCGCGGTTAATTTATCGATATTTTATCTTATATACCTACTTTAATACTCGCCTAGTTCTAGTCGGAGGTACTATAATATATTAACGAGTATAAATAATTTAGGGAGCCCGTCTTAATTATCTCTATCTATAATTTAAAATTAATTATTAAATATAATACTTCCGCCTAAACTAGAACGGTTTTTTTTAATTAACTCGACTTTTATTACGATACCCGTAAAGAAATTATATTAGTATAAAAGGTATAATTAAACCTAGGCGCGGAGGATATATTTATTAATATAAATTTTAATAAAGGTCTTATTTTACTCCGTAAAATACTTTATTTAGAATATTAATAAACCTATTTCTATTCTTTATAAAGAAGAGCGACGCGTGTGAAATCTATATAGTATTTATTTATATTAATTAAAGACGTAGGCTCGATAGCGGTGAATATTATAAAGAGTAATTTATTACGCGATTTAGGCGGACTCGTTTACTATAAAGTCTATAATTTAAATAAAGACCAGTTTACTACCCTAGTATAAAAGTACGGATTCTTTAATAATCTTTATTTAGAAGTCTTTAAATTTTCGGAGATAGAATTAGATTATTAGTATATAATTAACCGTCGTAGCGAAGCCGTCGAAATTAATAAAAAAAACCCTCTCGAGTCGGCTAGGTATACTAAATCCTAGTTTATTAAAATATATAAAGTATTTAAAAAGCGGGTAGTTATCTCTTTCTACGCCGCGAATTAAGAAAAAACGAACTTCGGGGTATAATAAAAATATTATATTTTCTTATATTTCTTCTATTACTTAGCCCTAAACCTCGATATTATAATATATAACCTATAGTAGGTACTACCTATTAAATATATAAAATCTCGATCGATAGAGGAGTCGAGGGCCTAGGACTTTATATTCTTTATAACTAATAAAGTTTTATCGTTTATAAATAATAATTTTAAATTATTTTTAGGTTACTCCCCTAACTACTTTATACTAGCGCTAAAGATATTATCTACTACTCTTAATATAGTCTCTCTATCGTTATACCGAGGTTTCTAGATCCTCCCGACTCGTAAAATAAATAATTTTATTACTGTTTTTATAAATAAATAGATACTTTACCTAGAGACTTTAATTTCTTAATCGGTTAAAGATTTAAAAAGCCTAAAAATTATAATTAAAAAAGAATAATACCTCTATAATATCTTTATTAGCGTAATAGTTCGAATATTTTAATTAAATTTTAGTAGAATTAAACCTATTAGAAGCCGTGCCCTTTAACTTTTATTATAGAAACTATAAATAATTTATTTACGGCGGAATTTATATTACGCCGCTTCCGATAATAATTATTAAGTTAATCCGGATAGCCTAGAGGTCGTGGCTCTACTCGGTTTAAAGTTTCGAGATATAATTCGCGACTATAATACCGTTTAGTTACCTAACGATATATTTCTTTAAAAATCTCGACTTTTATTTAAACGAGTTACCCTTCGCCGTTTAATACTAGCGTAGAATAATAGTTTTTAGTAGGTCTTCTAGGTAACCTATAATATCTAAAAGAAACTTAATAAATAATATATTAAGATATAAATATTTCGAGATATAGTTTAGGATATTTAAAGAAATCGGCCTAAACCCTACCTAGTAACCGTACCGCCGTATTTAAAAAGAAGTAAAGAGATATTTATAATAAATATAAAGTTAATTATTTAGGATTATATTTAAAAAGTATTTACTATCCTCCTCGAATATATTAAAGAGGGTTTAACTAATCCTAAGGTTATCGAGGCTACGAGGATATTTTATAATATATAAATATTTAATAAAGAATAATCTAGGCTTTATAATCTTTCCTTCGAGATAATCGAGTAATTTTTAAATACTACGTTTTACTTTATACTCGCTCGGCCTCCCCGAAATAATAAATAGTATTTCCTAGTATATATATTAATATTATAAATAAAACGAGTCCGAGAGCTCTTTATTTAGGATAATCCCCTCGGTCTTAATCCGCGTAAATAGGATACCCTACCCTTCCGCCGACTCGCTCGTTAAATCTATAATATTATCGAGTAAGAGATTAATATTACGATTATAGACTAGTTTCTCGCGTAGTTAGTCGTAATAATTAACCGAAAATTTTTAATTATCCTTTACTATAACTATAAAAGATTTTCGGTTATATATAAAGAAACGAAAGAGAATAATACGGATATAAGAAATTATATTAATAATTTAACTAACTTTATAAAAATATAATAATTTATTATTTAATTCCCTCCTACCTAGTATAAGGACTTCGACTAGGCTTTTAAATATACTATATTAAATAACCCTTTAATAGCTCGAGTCCTTCGGTATTCGATTTATATAAGCGAGTTATTTATATATAGCCGATCCCTAAAGGAACTTTAATAATTAAAGTTACCTCGGGATTTCTATATATTCTTAATACCGATTTTATTAAATAGAGCTAGGCGTTTTTAGGAGGAGTTTATAAAAGAAATTTAAAATTAATTATTTAACGAATTATTACCCGAAGAACGGTCGTTTATAGACTCGTCCGGCCTTGAAACGGACGGATAAATAAGTAATTAAATAAATAAATACTTATTATTATTTTTTAAAGACGTTTACCCGTTTAACCTATTTATTTCTCGACTAGATATTTAGGTATATAACGATATCTAGAGATAATAAAGACCGTAGAGGAGTATATACGGAGGATATTAAATAGTTTAAGTATCGGTAGGGATAAAGAAAATATCGGACTATTTATCGACCGCGGTAGTTACCCGTTTCCGAGGGAAGGGAGCGAGGGTTATTCCCTTTCCTTCCCTTCCCTATTCCGTAGCGTAGTTAGAAGAGTATAATAATATATATAATAATTATAATAATTAATTCTAGTAAAGTATAATAAATTATATAATAAATATACCTAGATCTAGGTTTAAATCTAGTTAAAATCTACGAGTTAAAAATTTAAATATTAGTTTTTATAAATATAGTTCCTAAGATTTCGTCTCCTCGTATAAAATTATATAAATATTAAATTATTTAGTGTTTATTTAATATATTTAAGACTCTATTTTGAAAAGTAATATTTATATATTATTTAATAAAAAAAAAATAAGAGAGTATTAAAAGAGATTAGTATTAGATAATATAATATTTATATAATAAGACTTTTAATCTAGTCGAGTTTTAAAAAATTCATATATTATCGTATTATTAAATTTATAAATATCGTTTTTAATAAGTTAAATTCCGTGAAAATTATATTAAAATAAATATTTCGAATATTAATATTTTATATCGTTTATTATTTTACGTTAAAATTAATAATTTATTTAATTATTATTTTTAATATTAATTATATATATTTCCCTAGCCCTTTATACCCGTAGAACGAATATTATTTATATTAAAATTATTAAAATTATATATAAATCTATTATAATAGAATCTTTCGGTACTATTTATTTAAATTAAATAATTTTATTATAATATATATCGAGTTTATAACCCGAATATTATCGTGAATATAATTATTTTAATTAAATAAAAATTAATATTATAAATTTATAGCGTAAGAAATATTAATATTTATAAAATATTAATTTTAATATTAATTTCCTATTTAAATAGTTTAAAGTTAGGGTTTATTTAAATCTAGTTTAAATTTAATCTAGATTATTAAAGTTTATTTAAATTAAATTTAAACTAGATTTAAATAAATTTTAATAATTTAATTTAAATATATCCGAGTTCAAAATAATAATAATATTTATAAATTTATAAAATTATATTTTTAATAGATATTCTTTTCTTAAACCTTTTATTTCTAATATCGAATAACGCGAAATACGTAATAAAACGACTATAATATAATTAATATAGTTTTTTTTAAATAAAGAATTATTTGAATTTATTATAATATTTAAATATATATAAAGAGTCTTAGTCTAAATATAGGAAATTAATAAATATCTTTAATTTTATTAAGAATTAGACGGGCTTTATATTTATTTAATACGAAATTTTTTAATTTTAAAAACTACCCGCGCTTAACGATAATAAACTAGATATAAATTAACTAGTAGAATCTTATAGTATTTATTATAATATAAATATACCGCCTCTTAAATATCTAGAGACTAATAAAAATAGTAATAAAATATTATTATTTAAGAGTTTATATAAATATATTAATAATTTATTTAGGTTTTTATTTATTTTAATAAATATATTAAAACCGGTTATAATATCTTTTTTTATAATTATATTATTTATTTCCTTTAAAAGTCTTTTATTTATATCTAATTCTCGTTATATAAAATCTTTTATTAATTTTATAGGGCGAGCCGCCGGTATTATTATAATAATATATATAAAACTAAATCGCGCGTAATATTAAAAACGTCGACGAAATATTATATAATTAATAGTAGTAAAAGATATATACTACCCGTTCGGTAATAAAGTTAGTTAGACTATTATTTATTTATTTTCTAAATACTATACAATTAAAACGAGTATTAATATATATTTTAAATTTATAGAAATTAAAGTAAATTAGAAAAAGGAGGTAATTTTCCGTAATATAAAATAATATTAATAACTAGTAGAATACAATATTTAGTAGGATATATATAATAATAATTAAATAATTAATAATCTCCGCGTACCTAGCGAGATTAATTATTTTAATAATTCATATTTTAAATTATATTATTATAATATTATTAAAATTATCCGCTTTTTCCTCGGTTATAAACTATTTAAAAATAATCTAGTATATATATTTATAAAGATTACGAACGATAATAATAATAAAGTAGTTAACAAAATATATATTAATATTTAATAGTAGGAAATATAACTATAGATCTCTATTAAAAATATTATTATCTCTTTTATATTATTATTTAACGAGATAGTAATAATTTAATATTATAGCGACCTTTCCTTTTAGTTAATATATATAATTATCGGGAACCTCGATTATATAATATATAAAATTTAAAAATAATTTAGTTTAATTCTTCCAAATTTAATCCCTCGTATTAAAAATAAAAAGAAATTCGGTAATTATATATAATTAAATATCTATTATCTCGCGCTAGGGCGTATACTCTAATATATATATAATTATTATTACTTATTCTAATAATATATTAAAATAATTAAAGTAATTAAAGACCTAGTAATATAAAGAATTAATATTATATCCGCGGATAATTAACCCCGAAAATATTATTTAATAATTATATTATTTATAACTAATTATTTAAAATAAGTCTTAATAATAGAGGTAAAATAAAATTATTAATATTTAATATATTTAGTCCCGCTTAATAAATAAAGGGAGTTAATTAAAATATAAAAGTTATAGAGTTATAAATATATATATCGAAGAATAAAAATATAAAAAAGAGATCCCGACTTTATTAAAAATTTAGTAATTATTTATAATATTAAAAACTTCGCCTAGTATTATTATCTAGTTAATATTTATATTATTTTTATTATAAATATATTATACTAGCTTCTAAAAGAAATTATTATAAAATTAATTAACTAGATTCGGGATTTAATTAAAGACTATATAATTTTTATAATTATTAAATAAGAATAAAAAAAGGGTAATTAAACCGAAGAGATCTTTAAAGTAATTAATAATAAAAATTAAATTAAATTATTATTTTCGCTAGGTACTAAATTTCATAGAGTTAAAATTATTTAAAAAATTTAATAAAGTAAAATAATAGAGTAATAATAAATAGAAAATAATATTATAATAATTAATAACCGTTATTATTTCTTTATTTATTAAATATATACCGGCTACCCTATATTATATACGGGTTATATTTAACTTTATTATATTTATTTAATATACGTTTTATAACGGCGATACTTTATAATATATATATTATATACTCTATTATATTTATAAATTAAACGTAGTTTTTCGTAAATATTAATTAAATAATAATTCGAACCTAGATTTAAAAAACCCTATTAATCGGTATTTTAATATATTAAAACTATACGCGATAATATATTATACTAAATATATTCGAAGATATAAAAGTATCTAGAACTTCGATATTTATTATAAAGAGGCGGTTTATAAATTTCTCTTTAAAGAACCCTTTTTACGAATAAATAAAACTAATAAACTCGAGACGTAATTACTACGGTATAATATTATATATTATAATATAAGGGCTATATAGGAAGTTATAATAATACTTTTTTTTAAACCTATTATTATTTTTAATAGTAAAATAAAATAATAGAATACCTAGTTATATCGAGAGAAATTAGATTTAAATAAATATATATTTATTCCTAATATGAATACGCCGCTATACTATAATATATAAATATTAAATACTAATTATTATTATTTAATAACTACGATAGTAAGGGTTTTTTATTTTAATATTAAAGATTTTATCGATATTATAATAATATTTATATAAGAGAGTCGTAAGAAATAGGATAAAAATCCGGGCTTTGTTAAAAATTATCGGAGATAAAAAACGGATCCTAATCAAGCGGGAGATATATATATTTTTATATATCGATTATTAATATATTAAATTCGTGATAATAAAAATAGTTAGAATTTAAAATAGTTTATAAAAAAATCAATCTACTATATCCCTAATTTTCATTCTATTAGTAAACCTTATAATAATTATATCTAGATTAATAACGAAATAATTTATTTATAAAATTAAAGCGAGACTAAATAAGAGGCTCTTTATATAATAATCGGCCGGTTTAAATTAATTATTAATATTTATAATTATAAACGACTAAACGATAAAAATAAATATAAAATATATACTAGCGCGTTAATTACTTTATATCGATTAAAGAATAACGGGAGAGTCGATAATATATATAGAATATTCGAAATAAAATATATTTTAACTAGTAAAATAAAAAGATTTTAAAAACTATATAATTATTATTTCTTCGAAATATATAATATTATCTAGAGTATATATATAGTATTTATTAAATAGGAAGAATATTATTATATAATTAATTTTATCGACTAGGATTAATATAATATTATTTATAATTTTAATTTTATAATAAAAGATATTAAGATAATAAATTAATTTATAAAATAAATATAATAACTATATATTTATAAAAAATCACAGTCCGCGATAATATATTTATTATATTATTTAATAATATATATACCCCGGGCTTTTACTTAATAGTAATACTATAACTATATAGTAGTTAATAATAATAACGAGAGTAATAGGTATAGTATAGAGATAAATTATAATTAAGATATTAACTCGATCGATAATAATTAATAAAAAGATAATTAGAGGTTTTAAACTAAATAAAAGATTTATTAAATAGAAATTTTTAAAATACTATTTTTATAGAATTAAATAAAAAAGGGAGTAGATTTTTAAATTAATCTTTATTATCTAGCGCTCCTTCGGTATATATTTCGTTAATAGAAATAAAAATATTTAATTTATAAATAGAGATATTATAATTTATCTTTTATAGGATCTATCTCGGTCTACCCTCTATTAAACTCGTTTTAATAGATAATTATTATTTTTAATTATATTAATAATACTTTTATACTCTTATAATTTATAATATTATATAACTCTAATTCGGTATTCGGATTAGTTTTAATCTAGATTTAAATTAAATTTAACCTAGATTTAATTTAAATCTAAACTAGGGTTAATTTAATATATATATATTTATTATTATTATATATATAGTTCTACCCTCTTTCTTATATATTAAAATTAACTTATTCTATATCTCGACTAGTTAATATACTCTATATTATTAAATAATATTTAAATCTATATATATACGACCTAGTAATATATTAAATAATTAAATTAAATTAAATTATACTTTTTATATATCGTAATATAGTTTTAAATAGTTAAAGAATTTATAATAATAACTTCTTCGATAAAATTAAAAGTTAATTTTAATAATAAACTATATTAATACTCTTAAAATAAATCTCGGTTATAAATAATTCACTTATTTTAATATATAAATAATAGTATATATTAAAAATACGTTAATTATAAGTCCTTCTAGTATATATTAACTAATATTAATTATTAATAAAAACGAAGAAAATATATATTGAAGTAAAGAGGTCGATATTGAGGTTAATAATAATAATATTAAAGTTCCTACCCCGAAGCGACGGAAAACGAATAATATATCTCGGTTAAACGGATTAAATAAGGCCACGTTATATATAGAAATTAGTAATATAACTAACTTTTCTATAATCTTTATCGTTTATCGGCCGTTATATATCCTCGTCCTCGTCCTACTCTAATTTTTATATATATAGATTAAAAAGTATAAAATATTCTAATAATATATTATATAAATCTTTAACGAAATACTATTATAATTATAACGCGTTATAATTAAGAAACGAGTTATTACTACTATAAACGGGCGTAGGATATTATATTAAATTAATATTATATATTTAAAACTACGAGGCCGTTCTCTAGTATATAAAATAAATAATATTAATAACCCTTATTATAGGATATAAAGATTTAGGATATAATTTATAAATAAATTTTAATAAAAAAAACGAAGTTAATATTTTAATTTAGAAACTTTAACGGAATATTATTAATAAATATAATAAGATTCTCGGGTTAAAGGATAGGGTAGTAAAAAAAACTCTAAATTTAACGGAGGCTTAAAAGATATTAATCTACTATATTTAAACTAAAGATATATTAATCGAAATTAATTACTCGATTATATCGGTAATTACCGCGCCTTAATAATAATAAAAGTTCGATAAATTATAATAATATACTATATCTTTTTTATAGTAAAACGAAGTATTAAAGAGATAATTATTATTAAAATAAAGAATAAAAAATAGATATATAATTATAATAATAATATAAATTTTAATATTTCTTTATTAAGATTTAATATTAATTATTAATAAATATAAATTATTTTACTACTTCCTTAAAGATTTAATAATAAAAATTATAATTTTACTATTCTTTTAATCGGACCTAAATTAACTAGGAATTTATAATAATATTAAATATATATTTAGACTCTTAAGGGGAACTATAATAATTATAATTTATATTATAATTTATTATACTATTAAAGAATATAAAATAAGGAAGTAAATACGGATTAAATTCGAAGACGAATATATTAAAAGTAAATTAAACTCGACTCTTTTCTTTATATCTTTTGATATTAATAAGAAATAATATAAAGTTATAGATTTAAATAGAGGAGACGTAGGAGGAATAAATATTTATATAATAAAATATAATAATAGAGGCCCTATCGGGTAGGATTAATTAAGAAATAAAAAGAAAAGAAATACTAGTAGATAATATAAACGATTTCGTCTATAAATAAAAAAATAGAATCGATAATTTAATTAATTATAAAGGTTTCCCTATTATATCTAACTATTTTTTAATTATTAATAAAATTACTATAAATTCGCCGGCGCCTCGATAATATAATATATAAAAGAATAAAATAAATATTATAAAAAAAAAAATATAAAAGAAAAGAGTATTAATAGATCTCGGAAAAACGAGTTATTGATTTTTATAAAAGTAAATATTTCTTCTATTCTAATAGAACTAAACTAGCGGACGAGGTATTAATAAAAACTTTAATTTATTAAATAATATTTAACGAGGTATAAAAGGAGGTAGAGTTTTTTATAATTTATTATTATTTCTTTAATATTAATATAGTTATTTAAATAAATACTCGAGTAGCTTCGTTTAATAAATTAGTAAAAAACCGAGGTAATAATATATATAATATAGAGAGCCTTATAAATCGCGAAATAATATAGTATTATAATATTATATTTATTATATATATATATTAATACTATATATTAAATAATAACTACTAGTCTTTATCGCGTAAAAATTTAAAAATATTAAATCTAGTAAATAAATTAATTATTTCAATATTAATAAAGATTTTATCGAGTTTATATTATATATATTTAAACTTTTTATTATATATAAAGATTTCTAAAAGAGATTAAAATTTAAAAAGAAAGAAAAGAAAATAATATAATAGAAAAAATAAGATTAAGATTATATAATAAATAATACGCGTATATAAAATATAGTACTCGAGACTACGAGGAAGAAGAGGTATATTATTTTAATATAAACTATTTAAATTAATAACCTAGATAATAAATAAAAAATAAATTATATATATAATAAATTATTTTTATAATTAAAGATAATAGCGATTTAAATTTAACCTAGATTTAATTTATATCTAAACTAGATCTAGATTAAACCTAGATATAAATTAATTTACGAGAATAAATAATAGTAGTTTTTTAATAAATAGATTTTAGGATATTTATAATTCTTTTATAATATAACGAGTAAATAAAATAAAATATATATTAATTAATTAATATATATATAAAGATCTAAATATAATAACGATATTAAAGACACTAGCGGTAATAATTATAATAATAATATTATTATTATTTAAAGTATAAATAGTATATTTAAAATATTATAGAATAATATTAAAGATTATCTATTTATTATTATTTACCCGTTAAATATTAATTATATTAAAATTAATTATATAAGTATATTTTAGGTATTAAATATACTAAGATTAGTTATATAATTATATTTTAGTTATATAATATATTTAGAATACTCGATATAAGTAGATACGTATTTCTAGTATTTTATACAATTTCGGTGTAAAATACGCAAAAATCGGGGTTTCCCAAGTTACTAATGAAATTACTATTTCAAGACCTCCTCTACCGGCTATATTAATTCGAAGCTCTTTACGAGTTAGTAATATTAATGACCTTGTTACTTTACGAAAATAGAGTGCCTTTTTGCAGTGTATATCTAGGTGGAAGGATCAGTGGAGTTGTAGGCACTAGCGTGACGTCTACTAAATATATGTGGACGAGCTTTGGGTGCTGGGTGCGTCAAGCGAAAGTTTTGGTCGATACTATTACGCGAAAATCACGAGTATCGCCAATTATCAGAATAGATGGAAAGACTTGGTATTACTACTTAGCTAACAACAAGTACTTCCTTGCGGAACCAAGCTTGAAATTGATCGAGTCCCCAATCCGCATACCGGCAAAGATTATACAAGATCTTGAACGTATCAGCTATGTTATTTGTATTGCCCATAGTATGGGGCCCCACGAAGTTCAGGCCGAACTGGCCACCGTCATATTCTTCCGCACACACCAGATACGTCAACCACTCGTCGCCTGCGACCTCGATAGCAAGCACCGGCATCTCCAAGCTCCAACTTTCAAGTCGTCGCTTCTGGAACTCGGCGCCAACCCAGATACCCAGCTGCACCAATGGATCGCGCGCTTGGTTACGCCGCTTGAGTTCGATGTTGACGAACATGGGGACGAGCCGTAGGTCCGTCGTGATCTGATTGATGCTAGGCATGCCTGTGCCATGATACTTGCGACTTTGTAGCGCTCTTTTTTCTTTTGGGGTGAGTGAAAGGCCCATTGCTCCGTCGATACGTTTGTTGAGACCTTCAAATTTCTTCTCGTGTGGACAGGTAGGGCAGAGAGATGAGTCCATGCTCACAGACGTCCTAACGATGAAGCTAGTCAGCTTGGTTGGGACTGACACGGAGGTGCAGAATAGCGAGTCTGTCAATGAGACTCACATATTCTCAGCTCTCAGCTTCTTGATTCCGTTGGATTCGTATCGCGCAAGTTGCCGAACAGCATTCAAGATGGGATCCACAACCTTCGCTTCCCATTGGGCCTCAGTGTGTTGCGCGTGTCGTAAATCGTCTGCGTCAGACATGATGCTTTTCACTATTGAGAGGAGAGAAGGATGCTCGGCCTCGGTAGAGTAGGAAGCACGGTGCTGCGGAATGTAATGCCTAGGGTCTACAGGGTCGTTCCGCTTGTTGGGGGTGTTTGTGTGCTTTTGAATAGCGCCCTGAGAAATGCGGAGTCAGCAATAAATGCTCTCGAGGGAATACAGCCGCGAACGCACCTTGAGCGCCATTGGAATAAAGGCTGAATCGCCGCCTTTGATGACGGTGCGCCACAAGTGCTTCACGGATTCCGAGAGGGCCTCGCATTGCCACTCTCTCGGCGACATGACATACACGGGAGGATCGAGCTGACTCATCTCGCTACGCCTAACGAGTTTCGAAGGAGAGACGCTCCTGGTCTCCGACGAGTCGGTCTTTGACGGAGTAGACCCACTCTTGATAGATTGTTGCGACGGGAGGAAGTGGCCACGTGCCGGACGGCCACCGATGTTGTTGATAGGATCATGGCTATTTGCCATAGGTACCTGCCGGTCGGTGTTGGCCAGAGATCCCTTTCTGATTGAAGGTGACATGTCTTGTTCTAATCTCCCATCATCGTCCTCCTGATCCTGCTCCTGCTCTTCAAGCTCATGTATGTTCCCAGCTCTTTGACCTCGACTTTGTCCTAAGTGGCGTGATCGCTGGGTAGTGGAGTCTTCTGATAGATCTCGCTGCCAAACGTTTTGACCGTCCTTAGGCCCTCGGGTGTTAATCGTGCGCTGTACTTTAGCTATCCGTAGCCCGTCGTCTTTTTGTAGAGGCAGTGGTCTCGCACTGCTCCTGGTAATCCGCTTCGAAGGCTCCGGGTTGGCACTGACGAAGTCTGACGACATCTTTCTCTTGAGGCTTGAACGTGTCCTTGGAGGATGGGAGTTGCCGTGTGTAGCTTGTAGAGGCCGGCGTTTATTCGTAGTCTTTGGAGGGAGATTCGAGAGTGGAGGAGGAATGGCGGTAAGGGAGTGCCTCGGCCGGTTAATGTGGCAGAGGTAATCTTCTAGGTGCTGATTGGGTGTTAGAGGGTCGTACAGTGATGTGTGAAGCCAGTCATCGACTGTATTAATACTGATGGGATAGTGGGCGCGAATGCGCTCAAAGGCGCTGGTGAAGCGTGGGTTGACTCTGTCGCGCTCTAGCATTGCTACCTTATTCATGTGTGGATGATGGCGATTGTCAGAGAAGACTTGATTAGAGTAAGGTACCCATTTGACAATGACAAAGACAAACAGAAGGTAATGCTGCTATGTAGAAGCATAAGCCATGCGGCCACCTAGACAGGGCCCTAGAGCTGATTTCTTATTCTTATGTGAACAGAGTCATACGGCTTAGGCCTTAGAGAACAAGCTCTAGGGTCTACCCTTGGGGTCCCTGGGCTCTAGCCCTACGAGTATCGTATCTGTAGCTTGGGGACGGATAGGGATAGACCCCATTTTACTAACAGTAGACTCATTCCATAGACCCTATGGATATCAATAATAACTACCTCGTCGTCGCCTATACTTAACGCCATCGTTATCGCCGTTATCGATAATATATCTATCGTACTAGTTACTTTTATTATTACCTTACTCGCCGTCGCTAGCCCGATCCTTTAAAGCCTTCTCCGTACCCCGAGTAAATAATGTTTATATTATAAATAATAGAAACTAAAGCCTAGAAAGAGTATAGAATATAGTTATAAAATAAATAACTACGTTATTATTTATTTAATATAGATTAGATTTAAATTTAACTCGTAAATTAAAGTAAAATAAAATAAAATAAAATATTAATATTTTAGAAAAGTCCTCCTATTAAACCGAGAGTAACTATTTAACGACGGCGAGATAGTACTCGAATATTAATAAAATTACTATATATACGTTTTATAGACTAATTATATATTATAAAGATATATTAAAAGTAAAGTTTTAAATTTTTTCTTTAAATACTTTTATATTTTATTATTACTAAATAAATATAATTTCTTTACTCTATAGTAGTAAAAATAATTATAATTTACTTTATAGTTATTTTTTTAAATTTTTTATATTATTATTTAAATAGTTTATCCGCTTAATTAACCCTCGGTATTATTATTATCGTTATTTTTATTATTATTTTATTAATTTTATTAAATTAGCGCCGCCCTCTATTTTAATTTCTTCCCTCTAGTTTTATAACTTTATAATATTACTTTTAATATCTTATCGCTTTAATTAGAGGCTAGTTATTTTTAATCTTTTATTTCTATTTTTACTTTTTATAATTCTCTTCTATAAATCGTTATACCCGAATTATTTTATCTTAATATTTAGTTTTTTAAATATTTTATTTATTTATTTTTATTAAGTTTTATTTATAAATATTTTATTTACGATCTTTTTTATATATAATTAACTCGAATCGAGAAAACTTTTATCTTATAAATATCTTATATATTAATATCCCTCGCTTTATTTTTCTAGGTTTTTTCTTAATTATCTTCGGTTTTTATATTAACTTTAGAGGTTTAATTTAAATATTATTTTATATTAATAAATTAAACTTCTATTAATTATAGTAATACTCGAGTTTTAATAACGACTCTAGAGTATATAGAGTTTTTTATTACTCGTATATATATAATAATTTTATAGTTATTCTAAAGATACTAGTATATCGTAGTATATATATTAGACTACTCTTTTTAATTCTTTTATACTACTAGTATATAAAGTCGATTATTAATAGATTAAAATATTTTATTAAATATCTAAATAGTAGGATCCTATATTTTAATAATAAATTAATCTTTCTAATTTTATATATAGTATAGATTTCTAAATACTTTTATTCGATAAAGTCTCGAACTTTATCGACGATAACTTATTAATTATTAATAAAAGTATTTAGTCTTTTTTTAAATTTCTAGTATTTATTTTTATTTATTAACGTCGCTTTCTTTCTAAAATATAATATATAGTTAATTTAATAAATAATTATTTTAGTTTTCTTATAACTTGTTAGATATTCTCGGTATATATACGAGTATAATTCTTCTTCCTAGTCTATTTACTCTATTTTTTATAACTCGTTATCGGTTTAAATAAATTCTATCTCGCTATTAACCTCGACGACTCTATATTATATTAATCGCTATAGCGATACTTTTTTAAAATTACCGGTAAAAACTTTATCGACTCGATTATTAATATTCTTATATATATATTATTAATATTATATATGAATAGCCCTTAGAAAGATATTTTTCATAACCGCGATTAATTTATCGTCGCTATTAATTAAGAAGACTTTTTCACGTCCTATATATTCTTTAAAATAAATAAATTTATTCTTATTTAAAATTTATTAATTTATTAATATCTTTTTAAAAATATTTATTATTTATATAAATTATTTCTCTATCTCTTTCCGAAGAAATACGAAACCGATATAGAAAATCTAATTATATATAGTTATTAAAATAATAATTAATAAGAGTATATTATATCTATTTATTTTATATATAATATTTAAGAAAAAAACGTAGTTTTAAAACTTTAATAAAGTTTTAAATTTATAATAGAAAAATATTAAACTCTCTAAAATATCGTCGCTATTTAATATATAATATATTTATAATTATTCTTTTTATTCTAGTTTATCGAATAAAGTTTAGAATCGAGTCTTTCCCTCTAGCCTCACGTCTCGAAGCTTAGTATATATATTATATATATCTCTTTTATTAACTAATCTTATAGGGTTTATATAGTATAATTTATCTACGATTTTATAAATAAATAGTCGTCGTCGAGTTTTATTAGTAATTTAAAATAGGTTTTATAATATAAACTTCTATTAAAACGGATATACTATAGATTAAATAGTAATATAATTATATAAATTAATTTTTATTTTAAAATACTATATATTTTCTTCTTTAAAGGTAGCTCTAAATTATTAATAATTTATTTTTCTAGATATATACTTTCGCTTCTTATCGCTCTCTTTAATTCTTTTTTTAAATTTATTATATATAACGTAATAAAACTAGTATTTTCGGATTTTATTATTATAGTCGTTTTTATTTCTAGCTCTAACTACCGCGTATTTTTACTTTTTCGCGTATTTATTTAATATAGTAATTAACTTCTTAAACGAGGTATAGACGTTATTTATTAATAATAAATTTAGACCGCGATAATAATATATTAAAAACTATTCTACTTCTTCTCTAAACTATAGTATATTTATAGGATAAATAAATATCCTAATAAATATTAATATACCGAATATAATACTATATAAACTACGGTAAAATATATTAAATAGAGTAATTAATATCGTTTCTAAAATATTATAAAAGACGTTAAATATAGAAGGATTACTTAGTATTTACTAACTTTAATTCCTAATTATTCTATATATAAAAGATAGTAAAGAAATACGACGTTAATTAATTTAATTTATTTAATAATAAATAATAGGGTTTTAGGGTCGAGAAATTAGAGAAAATTATTAAAAAAACTTTAACTCGTTAAATATAGATTTTAGAATTAAGACTAGATTAAACCTATATAGAGAGGAGTCTATAAATAAAAAGATTTATTATTAATAAAATAGAATCTATCTCTATCTATACCCTATAACTTTATTTTATACTCGATAACTTTATTATAAATCTCTATTAAAACTATTATTTATTTATATATTTAATTTAGTTTAGACCTCTATTATATATATTTAAAATTATATTTAATAAATTAAATAACTTTACTAGTAGTCCTTTATTAATATAGTATCTCGATAAATTATTAATAATATAGAAAATCTTTATACTCGATAGTTACTAGAAAGATTTACTAGGTAACTACTTTACTATTTAAAATTAAATTAATTATTAACTATAAATAAACTTTTCGAGTAATATATGATAAAATAAATTTTATCGTATATTATTCTCTCGAAATAACTCTACTCTTTTAATATTTATAAAATCTAAAAAAGTAATAGAGATAAACTTAAATAAATTAATATTAAAGAATAATTTATAATTAGAATAAAGAGAGAATAATAGAGGCGAGACGAGGGATTATAAATTTTATAATTTATATTAATAATTACCTAAAAATCTTAGCGCTTTAAATACTCTTTATTTATAATATATAATTAAATTAAACTTTTCTAATATTTTGAAAAAATATATTATTTAAAAAAGAATTTAACTAGTTACTATTTTCTCAAAATATTAATTAATTTATATTATATATTAATTCTAATTTAACTAGACTTGGATAATTAAAATAAATATAGAGTAATCTTTATATTAAAATATCTAAAATAATTAACTTTATTAATAATTATTTATATTATAATTATTAATAATTTAATAGTAATAATATAAGATTCGAGCTAAAGACTGTGTATTAAATATATAATTTTTATATTTAAATTTATTAATTAATAACGTAACCGATAAGTTATTAATATTATAATTAAATATATTAATATATAATTAATTAGTTATTCCTAGTTTTTGGAATTTTATAATAATTAGTTTATTTATTAAATAATAAATAATATTATTAATTTTATATATTAATTTTCATATTATTATATATATCCTAGGTATTATAATTTAAAACTTCTAATTTTTCTAAATATTTTTAAATAGTAATTTATTAGAGATATAAAGATAAATTAAATATAAAATAAATATATTAATAATATAAACTCCGCGGTCGAGGTTAGAGACTTTATTATTAATATTAAATTAAATAATATAAAGTATCGTTAAGGAATTCTTTAAAAAATACGATACCTTTAATTATTAAACGGAAAAATAAATAATCAAGGCGCAAAAATAAAATTATTAATTATATTATTTATTATTACTACTAGAGAGTTGCTCCTAGTATTATTCGAAAATAACTCGATAATCGGTCGTAATAAATATAATTTAATAATATAATACAAGATTTTATATCTAAATTATCTCTAGAACTTCTATAAAAAAAACTATATAAAACTACCGCGATTAAATTTATAAAATAAAAATTAAGTTTTATTTTACGTTATATAACTTTCTAATAAATAATAGAGAGATTTTATATATAATACCTAGGTTAAAAGACTATATTAAAGATATTTAAAATAATCACGATAGTAATTACCTAATAGAGGGTTTTAACTAGAGAATATTTTTTAATTTCCTCTTTAATTATATTAAGAATCTAATAAATTAATAATAAACTATAAATATATAATATTAATATATAAATTAAAAACTAAACTAGATAATATATTAAAATTTATTATTTTTATTATAAACCTAGTTACCCCTTTATAATAAAGAGTAGTTAATTATTTATCTATTAATATATTTATATAATAATTTTATACGAGAAATTAACCGGCTTTCGTCTCTTTTTATAATATATAACGAATTTATAATAATTACGGCCCGATTTAAATATAATTTAATAAAGAATGAAAAGAAATATAACAAGAATAAATTAGATTATTATTCGGGGCCTAATGAAAAGTTAAAAATAAATTTAATATAAATAATAAAAAAGAAAATTTTTAATTAAAATTTAAAAATATAAATAAATAAATTATATTTTAAACGAGATTTTAATAAAGTAAAATATTATAATTATAATTATAAAAATCTATATTCTTTAATTATTCTAAAAAGAAATCTAGTATAATTAATTATATAAATAATTATAAAATTATAAGAAATAACGAATTCTTAAAGAAATCTCCGTTTTAAAGAAATAATAAAAAGGAGTTATTTTATAAAATATATATATTAATTATTATATATTTCTTAATTTAAAGAATATCAAATCTATGAAATATATAATTATAAATAATATAAATCCCGGAGGAGAGATAAATATTATTAATAAAAACTTTATAAAGTAGTATAATTTTAAATATATAAAAAACGCGTAGCTTTTATATTCGAAATAAATATATAAATAAATAATTTACTACTATAATATTTACTATATAAATTATTATTTAATAAATATATAGAGATATTATAATATATATAATAATAAATTTTATATTATTAATAAAAAGGAATTATATATTATTTTGAATATACTAGCCCTAGATATCGTTAAAAATATATTTAATTTAAAAAAATTAGAAAATTTTATTAAATTCTTAAAGACTAAACTAGTAGTTTATATATTAATATATATAAAAATAGATTTATCTAACTCGGAATATAAAGATAAAGTAATAATTCAATATTAAACTAATATAGTAATAAGTATAATATTCGTTAATTATAATATTAATATATTATTAATACTCTTAGAAGAATTTAGTAATTTTATTTATATTTTTTAAAATAGAAAAATAAACTAGTTATTTTCGTATAAAAATAAAGATTATATTATTAAAATCGAAGAAAATCTACTTTATAAACCTCTTTATAATTTATTTAATATTAAATTAATAAAATTAAAAAGAGATTTAAATAATATTTTAATAAAGAGTTAAATTAAATATTTTATAAATTTAATAAAAATCCTTATTTTCCTCGTCCCTAAAAAGAATAGTAATTTATAATTATATATTAATTATTAGGACTTAGATAAAGTTATTATTTAAAAATTATTATTCTTTATTATTAATTAATAAAATACTAGATTATTTAAATAATATTATAATCTTTATTAAATTAATTTAAAGAATATTTATTATTATATTAAAATTAAAGTAAATAATAAATAGAAAATTATATATATATATATAATATAGTTATTTAAAATTGATAGTGATATTTTTTAAATTAATAAATATATCTACTATCTTTTAAATTTATATTAATAAATCGTTTATAGAAATTAGAACAATATTCTATAAATTTTATTTACACGACATTCTAATTTATTTAAATTTATAATAGAAGTATATAAATTACATATAATTTATTATAAATTATTTATGAGAATATTCTTTATTTCCGAGTTTAAAGAAATATAACTTTTTTATTTAATTAATTAAATTTCTAGGATTTATTATAGATATTAGTTATATATTAATAATAAATTTAAAATTAAAACTACTTAATTCTAATCGAAATTGAAATCTTATTATAATATTTAATTTTTTTTAATTTTTATTAATATCTATCGTCGATTTATTTATTAATATTCGTAAATAATCGAGTTTTTAATCGGCCTCCTAAAAGGAAATTAAAATAATAAAAAATTTAAATCTTTTATATAATTGAAAGTACGCTACGGAATAAAAATAAAAAGAGAAAAAAATAATCTTTACTTCTTTCTTTTCTAATAAGAAAGAGAATAAAAGAAAAGAAATAAAAATTATTAAAAAAGAGAAGAGATTCTTTATTATTCCCTTCCTCTCTTCTTAATAAGGGTTAATTTATATATATATACTCTATTACTACCTCTATATATAATTATATATATATTATTACTATACCTATATATATTTATATATACGCGTATATATACTCTATTAAATAGTATAAAGATTAGGATAATTAGAAAAGTAGTTAAAAAATACTAAATTCTATATTTAATTTAGATAAATAGAGTAATAAACTATATATAGAAGTGGAAATAAATTATATAAAAATATAAAAATAAATATATATATAAATTATTTATATAAATAGTAATAAATTATATATAGAGGTAAAAATAAATTATATACAAAAGTAATAATAAACTAAATATAGAAATAAAAATAAACTATATATAAAAACTAGATTTAAGAGTACTAATAAATATATATTTAAATTATATTTATAAATATTAATAAACTATATATATACGTATATATAAAAGTAGTAATAAATATTATATATATATTTTATTATTATTCCTAAATATAATTTATTATTATTTTTATATATATTTTATTTTTACCTCTATATATAACTTATTACTATTTTTACTAGAGGGTCGCTATCTCCGAAAAGAGATTACGGGGGCGATAAAGTTTAATAAAGAATATATAATAAAATTATAATATTTATTAACTATATATATAATTATATTATCGTTAAATATACTATAATATTATAGCTTTCAAGATTAAATATATATAAATATAATATATTTTATTTCTCTTAATTATTTACTCTAATTATTTAATTATTTATTTCGAAGTTTATTTTAAGACAATTTATAGAATTTATATTAATTTATATTAATTATAATTATTATTATTTAAATAATTTACAGATTATTTTATTATATTTTTTATACTAGTCGTTAATATAATAATTATAATTATAATATAATATATTTTAATATCTCTATTTATTTTTATTATAATTTTAATTATTATTATTTATTTATATAAATAATAAAAAGATTTAGAGATTTTATTTTTATAAATTTAAATAATATTATTATTTATAGATAATTATTAATTTATAAAGTTATTATTCCCGTAGAGAGATTACGGGAGCGATAAAGATAGATTATAAATAAATAATAAAATTATATATTAAAAACGATAATAAACTTGAAGGATATTTATTTATCTATTTATTTATTTATTTATTTATCTATTTATTTGTTTATTTATTTATTTATTTATTTATTTATTTATTTATTTATTTATTTATTTATTTATTTATTTATTTATTTATTTATTTATTTATTTATTTATTTATTTATTTATTTATTTATTTATCTATTTATTTATTTATTTATTTATTTATTTATTTATTTATTTATTACTACTCTATTTATTTATATTTTTTATTTAATATTAATTTCTATTATAACTATTATTATTTCTCGAGATTCGAAACTACTTTTTAAAATTTTGTAAATTTTCTAGATTATATATCTATTATTACTCTTAAGTAATATTATAGAATTTAATTTAATATTTATTATTAATACTCTTTATTAGATTTACTTTACTTTTTATATATATTATTTTATTATATTATATTTATTAAGTTTCTATAATATAATTAATAGATTATTTATTTATATACGAAATATATAGAGTAGTACTTTAGTTATATCTAAAATAACCCTAATATATTATAACAAATATAGTGAATTTAATACTCTAATATATTTAATATAAATTCTTAATATATTTATATTATTTATATTATCTTTATTATTTTTATTTTATATTCTCTTTATTATTAATGATAATAAATAATTATAGATTAATAAATCAATTATCATTTTGAGATATTTTTAATATAGTCTAGATTTTAATTTTATTTATTTATTTATAAATTATAAAAGAATTTTAAAGTTAATTCTAATATTTTAATATTTATTATTATATTGAATATAGTTTTTATAATTCTATATATAATTATTATATTATAAAATAGTAACTATTAGTAGATAAATATTATTTAGATTAATTTTAATATTAATAATTATACTTTTATATAATAAATTTATTTATTTATAATATTAATTCTCTTTATATATCGGAGTTTAGATTAAATTATAGTAAATATTTAAATTAAATATTTTATATATAAAATATAATCTAAAGAAAAAAAATAGAAAAAGAAAAGTATTTCTCTTCTATTTATATATTTTTTTAGAATATAAAGTTTTAAATTAATAATACTAATATTTAATACTAAATTTTATATATATAATTAATTTATTATATTATATATAATAAAATTATCTATATATTAGTTATTACTATTTAATATATTTATTTTATATTTAAATATATATTTAGAAAGAAATAGAAATAAAAAGTAATAATAACATATAAATTATTTAATATATATTTATTACGAATTATTCTAGTAAATTTATTTTATTCTATACTATATTTATATCTATATTATTATAAATAGTAAAAGTTAGAATCTAATTTATAAAGTAATATATAGAATATATAGAATATAATTTATAGACTTATCTTATTATTTATTTTATTATATACTATATAAATTTCTTATTAATTTTCTAATAATAAGACTATTATATTATATATTTAATATACAAATAATTATTTTAATATCTTCAGTATATATTAATATATTATTATATAAAGATTAATTGTATTATTAATCAGAGAGATAAATATAATATTAATTATAAAATTATTTATAATTTTAATTATAGAGTTAATTATAAAAGTAGTTATATAATTATTTTAAGATATATTTTAAATTATATCATAAACTAATAATAAAGTTATTAAAGAGTATATTATAAATCGTAATAAATTAATAGATTTATTTAAAGATATATTATAAAATAATTATAAAAATATTTAATAATATATAAAATTAATTTAAAATTAATTATAAAATAATAATATAATTATTTAGGAGTATATATTATAAAGTAATAACAAAGTATTTTAATAATATATATTATAAGATAGTAATAAAATTATTTAAAAATATAATATTCGGTAGTAATAAAAGTATTTAGAAATATACTATAGAGTAATAATAAGATATTTCGGAGTATATACTATAGGGTAATAATAAAGTTATTTAGAAATATACTATAAAGTAATAATAAAATTATTTAAAATTATTTATTATAAGGTAATAATAAAGTTATTTAAAAATATACTATAAAGTAGTAATAAGACTATTTAGGAGTATATACTATAAGATAATAATAAGGTTATTTGAGGGTATATTATAAAATAATAATAAAGTTATTTAAAAATATATATTATAAAGTAATAATAAAATCATTTAAAGGTATATTATAAAGTAATAATAAAAGTATTTAAAGATATAATAAAGATTAATAATAAAGATATTTAGAGGAGTATATTATAAAATAATAATAAAAGTATTTAAAGAGTTATACTATAAAATAATAATAAAAGTATTTAAAAATATAAAATAAAGTAGTAATAGAGTTATTTAAAAATATATTATAAAATAGTAATAAAGATATTTGAGGTATAGTATAAAATAGTAATAAAGCGATTTAAAAAAATATATTATAAAGTAATAATAGAAATATTTAGGAGTATAATATAGAGTAATAATAAAATTATTTAGAGGTATACTATTAACTAGAATTTAAAAAATAAAATTACATAAAGAATTATTTATCTAAAAACGAGAAATTATAATTAGTTATTTATATTAATTTAACGGAAAGCTCAACATATTCTAATATAATATAAATATATAATTTATATATATAATTATTATTACTTTTAAATATAACTTATTATTATTTATTAAATTTAATTTATATATATATATTTAATATTACTTCTAAATATAATTTATTCTTACTCTAATATATAGCTCTTTATAAATAATATATAATTAATATTAAAAATTAATTTGAATTAAATATAAAATTTAGTATTTTTTAATTACTTCTCTAATTATCTTAATCTTTATATTATTAATAGAGTATATATATACGTATATATAAACTATTTATAGAGATAGTAATAAATTTTATATATAAACTATATATAGAGGTAGTAATAAAGTATATATAATTATATATAAAGATATATATAAACTATATAAAAATAGTAATAATAAAATATATATAAAAATTGTTTATAGAGGTAGTAATAAATTATATATATAAATATATAAAAACTATATATAAATAATAATAATATATATATATATAAAAGTTATTTATAGAGGTAGTAAAGAGATATATATATATATATTTCGAATTAATATAAAATAGAGTAGAGATTAAATTACAATCTCTATTTTAACTTAATAGAGAGATTTATTAATATGAAATTAAAAGTAAAATAGAGTAGAATAAGATTTTTCTAAAGAATCTCTACTACGTTAAAACGGAGTTCTAGTAATTATTATAATAACTTTCTTAATAATAGAGTTATAGAATATAATTAAAAGAATATTTTATTTTTTAGTAATAATAGAAATTATTAAAAAATAATATAATATGAAAATTATATTTATTATTTATTCTCTTCTTTATTATACCCTACTTCTATTAAATATTACGATATTAAATATTACGATATTAAATATTACGATATTAAATATTACGATATTAAATATTACGATATTAAATATTACGATATTAAATATTACGATATTAAATATTACGATATTAAATATTACGATATTAAA